>Ga0111539_10000818_pt1 | contig 40337 bp, 36 predicted proteins | sample RhiMethybrSRZTD1_FD_79667 | JGI IMG/M metagenome (GOLD analysis project Ga0111539, IMG submission 79667) | Populus rhizosphere microbial communities from Tennessee, USA - Rhizosphere MetaG P. TD hybrid SRZTD1 (version 2) (version 2) | ecosystem: Host-associated > Plants > Roots > Rhizosphere >...
AATCGCGACGTTCGATGCGGTCGTGATTGGGCCGGGCAGTTTTTTTACGAGCCTGATGCCGACACTGCTGGTCAACGGCGTCGCCGACGTGATCGCCGGCGTCAAAGGACCGGTGATCGTCGTCAGCAACCTGCTGACCGAAGGGCAGGGGATGCGTGAATTTACCGCGGCCGACGAAGTCGCGTGGATCAGCAAGACGATCGGACGCAAGGTCGATGTGTTGATCGCCAACGAGGGACACCCATCAGAGGAGGCGGTAACCCGTTACCGCGCCGAGGACAAGCATCCGCTGCCGCTCGGCAGTCTCGATCGCGGCACCGAAACGGTGATCGGCGAGTTCTGGCGATCCGAAATCGCGCGCCACGATCGCCAGCGGCTGTCGTATGCGGTCTGGTCGGTGCTGTCGCAACGCCTGCTCGCCTGATCGCGATGGCCATTCCCCGCGGCACACGCATCGGCGTCTATGAGATCGTCAGCATGCTGGGATCGGGCGGCATGGGCGAGGTGTATCGCGCGCGCGACACGAAGTTGGGCCGTGACGTCGCGATCAAGGTGCTGGCCAATCGCCTCAGTGAAGACGGCACGATCACCGCGAGGATCGAGCGCGAAGCGCGCCTCCTCGCGTCGCTGAACCATCCGGCGATCGCGACGATCCACGGCGTCGAGGAATGGCAGGGCGCGCCGGCGATCGTCATGGAGCTCGTCGAGGGCGAGACGCTCGCGGTGAAGCTGTTCGACGGGCCGTTGCCGATCCCCCTCGTCATCCGCATCGCGAAGCAGGTCTCCGAAGCGCTGACCGCCGCCCACGATCGCGGCGTGATCCATCGCGATCTCAAGCCCGCCAACATTCACCTGCGTCCCGACGGCGGAGTGAAGGTCCTCGACTTCGGTCTGGCAAAGTCGGTCACGCAGACGGATACGCAGCTCTCCATTTCGCAGACCGTGACGACTACGGGATCGATCATGGGCACCGCGCCGTACATGAGTCCCGAGCAGGCACGCGGACAGGAGGTCGATCGGCGATCGGACATCTGGTCGTTCGGCGCGGTGATTTACGAGCTGCTCACGGGCAAGCGTGCCTTCTATGGCGCGACGCCCGCCGACACGATCGTCGCGCTGCTCAGCCAGGAACCCGATTGGGACGCGCTGCCTGCCGGGACGCCTGAAGGGCTGAGGGCGCTGCTCGAGCGCTGCATGCAGAAGGACGTACGGCAGCGCCTCCGCGATCTCGGCGATGCCAGTTTCGATTACGGCGCCACCAATCCTGCGTTCATCGGCGCGATCAGGATGGCGCGAAGGCGCAACTTCACGCGATTGATGACCGCCGCCGCCGCGATCGCCGCGATTGCCGGCGCGATCTGGGTCGGCGTGCTGCTCCTCGATCGCGGCGGGAGCGACGGCGGACCGCTGCGGAAATTCGAAGTGCAGGCCGATGGCCTCGGCGACGATCCCGAAACGTTCGCGGGCGAAAGCGGGCCCGGCGCGGGCGTCGTGATCTCACCGGATGGCCGTCACATCGTCTATCCGGCGAAGGGCCGCTTGTGGGTGCGCGAGCTGAGCCAGCTGTCGTCCCGTGAGCTCGATGGCACCGCGAAAGCGATTGGGCCGACATGGTCTCCCGACAGCCGCTGGGTTGCGTACGCCGTCGGCGATCAACTGCGGAAGTCGCCGATCAGCGGCGGCCCCAGCGTGACCATCACGAAGTTCTCCGGCCCGTTCCTCGAGGCGGGCGGCGCCGGATGGGACGCCGACAACCAGCTGACCTTCAGCATGGGCAACGGGCCCATCTTTCGCGTCTCGGCGGACGGCGGCGATCCGGTGCCGCTGATCGACGTCGATACCGGGATTCTCGATTATCACGACGTGACGATTGCCGCCGGGCGCCCGATCTTCAGCGCGCATCACACCAACCAGCAGTTCACGATCGATACCATCGAGAACGGCAAGCGTGAAACGCTGTTCGGACCGGTGTCGCATGTGATCCGTCACCCGGCGTTTTCGCGAAGCGGTCACCTGGTGTATCAACGCGCCGAATCGAATCAGGGCATTTGGGGAGTGCCGGTCGATCCCCGCACGCTCAGAGCGCGCGGGGAAGCGTTCCTGGTCGCCTCGAGCGGGTTGCGGCCGAGCGTTGCGACGGACGGCACTCTCGTCTACGTCACCGACGAGAGCTGGGGGCAGCTGCGCCTCAGTTTTGTCAATCGAGCCGGAGCGGTGATTCGCGATGTCGGCGAGCCGCACGTTGGGCTGCGCTTTCCGGCGCTCTCGCCGAAGGGCGACCGCATCGCCTATTTCGCGCCCGTCGGCGAACGGGACGATCTCTTCATGATGGATGCGGCCGCCGGCGTCTCGAGGCGGTTGACGATGACCGGCACGCGCGGTGATCCCGAATGGGATCCGGATGGCACGCGTTTGCTCTACAGCTGCGGCGCGACCGGGGCCCAGGGCGGCATCTGCGCGATCAAGGTCGATGGCGGCGGCGCGGGCGAGCCGGCCGTGATCGTGCCGGGAGCGAGCCAGGCGGATCTGTCGTCGGACGGCAAGTCGATCGCCTACATCCTGCTCACCAAAGAGACGCGAACCGACGTGTGGACGGCGCCACTCGACGGTTCGTCGCCGCCGCGATTGATTCGCCGGACACCGGCCTTCGACTTCAGCCCGCGCATTTCACCCGACGGCCGGTGGATCGCGTACGCGTCCGGCGAAAACGGCATTCCACAAGTGTTCCTGACCGACTATCCGCTCGCGCGCCGCCGCTGGCAGGTGTCGACGGATTCCGGCGCTTCAATCGACTGGAATCCGCGTGGCGGCGAGCTGTTCTTTATGGACGGCGTCGGGCGCCTGCTGTCGGTCGCGGTGAACGAACAGGGACCGTCGGGCAAGCCGCACGAAGTGTTTGCGGAAAGCACGTCGCGCGCGCACCTGAACCGCTCGTACTCGATCGCCGCCGACGGCGAGTCGTTCCTCGTTGTCCGCGACGTCGATCGCGGACCGATCCGGCCGCGTATTACGGTCGTGGAGAACTGGTTTGCGGAGTTTTCGCCCCGCCAGTAGCAGGGCTATTGAGCACCTGAATGTTATGCCGTACATCCTTGCTCTCACGCTTGCTGCCCATGGCGGGCATCTTGAGGATGCATTCGCCAAGCGCCAGCGCTTCCAGATCGCGCCGGCCGATCGCAATCGCCTGCGAGGGCAGGTCGAGATCGGCCAGCGACGTGGCGAATCCCCACGATGACTTTCGTCCCGCATCGATCGACAGGTCGATGGCCTTGTCTTTCAGGAATCCGAGAAAGCTGTGATCGACGAAGCGCTCGAACGGCGACAGGTCATCGAGCTCTTCATCGATGATCGGAAAGAGCGCGAGGATGACGGCATTGACGGTGTTGAAATCCTGCTCGAGGCCGGCGAGTTGATCGCCCGGACAGGTCCGGGCCGCGGCGACGCCCAGGTCGATCATGATGTGCGGGTTGATGCCGATCAGCAACTGCTGCAGCACGGTGTACTTCTCGGAGTTGGTGGCCGCATAGGCCTGCAGCCAGCTTTGTCCATGCAGCTCGCCGGCAAAATACTGTTCGCGCGTCACGAGGTAGCGGCTGGCGAACTCGATGTCGAGCCGCTCGATGCGGGCGTTGTCCTGAAACTTGCCCGTCTTCATGCCGTCGCGGATCGCCATCGTCATCCGTTTGTACAACGCGGCAAAATACCCCAGGCGCGATCCCGTCCTGATCGTGTCGTCGACAATGGACTGCAGGCAATCGATCACGCCGTCGATAGTTGTGGGAAGCACGGACAGATTCTAAGGCCTCTGCATGCTGACTGACGCAATTCTCGACGCGGCTCGGACCCGCGGCGATGCCCTCGCCGATGCGACGATCGCCGACGTGTTCAAGGCCGGCGACACCGCGGCGGTCGCGCGCCTGCTGTCGTCGTTGATGCGCGACGATCAGAAACCTGGCGAGCTGCCCGCGCCCGTGATCGAGTATCTGAAGAAGACCGGCGAGGTCGCAGCCAGGGCGCCGGAGATCGCCGCGACCGGCGAACAGATATTTTCGGAGTACGGCCCGGAAGTCATGATGCTGCTGTGCTGCTATTCGCTGCCCTCGTCATACGCAGCGAAGAAGGGCGTGCAGGTCCTGCATCGCACGGCCTACCTCGCGAAGCGTCCCAACCGCCGCCTCTTCGAAACCGCGCAGTTCATCGTCGACGTGCTGTCGCCAGGCGGGCTTGGCCCCGGTGGCAAAGGCGTTCGCACCGCGCAGAAAGTGCGCTTGATGCACGCCGCGATCAGGCACTTGATCCTCACCGACACGACGTCGGCGTGGGACGTGAAGGAGCTCGGCGTGCCAATCAACCAGGAGGATCTGCTCGGCACGCTGATGACGTTCACGTGGCTGATCCTCGACGGCCTCGCTCGCCTGGGCGTGAAGCTCACGCCGCGCGATCAGCAGGCGTATCTCGAAACATGGCTCGCCGTTGGCCGGTTGATGGGGATCGAGCCGCAATTGCTGCCGCGGACCGTGGCGGAAGCGAAGGAGACGACGGCGATCATCGAGCGGCGGCAAGTGGCCGAATCGCCGCAAGGGCGCGAGATGACGGCGGCGCTGCTCGGGATGATGCAATCGAACCTGCCGCATCCCTTCAAGTCGATGCCCGGCTGTTTGATTCGCGAGTTCGTGCCGGCCAACGTCGCGACGTTTCTCGGCATCCCGTCGCATCCGCTGCGCGAGGAAACGATTCGTCTTGCCGACGCGGCGCTCCGGCCGTTGCAGCGCTTCGTGGACTTCGAGGCGCAGCGCCACGCGCTGGTCCGCGCGTTCAGCATTCACCTGTTGCGCTGGATGATCGGCGTCGAGATGGATGGTCAGCCGGCGCGCTTCGCGATTCCCGACCAGCTGCAGGAAGACTGGGAAATCGCGCCGCCCGACAGCGAAGAGAGTTTCTGGGACAAGCTCAAGGAGCGAGTTCTCAGACGCTAACTATTTCTTGGCCGCACGCTTCGCAGGAGGCTGATTCGTCGCCTTCGTGGCCGAAGCCTTCTTAGCAGCTTTTGTCTTTCCGGTCTTAGTCTTCGTGTGCGCCGTGTCCTTCGTGGTTGACGTTCGTGTCTGCTTCGGCGCCTTCATCGACAGCGCCCGTTCGATGATCTTCTTGAACATCGCGCCGGTGTCGCCACCCTTCGCGGGCGCGTTGCTGTGCCACAAGTCCGGCGTCTTGTCCGAGAGGATCTCAGCAAAGTCGGCGTTCGGCGTCTTCACGCTCAGCGGCGCGAACTCGGTGATGTTGATCGGCCCGGCCCAGTCGTCGCGATGCTTGATCAGCAGCCAGCTGTTCGGCGCGCCGCCGTAGCCGTGGGTCTTGACGATCACCCACGAGCCTTTCAGCTTGAAACCGTTCAATCGAAACTTTAGATCGCCCTTTCGTAACGCCGCGTCAACGTCGTCGCTCTCCGGCTCCCACGTGCCGTAGTCCCACAACATGACGATGCCGGCGCCGTAGCCTTCGGGAATGACGCCCTCGAACATGCCGTAGTCGTACGGATGATCCTCCGTCTGCATCGCGAGCCGCTTGTCTTTCGGATCGATCGACGGTCCTTTCGGCACCGCCCATGACAGCAGCACCCCGTTCCACTCGAGGCGGAAGTCGTAATGCAGATGCGACGCGAGGTGCTTCTGGACGCAGAAGAAGAGCTCGTCTCCCTTCTTCCTCTTTGGGCCCAGCTTGGCTTCCGGCTCCGGCGTCTTTTCGAAGTTGCGCTTCTGCTTGTAATCCTCGAGAGCCACAGCTTCGAAGGATACAATACCCATCAATGGCCACGACGACCGCCCAGGACCGCGCGTTCTTCGGACACCCGCGCGGATTGTCCACGCTCTTTTTCACCGAGATGTGGGAACGGTTCAGTTACTACGGCATGCGGGCGCTGCTGCTGCTGTATATGACCGCGCCGTTGAGCGCCGGCGGGTTGGGATTCGATGCCGCCGATGGCGGTGCGATCTACGGCCTCTACACCTCGATGGTGTACCTGGCGACGCTGCCCGGTGGCTGGATCGCGGATCGCCTGATCGGCCCGCGGCGCGCGGTGCTCTACGGCGGCCTGACGATCGCCGCCGGTCATTTCAGCATGGCGCTCTCCTCGCTTTCGACCTTTTATCTCGGCCTCTTCCTCATTGTCATCGGCACCGGGTTGCTCAAGGGCAACGTCAGCGTGATCGTCGGCAAGTTGTACTCGCAGGGCGACAACCGCCGCGACGCGGGCTTTTCGATCTTCTACATGGGCATCAACCTGGGCGCGTTCATCGCGCCGCTGATTTGCGGCTACCTCGGCCAGCAGATCAACTGGCACCTTGGATTCGCGGCGGCCGGCGTCGGCATGACGGCCGGCGTGATCCAATACGTGCTCGGCGCGCGCAATCTCGGCGATGCGGGTCAGCTGCCTGCGCCCGGGACGCCGGAGCAGGTCGCGAACTGGCGACGGCAGGCACAAATCGCCGGCGGCATCCTCGTGGCGGTGGTGTTGATCGTTGGTGTCGGCGGCTATACGGGGCTGGTCCCGATTTCGGCGAGACAGGTGGCGGACGCGGCCGGCGTGTTGTTGCTTGTCGTCACCGTGGGATTCTTCGGCTGGCTCTATTCGTCGGGTGAGTGGACCCCGGAGGAGCGCAAGCGCCTCTACGTGATCGGCGTGCTGTTCCTGGCCGCGTCGTTGTTCTGGTCGGTGTTCGAACAGGCGGGATCGACGTTGAACCTGTTCGCCGATCGCAACACCTACAACAATTTTTTCGGCTTTGACTTCCCGAGCAGCTGGTTCCAGTCGATGAATTCGCTGTTCCTGATCATCTTCGCACCGGTGATGGCGTGGCTGTGGGTCGGCATGTCGTCGAAGGGCAAAGAGCCGTCTTCGCCGATGAAGTTCGGATGGGGCCTGCTGTTCGTGGGTCTCGGCTTCCTGATTCTGATTCCGCCCGCACAGGCCAGCGGCCAGCTGGCGAGCCCGATGTGGCTGACGGCGACGTATTTTCTGCACACCATCGGCGAGCTATGCCTGAGCCCGGTTGGCCTGAGCGCGATGACGGTGCTCGCGCCGCCGCGCATCGGCGGATTGATGATGGGGATCTGGTTCCTCGCGACGTCGGTGGGCAATTTCATCGGCGGCCGCGTCGCGGGACTCTATGAATCCTTCGCGTTGCCGTCGCTGTTCGGCGCCGTCGGCGGATTTGCGATTGCCGCCGGACTCATCCTGATGATTGCCGCGCCGGCGATGCGCAAGCTGATGCCCGCGCAGGTGTCGAAAGCCGCATAACGGTTCCTACCCGTGCACGTCGTCCTCATCAACACCTACGACCTCGGGCGCCAGCCCTTTGGCGTGGCGTCGCCGGCCGCCTGGCTTCGCCGCGCCGGCATCGACGTCGAGTCGATCGATCTGTCGCGCCAGGAGCTGCGTGCCGATGCCGTTACCGCCGCGAACCTGATCGCCTTCTATCTGCCGATGCACACGGCGACGCGTCTCGCGCTGCCGGCGATCGATCGCGTGCGCGCGATGAATCCCGCGGCAACGATCTGCGCGTATGGACTCTACGCATCGCTGAACGAGGAACTGCTGCGGCAGCGCGGTGTGTCGATCGTGCTCGGGCCGGAAGCGGAAGCGGATCTCGTGGCGATCGCGAGTGGCGCTTCCCCAGGCGCATCGACAGATGCGCCTCTCCGGCGATTGCAATTCATTCAGCCCGATCGCGCGGGACTGCCGGCGCTCGATCGATACGCGTCGCTGCAGATGCCCGATGGCTCGCGCAAGATCGTGGCGGCGACCGACGCGACGCGGGGCTGCAAGCACCGCTGCCGGCATTGTCCGATCGTGCCGGTCTACGACGGCCAGTTCCGGGTGGTCGCCGTCGACGTGGTGCTGGCCGACATCCGCGCGCAGGTGGAGCAGGGCGCGACGCACGTCTCCTTCGGCGATCCTGATTTCTTCAACGGCCCGACGCACGCGCGCAAGATCGTCGAAGCGCTTCACCGCGAATTCCCGAGCGTCACCTACGACGCGATCATCAAGGTCGAGCACCTGCTCGATCATCGCGAGCTGCTGCCGGTGCTTGCGGCGACGGGCTGCCTGTTCGTGACGAGCGCCGTCGAATCGGTCGACGACGAGATCCTCGCGAAGCTGGAGAAAGGCCACACCCGCGCCGACTTCATCGCGGCCGCCGGCCTGTGCCGCGAGGCAGGCCTGACGCTGGTTCCCACGTTCGTCGCGTTCACGCCATGGACGACGATCGATGGCTATATCGATCTCCTGAACGTCGTCGATGGACTTGGCCTGTCGGCGCACGTCGCGCCGGTGCAATGGAGCATCCGGCTGCTCGTCACCTGGGCCTCGCGGCTGCTCGAGCTCGACGACATCAAGGCCGGCGTTGGTCCCTTCGATGCGAAGACGCTGACGTATCCGTGGAAACACCGCGATCCGCGCGTCGATGCGCTGCAACAACAGGTGATGACGGTTGCCGGACTCAAACTGACGGGATCGCGTGACGATGCGTTTGAAACCGTGCGGGAGCTCGCGCACGTGGCGCGCGGCGCAAGAAAGGCTTCACGTCTGATCGATCTTGTCTTACCCTCTAGGTCAGCCATTCCGTATATGAACGAGCCTTGGTACTGTTGAGCTGAACCCACCGCAGAGCAGGTGGCTCTGCTATGAATCAAGGTGCCTCGCGTGCCTTTGGTGCCTCAGGTGCCTTCGGTGCGAAACGCGTGCTGCTGTTGGCGACGACAACCGGGTACCAGACCCGGATGTTCGCCGAAGCCGCAAAGTCGCTCGGCGTCGAGCTCGTGTACGCAACCGATCGCTGCGATCAACTCGACGACCCGTGGAGCGATGGCGCCATTCCCGTCCGCTATCACGAAGAATGGAAATCGGTCGACTCGGTGCTGAAGGCCGTCGATGCGCGCCCGGTCAACGCCGTGCTTGCGCTCGGCGATCGGCCGACTGTGATGGCCGCCTATCTGTCGCGCCTGCTCGGTCTGCCCGGCCATCCACCGGAAGCGGCGACCGCCGCGCGCGACAAGCGCCTGCTGCGCAAGAAGCTGAAGGCCGCGGGGCTGCCGACGCCGTCGTTCATCACCGTGCCGGCCGCCAGCGACGCGATGTCGCTGCTGGATCGGATCACGTTCCCGGTGGTCGTCAAGCCGACGGTGCTCTCCGCGAGCCGCGGCGTGATTCGCGCCGACGACCCGGTCAGCTTTGCCACCGCGTTCGATCGCGTGCGCCGGCTGCTCGCGTCGGGCGAGGTGCGCGAGCTGCGCGATCCGGAAGCGGATGTCGTGCAGATCGAGGAATACATCGACGGCCCGGAATACGCGCTCGAAGGGCTGCTCGAGAACGGCCGGCTGCGGACGCTCGCGGTGTTCGACAAGCCCGATCCGCTCAATGGGCCGTTCTTCGAGGAGACGATTTACGTGACGCCGTCGCGCCTGACCCAGATCGCGCGGCGGCAGCTCGAAACGGCGGTGGCGACCGCGGCCACCGCGCTGGGGCTGCACCATGGCCCGATCCACGCCGAGTGCCGCGTGTCCGCGCGCGGCGTGTTCGTGCTCGAAATTGCGGCGCGGCCGATCGGCGGGCTGTGCGCCAAGGCGCTGCGCTTCGAGCCGTCCGAGGACCCGCGCGGGTCCAGGAGCACGCCGGCAACGATCGCATTCGAAGAGCTGTTGCTCCGGCATGCGCTCGGCGAGTCGGCGAGCTACTGGACGCGCGAATCGCGCGCCTCGGCGGTGATGATGATCCCCATCCCGCGCAGCGGGATCTTCCGGCGCGTCGAGGGCCTCGAGACGGCGATCCACGTGCCGCACGTCGAGGACATCCACATCACCGCCAAGCCCGATCAGCAGCTGCTGGCGCTGCCCGAGGGCTCGAGCTATCTGGGATTTATCTTTGCGAGGGCCGAGGCGCCGGCGTTTGCCGAGCGCGCCGTGCGCGAAGCGCACGCGCGCCTGAAGTTCACGATCGATCCGATGCTGCCGATCGCGTCGTAGGAACAATCCGCCTGAAGGCGGATGCTACTTCGTCTGCTGCGGGACGTAGTCCGGCGGCAGCGCCGATCCTTCGCCGAAGAAGAAATCTTCCATCTGCTTGCGAATCAGCTCCTGGCCTTCCTTCTGCCAGGGCATCAGGCGGTACTCGTTGAGGATCATCTTCTGGCGTTCCTCCCAGAGCTTCCACGCCTGCGCCGAGACGTTCTCGTAGACGCGCTGCCCGATCTCGCCGGGCCACGGCGCCGCGTCCAGGCCGGGCAGTTCCTTCTGGAACTTGACGCACTTCACCACGCGGCCGCTCTTGTTGGTGACGGGTTTGTCGTTCGGGCTCGGAGGCCCTCCACACATTGCCATAATCCTGATTGTATCTCGGTTAGAATCGCGTCGTGGACGCGGAAGAACGACACCGGAATTGCTGGTACGCGCGCCGCACCGCCGACCTGCCCGACGACCTGGGCTCCCACACGATTATCGACGGTCAACTGGTCTACTGCGCCCACCCGATGTACTGGCCCGTCGTCCGCTATGAATTCGATCTCAGGAACTGCGAAGACTGTGACGTGTTCAAGTCAAAAAGCCGCAGAGACGCAGAGACGCAGAGCTGATTATCGGGGTGCGTAGAAGTCGTCCTGTTTGTAGCTGTGGACCCGTCGATAGCCCCGTTCTTCAAGGAACTTCAGCAGGTCAGACCGTTTCGGTTCTTCGTCGTTGTGCTCGATCGCCATCGCGCCGAATCGATACTGGTCGAAGGGGATGCCCTTCAGCGCCTCGAGCTCGGCGCCTTCGATGTCGAGGCTGAGGAAGTGAATGAATGACGGCGCGCCGGCGCCGGCCAGCAGCTCGCCAAGCGTGGTGGTCGTGAGCTCGACCGCCGGGCTTTTTTCGGCCTCGGCCTTCCATTTGCCAAGCGTGTCGGCGATGCCACCGAGTCCCGAGTGCGTGTGGAACTTCACGACCTGGCCAGCGGTGCTCGACACGACCGCTTTTTCCATGCGGCAGGTACGGCCTTCCATGTGCGTCGGAAAGGGATCGACGCAGATGCCGGTCCAGCCGAGCTCCTCGAGCGCCTTGGTGTTGGAGCCGATCGTGCCGTGGCCGGATCCGACGTCGAGGAAGAATCCGTCGGTCACGCCGGGGAACATGCGGCCGATCACCCATTTGTCCTGGCCGATCTCCGACGGATAGGTCACGCCTCCAATCGCTTCACGGGCCGTCATCCGCAGCGCCTGTATCAGGTTGAAATCGCAGCACTCGCGATTGAGGGCGAATTGTTTGCGCGCTTCGAGGGCGCGCGGGCTGCGCGCGATGACGAAGAGAGCTGCCACCACTAGCACGGCAATAGCGAGACGTTTGATCATTTCTGGCCTTCATCGATTGTATTGATCCTCTTCAGGTAATAGCCCGTCTGTAAGGAATCCATACACATCAGGTGATTGGTAGTGTATTTGTATCTAATTGTAACTGCGCAACACTTTATCTATCAATACTTTACGGTAGTCCAAAGTCTGTTGAGCTGGCACACAATTCGCTAATATGGGCCGCAGGTATAGGCGTACTCGACCGATGGGAGGTCACCGTGTTTGAGATTCGAAAGGCACGCCGGGGTTTTGCCTCGATGTCAGCAGAGAAGCAGCGCGAGATTGCCAGCAAGGGTGGACGAGCCGCTCACGCCAAGGGCACCGCGCACGAATGGTCAGCTGAGGAAGCACGCCGCGCCGGCCGCAAGGGCGGTCAGGCGAGCCGTGGCGGTCGCGGCAAGCTGCCGTCGGTCGCCTAACAGACCATTCAGCGATCGAAGTGAGAAGTTTGGAGACACCCCCTCCAAACTTCTCATTCTTGTACCTACCGCTCCGCCTTTTCCACCTGCACCCGCGCGTCGTTGAAGCACGCGCCTCCGCCTAAATCCGCCAGCGAATCCGGCACCATCGCGTTCGACGTGTAGCCGTTCTTCGTGTTTCGCCGCCACACGCCTTTCGGCACGGCGACAATGCCGCGCTTGATGAGCGGCGAGACGCGCGCGTTGATGCGCATTTCGCCGAGCGCATTCCACACGCGAATCGCATCGCCTTCTGTGATGCCGCGCGCCTGCGCGTCCTCCGGATTCATCTCGAGCCGCACTTCAGGCCGCGGCAACTCGCCGAGCGTCGAGCTGATCGTGCGCTCGCTGGCCGGCGAAATCATCGCCAGCGGAAATTCCGCCGTCGCCGGATCGGGCTGATAGCCATAGAGCCCCATCGGCGCCTGCTTGTCGAGATCCTCCGGGAACAGATCGACCTTGCGATCGACGGTCTTTGGGAACACGTCGACGAACTGGATCGGCCGGCCGCCGTGCGGCGGATCGGCTGTCCACCTCTCGCGCAGGTCGTCGCCGACCTGCGGCGGCATTTCGCCGAGCACGCCGAGCATCGCCTCGAGATCGTCGGCGGGATCGCCATCGATCGTCAGGTCGAGACGGCGCGCGAGATCCATGAACACGTCGGTGTTCGATCGCGCTTCGCCGACCGAATCGATCACCGGCTTGCCGAGCTGCAGCGTGATCGGTCCGTAGCCGCGCGCGAAGTCGTAATGCTCGAGGAACGTCGTGGCCGGCAGGATGACGTCGGCATACATCGCCGTGTCGGTGAGTACCTGATCGAAGACCACCGTGAATAGATCCTGTCGCTCGAGGCCGCGAATGACACGGCGCTGGTCGGGAAGGATCGCGACCGGGTTGCAGTTGTAGACGAACAGCACGTTGACCGGCAGGCCCTCGGGCTCGGTGAGGATGCGGCCGACCTTGTTCATGTTGATCGCGCGCGTTGGCGGCTCCTGGTCGGCGAGCCATGTCTTCTCGATGTTCCAGGAGGCCGAGTTGCTCATCGTGTAGCCGCCGCCCCGCACGCCGAACTTGCCGGCGACCGCGGGCAAGGCCAGCACCGCGGCGGCCGCGCTGCCGCCGTTGCGATTGCGCTCGAGGCCCCAGCCGCACTTGACCAGCGCGGGTGAGGCGCTCGCGTAGCGCTCGGCGAGGCCTCTCAATTGCGCGGCATCGACGCCGCTCACTTCCGCGGCGCGCTCGAACGTCCACGGCTTCGCTTTCTCGCGCAACGACGCCGCGCCGTTGGTGTGCTCGTCGAGGAATGCCTGCGCCGCGTGGCCTTCTTCGAAGAGATAGCGATGGATCGAGAGCGCGACGGGCAGATCGGTTCCGGGCCGCACCGCGAGATGCAGATCGGCCTGGCGCGCCAGCATCGTGGCGCGCGGATCGATCACGACGATGTAGGCGCCGTTGTCGCGCGCCTCCTTGAGGAAGGGCATGATGTGAATGCCCGAAACGCTCGGGTTCACGCCCCACACGATGATCATCTTCGCGCCGGGATAGTCCTCGTAGCTGACCGAGGCCATCTTTCCGTAGAGGCCGAGATTGGCGGCGCCGGTGGGGGCCGCGCACACCGTGCGGAGCAGGCGGGACGTTGCGAATCGCCGGAACAGGATCCCGTCGGCGTAATCCTGCGTCAGGAAGCCGTTCGATCCGCCGTAGCAGAGCGGCAGGATCGTCTCCGCGCCGCCGCTGTCGCGCGCCGCGATGAATTTCTCCGCGATCAGATCGAGCGCATCGTCCCACGTCACGCGCTTGAACTGCGACGTGCCCTTCGCGCCGCGCCGCACCGCCGGATAGAGGATGCGGTCGTCGCCGTAGACGCGCTGGTGGAAGCGGCGCACCTTGGCGCAGATGTAGCCGTTGGTGATGTGGTTTTCTTTCGAGCCGTCGATTTTCGTGACGCGGCCGCCGCGCACGGTCACGTCCAGCGTGCACGCATCGGGACAATCGAGCGGGCAGGCGGTCGTGACGGTGGTCTCAGGCGGCGCGACACCAGGCTTGGGCATGGACATCTAGAATAGAGGAGATGGCACGGCTTCCCCAAGTGATCATCATCGGCGGCGGGTTTGCCGGGCTGGATGCGGCACGGCGCCTCCGTCACGTCGAGTGCGACGTGACCATCATCGATCGCCATAATCATCACGTTTTTCAGCCGCTCCTGTATCAGGTCGCGACCGCCGGGCTGTCGCCGGGCGACATCGCGTCGCCGATCAGGTGGATCCTGCGCAAACAGAAGCGCGTGCAGGTGCTGCTCGGCACCGTGGAGCGCATCGACACGAGAGCGAAACAGATCCAGCTCGACCCGTCGACGTCGCTCGGAGCGGGCGGAGCGACGCTGTCCTACGACTACCTGATCGTCGCGGCGGGCGCGACGCACTCGTACTTCGGCCACAACGAGTGGGCCGAGGCCGCTCCGGGTCTGAAGACGCTCGACGACGCGCTCAGGATCCGGCGGCGGGTGCTGCTCGCGTTCGAAGAGGCGGAGCGCGAGCCGAATCCGGTGTACCAGCGCCGCCTGCTGACGTTCGTGCTGATCGGCGGCGGCCCCACCGGCGTCGAGCTCGCCGGCGCGCTCGGTGAAATCGCCCGGCAGGCGTTGCGATCGGAGTTCGACAACGTCGATCCCGCGATCGCGCGCATCATCCTGATCGAGGCGGGGCCGTGGATTCTGCCATCGTTCCCCGAAAACTTGCGCGAATCGGCGAGACGCGCGCTCGTCAGGCTCGGCATCGAGGTGCGCGTCGGCAAGGCGGTGACGAAGATCGAGAACGGCGCGGTGTGGGTCGGCGACGAGCGCATCGAGGCGCACACGATCCTCTGGGCCGCCGGCGTCGCCGCGGCGCCGCTGTCGCGCGATCTCGGGCCCGGCCTTGATCGCGTGGGCCGCGTGATCGTCGAGGCCGATCTCTCGGTGGCCGGACATCCGGACGTGTTCGTCGCCGGCGATCTCGCGTCGTTCTCGCATCAGACCGGCAAGCCGCTGCCCGGCGTCGCGCAGGTCGCCAAGCAGCAGGGCCGGCACGCCGCCGCGAACGTGGCACGCCGCATCTCGGGCGACACGACCACGGCCTTTCGCTACATCGATCCCGGCAACATGGCGACGATTGGCCGCAACGCCGCGATCGCGGACTTCGGGTTCCTGCGTGTCTCGGGCTACCTCGGCTGGCTGCTGTGGCTGTTCGTGCACATCCTGTTCCTCATTGGCTTCCGCAACCGGCTCTCGGTGATGATGCAATGGGCCGCGGCCTACCTCACGTATCAGCGCAGCGTCCGCCTCATCACACACAATCCCCCGGAGTAGACTGTGGGGGCGAAAGGATCCCCTCGATGCTCAAACCCCTCTTGATTGCCGGCGCCCTGGCGACGACGATGGCCGCGGTGTATGCGCAGAACGTGCCCACCGCCACCTGCAAGGGTTGCCCTGCCACCTACATTTCAAACGACGAGCTGCAGGCGTACTTGACGCGCGCGATTGCGCGCAACCAGATCGACCAGCAGGTGCGGTCGGTCGATGCCGGCAAGAGCGGCATCGCGGTCGGCATGGTGCACCGCACCAGGCTCGACAAGCCGCAGCCCAACTCGGTCGCCGAGCACGATCACGTGAGCGAGGTCTATCACATCATTTCGGGATCGGCGACGCTGGTGACCGGACCCGATCTCGTCGACGCGCAGCGACGGCCGGCGACCAATGAGAACGTGCGCCTGCTGAACGGGCCCGGCTCGAATGCCGCGTCGATCAGGAACGGCGTGACGCATCAACTGAAAGCGGGCGATGCGATCATCATTCCCGCCGGCACGGGACATCTGTTCACGAAGATCGACGATCACATCACCTACATCATGATCAGAATCGATCCCGACAAGGTTGTCCCGTGGAAGGACGAGGCGGCGTCGAAAGCCTACCTCGCGCAGCAGTAGATCCCAGTGCACGCCGGCGCCTCAGTCGGGCCGTATCACGTTGTCCGCCAGCTTGGCTCCGGCGGCATGGGCGTGGTGTGGCTGGCCGAGGACACGCGCCTCAATCGCAAGGTCGCGCTGAAGATGGTGAAGGCCGTCGACGCGGACACCACCGAAGGCCGGCAGCGGTTGATGCGCGAGGCGCGCGCCGCCGCGGCGCTCAACCATCCTCACATCGCGACGGTGCACGACGTGCTCGACATCGAGGGCCAGGTCGTGGTCGTGTTCGAATACGTCGAGGGTGAAACGTTGTCGGCGCGATTGGGCCGCGGCCCGATGTCGATCGCCGAGACCGTCGAAGTCGCGTGGCAGCTCGCGGATGCACTGGCGGCCGCGCACGCCCAGGGCATCATCCATCGCGATCTGAAACCCTCGAACATCGTGCTCGGCCCCGACTCGCGCGCCAAGGTGCTCGACTTCGGCATCGCCAGGATGGTGCCGGCCGGCGCCGACATGTCGGCGAGCGTGCCGGGCACGATCGGCGTCGGCCTGGTCGGCACGCCGGGTTACGCCGCGCCCGAGCAATACCTGTCGCGCAACGTCGATGGCCGCGCGGATCTGTATGCGCTTGGCGTGATGATCTTCGAAATGATCACGGGCCGTCGTCCGTTCCCGAGCAACGACGCGGTCGCCCTTGCCACCTCGGTGTTGCGCGACGAAGCGCCGAAGCTCGCCAGCTCCGGCATGCTGGTGCCGCCGTCACTCGAGAAGCTCGTCGCGACGCTGCTCGAGCGCGACCCGGGGCGGCGGCCCTCGTCCGGCGATGAAGTCCTCGTCGAGCTGAGCTCGCTGCGCGACGACGAGTCGTCGCCGCTCGCCAGGCGCACGGTGCAGCTGCGCAGGAAGACGCCGACGAGCACCAAGATTGCCGCGGTGATCGTCCTGGCGCTCGCGATGGGTCTCGTCGCGTTACAGCAACGCAACGCCAGGCGTCTCGGTCCTGAAGCGCCTGTCGTCGCGGTGCTGCCGCTGACGAACATGAGCGGCGACGCCGCCAACGATTACCTCGGGCCCGGTCTCGCCGAGAGCCTGATTACCAGCCTGGCGTCGGTGCCGCGCGTCACGGTGTTGTCGCGCAGTGCCGTGGATGAAACGCGTCAGCAGTATCCCGATCGGGCGCGCTTCGTCCAGGCCCTCGATGCCACCTACGTCGTCGAGGGATCGGTCCAGGCGGTCGACGATCGCCTGCGGGTCACACTGAATCTCGTCAGGCAGGACGGGTCGGTGGCGTGGGGCGAGCCTGTCGAAGGGCCGGCGCGCGATCTGTTTGCGCTCCAGAAGCAACTGGCCTCCGCGCTCGGCAATGCGATCGCCGATCAGACGCCGGCGAGCAAGCGCGTCCAACCGGCGACGCCGACGACCACCAGTGAGCCGGCGCAAATTGCCTACTGGAAGGGCCGCACGTTCCTCGACCGGCGCGATCTCGCCGGTAATCCGCAAGCGGCCATCAAGGAATTCGAAGACGCCATCAAGGCCGACCCGAAATTTGCGATGGGCTACGCGGGGCTGGCGGAAGCGCAGTGGGCGATGTACTCGAACACCAACGACAAGACGTGGGCCGACAAGGCCATCCAGGCCACCGCCATTGCGGTCAAGCTCGAGCCCAATCGGCCGGCGGTCCGTTATTCGGCGGGTTTCACGCTGTTCCGCAGCGGGCGTTATCAAGAGGCGCAACAGGAGCTCGAGAAGGCGATCGCCCTGCAACCCACATCCGAAGAGGCGACGCGCCTGCTCGGGCGCGTGCTGATGCGGCAGGGCAAGATCGACGAGGGGCTCGCGCAATTCCACAAGGCGATGGCGATTCGGCCGAACTCGGTGACGCTGCATACCGAGATGGGTCTCGCTTTGTACAACGCATCGCGCTATAAGGAGGCGCTTGATGCGTTCGAGAAAGCGATCACGCTGGCCCCGAATTCATCGGGGGCGTTGACCCAGGCGGGCACGGCCGCGCAGGCGCTCGGTGACAATGCGAAGGCCTTGTCGTTTTTCGAGCGCGCGACCGCGATCCAGCCGCGCGCCGAAACGTTCTCGAACATGGGCACGATTTATTACGGCCAGGGCGAGTTCGCGAAAGCGGCCAATGCGTACGAAGCGGCGCTGCTGATCCGGCCGCTCAGCGCGCTGACGCATCGCAACCTTGGCGACGCCTACACCCGGCTTGGGCGCAAAGACGATGCGCTCAAGGCGTACCGGCAGGCGGTGGCCCGGGCCCAGGCGGACGTCGCCGTGAGCCCCACGGATGCGAGAGCGCTGGCGCGCCTGGCCGTCTATCAGGCGAAGGCCGGCGACGATGCGGCGGCGCGCAAGAGCCTGGCCGCCGCGGAGAAGCTCGCCGCGCGCGACGAGCAGGTGCAATTGCGAGCGGGCGTCGTGCACGCGCTGGCCGGCCGCACCGACGAGGCGCTCACCGCCATCGAGCGCGCGCTCGCCGGCGGCATTTCGCCGCGGGCCGTCGAGACGGAAGAGGATTTCGCGAAGCTCCGGCCGTTGCCGCGTTTTGCGGCAATGGTTCAACCCAAGCAGAGGTGACACGATGAGCAAGAAGAAGAGCAAGCCGGCCAAGAAGGGCAGGAAAGCGCCGACGAAAGCCGCGGCCCGCAAACCCGCGGCGCGCGCCCGCGTCGCTTCATTGAGTGGCGGCGAATCGGGCGGCCGCACTGTGACCGGAACGATCTTCATTTATCGCACTGCATCGGGTAACAAGATCCGCACGACGCCGCAGCGCCTCTACGCCAATCCCGGCGATCACGTCGAATGGAATGTCGTGAACCTGGTTGACGGCTCGGACGTGCCCGTCACGATCACGTGGCCCGAGTCCGGGCCGTGGGGCAAGGAGCCGATGATGTTCCGTGGCTGCGATCGCAGGGCGATCACGGCCACGCCGGGCCGCTTCAAGTACGTGGTCTCGGCGCTCGACGCGCAGGAAGATCCCGAGCTCGAGATTCCGGACATCTAGATCGTCTCGTCAACGCCCGGGCCGCGCGCGCGGCCCGGGTGGCCCGCCGGCGTGTCGGCCCCTTCGAGCAGTGTTATCCTCTCGCTGCCTCAACCATAAAGCGCCGTGCACATTGGGACCTCGGTCGGACCCTATCGCATCCTCAACCACCTTGGCAGCGGCGGCATGGGCGAAGTGTGGCTGGCCGAAGACACGCGCCTGCAGCGCCGCGTCGCGCTGAAGATGGTGCGCGCGGCCGCCGCGGCCGACGCGATGTCACGCGAGCGGCTGATGCGCGAGGCGCGCGCCGCCGCCGCGCTCAATCATCCGCACATCGCCACCGTGCACGACGTCCTCGAAGAGCAGGGCGAGGTCGTGATCGTGTTCGAGTACGTCGAGGGCGAAACGCTGCACGCGCGCATCGCGCGCGAGCGCATTCCGGCGGACGACGCGGTCGACATTGCCACGCAGATCGCCAGGGCCCTCGCCGCCGCGCACGCGCATGGCATCGTGCATCGCGATCTGAAACCGCCCAACGTGATCATCGGCGCCGATCGTCACGTGAAAGTGCTCGACTTCGGCATCGCGCGCATGCTCGCGGTCGGCACCACGCAGACGACCGCGGGCGCGCCGCCGATTACGGCGAGCGGACTCGGGTTCATCGGCACCGCCAGCTACGCGGCGCCGGAGCAGATGCTGTCGTCGGCGGTCGACGAGCGCGCCGATCTCTACGCGCTTGGCGTGGTGCTCTTCGAGATGATCAGCGGCCGGCGTCCGTTCCAGGGCAGCGATCCCGTGCAGCTCGCCACCAGCAAGCTGGGCACGGCCGCGCCGCCGTTGTCGTCGACAGGACAGCTCGTGGCAGCGCCTCTTGAACGTCTCGTCGCGGCACTCCTCGAGCGCGATCGTGACAAGCGTCCGGCTTCCGCGCACGATGTGGTGAGCGAGCTGAAGGCGATCTCAGGATCGTCGAGCTCGGGCGGACTGCCGCCCGTACCGAAACGGACCTCGAGCGTCCTCATGATTGTTGCCGCCGCGGCCCTGGTGCTCGCCACCGGTATCGCGGTGTGGTCGTTGCGTGATCGATCAACGACCAGTGGCTCATCATCGTCAGCGCCGCCGGTCATCGCCGTGCTTCCGCTCACGAACAACAGCGGCGATCCAGCAAGGGATTTCGTGGCGGCGGGCATTGCCGAAAGCTTGATCGCGAGTCTCGCGACGTTGCCGAGAGTGACCGTGCTGTCGCGCCAGTCGGTGACCGAAGCTCGCAGTCGTGTGAAGGACGGCGCGGCGTTAACGAAGGATTTGGGCGCGTCCTATCTCGTCGAGGGCAGCGTTCAGGAATCCGGCGGCACACTCCGCGTCTCTCTGAACCTGGTGCGGCCCGATCGATCGGTGGCCTGGGGAGACAGCATCGAAGGGCAGTTCGAGCGCATCTTCGAATTGCAATCGAGACTGGCGTCGGCGCTGACCAACGCGCTCGTGGTGCGTGTCTCTGCCAGCGAGCGAGAGGCGTTGAACACCCAGCCGACGAGCAGCCCGCAAGCGATGTCGGCGTACTGGCGCGGGCGGGCGTTGTTGGAGCGTGGTGACGTCGCTGGTAACCGTGAAGCCGCGATCGCCAGCCTCATCGAAGCGACACAGCTCGATCCCGCGTTTGCGATCGCGTATTCGGCGCTTGGCCGCGCCTACTGGGACAAGTACGGCGAAACGAAGGATCCAGTGTGGACTCAGAAGGCGCTCGACGCCGGCGCAACCGGTCTTCGGCTTAACGCGGACCTCCCTGAAGTCCGGTACGGCATGGCCGTCATTCTGAGCGGGACCGGCCGCCTCGACGAAGCCGAGCAGGAGCTGTCAAAGGCGCTGGCGCGTCAACCCAACTATGACGACGCGCGACGGATGCTCGGGCAGGTGCTCGCGCGCCAGGGCAAGATCGACGCCGCTGTCGCCGAGTATCGAAAGGCGATCGCGCTGAGACCGGCGTTTGGGATTACGTACAGCTCGCTTGGCAACGCGCTATTCGCCGCGGCGCGGTATGAAGAAGCCATCGACGCGTTCAAGAGCGTGACCGCGCTGCAGCCCGATAACAACGTTGGGTTTCAGCAGCTGGGCACGGCCTATCAGGCCATTGGCAGGAACGCCGAGGCGCGCGAGAGCTACCAGAAGGCCATCGCGATTCGGCCCTCGGCGCAGGCATACTCGAACCTTGGCACGCTCGAATATCAACGCGGCGCGTATCAGGAGGCCGCCGACGCCTATCGCGCCGCGATCAAGCTGCGGCCGCTTTCTGCTCCGACCCATCGCAACCTCGGTGACGCGCTTCTGAAACTAGGCCAGGCCGCGCCGGCCCGTGCCGCCTTTACTGAGGCCGTGCGCCTCACCGAGAGCGATCTGAAGGTCAATCCCACCGATGCCAGGACAATCGCCGCTCTCGCGGTGTTCCTTGCGAAGGCCGGGCAGCCTGAGGCCGCGGGCCGGCGCATCGCCGAAGCGCGTTCGCGCGACGAGAAGAATGTCGATGTGCTGTTTCGATCGGCAGTCGTCGAAGCGGTATTGAATCGCCCTGACGCTGCGATGACCTACCTCAATCGGGCCGTCGCCGCCGGCTACAGCCGGGCGTCGATCGCGTCAGCGGACGAGTTCGAAGTGTTGCGATCACGTAGTGAGTTTCAGCGATTGGTCAAACCCCCAGCCCAATAGGAGCGAACCGATGAGAGATCTCGTGCTTGCCATTGTCATCAGCGTGCTGATTAGCGCCGGCATCACCTACTGGATGGTCGGGCAGCTTCGCGAAGAGCGCGCGTCGGTCGCGACCGCCAACCTGGGGCCAGCCGCCCCTGGCGCCGCGACCCTCTCTCGACGCACGGATCCGACGATCGTCGCGATCCAGGTCAGCTCCGCCGGCGGAAACCGGTGCACGGCCAACACCGATCCGAAGCGGAAGAGTTACGGCGCCGGGCCCGTTCATTGGGTCATCACTCGCCGGGGCAACGTCACCGCCTGCTTCGCCAATGGCGAGACCGTGAAGATCGTTCCCAAGTCCGGCAACACCTCGCCCCTCACACCCTCAGAGCCGTACGACGCACAGCTCATCGAGGCGGAACACGGTAATACGCATGCCGACTACTTCTACGAGGTGTGGATGGCCAGCAAAGTAGGTGCAAACCTCTACAAGATGGAGGATCCAGAGTTGGAAATCATCGAAGTCAGAGGCGCCGGACAGCAGTAGCGTTAACGTCGTTCCGGTCGCAGCACGCGACCGGCAAGCGCTGACGTAAACCTCCCAGTACGCCGCGCCAGCTCGCCGTTGACGATGATGTCGTCGATGCCTTCGGAGAGCTGGTGCGGTTTCTCATACGTCGCCGCGTCGTTCACTTTCGACAAATCGAAGATCAGGATGTCCGCGAACGCGCCGGCGCGCAGCTGACCGCGATCCTTCAATCCGAATACGGTGGCGGGAAGCGACGTCATCGATCGAATCGCCTGCGCGATGTCGATCGCATGTCGCTCGGCGACGTACTTCTTCAGCTTGCGTGCGAAGGCGCCGTAGGCGCGCGGGTGGGGGACGCCCACGCCCATGCGCACCAGATCGCCGTCCGTGCACGTCATCGTCCAGGGCTGCTGCATGATGCCCTCGATGTCGCCTTCGGACATGTTGAACGACACGAGGCTGGCGTCACCCTTCTCCAGCATCTGCAGCGCGTATTCCTCGGGCGCGACGCCGGCCTTGGCGGCAAGCACCGAGAGCCGCTGGCCCTCGAAGGATGGATTCGCGGAGTAGCGGCTGATCATCAGCGTGTCGGCGCCGCCTCGACGCGCGATGTTGGCCTTGACCTGCTCGCGGATCTCGGGCCGCAGCTCGCCGGTGATGCGCTTCATCATCGCGTCGCGGCCGCCGACCTGCGCCGAGCGCGGCATCAGCGCGCCGACAATGCCGGTGCCGCTGGCTTCGTACGGATACTGATCGGCAAACACCTGCACGCCGCGCTGCCGCGCCGCATCGATGTTCTCGATCAATTTCTTCGAGAGTCCCCAGCTCGCCGGCCCGAGCGCCTTCATGTGCGAGACCACGCCGATCACGCCGCCCTGTTCCGCGATGTCGATCACTTCCTGCACCGCGGCGACGACGCCGATCGTGTAGTCGGCTTCGTCGCGAATGTGGCTGGAGTAGACGCCGCCGTACGGCGCGGTGGCCTTCGCCATGGCGATGACTTCGGCGATCTTCGAGTAGCTGCCGGGGGCGTAGTAGAGGCCGCTCGACAACCCGACGCCGCCGTCGATCATCCCTTGGCGTGACAGCTCCACCATTTTCGCGAGCTCGCTCGCGTTGGGATCGCGATCGGTCATGTCCATGACCTCGCGGCGAATCGAGCCGTGCGGCACGAACTGCGCGACGTTGGTGCCGATGTGCTGCTTTTCGTAGACGGCGCGCTGCGCGGCCAGGTCGATTGGGCCGCCGCCGTCGGGATTCACGAACACGGTCGTGAGTCCCTGCGCGAGCAGCGGCTGCCCGTGCTTCAACTCCTCGGTGGCGAGACCGCCGCCGGCGTGTGAGTGGACGTCGATGAAGCCGGGTGTGACGTACTTATCCGCCGCGTCGATCACCGTCTTCGCCGTGGCATTGCCGAGCGATCCCATCGCCGCGATGCGATCGCCGCGAATGCCGATGTCGGCGCGATACCAGGGATTGCCGGTACCGTCGAGCACACGCCCGTTCCTGATCAGGATGTCGAATTGTTGCGGCGCCTGAGCTGAGACGGCAGTAACCGCGAAGGCAACCAGGCCGACGTACTTCCACATGAGGGCGAATTGTAATGCTTCCGTGCTTCTGTGATTCTCTGTTTCCGTGTATGTTTTTAGCGTCATGACTATCACTCGCCGCCTGTTCCTGCAATCGCTCACCGCCGCCACCGTCGCGTCCCCGTTGTTCGCGCAACAGCAACAGGCGCCGCGCGACACGACGCCGCTCGTGCCGCCGTTCGAGCCGACCGGCTGGAAGACCGTGTGGCTCGATCACCTCAACTATCAGTGTGTGGACTACAAAAAAGCCGCGGCGTTCTACGCGACGCTGATGGGGTGGAAGGTCCGATCGGACGATGGCAAGCAGGCGCTGCTGGATATGGGCGACAGCTCCGGCGGCATCCTGATCCGCGGCGGGCTGGCCGCGCCGCCACCCGCGGCGATCACCGACGCCGGCCTCGGCGTCAGCCGTCCGCCTGTGCGCGCGGTCTTCGACGGATTCGCGTGGGGCATCGATCCGTGGGATGAGAACACGGTGAAGCGTGAGCTCGAGAAGCGCGGACTGAAGCCGGTCGCCGATCATCACGGCAGCGACTACCGCAGCTTCCGCGTGAAGGATCCGGATGGATTCGACGTGGCGATCACCAACGGCAGCAGGGCGAATCGCCGCAAGGAACCGGCCACTGCCAAGCTTCCCGCGCCGGCGCCGTTCGAGCCAACGGGATGGAACACGCTCTATCTCGATCACATCTCGTTTGAAGTACCGGACTACCGGAGGAGCGCGGCGTTCTATCAGGCGCTGCTCGGCTGGCAGGTGCGACCCGGTAACGGCAGCCAGGCGTCGGTGCAGATCGGCGACGTTGGCGGCGCGATCATTCGCGGCAACGCGGCGGCGCGCGCGGCCGCTCGCGGTGATGCGTCAGCGGCGAAGGCAGTCGCGCCGACCGGCGCGGTGACGGCGGCGATTGGCCACATCAGCTTCGGCATCGCGAACTGGAACACCGAGCGCGTGCGCGAAGAGTTGAAGAAGCGTGATGTCGTTTACGTCAATCGCGAAGGCCAGCGCGAGCCGCGGCCCGACATGACCGGCACGCTCGAGAGCTTCCACGTCCCCGACGCGATGGGATGGGATCTGCAGATCGGCAACAAGATCGCGCCGAACCGCTAGCGATTCTGAAGCGGCAGCACGTAGCGGATGTACTCGCCGCCGAATCCCTTTCGCTCGTAGAGGGCGCGTGCGCGCGCGTTCGTCACCAGCGCGCTGAGGGTCAGCCGATCCGAGTGCCGTTCCTTGGCCCACGCCACTGAGCGGTCGAGCAGGGCAGAGCCCACTCCCTTGCCTTCGGCTTCCGCCGATACCGCAAGCACCGACAGATGCGAGTGCGCGCGTTCGTTGAAGTAATCGATCAGCGTGACGAGGTAGGCGCAACCGGCCGGCGTGCCATCGAGCTCGGCGATCAACATCGCTTCGCCGGGCTTCGACGGATTGTCGAACCACCCTTCAAGAGCACGGCGATCGCCTTCAATCAATTCAGGCTTCGTGCGGTGAGATGGCGCGTCGAAGCCGTCAACGAGCCGGGACGCGAGGGCAAGCACGAACGCGCGATCGTCAGGCGTCGCGGAGCGAATGGAGACGGCTGGATTCACGCGTGGATTTCTGACTTCTTCGCGTACTTCTTCTCGACATACTCGTCGAGTAGCACGTGGAAGGCATGCGCGAGCTCGTCGTAGGTGCCCTTCAGCGTCGTCGCATGCACGCCGTCGATGAAGACGGGGCAGTTGGGCGCTTCGCCGGTGCCGGGCAGGGAGATGCCGATGTTCGCCGCCTTTGATTCACCGGGGCCGTTGACGACGCAGCCCATCACGGCGAGCGTGAGCGTTTCGACGCCCTCGTATTTCTTCTTCCATTCGGGCATCTTGTCGCGAATGTAGCCCTGCACCGCTTCCGCCAGCTCCTGGAACGTGGTGCTGGTGGTGCGGCCGCATCCCGGGCACGCCGTCACGCTCGGCGCAAACGATCGCAGGCCAAGCGCCTGCAGCAGCTCGCACGCGGCATAGACTTCTTCGCGCCGATCGCCGCCGGGACGCGGCGTCAACGAGACGCGGATCGTGTCGCCGATGCCTTCGGTGAGTAGCACGCCCATCGCCGACGCCGACCACACCAGGCCCTTGGTGCCCATGCCGGCCTCGGTCAAACCGAGATGCAGCGGCTGATCGGTCTGCTTCGCCAGCGCGCGATACACGTCGATCAAGTGACGCGGCCGCGACACCTTGCACGAGATGATGATCTGATCCTTGCGCAGCCCGGTTTCGATCGCGAGCTCCGTCGACTGAATCGCCGACAGCACCATGCACTCATTGATGATGTCGTCGGACTCCTTGCCGAGGTTGCGATCGGTGTTCTCCTGCATCTTGGCCATCACGAGCTCTTGATTCAGAGAGCCGCCGTTGACGCCGATGCGAACGGGCTTGCCGTAATCGATCGCCACCTGGCAGATCGTCGCGAACTGTTCGTCGCGGCGTTTGCCGGTGCCGACGTTGCCGGGATTGATGCGGTACTTGTCGAGCGCCTGCGCGCAGTCGGGATGGCGGGTCAGCAAGAGGTGGCCGTTGTAGTGAAAGTCCCCGATCAGCGGCGCGGTGCAGCCGGCGTCGAGCATGCGGCGCTTGATCTCGGGCACGGCGGCCGCCGCTTCCGGCAGGTTGACCGTGACGCGGACCATTTCCGAGCCGGCCTGCCACAGCTCGATGCACTGCGTGGCCGTCGACGCCGCATCCGCGGTGTCGGTCATCGTCATCGACTGCACGACGACCGGCGCGCCGCCGCCAACGGTGACGTTGCCGACCTTCACGCCGACGGTGCGATGACGCTTGTTTACAGTGAGCAACTAATCTTCCTTCCAGTCGTCGGCCAGGAGCGAGCGCTTGATCTCGTCGGCGCGAAACATCGCGAGATCCATCGTGTCGTAATTCTCGGCCCGATCCAGTTCGTCGTTCGCAAAGAACGCCAGCGTGAACGGCGGACCGCCGGGGAGCACGACCGCGTGGGAGCGATCGTCCTTCGAAGGGCCGCTGGCGCGATACAGCCGCCACAGCACGGTCGAACCGGCCGCTTCCATTTATTCAGTGTACATCGAGCCGCGGCCCGCTTCCCGTGCGGCGGCGTGCAAGGCCGACAGCGTTGCGGCCGTGCGGCGGCTTTCAGCGAGGGAGACGACCGGCGGCGCACCGTCGAGAACGGCGGCTTCGAAATCCTCGATCTCGCGGACGAAGATTTCCGGCGAGCCGGCCACCTCGATGTGTTCGATGGCGCCGCGCCGTTCGAGATCCAGCGTCTCGATCGGACCCGGACGGAAAGGATTCGGCACGGTCAGTCCGCCTTCACTGCCAAGCACTTCCAGCCACGTGCGGTACGGAGTGCGAAACCCCGCAAAGATGTTCGCGGTGGCGCCTTCGTCGAAGCGCAGCATCCCCATGAATTCCTCGTCGACGCCCGATGCATGCCAGTGGGCGCTGCCGAACACCATCTTCGGCTCGTGACCCATGATCAACTGTGCATACGTGACGGGATAGCTGCCGACATCCCACAGCGCGCCGCCACCGAGCGCGGGATCGAAACGGATGTTGTGCGGCGTGTCGAGCGCGAACGTGAATCCCGACACCACCGCGCGAACGGCGCCGATGGCGCCGTCGTTGACGAGGGACATGACGCGCGCGGTCAGCGGCTCGTGGCGGTACATGAAGCCTTCCTCGACAACGACGCGCGCGGCGTTGGCGGCGACGGCAATGCGATCGACGTCCTCCACGTCGAGCGCCAGCGGCTTTTCGCACAACACGTGCTTGCCGGCGGCGATCGCGGCGAGCGTCCACGGCACGTGTTCGGTATTCGGCAGCGGGATATAGACGGCGTCGATGCCGGGATCGTCGAGCAGTGTCTGGTAGCCGGCGGCCGCGCGCGGAATCGACCAGTCGCGCGCATACGCTTCGGCGCGACCGCGATCGCGGCTGGCGATGGCGACGAGCTCGCTGCGCCGCGCCAGGCGCATCGCCGGGATCACGCGGCGATTGATGCGCGCCGTCCCGAGAATGCCCCAGCGGATCAGGGATCGGGGATCGGGGGTCAGGGATCAGCTCTCGGCTTTCAGCTTGGCGAGCATGCGGCGATTGAATTCTTCCGACTGGCCGCGCGGGATCGACAGCGTCTTCCAGTTCGCGCCCTGCAGATGCTTCGCCAGCAACAGGATCTGATACGCATGGCCGGCGTAATGGGCGACCTGCCGCGAGATTGCCTTGTAGACGGTATGCGCTTCGCCGCGGATCATCACCGTGCGCTGCAGGTCGGCGTCGGTCAACGGCGTCAGCGCATCGAAGACGCATTGCCAGCCGTGTTCCCATTCGGCGATGAGCTCGGCGCGGCTCTGGCCGGGATCCTCGAACTCCCGGTCGCGCATGCGATCGGGTTTTTCGCCGTCGCTCGTCAGGAAGTTGATCCAGCGCGAGCGCATATTGCCGGCCATGTGGCGCATCAGCACGGCGACGCTGTTGGCGTCCGGATCGATCGTCACGTGCAGCTGTTGATCCGAAAGCTGCTCAATCGACTTGTCGGCGAGCTTCTTGACCTTTTGCAGTTCGTCGATCGCGACGGAGAGAATCGGAGAGGTATTAGTGGACATGTTCGATGATCAATAGCGCGACGGAGACTGCCGCCAGCCCCCATGCCGCCGCCGTCACCTGCCGGGCCCGCCCGACCACGACATGCAGCGCCGCATGCAGGATGAATCCCCACAGGATACCTTGCGTGATGGAAAACGTCAGCGGAATCAGGATCAGCGTCGCATACGCCGGCACGGCCACTTCCAGGCGATCGAACGGCACGCGCGTCACCGCCTGGAACATCGAGACGCCGACGAGGATCAGCACCGCGGACGTCGCATAGTTGGGGATCGCCGCGGCGATCGGCGCGATGAACAGGCAGGGGAGAAAGCAGATCGCCGTGACGACCGCGGTGAGACCGGTGCGGCCGCCCATGCGGATGCCGGCGATGCTCTCGACATAGGCCGTGCCCGACGAGCTGCCGAAGAGCGCCGCGCCAAACGTCGCGAACGAATCGACGATCAAACCCTGGCGGAGATTTTTCGGCTCGCCGTTGTCATCGACGAGATTCGCCGCCTGCGCCACGCCGATGAAGGTGGACAGCGAGTCGAACAGATCCGTGAGGATCACCGTGATCATCGCGGGCAGCAGCGACAGGCGCAACGCGCCCCAGATATCGAGCTTGAGGAACACGCTCGAGAAATCCGGCGCGCTGAACCACGAGGGCGGCGGCGACACGTAGCCGAACGCCCACGCGCCGCTGGTAATCAAGGCAATGCCGTACAGATACGCGAACGGATTCTCGCGCCGCGCCAGCCACACGCTGACGATCAGGCCGGCCAGCACGAACAACGCGCGATGATCGAGCGGACCAACCCCGACCATCGTCGCCGGATTCGCCGCCACGAAGCCGCCGTTCTGAAGGCCGATGAATGTGAGCAGCAACCCGATGCCCGCCGCGGTCGCGGCGCGCAGGTGATCCGGGAACGACAGCGCGATCCGCTCGCGAAGCGGAGTGGCCGAAACCAGCAGGAACGCGACGCCGGCCCAGAAGATGATGCCGAGCGCGACCGGCCACGCGACTCCGCCGCCGATGATCACCGTGTAGGTGAAAAAGGCGTTGAGGCCCATGCCCGGCGCGACGCCGAAGGGCAGCTTCGCGTACAGGCCCATGAGCAGCGTCATCGTGAAGCACACCAGCACCGTCGCCGTGAGCGCGCCTGAGAAAGGAATGCCGGTGCCGGGCGTGGAGAGGATCGCGGGATTCACGACCACGATGTACGACATCGTGAGGAACGTCGTGACGCCGGCAACGATTTCCCGCGACATGCGGGGAATCATATCGGAGGTCTTGAGGTCTTGAGGTCTTGAGGTCTTGCTAGCCTGCTGGCCTGCTGGCCCGCTGGCCTAGAAAGATCTCTTGAAGAGCGCGGTGATCGCGTTGCGCCCGTTCGGCATCAGCATGCGCGTGCCAGTGCCGGTGAAGTGAATGTGTTCGATCACCGGCTCATTGCTGCTGCTTTGCGCCGCCCACGTCGCCGTGTCGCCGTTCCACTTGAACCAGCGGTCCTTCTCCTGATCGAACACGAACAGCGGCTTGTTGCACAGCTTGGCGAATTCCGCGCCCCAGCCCGTGCCGCCGCGCACGGTTTGATCCGGCTGGATCGTTCCGATCACGTAGATTTCCTGGCCGTTGTTGATCTGATACCAGATGCTCTGGAGGATTTTGCGGAAGGTCGGCGTATCCGGATAGCGGCGATTCATCAGCCGCGACACATACGCGAGACTCACTTCGCCGGCGGCGAGCTCTTCGTGATTGAGCACGCGCAGGCCGCGCGTGCGCGCCGGCTTGTGCCCCTCGAACGAGAAGTTGACTTCCTCGATGCCGAAGCTTTCGGCGCAGGCGCCGAACGCCTCCTCAGCACCGAGAGCCCCGCCACTGAAGAGGATTTCGTCTTCGCGTTTCAGCATCATCACTCTTTGTCGTCGCCGCTCTCCGGCGTGTCGACAGCGGTGTCGGGAGCGTCGGTCGCGTCAACTTCCGGATCCTCGTGCTTCATGAAGTCCGGCGTGATGTCGATCGAGTCATCATCCTCGGTGTCGTCGAGGTCAAACGTCCGGCCGGTGAACTTGGTCGGGATCGGACCGCGCGGCTTGTCCTCGTTCTTCTTGAACGGCTTCTTTTTGTCCTTCGGCGGAGCAGGAGGACCGAAATCCTTCTGACGCGCGTGAGTGCCGCCGCCTTCGACGTGACCCGAGCGCGACGGACTGTAGCCGCCGCCGGGGCGCGGAGCGCCGAAGCCTCCACCGCCGTACCCGCCGCCTCCGCCTCCGAATCCGCCGGGGCGCGGCGCAAATCCGCCGCCTGGACGCGGTGGACCGCCGGGCCCGCGATCCTCACGCGCACGCGCTTCGCTGACCGCGAGGGGACGGCCCATGAACAACTGGCCGTCGAATTTCTTGATCGCTTCTTCCGCGGCGGTGCGCTCGGCGTACTCGACGAACGCAAAGCCTCGCGCGCGCCCGGTCTCGCGATCGAGCGGGCGAACGATCTGGGTCGGCTGTCCGACCTGGGAGAAATGCGTCCGCAGGTCTTCTTCGGTCGCCTGGTAGGGCAAATTGCCCACGAACAATCTGACTGGTGGCACGTGTGGACTCTAACGGGTAACGTCTGAAGGATTGGGTGGTGATTGATTCCCGGGTGGAAGTGGTGGGTATCCGCTTTGCGCGAAGCTTAGCAAATCTCCCAGATGGTCACAAGTCCCGGATTTGGGCCTGAATGGCCTCAAGCTTGAGCTTGAGCATTTCCCGGTGCGCAGGCCGGCAGGCGCCGGACATCTCGGATTGAGTCTCTGCAAGGGCCAGTTCGAGCCCGGTCTTGCGAGCCAGGCGCGCCTGATCTTCGGCGGATAAGGGAGCCCGGACCGTCTTTGCGCGTTGCGCCTCTTCCTGCTGCGATTCCACCGACTTGCTCTCGAACCCGCGCGCCATCGCTTCTGACAGTAGCAGAAATCGGGCCGTCCGCCTCACGCGGACGCGGTCGTCCCAATAGCGGACGATTCCGGCGCGGACTCGCGGGCGCGTCGATCGATGCAAGTCTTTGTGCAATCGGCCGTTAGTCCGCAATACGAGAGTTGGCAACGATACTGCTATTTATCCCTGCGACATGGACCGACTCACTCGCGACCTGCGGCATGCCGTACGTATGCTGCTCAAGACCCCGGTTTTCACTTCCGTCGTCGTCTTCACGCTGGCCGTCGGCATCGGCGCCAACACGGCGATGTTCAGCATCGTCAACGGCGTGCTGCTGCAAGGCCTGCCGTTCAAGCATGCCGACCGCATCGTCGACATCAACGAGGTCGAGCGGCGCGACCTCGTTCGCGGCGCGATCGCGCCGGCCACCTTCTTCGACTGGCGGAAGATGGCGACGTCGTACGACGTGATGGCGGTCTTCGCCACGAACATTTACAACGTGACGCCGACCATCGGCGAGCCGGCGCGGGTGCGCGGCACCGTGGTGTCGTCGACGTTCTTCGACGTACTCGGAGTCTCGCCGCTCCTCGGCCGAACGTTCATGAAGGAAGACGCAGAGCCCGGTCGCGATAAAAGCATCGTGCTCAGCTATGGCTTCTGGCAGCGGCAGTTCGGCGGCAAGCGCGACATCGTCAACGAAACGGTGCGGCTCAACGGCCAGCCGTACACGATTGTTGGCGTGATGCCGGCGACGGTGAATTTTCCCGATACCAGCAACTTCTGGGTGCCGGCCGCATACGACGCGCCGAGTTGCTCCGGTCCTAACCGCGATCCTCGCGGCCAGCGAGGGGCGCATTGCCTGCGCGGCGTGGCGCGACTCAAACCAGGCACGTCGCTACAGCAGGCCAACGCGGAGTTGACGACGATCTCCGATCAGCTGGCCAAGCAATATCCGGAAGAGTCGTCGAACTTCATCGGCATCGCGAAGCCGCTGCAGGACAAGCTGGTCGGATCGGCGAGGACGCCGCTGCTGGTTCTGCTCGGCGCGGTCGGCTGCGTGTTGCTGATCGTCGTGGCCAACGTGGCGAACCTGCTGATGGCGCGCGCCACCGTGCGCGCGCGCGAGCTGGCGATCCGCGCCGCGATGGGCGCCGATCGATCGACATTGATGCGGCAGCTCCTCACCGAAAGCGTCGTGATTGCGCTCGTGGGCGGCGGGCTCGGCGTATTGCTCGCGTTCTGGGGCGTGGATCTGATCCTTGCGCTCGATCCGGGCGAGGTGCCGCGCGTGGCTCCGGTCAGCGTCGATGGCTGGGCACTCGGCTTCGCGCTCGTGACGTCGATCGTCACGGGCGTGCTGTTCGGCGTGGTCCCGGCCTGGCAGGCGTCGCGTCCCGAGCTGCAGAGCACCCTCAAGGACAACACGCGGGGTTCGACCGGCGACGGGCAGCGCCACCTCGCTCGCGCGGGCCTGGTGCTCGCCGAAGTCTCGATCTCGCTGGTGCTGCTGGTCGGCGCGGGACTGCTGTTCCGGAGCCTGATGACGCTCGTCGACATGCCGATGGGCTTCACGATGTCGCGCATGCTGACGATGAGCGTGGCGCCGACGGGAGAGAACTATCGTTCGCCCGATCAGTTCGTGGCCTATTGGAATCGCGTGATCGAGCGCGTCAGCGCCGTGCCCGGCGTGGAGAAAGTCGCCCTGACCGGCTACGTCCCGACGGCCGGCGGCATGAGCGTGGTCGCATTTCAGCCAGACAACAAGCCGATCGTGCCGTTCAACCAGCAGCCGGTCACGAACTTCGTGGACATCGGTCCCAATTATTTCAGCACCATGGGCATCCCGATTGTGCGCGGCCGCGAGTTCACGAAGCAGGATGCGACGCTCGATCCGCGCGTGATCATCATCAACGAAGCGATGGCGCGGCGCGAGTTCCCGAACGAGGATCCGATCGGGCATCGCTTCTCGTTTGGTCCAGACGAGACGGGCAACGAGGAGTGGGTCGAGATCGTCGGCGTGGTCGGGAACGTCCGGCAGTATCGAGCCGACCAGGAGCCCGTGCCGATCACCTACGCGCCCAACACGGGCTCGCCGTCGCGCGCGCAGAACCTGATGATCAGGACCGCGGGCGATCCCATGAGCATCGCCGGCTCGGTGCGCGCGGCCTTGCAGTCGCTCGACCCGTCGCTGCCGGTGTCGCCGCCGCGCACGCTCGACGACGTGGTCGGCGCGTCGCTCACGCAGCGCCGCTTCAACATGACGCTGCTGATCGTGTTTGCGACGATCGCGCTGATCCTCGCGATTGCGGGCATCTACGGCACGGTGGCGTATTCGGTGGCGCAGCGCACGCAGGAGATCGGCATCCGCGTCGCGCTCGGCGCGACGAGCCGCGAGATTCTCGGGCTCGTGCTCTACGGATCGCTCAAGCCGGTGATCGCCGGGCTGGCGATCGGCATCGTCGCGGCGCTGGGGCTGACGCGGCTGCTCTCGGGTCTCGTTTACGGCGTGAGCACGACCGACCCGCTGACATTTGTTTCGCTGCCGCTGCTGCTCGGCCTCGTCGCCTTTCTCGCCGGCCTGTTCCCGGCGTTACGCGCGAGCCGAATCGACCCACTGGAAGCGCTGCGCGTCGATTGATAAAATGGACCGGTTCCTCGCGGGGGCCGGTCTTTCAATGGTGCCCCTACTCGGCGATCCAGACCTCGCAGATCGCCGGCGGAGGTCACGCGAGCTTAGCTAGGAGTGTCTCTCATGAGCTCTCTGACTTCCGCGAAGGCCGTCACATTTTCTTCGATTACCCCCAATCTGCTCGTTCGTGACGTGGCGAAGAGCCTGGCGTTTTACCGCGATGTGCTCGGCTTCACGATGGGGGAGACCGTTCCCGACAAAGAGCCGTTCGTGTTCGTGTGGATGAAGCGCGACGAGGTGTCGGTGTTCCTCAATGACATCAAGGCGGCGGAGCACGACTATCCGGCTGCCGCAACGCTCCCGCCTGGAGGCACCGCCGCGATGTTCTTCATCATCACCGGCGTCGACGCGTATCACGCGCAGGTGGCGCCGAAGGCGAACGTGATCCTGCCGCTCAAGACGCAGTTCTACGGCATGCGTGAATTCGCCGTGACCGATCCCGACGGCCACATCATCACGTTTGCGGAGCGTGTGTCCGGCGCGTGATGCTCGCCGTGTTGCTGATGGCTGCGCAGCTGGCGACGGGACAGACCGTTGCCACCTGCCGCGTGCCGGACGATCCTCAACAACGCGTGTGGAGTCTCGAGCGCGCCGCGCCGGATGCGTGGCGCGTGGTCTTCCGCGCGAGGTCGCTCGACAAGCCACGCGTCGAGCTGCCGCTTTCGAATGCGTCGCCCATCATCAGTGAATCGAAGATCGCGCTGACGTTTGCCTCGGCGAATGGCGGCCGCGCTGTTCAGTGGACGATTGCCAATGGACCGTCGACGCTTGACCTGCGAGTCAACCACGCCCTGGAAGTCAACGTCGAGCGGGATCTCGATCCAGCCGTCGATCTCATGAACACTGACGGCGAGATTGCGGTGATCTGCTCGATCGGAGTGCAGCCAGAGAACGATCGGCGAACGGATGTCGCACGCGCCGGCGAGTGGACGGTGGCGGCCGGGGCAGCCAACAGCGTGAACTTGTATCAGTCGACGTCCGGAAGATCCTACGCCGTGCTGACGATTGGCTGGGCGAAGGAACTGACGCCGGACTTGAAGTGGGGACCGATTCGCGGGCGCTTCGCGTGGGGCGTCGAGGCGACGCCGCTGTTCGCGCAGTTCGAGCCGTCGACGATTTACGGCGCGGGGTTTGCGCCGGTGATCTGGCGCTGGAACTTTCCGCCACAGCCGCGATGGTCGGCGTTCGCGGAGCTATCGATGGGCGGGTTGTGGACGAGCGACCCGATTCCGGAAGACACCGGCCCCCTCAACTTCAGCGCGCACTGGGGCGGCGGGATTCGCTTCAAGCCGCGCAGCGGGCACGCGATCCTCATCGCCTACCGCTTTCAGCATTTCTCGAACGGCAATCAGCTTGGATCCAATCCCGGCGTGAACAGCCATGTTGTTCTCGCCGGCTGGTCTCACCGCTCGTAGCTTTCTCTCTTCGAAGACGCAGACAGCTTGACGAGGTATTTCAGCGGATCGGCGCGGAACATCTGGCGCAGCTCTGCGAGGCTCCGCGCGCCGCCGTAGCTGATCGACGAGCAGAGGTGCTTGAGGATGTCCTGAATGATCGGCCGCACCGATCCGCGCGCCGGCACGCTCACTTCAGTGCCTTCGGCGCCGATCGATTCGAGATCGACCTCGCCGTCGTCTTCGAGGTCGAGGCGATCGCGAATCGCCTGGATCGAGGCCATGCCGCGCAGCACCTTGAACGGCACCTTGACCGATCGCTGCTGGTCGGCGAGGACCACGGTCTTCTGGACCGTGTCGCCCGGCGTTTCCTCGGTGCCGGCGAACATGCTGCCGAGCATCACCGTGTCGCCGCCGAAGAGCAGCGCCTCGAGGATCGCGCCGTGACGCTTGATGCCGCCGTCGGCGATGAGCGGCACGGTGTCTCCCGCTCCCTGCCGGCTTTCATAGAGCGCCTGCAGCTGCGGAACGCCGAAGCTGGTCGTCAGTCTCGTCGTGCAACCGCCACCGGGGCCGATGCCGACCTTGACCGCGTTGACGCCGCGCTCGGCGAGAAACTTCACGCCCTCGGCGGTCGCGACGTTACCGGCAACCAGCTCGATCGTCGGGAACGATTTCTTGAACGTGTCGATCGCCTTGCCCATCACGACCGAGTGGCCGTGCGCGATGTCGATCACGATCACGTCGACGTGGGCCTTCACGAGCTCGACGGCGCGCTCGATGAAGTCGCCGGTGGCGCCAATCGCCGCCCCGACCATCAGCCGGCCGTGTGAATCGCGAGTCGCGAAGGGCAGCCGCTCCTGGCGGTGAATGTCCTTCGCGGTGATCAGCCCGATCAGCGTGCCGTTCGCGTCGACGAGCGGCAGCTTTTTCACTTTGCGCTGCAGCATCATTTCTTCCGCAGCCTTCAACGACAGCTCGCCCTGGCCGGTGACGAGCGATTCGACCGGCGTCATCCGCGACGATACGGTGCCTTCGCGCGTGTTGACGAACCGCACATCGCGCTCGGTCAGCAGGCCCTTCAGGCGGCGCATCTCGTCGAGCACCACCAGCGTGCCGGCCCGGGTCCGCTTCATCAGCGCGACGGCTTCGGCCAGCGAGGTGCCGCGAGTCACGGCATAGGGATCGCGGATGATGATGTGCTGCATCCGCTTGACCTTCTCGACTTCGCGCACCTGCGGCTCGATGTCGCCGTTCCTGAAGCCGCGATCGATGATGCCGAGGCCGCCCTCTTCCGCCTGCACGATTGCCATCGGCGCGCGCGTGACGGTGTCCATGTTGGCCGACACCAACGGCCGTTTGAGCGTGATGTGCGTCGAAAAGCGGCAGGAGAGGTCGATCACAGAGGGATCGCGCCGCGCGATCACGCTGTACTGCGGGCGCAGCAGGAAGTCGTCGAAGGTGGCGCCGCGGACCAGGTCCGCGAGCGCGTCGAAGCTCATGGGCTAATGGTATCTTTAGTGACGTTCCATGCAGTTGCGTTTTGAATTGACGCCGCCGGAGCCTCTCCGCCGTCGCCCTGGCGAAGGCGGAACGGTGTTCGTCCGTCATCGCTGGGCGCGCCGTTACATCCTGCGCGTCCTCGACGATGGGACGTTGCGCGTGACGTTGCCGCGGTGGGGATCGAAGCGCGAGGCGCTGGCGTTCGTGGAGCGCAGCGGCGAGTGGATCGCGAAGCAACGGCTGAAGCACCAGTCGCGGCCCGCGGTCGTGCATCCCGATGAAGCGGCGCTGCGCAAGCGCGCGCAGAAAGAGCTGCCGCCGGAGCTGCTGGCCCTCGCCGCGGCGCACGACGTGACCGTGACGCGTGTGTCGGTTCGTAACCAGCGCTCGCGATGGGGCGCCTGTTCGGCCGGCGGCTCGATCACGCTCAACTGGCGGCTGATCCTCGTGCCGCCATTCGTACGCGAGTACGTCATGATTCACGAGCTGATGCACCGGCGCGAGTTGAACCACTCGAAGCGTTTCTGGAAGCACGTCGCCGCGGCCTGTCCGCGATACCGCGACGCCCGCACGTGGCTGCTGTCCGAGGGACAGCGGCTCTTTACTGGTCAGGAGATATGTTGATGAATCGGCAGCTGTGGTGGGCGATCGCGATCGCCGCGCTCGTGGCAGGCAACGCGCGCGATGCGCACGCGCAGATGAGCATGGGCACGTTCCACGGGTACCTGACGGGCCACATCGGCCCGGTGCTGGGCGGCGACGTGTCGAATCCGCGGGTCTCCGGCGGCGCGTCCGTGTCGGTGCAGGAAACCACCGGCTGGGGCGCCGAGTTCGACTTCGGCCGCGCCACCGACATCGATGTCGAATCAATGAACCTCGACATCACCACCTACATGGTCAATATGGCGTTCATCACGCCGTATCGGAAGATCCGTCCGTTCGCGATCGCCGGCGCCGGCATTGCGCAAATCGATGGCTGCATCTGCAATCACCCGTCGAAGACCTACGATCTCGGCCTCAACGCCGGTGGCGGTGTGTTCCTGCTGGCGAACGATGTGATCGGGATGCGTGCCGACGCGCGCTTTTTCTGGTCCGGCGGTGATCATCCCGATCTGGGCCGCCCCGATAACCTGACGCACTGGCGGGTCTCGGTCGGCTTTACGTATCTCTGGTCGATAGCGCCGTAGGCAAGTGCCTAAGGTGCCTAAGGTGCCTAAGGTGCCTGGAGTTCCAAAGCGCGAAGCGCGCGCTTGTGCTCCTGCTTGCGTGATGAGTGAAACTCGTTCAATCTCGAAATATGCGAACAGCTTGCCGCGCCGTAGTCCGACGCGTCGCGCGCGGCGGACGAAGGCGGGTGTGGCTCGCGATTGTTTGCGCGAGCGTGCTGGCCGGTTGTAACAGCTCGACCCCCACAGCTCCCACGCCGCCCACGCCGCCTGTTGTGACGAATCCCTTGCCGCCGGCGACCGCGGTGCTCGGCATCTCGCTGCTCGGCGATGAGTGGATCGCCACGAACGTGGCCGCGCCTGTGCAACACACCGCGCGGCTCCACACCAGCAATACCCCGTTCGAGTACACGGCGGCGACCGACGGGGTGGAATGGTCGATCGCGCCGGCCGGTGTGGCGATCGTCGATCAGCATGGTCGCGTGTCCCCGGTCGCCATCGGTACCGCGACCCTTACTGCGAGATACGGTGACAAGACCGGCACGCAGCAGATCCGCGTCCTCTACGATTTCGCGGGGGACTGGTCGGGACAATTCCGGATCACTGGCTGCAGCGGAGGCTTCGACTTTCGTGAGTGTGGCCGGATGATGGCGGGCGCAGGCGCGGGCACTGGCACGGGCATATCATCGAATCCGTTCTATCCGTTCACGCTGGCATTGTCGCAATTTCGCGATCAGGTGACGGGCACGGTGCGGGAGTCGCGTCCGTCAGGTGATATCGAGTACGCCGTCACCGGCTTCGTTCGGTTGAACGGACAACTCGTGCTCGAGGCCACAGCGCCAAAACCAAAGAACACCGAACCCTTGCGCGTCTTCAACTGGGCAAGCACGACGAACAACGGCGTCACGACCATGTCGGGCGCGTTCACCAAGATCGAGCCTTATCGCTCGGTCTTCGACCAGCCCTACACGATCAGAACAGAGCACGAATTCACCGGCCTCTCTCATACACCTGACGGTCGAGGTGTCCTCGACTGATCGGCGCAGCCCCTCGATTTGTCACCAATCGTCCCCGAATGAGTGCGTTTTCGGCCCGAAATTCGTGGCACGAATCCGGCAATCAGACAGGTAGACAGGCAGTCAGGTGGTCAGGTAGTCAGTCAGGTAGTCAGGAATCGATCTGACGTCCTGACAACCTGCCAACCTGCCAACCTGATGGAGGGTGCGGTGATGATGAACACAGTAGTGGGATCGGCAATCGGCGGATTGGTGGCAGGCGCGGTGGCGCTTGGCGCGGCCGCGGTTATGCGCCCGTCTCCGGCTCCGGCCTACGGACCGGACCCGAACGCAAACGGCGCGTATGCGATGACGGTGGCGAACACGACGCCGTTCAACAACGGCGCGACGATGCAATGCCAGCCGTACGACGAAGCAGTGTTGCGTCGGGCGTTCGTCAACGGCCGTGAGGTCACCGACGTGACCTGCATCACGCGCAGCGGCGCGTATCTGCCGCAGGGCGCGTATGCGCCGCAGGCGTACGCGCAGCAGGTGTATCAACCGGCGTCTCAGCAACCGGTCTACCGTGACAACATCGTCACGCGTCCGGCCGCTCGCGCCCGCACTGTGTCGCAGCCCTCGCGTGCGCGTGTCGAGACCAACGATGGCGAGCCGCAACGTTCGTGGGGCAAGACCGCGATGGTCATCGGCGGCAGCACCGGCGCCGGCGCGGGCATCGGCGGATTGATCGGCGGCAAGAAGGGCGCGCTCATCGGCGCGGCCGTCGGCGGTGGCGCCGCGACGATCTACGAAGCGCGCAAGCGTTAAGTCAGCGTTGTTTTGCCCCGCCTCCGGCGGGGCGCTATCGCAGTTCTGCGCAGAAAAAGCAGGCGGCGCGAGAGGCGAATGTCCTCCGCGCCGCCTGTCCCATTTTCGGGCGAGTAGACAGCGTTAAGATAGGCGCACCGAATGTCCGGCCCGGATCCACAGCCGCTTCCGAACGTCCCGCTGATTCATCGCCCGGGCGATACGGCGGGCGGCTCGCTGAAGCGTCCACCTCTCGAGGTGCGCAAGCGATTGCTCGTCGTTGATGACGAGTTGCCGATCCTGAAACTCGTGACGCGCATCCTCGCCACCGACAATTACGAGATCACATCCGCCAGTTCCGGCGACGAGGCCGCGCAGTTGCTCAACACACCAGGCCATCCCGGTGTCGATCTGCTCGTCACCGACCTGATGATGCCTGGCATGAATGGCCGCGAGCTCGCGCAGATCACGCGGCGGCAGTTTCCGAACGTGCGCGTCCTCTACGTGACGGGCTTCGCCGACACCTTGTTCAAGGACCTGACCGAGCTTGGTGAAGGGGAGTCGTTCATCGAGAAACCGTTCGGCACCGATGGACTGCTCGAGGCGACACGCTTGTTGATGTTCGGCCAGATCACGGACAACGAAGTATCGCGAGACAAGCGTGACGATGAGAACGAATGGACCGACGATCGCCTGCGCGCGAA
>Ga0111539_10000821_pt1 | contig 40288 bp, 43 predicted proteins | sample RhiMethybrSRZTD1_FD_79667 | JGI IMG/M metagenome (GOLD analysis project Ga0111539, IMG submission 79667) | Populus rhizosphere microbial communities from Tennessee, USA - Rhizosphere MetaG P. TD hybrid SRZTD1 (version 2) (version 2) | ecosystem: Host-associated > Plants > Roots > Rhizosphere >...
CAAGAAGTTCGTGCTCGCCTCGCCGCACCACACCGGCGACATCTGGACCGACCGCAGCTTCGACTGGAAGCACGTGGCGGCGCTGGGCCGGCTCGACCTCGCGATGGTGCCCAACGCGCTGCCGAACCGGCAGGCCGTGCGGGCGAGCGTCGTGGCCGGCGCAAACCGCTACCTGACGGCGCTGCGGGCGAACCCGTGGGCGCTGGCGTTCACCCCGGCCGACAACCTCTTCGACTGGGGCTCGAACAACCTCGTCCTGAACAACCTGGTCGTGATCGCGTCCGCGTTCGACATCACCAACGACAGGGCCTACCGCGACGCGGTCATCGAGGGCATGGACTACATCCTCGGCCGCAACGCGTTGAACCAGTCCTACGTGACGGGATACGGCGAGAAGTTCTCGCAGGCGCAGCACAGCCGCTGGTTCGCGCACTCGGTGAACCCGGCGATGCCGACGCCGCCGCCCGGCAGCATCGCGGGCGGCCCCAACTCCGATGCGCCGACGTGGGACCCGGTGGCCGCCGACAAGCTCGTCGGCTGCACCTCGACGCCGCAGTTCTGCTACATCGACGACATCGGCTCCTGGTCGACCAACGAGATCGCGATCAACTGGGCGTCGACGCTGGCCTGGGTGTCGAGCTTCGTCGCCGATCAGGACAACGGCGGTCCGCCGCCGGCGACCGGCTCGTGCTCGGTGCACTACGTGCGCATCGACGTACCCGGTTCGCCGTACCTGGCGCTGGTGACGGTGACGAACACCGGCTCCCCCGTCGACGCCTGGACGCTTGACTTCGCTTACGGGGGCGGGCAGCGGGTGGCCGGCGCGTTGGGCGCCGTCGTGCGCCAGACCGGCGCGTCGGTCACCCTGTCCGGCGGGCGGCTCGGTCGCTTCCAGACCACCGTGGTGGGCCTGGTGGCGACGAGTCCCGCCGGCTTCGCGAACGCCTCACCGGAGCTGTTCCGCCTGAACGGCCGACCATGCTAGGCGCCGTGCCGGGCGGTTGATCACCGAACTGTTTTCCGGCTGACCGCCGGGGGTATCGACGAGGACGACATCCTCGTCGATCCCCCGGAGGAGCTCATGTCCGATATCGTCGCCGCGCCCCGCGTGGACGTGCAGGGCGGCCTCAGCGACATGGTGCGAGACTTCCTGCTGTTCCTGCCGAAGGCGCTGCTGTTCCTGCTGATCCTGGTGATCGGCTACCTGGTGGCGCGGGTCGTGCGCAACCTCGTGGACAAGGTGCTCGAACGCGTCGGCTTCGACCGGTGGGTCGAGCGCGGCGGCATCCGGGCCGCGCTGGCCCGCAGCAAGTACGACGCCAGCGACATCGTCGCCAAGCTCGTCTACTACGCGATCCTGCTGTTCACACTGCAGCTCGCGTTCGGCGTCTGGGGACCGAACGCGGTATCCGACCTGATCTCGGGCGTCGTGGCGTGGCTGCCGAAGGCGTTCGTGGCGATCATCATCGTGGTCATCGCGTGCGCGATCGCGGCCGCGGTGAAGGACCTCGTGTCCAACGCGCTGGGCGGGCTTTCGTACGGCCGATTGCTGGCGAACGTCGCCTCGTATTTCATCATCGGGCTCGGCGTCATCGCGGCGCTCAACCAGATCGGGGTGGCCACCACGGTGACGATGCCGGTGCTGATCGCTGTGCTCGCCACCATCGCCGGCATCCTGATCGTCGGGGTCGGCGGCGGCCTGGTGCGGCCGATGCAGGGCCGCTGGGAGTCGTGGCTGCAGCGGGCGGCCGACGAGTCGCAGACGATCGCCGAGCGTGCGAAGGCGTACGCGGCCAGCCAGCGCGAGGCGCAGGCGCAGGCGGTCCCGGCACAAGCCGCTGCGCCGGTGCCGGAGCGGACCCAGCCCGTGTACGCGACCGGTCAGGCGCCCACCGCACCCGTCGCGCAGTCACCTGCCGCGCCGGAACAGGCCGCGCCGGAACAGGCCCCGCCGCCCTCGGCCGTCGCACCGACGCCCACGCCCGGCCCCGAGCGGGCACCCGGTCACAGCCGCCAACCGGCCCCGCCGTCGACGGCCGCTACCACGCCGGACAACCCGGCGGTGACCTGGCCGATCAGCGAGCAGCCGACCCAGGTGATCCCCCCGACGACGCCGCCCGAAAGGTAGTCTTCGGTCTCCCGAAAGGTGGGCTTAAGAATACGGAGTCCGGGCGGCTGGGCCGCCCGGATTCGTTTGTACATAAGCATTCCGCCGAACGGCTGTGTCGGATGGGGCCGTGGTTTACCTACCGTTTACAGCGTGACCGCATCCCTTGAGATCGAATGGTCGTTCGCGCCCGGCCGCGCCGGCTAGGCCTTCGGTTTCTTCGTCTTCGACCTGGTCTGACCCGGTGGGATGTGGCCCACATCGGGTACCGACGTGGCAGTTGTCGGAGCCGGCGTCGTCGTCGGCGTCACGGGCACACCCATTTCCCCCGGTCCTGCCGGCGTCTGAACCGGCCCGGCGTCCGACGCCGCACCGCGCCCACCATTGCCCGCAGCCGGCGCGCCCGGGGTCGCGCCGCCCGACACCGCCGGCTGTTCGGAGGGCGTCGAGGCACCTCCGCCCTTCTCGCCCGCGCCGGCCGGGTCGTCGCCGAAGCGGAGCGGGCCGCCCGCCGCCGAGGCCAGCCCGGCCGCGAGCACCAGGCCCAGCGGCACGCCGGCGAGGACGGCCAGCCGGCGCCGGCCGCCTCCCGTCCACCGTCGGCGGCGCGGATCGGCGCTCCCGCCGGCGCCGGATGATCCCTCCGGCGCGGCGGGCGCCGGCCCCGGGACCGGGACCACCGGCCCGGCCACGCCCACCAACCCGAGCAGCAGTTCCTGTGCGGTCGGCCGGCGTTCGGCGTTGCGATCGAGTGCGGCCCGGACCAGTTCGGTCAGCAGCGGCGGCATTGCGTCGAGGGTCGGGTCGGCGTGCAGGATCCGCCAGCAGCGCGACGCGGCATCCCCGCCGCCGAACGGGTGCTTCCCGGTGGCCGCGTACGCGATCAGGCAGCCCCAGGCGAAGATGTCCATCGCCGGGATCGGGTCCTTCGCGTCGAGCTGCTCGGGTGAGGTCCAGCCGAGGCTGCCCATGACGACGCCGGTCGTGGTGAAGTCGCTCGTCGCCTCGACCGAGCGGGCGATGCCGAAGTCGATGATCCGCACCCCGCCGCGCGTGATGATCACGTTGCTCGGCTTGAGGTCGCGGTGCACCAGCTCGCAGTCGTGGATCGCGGTGAGGCCGGCGGCAAGCCCGACCGCGACGCTGTGCAGGGTCGGCGGGTCGAGCGGGCCCTCCTCCTCCACCAGGCGGTGCAGCGGCGTGCCGGGCACGTACTCCGTCACCAGGTACGGCCGATCGTCGTAAACGCCCTGCCCGCGGACTTCGGCAGCACAGAACGGGGGGACGCGCGCCGCCAACTGCACCTCGCGGGCGAACCGGGCCCGGAACTCCGGGTCAGCCGCCAGGTGCTGGTGGATGAGCTTGATCGCGACCAGGGAGTCGGGCCGGGTGTCCGACGCGGAGCCGAGGTAGACGGTCGCCATTCCACCGGCCCCGAGCCGACCGACGATTCGATATCCATCGATCATTCGCGGGTCGGCGCGGAGCGGCGCGTCCACTTCCGGCAGATTCCCCCGGACAGTCTGGCGCGGCGGTTCGCGGATTGCAAAGATTCGTCTCTATTGTTCGATGGGCTGATCAAGCGGCACGTTCGCCGAGGTCACGATCTCGAAGTGCGCCGCAACCACCGCGCGAAGATCGCGTTGCACCGCCGCGGCCTCGCGATTCGCGTCGATAAAGACGAACCGGCGGGCCTCGTCGAGCGACCGGTACGCGGCATCGGCGGCGGCCAGGTAGCCGAGATCCTCGTGATCGGTGCCGCGGGCCTCGACCCGGCCGTGGGCCCGGCCGGGGGTCACCGCGAGGAACACGGTGAGATCGGGTTGCGGGAACAGTCCGTAGAACCAGCGGGCCCGCTTCTCGCGGCGGGCGGAGCGCGTGGCGTGCGCCCTGATGCTGGCGTACTGGCACCAGGAGTAGCGGTCCATCACCGCGACGTGACGACGCTGCCGCGACCGGGCCAGCGCCCGGGCGATCGCCAGCCACCGCAGCACCGACTCGACGAACAGCATGCCGCCGATGCCGAGCAGCGCCTCCGCGTCGCGCCGGCCGAAAAACTGGGCGAACCGGCCGAACCAGCGCCGGCCGCCGGCGTTCTGCCAGTAGTCGGCGGGCCGGCCGCACGCCGCCAGCCAGGCGGCGAGGAGCCTGGCCTGGGTGGTCTTGCCCGCACCGTCGATGCCGACGATGGCGACGACTCGACCTGCGGACGCGATGGCGGTCACGGACCAACGGTAGCGACTGCCCGCCACGCACTCAGACAGCGAGCCGCCAGTAGCCCCACGGATTGAAGAACAGGTCGTCGTCGCGGTAGCGGGTGCAGGCCCGGTGCCGCAGCACCCGGCGCGGGCTGTCGGCCTGCAAGCCGAACGTGTCACCGTCGCGGATGCGCGCCGAGCCGCGGTCGATCAGCAGGTAGCGGGCCAGGCCGTCCATCCACTCCAGGCCGCGGTCGTCGTCGGCCGCGGTGATCTCGACGTCGGCCTCACCCATCAGGTGCAGGCCGCAGCTGTAGTACACCAGGCCGCTGGACAGCGGCCGACGCACGAACGCGGCGTACAGGGGCGGCGCCTGGCCGGCCCGGTCAGCGGCCGCGGCGGCGACCGACGCGAGGTGCAGCCAGCGGTCCCGCCCATGGGCGATGCCGCTGCTCTCCGACTTGGCTGCGGTGCCGCCGCCGTCCTCCAGCAAGGCGGCGACGACGGCGAGCATCTTCTTCGTGACGCTGAACCCCTCGTACGCGGCAGCCGACGGTCCGAGGACGTAGGCGACGGCCCGGTGCGCCTCGACCGCCGCCCTGTCGTCGTCGGTGAAGCTCGGCACCACGAGGTCGGCCGACACCTCGAACGCCTCGGACATGCGCGGATCCGGCTCGGCCTGGGAGAACTCCGTATCGAGTTCGAAGCCCGGCCCGCCGACCGCGGCGACGATCTCGGCGCACTTGTCGAGATCCAGTTCGGCGCCGACGACGCACATCACGTGCTGCGAGCTGAAGGTGTCGACCGCGCTGGTCATGGCGGGGAAGGTAGCACGCCGGAACCCTGCGTGAGATGGGGAAACAGGGCGCTATTCCAGCCGGGCGACGGCGGCGCGGGCCACCGTTTCGGTCTCCGCGACGTCGACCTTCGGTATCCCGAAGTGGATCAGGATGCATACCGTCGCGCCGACCCGGATCAGCACCAGGTATCCGCTGAGTGCGACGCTCGACGCCTCGCTGGTGCCCGTGGCGTCGAGCTTGACGGCGACCGACTCGTCGCCGAGGGCCGGGAACTGCGCCGGGCTCAACCGGATCGCGAACGAGCCCTGCTCGTCGCGCTCGGTGAACTCGCCGCAGACGGCGGGCAACTGGCGGAACGCCTCGGCCGCAGCGTGCAGCCCGGCCCGGTTGCCCGAGGTGAGCAGCCCCTGCTGCAGGAACGGACCGTCGTCGCCCTTGCTGAACTCGATCTCGGCCGTGCCGGCGGCGATCGACGATAGCGCCGGCTCGCCGCCCCGGAGCAGGTCGAACACGTCGCCGCACGGCTCGGCGCCCGCGCCCTGGCCCCCGGCATCGCTCTCGTCGGGCGGCGACTCCGGGGTCGGCTGCCTCGTGTAGCCGTCGGGGAGGTCCTCGACCCGCAGCAGCGCCGCGTTCAGTTGGGCCTGGGTGAGCACCGGGGGTGGAACGGATCGGGCGTACCCGGCATAGCTGGCAGCGGTGCAGCCGGCGCCGACCATGCTCAGCGCGGCCACAAGGGCAAAAGCGGAGAATCGGCGCATAATCACGCCACGATCCTACCGACCGTCGCCGGGATGGCACGGAACGTGGGTAGCCACGCGCCGCCCAGTGACGCACCGGAGCCGCCGCGAGGCCGAGGCGGCGGCTCCCGGTGCGCCTACGCGGGCACGCTCCACATGGCAGAGAACGCCGCCGCCTCGCCGGCCAGCCAACGATCGACGTCGGCGGCCTTCCGCTCGTCGGCCTCGACGGCGGGTGGCCGGTGCACCTCGCCCCGCCGCACGTCGACGACGACCGCGGTGCCACCGGGCAACACCTGCTCCATGTACCGGTTCATCAGGTGGAACGTGGCGAGTACCGCCTCGGCCGCGGGTGGGTCGGGATCGAAGTACAGCCGGACGGCCTCGGCCCGGCCGTCGTCGTACCGAAGCGCCAGTTGCGGGTTGATCTTCACCGGCAACACACCGACGATGCCCAACGCGTCACGCGACTGAGCGAGCTGCACGCGGCTCAGATCGCCCAGTGAGTCCAAATAGGACAGTGCGCCCGGGAGGAGTGCCTCGTACAGCGGCCGCCACCGCGGCTTGACCTCGTTGACCACCTGGGCGAGGTGGGTTCCCGGCGAGCGCCACCGAATGTCCGCCTTCAACGCCTTGATGAGCGAACCATGAGGATTGAAGCCGGATTGGCTCACTCGCTGGCGGCGCAAACCGCCCACGAACGATGCCTTGGCCGGGCCGCTGCGACCCACGTACCGGGCGAATGCGAGGAGGGTGGCGTAGGGGGCGGGGGACTCGGTCAGGGCCATGTGCGCTCCTTCCACGGCAGCGCCGTTTCGTACACACATTCTAATCGATGAGTGCCACGAATGCGACGTTCCACGGCTACCGCGGGTTATCCCCGCCCGTCCGCGGGTAGGCCGAGAACCGCAGCTCAGAAGAGGAGTCGACCGATGACGCATCAGCCCGAGCGGCTCGCCACCGACCCGCGCCAACCGGACCTTCCGCCGGAAAGCCGGATGCCGGACAAACCAACCGAGCTCGGCGGCCGTGGTTGGCTCGCCACGCTCAAGCGGACGGTCAAGGAGTTCCAGAACGACAACCTCACCGACTGGGCGGCCGCGCTCACCTACTACGGCGTCCTGTCGATCTTCCCAGGGATCATCGTTCTACTCGCCGTGTTCAGCCTCGTCAGCGACAAGGACACGGCCACGCGCGCCGTGAACGAGGTCGCCCCGGACCGGTACGCCGGCACCATCAACAAGTTCATCGACTCGCTGCAGGATGCCCAGAGCTCGGCCGGGCTCCTGGCCGTGGTCGGCCTGATCGGTGCGCTGTGGTCGGCGTCCGGGTATGTCGGTGCCTTCATGCGCGCGTCCAACGCGATCTACGACGTCCCCGAGGGCCGGCCGATCTGGAAGAAGCTGCCCACCCGCGTCGGTGTCACCGTCGGCACCGGCGTGCTGCTCGTGATCAGCGCCTTCATCGTCGTGTTCACCGGCGGCGTCGCCCAGCGCATCGGCGACCTGGTCGGTCTCGGCAAGGGCGCGGTGCTCGTGTGGGACATCCTCAAGTGGCCGGTGCTGGTGGTCCTCGTGAGCCTGATGTTCGCGCTGCTCTACTGGGCCTCGCCGAACGCCCGGCACGGGAGCTTCCGCTGGGTCTCGCCGGGCGGCGTCGTCGCCACGTTGCTCTGGATCCTGGTGTCTGCGGCGTTCGCGCTCTACCTGGCCAGTTTCGCCAACTACAACAAGACCTACGGCACCCTGGGCGGGGTCATTTCGTTCCTGGTTTGGCTGTGGATCTCGAACATCGCGATACTCTTGGGCGCTGAGTTCGACGCGGAGCTGGAGCGCGGGCGCGCCATCGAGGCGGGCCATCCCGAAGACGAGGAGCCGTTCGTCGAACTCCGCGACACCCGGAAGGTAAAGGAAGGCCAAGACCAGGACCTGAAGTGAAGTAAGGCCCGGCAGTCTGCTCTTCACGGCAAGTCTCCCGCACCGATCCCGGGGGTCGGTGCGGTGTGCCGCCCGACGGAAGGAATCGTGGTGGAGTTTTCGATCACGACCCGCCGGTTGCCCGGCGGAGTGGTCGAGATCGTCCCGCACGGGGAGATCGACCTGGAAACCGCGCCCGAGCTGCGGGGCGCCGTCGATGCGGCGTTCGCAGCCGAACAACCGGACCTCATCAGGATCGACCTGAGCGAGGTCGCGTTCGTCGACTCGGTCGGCGTCAGCGCCCTCGTCGGCAGCTACCACACGGCGAAGGTGCGCGGCGCGCACCTGACCGTCACCGAACCGAGCGAGTTCGTCTACAAGCAGCTGTACATCTCCGGCGTCGTGGGCCTGTTCGGTGCGCCTCGCCCGCGTGCGGCGTCCGCCGACGACCGCGCCGAGCCGCTCGCGTTCGACCCATGATCGCGACGATCTTGCAGTTGTGGCGGGGATATACCGCCTCGAAACAGGCAGAATTTCCGCCACAACTGCAAGATCAACATGATCAAGGCGAGGCGGCTCCCTAGATCCCGAACAGCGCGCCGGCCTCGGCCTGCAGCCGGCACGGGTTGCTGTAGGACCGCTTGAACGCCACCGGCTTGCGGTTGTACCGGCCGGACATCTTGACCTTGACCGGTGCGTACTCCAGCGTGCACATGACGTCGGCCGGCACGATGGCGCTCGGCTTGCCCCCGGCGGCGGTGAGCACGGTGCAGGCCGCCTCCGCCGACTTGTGGGTACCGCCGGTCGGGTTGCAGGTCAGCGTCGCAGTCCGCTGCTTGGCCCCGGCCGGCTTCACCGTGATGGTGACCTTGGTGGGGACGCTCGCCGCGACCGCCGGGTTCGCTGTGGTGATGAGGATGCCGGCGAGCGCGGCTCCCGCGGTGGCGGCCAGGACGGTGAAACGATGCATTGGAACTACTCCCCCGTGTGCTGGTGACGCTACTAAGCGTAGTTCCCAGCAACCGGGCAGCAACCCGCTACACCCGGGTATGCGCCTTTTGTCCGGCCGCCCTGACCGATCGGATGACAGGCTAGGCGGGGTCCATCCCGGCGCGCCCGCGGGGGCTCTCCGCCTCCCGCGCGCCCTCCGGGCCGCCACTCAGCTCGCTCGCGTACGACGTCGAATCATGCTCCTCGGCGAAGTCGCCCTCCGACGCGGGCATCGACCCGTCGTCGGCCATCTGGAACGGCGCCGGGCCACCCGGCCGGTGGCGGTCCTCCGGATTGATTTTGCTCATGACTGCACGGATTGCCCGTCTCCGGGCCGGGTAAACGGCTTGGATGGCATCCGGTGTCCTCTTCGACGTCGACGGCACCCTCGTCGACACCACATACCTGCACGCGGTCACCTGGTGGCAGGCCCTGCAACAGCAGGGCCACGACGTCCCGATGGCGCGCATCCACCGCGCGATCGGCATGGGCTCGGACAAGATTTTGGACGCGCTGCTCGGCCCCGACCATGACACCAGCGCGGACGACAAGACTCGCGAGGCACACTCCGCCCTGTACGCCCCGTACTGGAACGACCTGCGGCCGCAACCCGGTGCCGCCGAGCTCGTCCGGGCCTGCGCGAAGCGCGGGTGGACGGTGGGGTTGGCGTCGTCGGCAGCGCCGAAGGAGTTCGCCGTGCTGCGCCGAACGCTCGACGTCGACGACGTCCTCGCCGGCGCCACCAACTCGGGCGACGCCGAGGAGAGCAAACCCGACCCGGACATCGTGCAGGCGGCGCTGGACCGCACCGGGCTGACGCCGGAGCGGGTGGTGTTCGTCGGCGACGCCGTGTGGGACGTGGCGGCCGCCGCCAAGCTGGACATCCCGTGCATCGGGTTGACCTGCGGCGGCATCAGCGCCGCGGAACTCGACGACGCCGGCGCGGTGGCGATCTACCGGGACCCGGCCGACCTGCACGCCAACCTGGCCCATCTCCCCCGCCGCGTACTGGACATCCTCGACGGTTGAGCCACACACTTCCCGCGATCGTGGACGCCTACCGCTGCTCCAGCACCAGCAAACGTCCAAGATCGCAGGAAACGTGGCTACAGCGGATCGGGATACTTCAACGTCCGGCGCTCGGCCGGGTCCAGGTCCCAGGGCGTGTGCACGGCCTTGCCGGGCACGCCGGCCAGTTCCGGCACGTACCGGCGCACGTACTCCCCATCCGGGTCGAAGCGCAGCGCCTGCCGCACCGGGTTGAACCGGCGGTACGGCTTGGTGTCCGTGCCGGTGCCGGCGACCCACTGCCAGTTGCCGTAGTTGTTCGCGACGTCGGCGTCGAGGAGGTGCGCGTCGTACCAGGCGGCGCCGTCGCGCCAGTCGCAGTTGAGGTGCTTGGTGAGATACGACGCGGTGATGAGCCGGGCCCGGTTGTGCATCCAGCCCTCGTCGACGAGCTGCCGCATTCCGGCGTCCACAATGGGCACTCCGGTCTGACCCGCCCGCCATGCCTCCAGCGCACGCCCGTCGGAGCGCCAACTCTCCACCGCGCCGGTGCGGAACGCTTTGGTGCGCATGTCCGGGAAGGCATGCAGTGCCTGCGCGTAGAAGTCGCGCCAGCACAGCTGTCGCACGAACGGTTCGGCACCGTCCACTCCGGACACCGCGGCGACGAGGTCCACAGTGGACACACAGCCGAAGTGGAGGTAAGGACTCAACCTCGACGTCGCGTCGCCGGGCATGTCGTCGTGCCGCTCGCCGTAGCCGGCCACCGAACCGCGCCAGGCCCGCACCCGCGCCCGGCCGACGGTCTCCCCGCCGTCTGCGTATCCGGTGCCGGCCCCGACCGCCGGCAGACGACCCACCGCGATCCCGGCCGGCATATCGATCCGCACCGGCGCCTTCTCCACCGCCCGCTTGTCGAGCGCCTGCCACGCCCGCCAGTAGGGCGTGAACACCTTGTAGTGGTTGCCGCCGGCCGGCCGCAGCGCGCCCGGCGGCACCGCCGTGACGCCCGGAAACAACCGCACCGAGCGCCGGCCCGCGCCGTCGAGGAGGCGCCGTTCCCGCCGGCGGGCGTACGCGCTGACGTCGGCGGCCAGCGCGATCCCGTCGGCGTCCACAGTGGCCGCGAGCGACAGCGTTTCCTCGACCGGGTCACCGGTGCGCAGCACGAGATCGCCGCCCCGCTGCCGCAACGACTCGCGCAGATCATCCAGCGACTGGGCCAGGAACCGGTCGCGGCCCGGGTTGCTCGGCACCGAGGGATCGCACACGAACAGCGGTACCACCCGCCGCGCCGAGCGGCACGCGGCGGCGAGCGCCGGGTTGTCGTGCACGCGCAGGTCGCGGGTGAACAGCACCACCACCGTGTCCATCACAGGAGCGCCGCCTGCGCCGCGACGACGGGCATGCGGCCGGGATCGGCCGGCGATCCGGGCACCCGGACCGGGCGTCCGGCGCGGGTGGTGAGGCAGCGCGCGGCCATCATGAGCCGCTTGCGCGTGGGCACGACGGCCCGCCGGACGAAGACGTCGTAGTCCTGCCGCTCGATCTCGGTGAGAATCGCGCCGTAGACGCGGTACGCCGCGCGGATGCACGCCTGCGAGGAGCGCTCCAGCAACGGAATTCCGGCCGCCGCGGCCGCGTAGTGCTTGCGGGCCCGCTGGACCTGGAACGCCACGAGTTCCTTGACGGCGGGGGTGGCACGCTCGTCGGCCGCGGCGACCGCGAGATCGTCGGGGGTCACCCCGAACCGGTCGAGGTCGGCCTGCGGCAGGTACACGCGGCCCCGGTCGAGGTCCTCGGCCACGTCACGGATGAAGTTCGTCAGCTGGAACGCGAGCCCCAGTTGGCGGGCCGGTTCGCGCGCGGCCGCCGGATCGGACGAGCCGAGGATCGGCAGCATCATCGTCCCGATGACGGCGGCCGAACCGTCCATGTACGACAGCAGGTCGGCGTACGTGGCATACCGCGTCACGGTGAGATCCATCGCCATGCTGCGCAGGAACGTCGCGAAGTCGTCGCGGTCGATGTCGAACACCTCGATGGTGTGCAGCACCGCCGGTAGCAGCGGATCGACGACTGGTTCGCCGGCCAGCCCGGCAAGGAACCCGGCCGACCAGGCCTCGAGCACGGCCTTCCGCTCGACGACGGACAGCACGGACCGCTGATCGACGATGTCGTCGGCGTACCGGGTGAAGCCGTAAAGCGCGTGGACGTGCCGCCGCTTCCAGGCCGGCAGCAGCCTGGTCGCGAGGTAGTAGGTGCGCCCGTGGACCCGGTTCAGGTCCCGGCAGCGCGCGTAGGCGTCGGTCAGGTCGTCCATCACACTTCCCTGGGGTAGAATCGATGCAGCAATCGACGCATCCGCCAATGTACGCTACGCTGGCGGCGCTAGCCACCTAGAGTGCTAAATCGAGTTATCTGAGGTAGAGGGATGCCAGCGGTGCGCACGGTGACGGGCCCCACCAACCGGGTGGTCGTGGTGGGCGCCGGCCTGGGCGGGCTCGCCTGCGCCATTCGCCTGGCCGGCGCCGGGCGCGAGGTCACGGTGCTGGAACGGGAGGCCGGGCCCGGCGGTCGGGCGGGGCGGCTCAGCCTGGGCGGGTATGAGTTCGACACCGGCCCGACCGTGCTCACCATGCCGGACCTGATCGCCGAGACGCTGGCCGCGGTGGGCGAGGAACTGTCGGACTGGCTCGATCTGACCAGGCTCGATCCCGCATACCGCGCCTACTTCCCCGACGGGTCCACATTGAACGTCATCACCGACACCGTTCGGATGGCCGGCGAGGTTTCGCGCGTCTGCGGCCCGCGGGAGGCCGACGGCTACCTCCGCTTCGTCGAGTACGCGCGTCGGCTGTGGAGCCTCCAGCGTGCCGACTTCATCGACCGCAACTTCGACAGCCCGCGCGACCTGCTCACGGCCAACCTCCTGAGGCTCCTCGCGGCGGGCGGGTTCGGCCGGCTCCAGCCGAAGATCAACAGTTTTTTCCGCGACGAGCGCACGCGCCGGATCTTCTCGTTCCAGTCGATGTACGCCGGGCTCGCTCCGCACGACGCCCTGGCGCTCTACGCCGTCATCGCCTACCTCGACGCGGTGGCCGGCGTGTATTTCCCGACGGGCGGCATCGGCGCCGTGTCGCGGGCCCTGGCCGGTGCGGCGGAGAAGCACGGCGTCCAGTTCCGTTACGGCACAACGGTTTCCGGTGTCGAGACGCGCGGCGACAGGGCGATCGGGGTGCGCACCACCGACGGCGAGTTCGTCCCGGCCGACGCCGTCGTGCTCAACCCCGACCTGCCCGTGGCGTACGATCTTCTGCCGGGCCCGGAGCCACGCCGGCGGCCGCTGCGCTACTCACCGTCCTGCGTGGTGCTGCACGTCGGTTCGCGGCAGGGGTACGCCCGCATCGCGCACCACAACATCCACTTTGGACGGTTGTGGCGCGGCACCTTCGACGAGGTGATCCGGCGCGGCGAACTGATGAGCGACCCCTCGTTGCTGGTGACCAACCCCAGCCGCACCGACCCGTCGGTGGCGCCCGCGGGCCGGCACTCGTACTACGTGCTGGCTCCGGTGCCGAACCTCGTGTCGAAGGTGCGCCGGCTGGACTGGCGCGGCGGCCTGGCCGGCGTGTACCAGCAGGACCTCGTCGAGACGCTGGAACGCCGCGGCTACCACGGGTTCGGTGACGGCATCGAGGTGAGCCGCATGGTCACCCCGGCCGACTGGGCCGAGCAGGGCATGGCCGCGGGCACTCCGTTCGCGGCGGCGCACACGTTGTTCCAGACCGGACCGTTCCGCCCGGGCAACCTGCATCCACATCTGTCGAATGTCGTGTTCGTCGGCTCGGGCACCCAACCCGGCGTTGGCGTGCCTATGGTCGTGATTTCGGGCCGGTTGGCAGCCCAACGGATCACGGGGGTCGGCGCATGAACGAGCGGGAGTCGCGGCTGGTCGAACTCGTCACCGAGGCGGGCGCGCCGGAAGGCACGGCCACCGTCGAGGCCGCGCACGAGTGGCCCGGCCACCTGCACCGGGCGTTCTCGGTGCTGCTCGCCGACGAGCGCGGCCGCCTTCTCGTGCAGCGGCGCGCGGCCGGCAAGACCCGCTTCGCGGGGCGCTGGGCGAACGCGTGCTGCGGCCACCCCGCGCCCGGCGCCGACGTGGTCACCGAGGCCGAGCGGCGGGTCGACGAGGAGTTGGGGCTGCGCGTGCCCGGTCTGCGGCAGATCGGCGTCTATCTGTACCGGGCCGGCGATGCCCGAACCGGGCGCGTGGAGCACGAGTACGACCACGTCCTCGTCGGACGCGTGCCGGCCGGGGCGGTGCTGCACGCCGATCCGGCCGAGATCGACGACGTGCGCTGGGTCAGCTTCGCCGACCTGCGCCAGGAGATCCAGGACGACCCGGCCCGGTACGCACCGTGGCTCGCCGGGGTGCTGTCCGTGTGGTCCCAGAGCGGTGACGAGGAGCCAGTCGGTGAACGTTGACGGGCTCACGGCGGGAGCGGTGGCGCGCCGGCTCGGCGTCGCCGTCACCACCCTGCGCACCTGGCACCAGCGCTACGACCTCGGCCCCAGCGCGCACGAGCCGGGCAAGCACCGGCGCTACACCGAAGAGGACATCGCCCGGCTCGAGCTCATGCAGCGGTTGACGGCTGACGGCGTCCCCTCCGGCGAAGCCGCCCGGTGGGTGCGCGAGCGCCCACCGAACGTGACCGACCGGCGGATCTGGGGCCCGTCGGGCTCACACATGGGGCTCCGCAACGGGAGCCGCCTGCCGGCGGGCGGGGGCCAGAACCTGCCGATGGGTCCGGCCTCGCCGGCGGCGCGCGGCCTCGGCCGCGCCGCGATGCGACTCGACGGAGAGTCGGTGCGGCAGATCGCCGCCGACGCGGTGCGCCATCTCGGCGTGGTGCGGGCCTGGGACTCGGTGTTGCGCCCGGTGCTCGCCGCGATCGGCGAGCGGCACGGTCGCACAGGTGGGCTGGTCGAGGTCGAGCACCTGGTGTCGGCCGTCGTCTCGGACGTGCTCGGCTCGGTGCCCCGCCCGCCCATGAACGGACGCGGTCGGGTGCTGCTCGCCTGCACCGACGAGGAGCAGCACAGCCTGCCCATCGAGGCGCTGGCGGCCGGGCTGGCGCAGGCCGGCGTGGTGTGCCGGGTGCTCGGCGCGCGGGTGCCACCGAGCGCGCTGCGGGCCGCCGTGCGGCGCACCGGGCCGGCGGCGGTGCTGCTGTGGTCGCACAACCCGAGGACGGCGGCGGTCGCGCAGCTCACGGCGCTGTCGGGGGAGCGCACGAGGCCGATGCTCCTGGCGGCGGCCGGGCCCGGCTGGCGCATCGACGACCTCCCACCTGCGGTGGCCGCCCCGCGGAGCCTCGCCGAGGCCGTCGAGTTACTCCGAAGCGCTGTCTAATCGGCGACTTTTCGCAGGTCAGCGCCCGACTCCCGGCTTTGTGCCACACCTGTTCGCGATTGAACCGCGGTACCCGTGCGTCTCGTTAGCTAGAGCCACCTCGCTCGACGGCTCACCTCTCGGAGTACGCAATGAACCGCATCCGCCTCGCCGCCACCGTCATCGCCCTCGCCGCTGCCGGTGCCTTCCTGGTCGGCTGCGGCGGCGGGACCGACACCAGGTGGGAAGCGGCTCCCGCCGCCTCCGAGCAGGCCGGCGGCGCCGGCGGCGGCACCGCCGTCGAGGGCACGTCGGCCCTGGCGGCCGCCAAGGCCACCGACCAGTCCGGGATCGCCGGCGTGATGGCGAACACCGAGTCGACCGGCGTGGCGCTCACCTTCGACGACGGGCCCGACCCGAACTACACGCCGAAGATCCTGGAGCTGCTCCGCAAGAACAACGTCAAGGCGACGTTCTGCCTGGTGGGCGTGCAGGTCAAGGAGTTCCCGCAGCTGGTGCGCGACATCGTCGCCGACGGCCACACCCTGTGCAACCACACCTGGAAGCACGACACCGGCCTGGGCAAGAAGTCCGAGGACGCCATCCGCGCCGACATGCAGAAGACCCAGGACGCGATCCAGGCCGCGGCGCCCGGCGCGACCGTCACGTACTTCCGCCACCCGGGCGGCATGTGGACCCCGCGGGCGGTCAAGGTCGCCAAGGAGCTGGGCATGGCCTCGCTGGGCTGGGACGTCGACCCGATGGACTGGAACATCGCCAAGAACGGCACCGGCGCCAAGATGTGCGACCACATCCTGCAGGTGGTGCGGGGCGGCGTGAAGCCCGGCTCGATCATCCTGTCGCACGACGCCGGCGGCGACCGCAGCGGCACCATGGCCGCCTACGAGATCCTGATCCCCGAACTTGCCGCCAAGTACCAGTTGGTCGCCATGTAGCCTTCTCCCCGATCTTGGACGTCTGTCGGTGCTGGAGCACCGACAGACGTCCAAGATCTGTCCGGCGCGGTGGCCGGGAACCCGTTTGGCGGCGGGTTGGCCGGTACCGTATGCTTTGCAAGCCTCCGGCGGGGCCGGATGTGGGAAACGTCGCCACCTCGTACGATGTGCGAGAATGGCGAGGCCGCCCCCATCGTCTAGCGGCCCAGGACGCCGCCCTTTCAAGGCGGTAGCACGGGTTCGAATCCCGTTGGGGGCACGACCGGAAGGTCACGCGCAAGGTCCTGTGGAGCAGTTGGAGTGCTCGCCGCCCTGTCAAGGCGGAGGTCGCGGGTTCAAGTCCCGTCAGGACCGCTCGGCCCATTCCCGGGCAGGTAGCTCAGTCGGTACGAGCGTCCGCCTGAAAAGCGGAAGGTCGGCGGTTCGACCCCGCCCCTGCCCACATAGCTCTTCGCCGGGCTATCGGAGCGGTCACCAGCGGAAACGCCGGTGGCCGTTTCACTTTGCGGCCCGCTCTTCCGCTCACACACTGCCGCATGCGACGCGATCGAGCCCGACGACCTATAGAAGAACGCACTGATCAAGTAGGCCTCACCGCAGACCACCGGCAAGCTGGCCCGTCGACGCCTCCTACCCGCCGGACTGTTCGGCGGAAGCCCGCTTCTCGCCGCCGGTCGCGGGCTTCTCGCCGCCGGTCGCGGGCTTCTCGTCGCCGGCGATCTGCTCGGCGACCACGGCCAGCCCGGCGCGGACGCCGTCCACGAGTTTGTGCGCCGGTTCCACCAGCACGCCGTTGCTGCCGGCGATCACCAGGCCCAGCATGATGCCGGCCAACCCGGTGACGACCGTGCGCAGCCGGCTCGCGCGGTCGAGGCACAGCACGACCAGCACAGCGGCCAGGACGGCGCCGAAGAGTCCGAGGCTCATTGGTTACTCCGGGGTGCGGGGGGCTTCGGATACGCCATCGGCACCGCGCCGCACCGCTTGCGACGGAAATTTTAGCGATCTTGGTCTCGAACGGGTGCCGTTGCGTCTCCTTCAGTCCGAGGGCGCGCCCTGCGCGAACTCACTGTGGACTGCCGAATGGCACCCACGAAAGCCGAATCTCACGTACGATCCGGACAAAGCATCCGTAATGGGGCGGTGGGGCAGACGTGGCACTGATCTTGTCAGCAGATGACGATCCGGACATCCGCAACCTGATCAAGCGGATCATGGAGCCGGCCGGTCATCAGGTGATCTCCGCGAACGACGGCCAGGCGGCCGTCGAGGCGGCCTTCGCCCACTCGACAGAGCTCGACCTGGTGATCCTCGACGTCGAGATGCCCCGGCTGCGGGGCCTGGACGCCTGCCGCATGCTGCGCGACGATCCGCGCACCAGCCACCTGCCGGTTGTCATCGCCAGCGGTTCGCTGCTGCCGCCGTACGACGACGTGCAGGCCGCGGGCGCGAACAGCTGCGTACGGAAGCCGTTCAGCCCCAAGGAGCTTCGCGACGCCGTCGAGCGCGAACTCACGTCGGCCGCCGCACGGTCGTAACCGACCGCGCCGCCGCGCCGTCGCAAGCACATACAGAGCCGCGCGACCACCGCAGCCAACGGATCAGGCGCACCCCGGACGACGCTTCATCGTCGCCACCGCCGACCCGGCGAGCATGAGCAGGCACGCCTCGAGCTTCCCGTCGACCTGCGCGGCCCGGAACAGCGCCGCCGCCGTCGACCGGTCGGCGTTGGCGTACGCGCTCAGGAACCGGGCCACCCACCGGGCGTCGTAGGCGGCGTGCTCGATGTCCGGAAAGTCCAGCCGCCACGGCCCGGCCGCCAGGCCGTCGCCGACCATCGCCGCCGCCAGCCGCCACGCGAGCGCGAGGGCCGCCTCGACGCCGCCGCGATCGGCCGTCGTCTCGAATGCGCCGACGACACCGGCACCGTCGCCCGCGAACGCCGAACGAAGCACCTGCGCCGCATCCGCATGCACCTCGTTGCGCTCGTTCACGGCTGCGCCTCGCTGCGCGAGCCGCAGCCGTCGATGTGCTCGCCGCGCTGCGCGCGGCGAGCACATCCACTGCTGATGGTTCGCTCGCTGCGCTCGTTCACGGGCCGAACAGTAGGACCGACGGTCAAGGACGATCTCGCCTGCGTAACAGGCAGGTCAGGCGCGCCGTGCACACCCGCGCGCCGGACTCATTGGTGATCACGATCTCGTAGGTGGCGACCGAATTGCCGCGGTGCAACGGCGTCGCGACGCCGGTCACCGTGCCGGTGCGGGCGGCCCGGTGGTGGGTGGCGCTGATCTCCATGCCGAGCGCGATGCCGCCGAACTCCATGGCGTGCGCAGCGGCCCCGAACGACCCGAGCGTCTCGGCCAGGACGCAGGACGCACCGCCGTGCAGCAGGCCGTACGGCTGCGTGTTGCCGTCGACGGGCATGGTGCCGACCACCCGTTCGGCCGACCACTCCAGCACCTTTATCCCCATGCGCGCCGCGAGGGCGCCCGCCTGATCACCATCGACTACGAGCTCGGCCATGGGCGCCAACCTTACCCAGGCCGCTGACCTGGGCCGGACGACCGGAGAGGCAGGCAACCGATCGTCGTCGGGAGCCGTATCCCTGGAACAACGGGGACCGATATCGCCATCACCGAACGCATCGACACCGATGCAATGAGCGAGGACGGACCCGCGCGGGCCGGCGCGGACATCCGACCCGCTATCGTGCGCTCGGTCAGTGAAGACGCTTGAGGGAGCCATCAATGTCCGCCCGACTGTCGGACCGGCCGGTCGACCGCACGTCGGCTGACCGGTCACGCAGATTCCTGTCCGCGATCGTGGCCCTCGGCCTGGTGCTGGCCGTTGCCGGATGCACCAGGCCGGACTCCGGATCCGCGGCCGAGGCGCCCGCCGTCCGGCTCTACGGCTCCGACGGCAACATGACCAGCTCGTTCGGCGGCACGTTCAAGGATCAGGGTTACCTGCTCAACGGGATGCGCGGCACCTCGCCGCTGACCCCGCTGACCGAGGACTTCAAGCGCCGGCTGCGCACCGTCGACCCGAAGCTGCAGAACGACTTCCTGTACGCGGCCGAGGGCTACGACGCGGTGATCATCGCCGCGCTCGCCGCCGAGACCGCCCGCGCCGTCGACGGTCCGTCGATCGCCAGGTACATGACGACGGTCACCGTCGCCAAGGACGAGTCGGGCGTCTGCGACTCGCTGACGGCCTGCCTGGACGCCGTCCGCGCCAACCGCGACATCGCCTACCGCGGCCAGAGCATGCGGCGCAGCGGCTTCACCGACGGCGGCGAGCCGTCGTCGGCGAGCTACGGCACGCTGGTCTTCGGGCCGAGCAACGCCGTCGACGACGCGAAGACCGAGTTCGTGCCGGCCGGCGACGAGAAGAACGAGGCCAAGCAGCTTCCGGCGGCGCCGAACAACGGGCCGCGGCGGCAGAGCCCGATCCCGCTGCGGATCGGGTCGCTGCTGCCCAGGAGCGGCGACCTGGCGATCGCCGGTCCGCCGATCTTCGCCGGCGTGCAACTGGCGGTGAACGAGATCAACGCGGCCGGCGGCATCCTCGGGCGGCCCATCGAGTACACCGAGGGTGACGACGGCACCGACCCGAAGGTGGCCGACAAGACAGTCGACCGGCTGCTGGCCGCCGGCGTCCAGGTCATCGTCGGAGCCGCCGCGTCCGGCATCACCAAGGCCGTCATGCCGAAGGTCGTGCAGGCGCAGCGCGTGCTGATCTCGCCGTCGGCGACCTCCGACGAGCTGTCCAGCCTTCCGGACAGCGGGTTCTTCTTCCGCACGTCACCGCCGGACGTCCTGCAGTCCAAGGCGCTGACCGACGTGATCATGCGGTACGGCGTCCAGAAGATCGCGATCATCGCGCGGAACGACAGCTACGGCCTCGGCCTGCGGGACAAGGTGGCCGAGCAGCTCAAGGCCGCCGGGGTCAAGCCGGAGAACATCAGGTCGCTCGACTACGAGATCCGCGACCAGTACAAGGTCGAGGACTTCACCGCCCAGGCGAAGTCGACGATCGACTTCGAGCCGGACTCCGTGCTGGTGATCGGCTTCGCCGAGTCCAGCAACATGATCAAGGCGCTGTCCGCGCGTGGGATGAAATTCCGCGACTGATCGGCGGATCCACCTGGCACGTTTCTGGGATCACCGTTCTCGCGCGTAACCCGTAACTTCATCGTCATCAGTTGCCGGAAGGCGCCGGAACACGCGAGAGGACTGCGAGCACTCCCATGAGCGAGTACGAGGACACCAGCACCGAGCCGACCGCCGACGACACCGGCACCGACTACAACGAGCCCACCCACGACGACTACGGCAGCAACACGATCGTCACCGAGACCACCGACGGCCAGACGATCTACACCACCGACAACGACCACGACGGGCTCGCCGACGAGGTGGCCATCGACTCCGACTCCGACGGGAACATCGACCGCGCGTACGAGGACACCGACGGTGACGGCCGCCTCGACACGCTGGTCGTCGACAGGGACGACGACGGCTACGCCGACGCCGCCTACCGCGACACCGACGGCGACGGCCGCGTCGACCAGGTCCAGCTCGACCGCAACGAGGACGGCATCGTCGACGTCGACGCCCGCGACACCGACGGCGACGGCCGCATCGACACCGTCAGCGTCGACCGCGACTTCGACGGCCGCGAGGACCTGCGGCTGACCGACACGGACGGCGACGGCGACGTCGACGTGGTGGCCCGCGACACCGACGGCGACGGCGTGCTGGACACCGAGACGTACGTGGACCCGAGCACCAACCCGTACACGTCGCACTGACGAGCGCACATCGAACCGACGGCCCGGCGGGTCTCCCGCCGGGCCGTCGCGCTGATTGTCATGACTGCGCGCGACGAATACCGTGCAGCCATGGCTGAGAAAGAGACCGTCGAGACGCGCGGTGACGAACGGGTTGATCTGATCGTCGCCGACACCAACCACGACGGGAAACCCGACATGTGGGCGGCGGATACCGACGGCGACGGCAAGCCGGATCTGTTCCAGTTCGACACCGACGGCGACGGCAAGGTCGACGTCACGATGGTCGACATCGACCAGGACGGAAAGCCGGAGAAGGTGGTCGACGGCGACGGCGGGCTTCCGCCGCCCAGTCTGTGACCCAACGGCCTTGGATGATCTCCTCGAGATAGTCGGTCTGGTCGCCATCGTGGTGGCCGTGTCGGCCGTAGCGAAACGCTTCGGCCTGTTGGCGCCGATCGTCCTGGTCATCGCCGGGCTCGGGCTCTCGATGGTGCCCGGCCTGCCGACGATCCATCTGGAATCCGAGTTCGTCCTGATCGGCGTCCTGCCGCCGCTGCTGTACGTGGCGGCGCTGGACACGTCGGTCCCGGCGTTCCGCTTCAACCTGCGCCCGATCCTGCTGCTCGCGATCGGGCTGGTGGTGTTCACCGCGTTCACCGTCGGGTTCGTGGTGTCGGCGCTGCTGCCCGGCGTCCCGTTCTCGATCTGTTTCGCCCTGGGCGCGGTGGTCGCTCCGCCCGACGCGGTCTCCGCGACGGCGGTCGCGAAACGCATCGGGCTCAACCGCCGGATGGTCACCATCCTCGAGGGCGAGAGCCTCATCAACGACGCGACGGCGCTGGTCCTGCTGCGTCTCGGCCTCACCGCGGCCGCCGGCGGCTCGATCGGCATCGGCCACATCGCGCTCGACACGCTGCACGCGGCCGGCGGCGGGATCGCCGTCGGTGTGCTCGGCGCGCTGGTGTTCGGCTTCCTGCACCTGCGCACCACGGATCCCCTCTTGGACAACGCGCTGTCGCTGCTGACGCCGTTCGTCGTCGTGCTCGTGTCGGAGGCGGTCGACGCGTCGGGCCTGGTCGCCGTGGTGGTGACCGGGCTCGCGCTCGGCCACCGGATGCCGGTGCTGATGTCGGCGGCCTCGCGGCTGCAGATGGGCGCGTTCTGGCGGATGGTCACGTTCGTGCTGGAGGGCCTCGTCTTCCTGCTGGTGGGCCTGCAACTGCGCGAGATCTTCGACGAGCTGGAAACGCCGCCCGGCACCATCGTGGCGGTGACCGTGGCGGTGTTCGCCACGGTGATCCTGACCCGGTTCGTCTGGATGTACCCGGCGACCTATCTGGCCCGCCTGGTGCCCCGGGTGCGGGCGCGCGACCCCAACCCGCCGTTCACCGTGCCGACGGTGCTGGCATGGGCGGGCATGCGCGGCGTGGTGACGCTCGGCGCGGCGCTCGTGCTGCCCACGGAACTCGCCGGAGGTCGCAGCTATCCGCGCGACCTGTTCGTGTGGGTGGCGTTCGCGACGATCGTCGGCACCCTGCTGCTGCAGGGCATGACGCTGCCGGCGCTGGCCCGGCGGCTGAGGCTGCCGCAGGATGACCCGCAGGCCGACGTGCTGGCGGAGGCGGCCGTACAGAACTCGGCCAGCCGGGCGGCCCGGGAACGCCTCGACGAGCACGCCGACGGAGCGCCGGAGACCGTTGTGAAGCGCCTTCAGAAGCTCACCGAGCAACGCAGCAACGTAGTGTGGGAACGGCTGGGCGCCGCCGGAGCGGAGACGCCGTCGCGGGCGTACGTCCGGCTGCGGCGGGAGATGCTCGAGGCCGAGCGGGAGGTGTTCCGGTTGGCCCGCGACGAGGGCCGGATCACCGAGGAGGTGCTGCGCCGGGCGCAGCACGAGATGGACCTGGAAGAGTCGATGCTGGAACGGAAGTTGGAAAGCGCATGACCTGTGTTCACCTTGAGAACGCGCCGCTCGGTGCCCAGCAGGTACCGGACAAGCGCGAGTGTCAGGACTGCGTCGCCGCGGGTCGCCACGACTGGGTGCACCTGCGGCTGTGCCTGGAGTGCGGCCACATGGCCTGCTGCGACTCCTCGCCGGCCCGGCACGCGAGCAAGCACTTCGGCGACAGTAAGCACCCGGTGATGCGCTCGATCGAGCCGAACGAGAGCTGGCGCTGGTGCTTCGAAGACGAGGAGATCGGTTAGGTCCGTTCACGCGGGCGCTCGCGCCCCGCGTGAAGGGCCTAGGCGCGCTGCTTCGCCACGTAGGCCTGCCAGTCGGTCACCAACTGGGCGCGTGAGATGCCCAGTACCTGGTTGACCACGGTGTCCTCGACCGAGGTGCCCTGGAACTTCTCGTACAGCTCGATCAGCTTCGCCTCGCCGTACTTCTCGGAGATCATCCGGCAGGCCAGCCATGCGGTGATGTAGTTCATCGGCTCGTCGTAGAACTTGTCGCCGCCGTACAGGTCGTCGGTCGCGACGCCCTTCAGGGCCTGCCTCAACCGGCTCTGCACGATCGAGGCGCCCTTGTACGACACGTACTCGGCGAACCCCTCGACCAGCCAGGTCGGCGTCCAGCCCGTCGTCGCCGGCGCCATGGCGGCGTGGGTGAACTCGTGGGTCAGGTCGTCGCCGAGTTGCAGGCTGTCTTCCTCAAGCTCGTCCGGGTTGAAGATGATCCGGGTGGCCGAGTACTCGGCGGAGTTCGCCCACTCGTGGACCTGGTTGTAGTGCGGCACGGCGATCGCCGCCACCTGGTCGACCCGCTCCGGCGTCGAGCTGAAGTACGCGTTGAAGACGTCCTTGTCCTTGACCGCGATCACGAAGATCTTGCCGGCCCAACGGTCGGCAGGGCGGACCTTGGCGACCCGGTCCAGCGCGTCGTCGGCCAGCTTCATGAGCCGGGACCGGTTGGGGTAGCTGGCCGAGAACACCCCGACCACCCGGTTGCCGCGCTCGAACACCACCGGCCCGGCGTCCCACGGCTGCCCGCCGACGCCCGACGGCAACTCCTTGCCGGTCGCCTCGCCGACGAGCTTCCACTGGCCGGACACCAGCGCGAGGATCGGCACCCACGGCACCGCCACCGGGCTCTGGTCGACGCCCTCGACCTGGTACGTGACGGTCACCGCGGCGGCGCGCACGTCGTTGCCGTACTTGTTGCGGATCGCGGCCGGGATCTCGGTGTCGTAGCTCTCCGACCGTTTCAAGCTGAAGTTCACGCCGACCAGCGGCAGCTTGGTCATGTTGTCGTAGACCGTCTGCTGCCGGCTGAGAAAGGCGTCGTCGGAGCGGTCCACGTCGGCGAGGAAGTTGGTGCGGTTCCGCGCGGCCAGCGCCTCGGTGCGGCGTTTCAGCAGCGCGTCGATGGCCAGGTCGCGGTTCGACTCGGGCACCGACCCGGCCGGCGCGTCAGCCGGTCCGGCGAGCACCCGGGCCGCACCCGGCCTGGTGTTCTCGTTGAGCGCAACGGCGACCGTGCTGCCGATGCCGAGAAATGCCAGGAGAACGACCACCACGGCCGCCGCCGCAAGCCACCGGCGGTTGCGCCGGGGACCCGACGGGGGAAGCGGCGTGAACTGGCCGGGCAGCCCGGGCGGGGGAAGCTGGCCGGGCGGGGCGTACTGGCTCGGAATCGGCGCCGGCGCGTAGGTCGAGCGGGTGGTGGACTGCTCGGCTCCGATCACCATCGGCGGCCAGTAGGGCCGGTCCGGCGGGCGGAACTGCGCCGGGACGATCGGCACCGTCGGCTCGCGGATGATCGACGGCGGCGCGGCGGGTGTCCCGGCAGCGGCAGCGGGCGCCGGCTCCGGCCCGAGCGGGCGGGACTCAGGTGCCGACCGTGGCGCCGGTGCGAACGGGCCAGCAGCGTGCGTCACCGTCGGCGGACCCGGCGGCCGCGGCGCACGCCCAGGCTCCGCCGCGGATGCGGGCGGCGGGGCTTGGCTCGTCACGGACACCTGCCTGTTCGGTGGGGGGCACCATATCTTCCTTGAGCATCGCGCACCGTGTCGATACTCGAAGACCGGCAGACGCCCGTAACGAACCGAATAACCGACATGCGCCCATGCGGCCGTACGACAACCGACACCTGATCGGCAACCGGCCGCACCCCGCTGTGTCCCCCATCACGCGCCGCCGGCCGCCTGTTCGGATCCCTGCCGGCGCCGTTGTCAGCCGAGCGTGGCGAGCTCCGAGATGACGGTGTTCGCCAGCACGTCGTTGCCGTCGACCCGCACCTGACGCAGGTACCACTTCTGCAGCGGGGAGCGGGTCTGGTTGAACTGCCAGTCGCCGCGCGGGCTGCTGATCTGTCCGACCCGCCCGATCGCGGCGTTGAGCGTCTCGCCGGAGAGCTGGGAGTCGACGAGCGACAGCGCCTTGTCGAGCACCGCCGCCGCGTCGTAGGAGGCCATCGCGTAGGTGGTGGGGCTGTTCTGGTGGAGGCGCGCGTACTCGCTGGCGAACCGGCGGTTGGCCGAGTTGTCCAGGTCGGCCGAGTAGTTCATCGCGGTGTAGATGCCCCGGGCGCCCCCGCCGAGCGCCTTCAGCATCGCCGCACCCTCGGTGAGGAAGCCCGGCGCGTAGAGCTGGGCGGTGCTCTTCATCCCCAGGTCGTTGTACTGCTTGACGAACGCGAGCGCGCCCGCGCCGCCGAAGAACGACACGACGGCGTCGACGGACGAGCCCTTGAGCGGGTTCAGCAGCTGGGTGAAGTCGGTCCGGTTGGCCGCGACGTACGTCGGGTTGGCCTCGGTCTTGCCCCCACGCAGGCCGAACGTCTCGAGGAAGCCCTGCACCGCGTCGCGGCCGATCCCCTCCGGCGCGATCACGTACGCCGTTCGCCCGGCGGGGAGCTGCGAGGCCACGTACTCGCCCAGCGCTGCGCCCGGGTCCTTGTCGACGTACGAGGTGCGCCAGATGTACAGCGTCGAGAGCAGGCTGGTCGGCGAGGCATTCGTGCCGATCAGCGGGACGTGCGCCGCCTCGATGGTGTCCTTGACCGCCAGCATCGTCGCGGACGAGGCCACGCCGACGACGGCCGTGACCTTGTCCTGCGTGAGCAGCTTCTCGGTGGCGGCCTTGGCGGCGTCGGCGTTGTCGCCCTCGTCGGCGATCACGGTCTGGACGTCGTAGCCGCCCAACCGGCCGCCGGACAGGCTGCGGTAGAGCTCGAAGCCCTGCAGCATGTCGTCGCCGAGCGGCTTGTTGGCACCCGACTGCGGCAACAACAGACCGATCTTCACTGACCCCTTGGAGGCGTCGCTGCCACCGGAGCCGGAGTCATCGCATGCGGACAGTAATGGGGCGGCGACTCCCGCCGCACCCAGCGACGCGAACAGCCGCAACGCGCCCCGCCGGTCTAGCTGGGACAAGATCCGTATCCTCCCCAAGGGTATGGGCCCACACGAAGCGGCCCATCCGGGTTCCTACCGCCTTCCGCCCGCGCCGTCAATGCCGCGTCTCCCGGTCCCGGGCGGTCGCCCGATGAAGCAATGAGTCAGGATGGATGCATGGCAGAGGAAGCGCAGCAGGAAGATGGCCGTACCGTGCTCGTGGTCGGGCCGGATGGCCGCCCGCTCGGCACGGTCGACGTCGACGGGCGCGCCGAGGAGGACAAGGAAGACCCGTCCCGCCTGATCGAGCAGCCGGCGAAGGTCATGCGCATCGGCAACATGATCAAGCAGCTGTTGGAGGAGGTCCGGGCGGCACCCCTCGACGACGCCGGCCGCCAGCGCCTCAAGGAGATCCACCGACGCTCGATCCTGGAGCTCGAGGCCGGCCTCGCGCCCGAACTGCGCGATGAGCTGGAGCGGATCACCCTGCCGTTCGCCGACGGAACCCCGTCCGAGGCGGAGCTGCGCATCGCGCAGGCCCAGCTCGTCGGCTGGTTGGAGGGCCTGTTCCACGGCATCCAGGCCGCCCTCGTGGCCCAGCAGATGGCCGCCCGCGCGCAGCTCGAGCACATGCGCGGCCGCCCGGCGCTGCCGCGCGGCGGCATCCCCGGCCTCACCCCGAACCAGGGTGACGGCGACGGCAGCCCGGGGCAGTACCTCTAGCCGAACGCCCGCTCCAGCCAGACGGCCACGCCGTCCTCGTCGTTACTCACCGTGATCTCATCGGCGACCTCCTTGACGGCCGGGTGGGCGTTGCCCATCGCCACCGCCCAGCCGGCCCAGGCGAGCATCGGCACGTCGTTCGGCATGTCGCCGAAGGCGACCGCGTCCGCCGCGTCGACGCCGAGCCGGGCCGCGACCCAGGCCAGCCCCGACGCCTTCGTCACGCCGGCCGCCGAGATCTCGACGAGCCCGCCCAACGACGAGTGGGTCGCCTCGTACGCGCCCTCGAGGGTGGCGGCGACGAGCGCGGCGAACTCGTCGGAGTCCCGGTTGCCGGCCCGGATCAGCAGCTTGGCCGCCGGCTGCGCGACCAGTTCCGCCAGTTCCGCCTCGCGCCGGCCGGCCACCGACAGTTCCCACATGCCCACCGCGTGACCGGGCTCGTGGATCAGCCCTCGGCTGCCGTCGATCTCCACGGCGAAGGACGCGTCGGGGATCGCCTCGCGGAGTACCCGGCAGGCGTGGGCCAGCTCGTCGGCCGACAGCGGAGCCGAGTGCAGCACCTCGTCGGACTCGGGGTCGTAGACGGCCGCGCCGTTGGCCACCACCGCGATCGGCTTGTGCGCCAGCCCCTGGTAGACCTGCGTCAGCCAGCGCAGCGGGCGCCCGGTGGCGAGCACGATCGGAACCGGCAGCGCATCGAGCACCCGAACGGTGTAATCGCTCAGTGACCGGTCGCTGCGGATCAGCGTCCCGTCGAGATCGGTCGCAACAAGCTTCGGCGTCACGCGCCCAACATACGGGCGAGGTAGCGGGCCACCCCGTCATCGTCGTTGCTCGCGGTGATCTCGTCGGCGGCGGCGCGCACCAGCGGGTGGGCGTTGGCCACGGCCACCCGCCCGAACCCGGCCCACGCGAACATCGGCAGGTCGTTGGGCATGTCGCCGAACACGAGCACGTCGTCCGGGTCGACGCCGAGCGCCTGCACGACAACCGCGAGCCCGGTCGCCTTGTCCACCCCGGGCGGGCAGATCTCGATGTAACCGAGCCCCGCCTGTGTGATCGAGGCGACAGTCGGCGGAACCGCGCGGCGTGCGATGGCCAACAGGCCGTCGGCGTCGTGCTGCGGGTGCCGGGCGAAGCCCTTGATGACCGGACCGCGGACGCATTCCGCGCGCGCCCGCGCCTCCACCACGCACGGGTAGCGCCAGGCCGGATCAGGGTCACCCCACAACGGCGCCCCGGTGCCGTCGCCGGCTTCGATCATGATCGACAGCCGACCGCCGCAGGCCCGCTCGATCGTCTCCAGCACCTCGGCGATGACCGGACCGGGCAGCCGCTCGTCGCGCAGCACCAGCGACTCGGCCGGATCGGTGACGTCGAGCACCCGGCTGCCGCCGCCGAGCACCAGGTAGTCGGCGCTGGGAATGTCGGAGCGGACCAGGTCGGTCAGCCGCGGACCGCGTCCGGTGGCGCCGACGATCCGGATGCCCGCGGCCTTCACCCGGGCGAGCACGTCATGGCTGTACGCGCTGACCGTGTCGTCGCCGCGCACCAGCGTGCCATCGAGGTCGGTCGCTATCAGCTTGGGCAGACCCGGACGTACCATCTGGCGCTCCTTCCCTCCAGTGGGGGAGCAACCGTAGCGCGGCAGAGCAACTTTGCCACTGCCTGCAACCAAACCCGACCAAAACAGACGGCGCTCTGATACGGCTGGGCACTACCTGGGCTTCAGCACGTCCGTTCCGACGTATGCCTGCAGCGCGGTCGGGACCTTGACCGACCCGTCCGGCTGCTGGTGGTTCTCCAGGATCGCGGTGATCCACCGGGTGGTGGCGAGGGTGCCGTTCAGCGTCGCGGCGATCTGGGTGTGGCCCCGCTCGTCGCGGTAGCGGATGTTCAACCGGCGGGCCTGGAACGTGGTGCAGTTCGAGGTGCTGGTGAGCTCCCGGTACCGGCCCTGCGACGGGATCCACGCCTCGCAGTCGAACTTGCGGGCCGCGCTGGTGCCGAGGTCGCCGGCCGCCACGTCGATCACCCGGTACGGGATCTCGACCTTGGCGAGCATCTCCTCTTCCCAGGCCAGCAGCCGACCGTGCTCGTCGCGCGCCTGCTCGGGACGGCAGTACGAGAACATCTCGACCTTGTCGAACTGGTGCACCCGCACGATCCCCCGGGTGTCCTTGCCGTACGAGCCGGCCTCCCGCCGGAAGCACGACGACCAGCCGGCGTAGCGGCGCGGCTCGGCCAGGTCGTCGAGGATCTCGCCGGCGTGGTACCCGGCGAGCGGCACCTCGCTGGTGCCCACCAGGTACATGTCGTCGGCCTCGAGCCGGTAGACCTCGGTGGCGTGCTCGCCGAGGAACCCGGTGCCCTGCATGACCTCGGGCTTGACGAGCACCGGCGGGATCACGGCGGTGAAGCCGTACGCGGCCGCCTGCTGGATCGCGAGATTGAGCAGGCCCAGCTGGAGCATCGCCCCGAGGCCGGTAAGGAAGTAGAACCGCGAGCCAGACACCTTCACGCCGCGCTCGACGTCGATGGCGCGCAGCGCCTCGCCGAGCTCCAGGTGGTCGCGCGGATCGTCGAGGTCGGGACGCTGGCCCACCTGGCGGAGCACCACGTAGTCGTCTTCCCCGCCGGGCGGCACACCCTCTTCGACCAGGTTCGGGACGGCGAGCTGCGCCGCGCGCAGCGCCTCCTCGGCGGCGGTGACCGCGGTCTGGGCGGCCTTCACGTCGTCCGAGAGCGTCTTGGTGCGGGCGAGGAGAGCGGCGCGCTCGTCGCCGGTCGCCTTCGGCATCTGCTTGCCGAGCTGCTTCTGCTCCGCACGCAGCCCCTCGAACCGGGCGACGGCCTCGCGCCGCGACGCGTCGGCGGCGAGCAGCGTGTCGACCTTCTCGGACGATTCCCCGCGCACTCGCTGGCTCGCACGTAGCAGGTCGGGGTCGTCGCGCAGCAGCTTCAGGTCAATCACGGATAGCAAGTCTAGGCGGTGGGTTCGCCGACGTCGCCGCCCATATACGTCCGCATAGGGCGACCCCGGGCCGCGTAGCCAGCGACCCGGGGTCTGTCAACGTCTGCGGGATTCGAACCCGCAAATGTCGGATCTCAAGTCCGATGCCTATTCCAGTTAGGCCAAGACGATGCGCCGTCATTTGCTCGCACCAGCGGCAGTTAAGGACGCCATCCTTCTTGATAAGTACACGCTCTGCCTATTGAGCTAGGGGCCCACGAGCGGACCCCGCGGGGCTCGAACCCGCAACCTTGTACTTGCCGACGCCCGGTCGATCTGGTGTGGACGGCAATATTGAGTTTGGGACGAGAGCCTGAGCGCTGAAACCCCGTAGCCTCTGCCGATTGGGCCACCGGGACATGTATCCCGGGCGGGATTCGAACCCGCACCTGTTAGGGGCGACTGACCACTGAACGTAATGAGTTTGAGCTTGCGTCCGGGCCCGAGTGTACGGGCCCGGACGCCGCCTATGCGAACAGGTAATCGAACACCCGCTCGCCGATCTTCTGGTCGGTCACCTCGGTGGAGTTCGCCTTCTCCCGGGCCACCTTCACCGCCTCGGCGAGCCGCACGACGCGCGCCTTCAGCTCGTTGATGCGCGCCTGCGGCAGCGCACCGGAGTACTTGACGGTGGTCCAGTAGCCGACCAGCACGTCCTCGAAGTACATCTCGACCTGGGCCGGGTGCTTCTCCGTCGCCTCGGCCTTGACGTGGTTGCGCGGCACCTTCTTCGACCGCGTGGTCTGGGTGGGCGCGGTCGCGTAGGCGTCGGTCGCCTCGTCGTAGGACCACGACTCGGCCGCGTCCAGCACCGGGATCTTGGTGACGAACGTGAGCAGGTCGGTGAGCTGCTTCTCCAGGAAAAGCAGGTACGTCACCGGCACCTCGGTGGCGATCGTGGTGCCGTCGACCACGATGTCGGCCTTCGCGGCGCCGTTGGCGACGTCCTTGGTGAGGATGACGTCGAACAGCCGGGTCAGGGCCTGGCGCACCTCGGCCATCACCTCGGCGACGCGCACCTGTACCCGGGTCGACTCGGGCGGCAGCTGCTCGCCCTCCTCGTCCTTCGGCTTGTAGGTGCGGGAGATGCCCGACAGCAGCGCCGTCTTCTGCAGCTGGTGGTGCGCCGCCGTGAAGTCGGCGTGGGCGCGGGCCTTGACGCCCTTCTCGAGCGCCACGATCTGATTGAGCTGAGTCTGTGCCACGGCAGGAAACTGTACGAGCGGCGATCAACACCGGGCAATCGAGTAACGCCGCTACGCGGAGGTCACCGTCAGGTCGATGGGGCCCGGCTCGGCGTCGGGGTCGTCCTCGTCGACGACGGGGTCGGCCACCTTCCGGCGTCGGGTCGGACCGCGCGGATGCCAACCGCTCAGCGCGAGCGCGGCAGCGGCCGCGAACACGGCGGCGATCGCGACGTACGGCCCGGTCTCGGTTACCGCATTGATCTTGTAGAGAACGCTCAGATCCCCGCCGCGACCGGCGTCGGAGAGCAGGCCGATGATCACGATCAGCACACCCGCCGCTGTGCCGAATCCGGCCGCCGACAGGACCCGGCGGGTGTGCGGGCGGCTCACCAGCGCGCCGCCGACGATCGTGAACAGCAGCACGATGCCGAGGTAGTAGGCGACCACGGCCCCATCGCCGGCGGCTTCCACCGAAGTCTTGTGCGCCGGGCTGATCACCTGCGCCGCCGGCTCCAGGGAGTTGCCGACCGTGATCGACTCCATCGTGAACCACGGCACCGCCTGTGCCACCGCGAACAGCAGCACGGAGATCACCGCGCACGTCACCGCCGGCACGCTGAGCCGGCGCTCCGGGCTCGTCTCGGGATCGCCGAACAGCCTGTCGATCAGGCGCACGCGGCGCTCGTCGTTGCCAAACTCCACCGTCGTGTCGGCGGCCATGACAGGAACTCTACTTCCGTCGCCGGCCCCGCTGGTCGTGCAGAACCTGCCGGACGACGTTGCGGCCCGGGATACCGGTGACGCCACCGCCGCCGTGCGTGCCCGACCCGGCCTGGTACAGCCCCTTGACCGGGGTGCGCAGGTCGGCGTAGCCGGCGGCGGGGCGGCAGTGGAACATCTGCCCGGGGGTCAGCTCGCCGTGGAAGATGTTGCCGCCGACGAGGCCGTACTCGTTCTGCATGGTGTCCGGGCCGATGATCTGCCGGTCGATGATCGACTCGATGAAGCCGGGAGCCACGGCCTCCATGCGGGCGAGGAGCCGGTCGGCGTACGCGGTCAGTTCGTCCTTGTCCGGGCGATCCGCGTAGGTGTGCGGCACCCACTGGCTGAACATGCTCACCACGTGCTTGCCCTCGGGCGCCAGCGTCTTGTCGAACACGCTGGGAATGCACACGTCCGCGAACGGCAGCGACGCCGGGCGCCCGCCGACCGCGTCCTGATAGGCGCCCTCGACGTCGTCGAGCGACTCGGCCAGCACGATCGTGCCGCCGTAGACGTCCGGGGCGAAATCCGGATGCGACGCGAACGTGGGCAGCCTGTCGACGGCGATGTTCACCTTGACGGTGCCGGAACGGGTCTGCCACTGCTCGATGTCGGCGACGAAGTCGTCGGGGAGTTCCTTGGGCTCCACCAGCCGGAGGAACGAGATCTTCGGGTGCGCGGTGGTGATCACCACGTCGGCCCGGATCTCGTCGCCGTTGTCCAGCGCGACGCCGGTGGCCCGCCCGTCGGCGACGGTGATGCGGGCGACGCCGGCGCCCGTGCGGATCTCGGCCCCGAACACCCGCGCGGCGGCGGCCAGCGCCTGCGTGACTGCGCCCATGCCGCCGCGCGGGAAGCCCCACGTGGTCTCGCCGATGTGGTGGTGCAGCATCACGTACGCGGTGCCGGCGCTGCGCGGGCCGGCCCAGGTGCCGATCACGCCGGACACGCTGAGGACGCCGCGCATCGCGTCGGATTCGAAGCGGTCCTCGACCAGGTCCGCGACGCTCGCGGTGAACAGCCGGGTCAGGTCGAAGGCGGCCCGGACGTCAACCTTGCGCAGCATGGTTGCGAGCCTCGCCTGGCCGATCAGGTCGCCCGGGCGCTTGGAGCCGAGCTTCGGCGGGATCTCCTGCAGCAGCGGGCCGACCAGGCCACCGAGGTGCTCGAGCCGGGCCTCCCAGCGCTCGTAGGTCTGCGCGTCCTTCACCGAGAACTTGCCGATCTGCTCGCTCCTGGCCGCCGGGTCGTTCTCCGGCAGAGTCAGGTAGCGGCCGTCGCGGCGGGGCGCGAAGTACGGGCCTTGCGGGTAGACGTGGTAACCGTGCCCGGTCAGCCCCAGATCGTCGACCATCTGCTGGGGCAACAGGCTCACGACGTACGAGAGCGAGGTGACGGTGAAGTCCGGGCCGAACGGGTGCTCGGACACGGCCGCCCCGCCGACCACATCCCGCTTCTCGCAGACCAGCACCCGACGGCCCGCCCTGGCCAGGTAGGCGGCCGCCACCAGCCCGTTGTGCCCGCCGCCGACCACGACGACGTCGTACCTGTTCCCCATGCCGGAAGTCTTTCACCTGCCGATGCGACCGGCGAGGTAGCGTCGCTTCATGACTACGCGCACCTCATCCGCCCGTTGGCAGGGCGACCTCAAGGGCGGCAACGGCTCGCTCTCGCTGGGCTCCGGCGCCTTCGAAGGCCAGTACAACTTCAACTCCCGGTTCGAGGAGGGCGTCGGCACCAACCCCGAGGAGCTGGTCGCGGCCGCGCACGCGGCGTGCTTCTCGATGGCGCTGTCGAACGCGCTCGCCACCGCCGGCTTCACCCCCGAGTCGGTGACCACCAACGCCACCGTCCGGCTGGGCCGGGTCGACGGGAACCCGACGATCACCCGGATCGACCTCGTCACCACCGGCAACGTGCCGAACATCGACGAGTCCGAGTTCCTCAAGTTCGCCGAGGCAGCGAAGTCGGGCTGCATCATCTCCCGCGCGCTGGGCGGGGTCGGCGAAATCACGCTCGACGCGACGCTGGTCTCCTGACTGCGTGCATGCGTGAATCTTGGATTCCCGTGGTTGCCACGGCGACGACGGGAATCCAAGATCCAGGCATGGGGGTCTCCATGTCGCGGCGCAGGTTCGAGGAGCTCGTCGGGGACGCGCTCGATCTCGTGCCCGAGGAACTGATGCGGCTGCTGGACAACGTGGTGGTGCTCGTCGAGGACGACCCGCCGTCCGACGACCCGCACCTGCTCGGCGTCTACGAGGGCTACGCGCTGACCGAGCGCGGCGTCGACTACGCCGGCGTGCTGCCCGACCGCATCACGATCTTCCGGCGGCCGATCCTGTCGATCTGCCGGACCGAGGACGACGTGGTCGACGAGGTCGCGGTGACCGTCGTGCACGAGATCGCCCACCACTTCGGCATCGACGACGACCGGCTGCACCAGCTCGGTTGGGGGTGACGCGGGGTCGCGTTCCAACCGATACGCTCGGCCCCGTGCGCAGCGAACTCTTCAAGCAGGAATCCATGGCTCAGCCGCCCACCGCCCCGGGCATGAGCCTCCAGCACAGCAAGTGCGTCAAGTACGTCGTCAACGGCGAGGTGCTGGCCCGGCAGGGTGCGATGATCGCCTACCGCGGCCAGATCCAGTTCGAGGTCAAGAGCCAGGGTGCCGGCAACTTCATCCGGCGCGCCGTCACCGGCGAGGGCCTCCCGTTGATGGCCTGCCGCGGCCAGGGCGAGATCTGGTTCGCGCAGGGCGCCAACGACTGCTTCATCATCGACGTCGAGCCGGGCGACGCGCTGTCGATCAACGGCCGCAACGTCCTGGTGTTCGACCCGAGTCTGCAGTACCAGATCCAGCGGGTGCAGGGCGCGGGCATGTTCGGCGGCGGCCTGTTCAACTCGGTGTTCACCGGATCCGGCCGGCTCGCGATCACCTGCGAGGGGCAGCCGATCGTGATCCCGGTCGCGCCGAACCAGCCCGTGTTCATCGACACCGACGCGGTGATCGGCTGGTCGGCGAACCTGCAGTCGAGCATCCAGAAGTCGCAGAGCCTGGGTTCGATGCTGCGCGGCGGCTCCGGCGAGCTGTTCCAGCTGGCGCTGAACGGGCAGGGCTTCGCGATCGTGCAGCCCAGCGAGGGCCGGGCCGGGCCGCAACCGCAGCAGAAGGGCGGCGGCCTCCTCGGCGGCCTCGGCGGTTAGCCCCGTCCGCGATCGTGGGAATCCGGGCTCATAAACGAGCCCGAGATTTCCGCGATCGCGAGAGGTGGGGTCAGCCGCGCAGTTTGGTCAACCAGGCGCGTGCGTCGGCGAAGTCGGCGTCCGACGTCCCGGCCGGCGGCGGCACCGGCTGCTCGCCGGGTTGCGTCGCGCGCGGGTACGAGCCGAGGAACCGCACGTCGGCGCACACCCGGCGAAGGCCCATCAGCGCCTCACCCATGCGCGCCTCGTCGAGGTGGCCCGTGCAGTCGAGGAAGAACGCGTACCGGCCCAGCCGCTCGCCGGTGGGCCGGGACTCGATGCGGGTCAGGTTGACCCCGCGCACCGCGAGCTCGGTGAGCACCGCGAGCAGCGCGCCGACCCGGTCGTGCGCGATGTAGACCGCAAGCGTGGTGAGGTCGTCGCCGGTCCGGGGCGGCGGCGGGCCCGGCCGGGTGACGAGCGCGAACCGGGTCACCGCGTCGGGGTGGTCGGCGATGTCCTTGGCGAGCACGGCGAGCCGGCTGCGGGTGGCCCCGATCGGCGCGCAGATCGCCGCCGGGTACTCGCCGGCGGCCACGGCAGCGGCGGCGGCCGCGTTGGACAGGACGTCGACGACCGTCGCCCCCGGCACGTTGGCGCGCAGCCACCGCCGGCACTGCGCGGACGCCTGCGGGTGCGCGGCCACCGCGTCGACGCCGGCGAGGGTGCGCCCCGGGGCCGCGCCCAGCACGAACTGCACGGGCAGGACGACATCCCTGGTGATCATCAACGGCTCACCGCTGGCCAGCTCGTCGAGCGTGACTCCCACGGCGCCGCCGACCGAGTTCTCCAGCGGCACAAGGGCCGCGTCGGCGTCGCTCTCGCGCACGGCGTCGAGCGCCTCGGGAACGCTGCGGGCCGGGATGCGGGTGCCGCGTTCGGCCGCGGGAATCGTCAGCAGCGCCTGCTCGGCGAAGGTTCCCTCGGGTCCGAGGTAGACGAAGCGTTGCGGTGGGACACCCGGCATCGCACCAGTATCAGGCATCGCATCGCAGCGCCGAGCGGATCCCCTGCGGCGCCTCGGTGCGCACCTTCGCCGTGCACGGGTTGGTGCCGGCGGTGACCAGGACAAGCGCGTCCGGCGTTCCGCGGGTGACCACGTCCATCGGGCCCGCGCCGGTGACGGTGACCACCGTGTACTGCCACGTGCCGGCGCACAGCGGCCCCTCGGTCACACTCGCCCGGGTCTGGGCGCCGAGCACCTTGGACCTGCGCAGCAGCGCGATCACCTGGTTGCCGCTCGGCCTGCCGTTGCAGGCCACCGCGACCAGGCCGCTCACGCCGCTCGGGCTGGGGGTCGCGGCGCGCGTCGGGGGCCGGGCCGCGGGGCGGCTCGCGCTGCTCTCGCCGATGTGCGACGGCGACGGGGGACGCGCGTTCGGGTCGCGCACCGGCCCCTTCGGCGCCAGTCCACAGCCGGCAAGCCCGCACCCGGCGAGCAGCAGAACGGCCGCCGTCGATGCGAGCAGCCCCGACCGGACCCGTATGCGCATCGCCCCTCCCGACGACGCGACGTTACACGGGGCTGAAGAACGTCAATGAACCGGCGACCGCGTTCGGCGGGCCGATCGGCGTGGCGACGGCGTCGAGGGTGTAGACGGTGCCGTCGCAGCGGACCCGGATCAGCCCCCGGGCCAGCCGCCCCGACGTGACGGCCAGGATCGGCGGCACCTTGCCGACCTCGTTCTCGGGGAGGTTCTCGCCGGCGGCGCTGAAGTCGATGAGCTTGAGCGGCCCCTCACGGAGACTGGCGCCGACCGGCGAACGCGCCAGGCCGAGCATCGCGACGCACTGGTGTGACATGGCGACGATGACTGCGCGCTTGTCGATGACCAGACAGGGCTCGACCGCACCTCCGACGGCACGCATCCAGTGGCCGAGCGGGTCACGAGGGGGCGGGATGACCGGGCCGAGATCGGTGATGGACAGCTCAACGCGGGGCACATGGCCTCCCGCGAAGCCGTCGCGCAGGGGAGCGCCTGTCGGGTGAAGCCACGCACTGACGTTACCGGCGCCAACCCCGGTTTGTCAGTGCCGGTTTGGCGCAAGCGTGCGTGTCGGATGGAAGCGAACGGTCGGATGGAAGCGAACGGTCGGATTCAGTCGGACTTCGACCACTCGTAGCGGTCAAATGCCGCGTTCACCCAGGTGCCCGGGTGGTCGGCATACGCGTACAGCTTGCGGACCGTCTTCGCCGCGAGCCGCTCGCCACGGGAGTTGAGCACCCGGCCGAGTTCCTGGTAAGCGCTCACGATGCAGCCCTTGGGCATGCCGTAGAACGTGATCACGCCGCTGCCGGCGAACGCGAGCACGGGCATGACGGGCACGGAGATGCCGGCCACGCGGGACAGCGCGGTCGCGGCGAGCCTGGCGTTCTCCCGCGCCTCCTGCACGTACTTGGGCCGCCGGCCGTCGATCTGGACGACGTCTCCGGCGAAGCTGACCTTGGCTCGGCCGTGGTCCTTGACGGTGACGGCGAACACGCCGCCCGGACCGATGGCGAGGTACGTCATGGGCTCGGTGCCGGCGCACTCCCGAAGGTCGACGACCTCCCAGCCGGGGCCGAGCGCGGCCAGCCGCTGGGCCGCGCGGGCGTGCTTCACCGCAGCACGACGCCGCTCCCGGGCCTCACGCCGGGACCGGACCCACTCAGCCGGAGAGGACCGGGTGGCGTCCAGGAAGTCACCCTGGAGCTTCCCCGGCCGCGGTGCGGGGAGAATGCTAGGGCCGTCGCTCGAATGCAAGAGACCTGTCATCGCGCACCTCCACCTTCGCCTTCAGTTGTGGGTCCATACACCGTACGTGTCCAAGTGCGTGCTAGGGGAGTCTTCCAGAGCGAATGAGCGGTAGTGAAGCGGATGAATACCGCATTCACCCCGTGCCCGGTTTGGCGGATACCGCGAAATCGTACCAAAAAACTGTCCGATAGTCCGAGGTAGCTGTCCGTAAGGACACTTGTCATTCTGCCATATGTCGTATAGAGAAGTTGATCCATGGTTACCAGCACCGATGCTGCTGTGGCAGTCAGGGTAGCCGCTACCGGAGCGCCTCGCCCGGTGAAGATAATCACCCGACAGTGACCCTCCGCCTCCACCCTGCGGCATGAATCGGCGATTCATTCATCGCCCAGATGTGCAAATGGCGCCGATCACGACACACTCGGCCGTCCCACTACGCTGGCTTCCATGACGAACCGCGTCGACAGCGAGGTCGGCCGCCTGGGCACCGTCGTGCTGCACCGGCCGGGTGCCGAACTGGCCCGGCTGACCCCGCGCAACAACGACTCGCTGCTCTTCGACGGCATCCCGTGGGTGCAGCGCGCGCAGGAGGAGCACGACATCTTCGCCGACGCGCTGCGCTCCCGCGGCGTCGAGGTGCTCTACCTCGCCGACCTCGTCGTCGACGTCCTCACCATCGAGGCGGGCCGGGCCGAGCTCACCGCCGCGGTGCTCGCCGACGTCAGGCTCGGCGACACGCTGCGCGCCCAGGTGGCCGCCCACCTGGCGACCCTGGACCCGCAGCGGCTCGCCACCGCGCTCATGGCCGGTGTCGCGCACGAGGAACTGAAGACCGGCATCGGCCTCGTCTACGCGCTCATGGACCGCCACGACTTCGTCATCGACCCGCTGCCGAACCTGCTGTTCACCCGCGACTCGGCGGTCTGGATCGGCGACCGCGTCGCCGTCACCAGCCTGGCGATGCCGGCCCGGCGGCGGGAGACGACGCTGACCGCCGCGATCTACCGTCACCATCCCCGGTTCGCCGGCACCGAACTGGTCTACGACCCCGAGCTGGAGTACCTCGAGGGCGGCGACGTCCTCGTGCTCGCGCCGGGCGTGCTGGCGGTCGGCGTCGGCGAGCGGACGCGGGCGGCCGGCGCCGAGCGGCTGGCCCGCCGCTGCTTCGAGCGCGGGCTGGCGCACACGGTGCTGGCGGTGCCGATCGCCCAGGAGCGGGCGACCATGCACCTGGACACCGTGTGCACGATGGTCGACGTCGACGCCGTCGTCATGTACCCGAACGTCGCCGACACGCTCGTCGCCTGGACCGTGAGCGCGGCGCCCGACCCGAGCGGCGAACCGCGCATCAGCGGACCGGAGCCGTTCCTCACCGCCGCCGCGAAGGCGATGCACATCGACACGTTGCGGATCATCGACACCGGGCTGGACCCGGTGACCGCCGAGCGCGAGCAGTGGGACGACGGGAACAACACGCTGGCGATCGCGCCACGGGTGGCGGTCGCCTACGAGCGCAACACCGAGACCAACGCGCACCTGGAACGGGCCGGCATCGAGGTGATCCGGATCCCCGGCTCGGAACTGGGTTCCGGCCGCGGCGGCCCGCGGTGCATGAGCTGCCCGGTGCTGCGCGCGCCCGCGTGAACCCAGGTCCATGCGCCGATGCTGGTGCGTGGACCTCCACGATCCGTCGAGAACGGCGCGAGAGCGGTTAACGCAGGGTCAGCTGGCGCCCGAGGAGGCCCTGGCGCGAGCGGCGCTCGGCCGCCGTCAGGTCGCCGCCGACGCCCAGCGCCTCGGCGTAGCGCTTCGCGAACTCGGCCAGCGGCGTCTCCCAGTGCGCCGCCGGGGCGTCGACGGGCAGGTCCCAGACGGGCACCAGCAGGCCGTGGGCCCGGAACATCCCCGCGAAGCGGGTGCCCTCGCCGAGCCGGATCGCGTCGCCGGCGGCGAGGCGGGCAAGCGCGTCCAGCGCCGGGTCCTCGTCGTCCGGCAGCACCCAGCGCACGTGCGCCTTGTCGGGCACCTGGCACCAGTACGCCGCCGGCGCGGCCGCCAGCCGCTGCGTCGGGTAGATCGACTCGTTCGCCCGCTCCAGCGACGCCTTCACGTTCGGGTCCTCGGCCGCGTCGGCGGCGAGCCAGAACTCGAAGCCCTCGTGCAGCGTCACGTCGAGCGGCGCGTCGGCGACGAGGATGTCCTGCAGCCGCGGCCCCGGGCCGGCGAGCGCCGGAACGGCGACGGTCTGGCCCGGCTTCGTCTGCAGGGCGGAGATCAGCGCGGCGGCGAGGTCGCGGGAGACGTCGCCGGAGTTCACCTGGCGCTGCAGGCCGATGAATACGGTGCCGTCGGCGCGGTGCATGGCG
>Ga0111539_10000822_pt1 | contig 40248 bp, 32 predicted proteins | sample RhiMethybrSRZTD1_FD_79667 | JGI IMG/M metagenome (GOLD analysis project Ga0111539, IMG submission 79667) | Populus rhizosphere microbial communities from Tennessee, USA - Rhizosphere MetaG P. TD hybrid SRZTD1 (version 2) (version 2) | ecosystem: Host-associated > Plants > Roots > Rhizosphere >...
GGTCGACTCGTCGGCGCCCGAGTCGATGGTGTCGCCGACCAGCTGGCCGATCGCGCGCCAGAGGTCCTCGTCCTCGCGCTCGAACGCGCTCGGCAGCGCGGTCATGCGCGCCCCGCGCCGCCCGCGCGCCCGAGGACCCGGTCCGCATCGTCTTCACCCTGCGCGACGACTTCCTCCTGCGCGCCGAGGCGCTGCCCGCCTTTCGCGCCCGGCTCACCCAGGGGCTGCAGCTGGTCACCACCCCGGCGCCGCCCGAGCTGCGCCGCATCCTGGTCGAGCCGCTGCGCCGCGCCGGCTACGAGTTCGACGATCCGGCGCTGCCCCACGAGATGGTCGAGGAGGTGGCCGAGCGACCCTCGGCGCTGGCGCTGCTCTCCTTCACCGCCAGTCGGCTGTGGGAGCTGCGCGACCGGCGCTTCCGCCAGATCGGCCACAAGGCCTACCGCTCGCTCGGCGGGGTCGGCGGCGCGCTGGCCCAGCACGCCGAGGCGACCCTCAAGGCGATGCCGGCCGCCGAGCAGCGGCTGACCCGCGAGGTGTTCCGCGCCGCGGTGACCGCCGAGGGGACCCGCGCGGTGCTGGCGCGCGGCGAGCTGGCCCACGCGCTCGGCGGCGGCGCCGCGGCCGACGGGGTCATCGAGAAGCTGGTCGCCGCCCGCCTGCTGGTGGTCTGGGAGGCCGAGGCGAGCGGGCAGGAGGAGCGGATCGAGATCACCCACGAGGCGCTGCTCGACGCCTGGCCGCGCCTGGTCGGCTGGCGTCGCGAGGACACCGAGGGCGCTCGGCTGCGCGATCAGCTGCGCGCCGCCGCCCGCCAGTGGCAGGAGCGCGAGCAGCCGAGCGGGCTCCTGTGGCGCGGCGACGCCCTCGCCGAGTACCGCCGGTGGAACGCGCGCCACGGCGGCCGGCTGGGAGCCGCCGAGGAGGCGTTCATCGCCGCCAGCCTGCGCGACGAGCGGCGCTCGCGGCGGCGCCAGCGCGCGCTGATCGGCGCCGCCTTCGCGCTGCTCGCGGTGGTGGCGGTCGTGCTGTTCGCGCTGAATCGCCGGGCCGAGCGCGCCACCCAGGAGGCGCGCCGCCGGCTGGTCGCCAGCACCATCGAGGAGGGCCGGGTCAAGCTGCTCTCCGGCCGCCGGTGGGAGGCGCTGGCCCGGCTGGTCGACGCGCGCCGGATGGGAGCCGACGGGCCGGCGCTCGAGCTCATGCGCGGGCTGGCGCGCGCGCCGGCGCGGGCCATGGTGCGGCGGGTGCGCGCCCACGACGGGCGGATCTGGAGCGCGCGCTACAGCCCGGACGGCACGCTCATCGCGACCACCGGCGAGGACGGCGCCGCGCTCTGGGAGGCGGAGACCGGCGTGCTCAGGTCACGGCTGGTCGGTCACCGGAGCAGCGTGCGCGACTGTGCGTGGGATCCGTCGGGGCGCCGGCTCGCGACCGTCGGCTTCGACGGCGCGGTCAGGCTGTGGGACGCGGCGTCCGGCCGGGAGCTCGGCGCGCTGACCGGGCCACCCTCGCGCTTCGTCTGTGTCGCCTGGCACCCCGACGGCCGCTGGCTGGCGGGCAGCCACGGCCCCTCCGCCGTCCGCGTGTGGGACTCCAACAGCGGCGAGGTCGTGGCCGAGGTCGATCTCGGCGAGGCGATCGGCGCCTGCTCGTTCGGCGCCCGCGAGCTGGCGGTCGGACTCGCCAGCGGCCAGGTCTTCCTGATCGATCCGGCGAGCGGCGGCAAGGTCGAGCTCGGCCGGCACGACGACTGGGTCCGCTCGGTCCGCTTCGACGCCGGCGGCGAGCGCCTGGTGACCGCCAGCCGCGACCGCAGCGCGCGGGTGTGGAGCGCGCCCGGGCGGCGCCTGCTCCAGGATCTGCGCGGCGCCGGCGAGCGCCTGGAGTACGCCGAGTTCTCGCCCGACGGGACCGAGGTGGTGGCCGCCGCGCGCGACGGCACCGCGCGTCTGTGGGAGGTGGCGAGCGGGCGGCTGCTCATCACGCTGACCGGCCACCGGGGGACCGTCTGGGACGCCGAGTTCGATCGCAGCGGGCAGCACATCATCACCGCGGCCGACGACGGCAGCGCGCGCCTGTGGGACCGGAGGAGCGGGCTCGCCCTCGCCGTCCTCGAGGGACACGGCAACCTGGTCGGCCAGGCGCACTTCTCGCCCGACGGCGCGCGCGCGGTCTCGGCCTCCGACGACGGCACCTTCGTGGTGTGGCGGACCGAGCCGGCCCACCTGGTGACCTACTGGGGCAGCGATCCCTTCCGCTACTGCGGCGATGTCGGCTTCGCCGATCGCCTGGTCGCGGTCGCCTGCCCGGATGCCACCGAGCTGGCCGACCCGATCGCCCATCGCCGCGCCGCCGGGCTGCCCGGCGCTGACCGGATCGCGCTGTCGGCCGGCGGCGAGTGGGCGGTCACCGCCCGGCAGAGCGAAGCGCGCGCGGTCGTCTGGCAGATCGCCCCGCGGCGCGAGGTCGCTTCGATCAAGACCGCCAGCTCGGTGTCGGCCATCGCGGTGGCGCGCGACGGCCACGTGATGGTGGGCGACGAGAGCGGCGCGCTCAGCCTGTGGTCGCCGTCCGATGGCGACGCGCAGGAGGTGCGGTCCGGCAGCGGCGACGCGGTGGCGGCGATCGAGGTGGCCGGCGCCCGGTGGATTGCGGTCACCCGCGCCGGGAAGGTGCTGGTGCTGGAGGGCGGCGGGGTCGCCCACCAGCTGGCCGGGCCGCCCGGGCTGACCGCGGTCGACCTGTCGCCCGACGGCGCCACCGTCGCGATGGCCAACCAGGAGAAGGCCGAGCTCTTGCTCCTCCGGCTGAGCGGCGCGCCGCGCCTCGATCCGGTCGGCCGCCACCAGGCGCCGCTGGTCTCGGCCCACTTCGACGCGTCCGGAACCAGGCTGGTCACCACCAGCGAGGACGGCACCGGCGGCCTGTGGCAGGTCAGCACGGGCCGCCTGCTCCGCCGCTTTGCCGGCAGCGCCCAGTACCTGGCCGACGCCACCTTCGATCGCTCGGGCGAGGTCATCGTCGCGGTCGACGGCCAGGGCTCGCTGCAGTTCTTCGAGGCGGCCAGCGCGCGGCTGCTCGGCGTGCTCGAGGGACCGGGACGGCCCGGGCGCGCGCTGCGGCTGCTCGCCGACGGCACCGTCGCGGTGGTCGGGTCGACCGGCGAGATCGGGATCTGGCGGCTGCCGTTCGACCGCGGCTCGACTGCGGAGCTGGCGCGCGAGCTCGAGTGTCTGGCGCCGGGCGCGCCGGACCGCGCGGGCTGCGCGCCGTGAGTGGCGGGTGGGCAGCGGTGCCCGGGCTGGGTGCCTCGCTGGGCGCGCGCGCCGACCAGGTGCTGCTCGAGATCGCCGCGGCGCTCCGCCGCCCGCCGCCGCCGATCGACGGCGATCGCAAGGCGCTGACGGCGCTCCTGGTCCGCGAGCCGGGCTTCGCCCTCTTCTACGCCTACCTCGATCGCGCGCGGCCGCGCGCGCCCTATCGCCATCTGGCCGAACGCTTCATGGACCGGGCGATCGCCTGCGTCCCGGCGATGTCGCACAAGCCGTTCTACTCGCACGGCTTCAGCGGGACCGCCTGGGCGGCCGAGCACCTGGGCGGCGGCTGGATCCTGCCGCGCGATCCCGGCGGCAACGACGAGGTCGACGACGCGCTCCTCCACCTGGTGGAGCAGGCGCCCGGGCTGGCGGCCAGCCTGCAGTACGGCATGGTCGGGTTCGGCATCTACGCGCTCGAGCGCCTGCCCGGGCGGGCGGGACGGCGGCTGCTCGAGCGCATCGTTGTGCGCCTCGGTCGCGAGGCGGTGGCGGCGCGCGGCGGACTCTGCTGGCGCGACCGGCCCTACTGGCACGTGCGCCCCGGCGCCGACGAGATGGCGGACGAGGGCGCCGCGCTGCCCGGTGTGTTCGGCGGAGTGGCCGGCGTGGTCGGGCTGATGGGCGGCGCGATCCGCCAGCGGGTGGCGGCGCGCGAGGCGCGCCGGCTCCTCGAAGGCGCGCTCGAGTGGCTGTGGGCGATTCGCAAGGACGGCCTGTTCCCGGGCGGCGTGCAGCTGTCCTGGTCGACCGGAAGCCTCGGGATCGCGGCGGTGATGCTGGCCGCGGCCGACGCCGCCCGGCTACCGGCCTGGCGCCGGCGCGCCCTCGCGATCGGCCGCCGGCTGGCCGCCGCGCGAGGGGCCGAGGCGCGCGTCCGCGACGCGACGCTCGGCAACGGAGCGGCCGGCGCCGCGCACATGTTCCACCGCATGTACCGCGCGTCGGGTGAGGAGCTGCTGGCCGGGGCGGCCCGGCTCTGGATCCGCCGGGTGATATCGCGCCGCCGGCCGGGCGCCGGCATGGCCGGCTATCGGGTCCATATCGGCGCCTGGGAGCGCCGCTTCCTCGGGCGGCCCGATCACCCGGTCGGCTGGATCGGCCTGCCCGGGCTGGTCAACGGGGTGGCCGGCATCGGGCTGGTCCTCCTGTCTGACGTGGTCGGACAGGAACCGGCCTGGGATCGCGCGCTCTTGCTCGCGTACCGGTAGGGCCCCTGTCCTACACGCCGAGTGCACGCCTGCACAACCGAAGTGCAAGGCCCCTCTGCAAGCCTCTGGAATCGCTCGGGCGGACTCCTGGCACGAGACTGGCTCTAGTGGAGTGCAGAGGGAGCGGCAAGCATGAACCGACGCGGACGCCAGACGAGACTGAAGATCCAGCGCGAGACCCTGCGCAGCCTGACCGACCGGTCGCTGCAGGAAGTCGGCGGAGCTCTCTACAACACCACGGTCGATCGCTGCAGCACCGAGAGCATGTCCAAGTGCCAGAATCCCTGGGGCGGGGCCTGCCTGCAGCGGAAGTAAACTCATCCTGCATTGGCGGCTGCGTGGCGACCGATCCTCGATGGCGCGCGAGCCGCTGTGGCTCGCGAGCGACTCGCCTCCCTGGCTGAAGGACTGCTCGAGACGCCGGGCTCCGGTGGCCCCGCGCTTCTGAGCGGGCTGCCGGGGATCGCGCTCGCGCACGCGGCGCTCGCCGGGGAAGACAGAGGCGGCGCGCACGCAGAGAGAGCGCGCGCGCACCTCGAGACGGCGGTGGCGGCCAGCGGCGGGCTGCGGGGCGATGGCGGGCTGGCGCGCGGGATCGCGGGGCTGGCGTTTGCGCTCGAGCTCCTCGAGGGCGACGGCGGGGGCGAGGGCGAGGGCGACGGCGACGGCGACGGCGACGGCGATCCGAACCGGGCGATCGACGAAGCGCTCGCCGACGAGGTCGCGTCCGATCGCGAGATCCCGGCCGAGCTCATGCGCGGGCTCGCCGGGCGCGCGGTCTATGCCCGGCAGCGGCTGTCGCGCGCGAGTGGAACGGCGCTCCACGACGCCATCGTCGAGCGCCTCGTCGCCATGGCCGAGCCGCAGCCGGGAGGGGTCGCGTGGCGCTCGGCGCCCGATCCGCGCCACGCCGACCGCGCGCTGTGCGCGCGCTACCCGGACGGCTGGTTCGACCTCGGCGTCGCCCACGGAGCGCCGGCCGTCATCGCGGCGCTGGCGGGCGGCGGCGAGCGGGCGGCCGACACCGCGCGCGCCGGGATGAGCTGGATGTGGCACCAGCGGAGGACGGGCGGTGGCCCGGCCTTCGCTGCCCTCGCCGGCGAGGCACCGCACGAGGAACCGGGCTGGTGCTACGGCGACGAAGGAATCGGCGCGGTCCTCTTCCTGGCGGCCCGGACGCTCGGCGACCAGGCCTGGGAGGCGCGCTGGCTCGAGGTCCTCGAGGCGGCGGCGGCGCGCAGGGCGCCGACCCTCAGCCTCGCGCTCTGCCACGGCGCGGCCGGCCTCGCGCACATCGACAACCGCGTGTATCAGGCGACCGGCGCCAGCTGGGCCAGGGACGCGGCCATCGATCGACTCGACCAGCTCCTCGATCGCCTGCCGGGCGAGCTCGACCGCCTGCCGCCCGGCCTGCTCGACGGCCAGGCCGGCATCGCCCTCGCCCTCATCGCCGCCCTCGGCGCGGACGAGCCGGCCTGGGATCGCGCGCTGGCCCTCTCGATCGCCCGGCCTGGCTAGCCGCCGCCTCTCATCATTCGTCACTTCTTTTCGACCGCCAAAGCGCCAAGGCGGCTGCGCCGCACGCCAAGAAAGAGCGCTCCGGGAAACCTGCCGGTTTCCCGTCGCCCTTGCGCCGGGGAACGCAATCGGGGGGCGACCGCCTGTTCGATGACTTGGTTCTCTTGTCGCAAGGGGCGAGAAGGGAGCGGCAGCTCCCTTCGAGCTCTGGTTCTTGGCGAAATTTGGCGTCTTGGCGGTTGAAAGAAGATGCCGCGATAAGAGGCGTCGCTAGCCGCCGTCGAGCTTGGGGTCGATGCGGCGGCGGGCGCGCATGCGCTTGTGCACCGCCTTCCAGCGGGCCTTGTCGTCGCGGGCGGCGCGGCGATCGAGCTTTCGCTCGGCGCGGGCGAGCTCGCGCTGGAGCTTGTGCCAGCCGGCCAGTCGCTCGGGATCGACCGCGGCGGCGACCGCGCAGCCGGGTTCGCCGGAGTGGGCGCAGCTCCGGTAGCGGCACCCGGCGGCGAGCTCGTCGATGTCGGCGAAGGCGGCGTCGACCCCGCGGTCGTCCTCGTAGATGCCGAGCAGCCGCATGCCGGGGGTGTCGATGAGCAGGCCGCCGCCGGGCAGCGAGAAGAGCTCGCGGTGCGTGGTGGCGTGGCGGCCTCGCCCATCGGACGCGCGGACCGACAGCGTCTTCTGCCGCTCCTCGCCGAGCAGGGCGTTGATCAGCGACGACTTGCCGACCCCGGAGGAGCCGACCAGCACCGCGGTCGAGCCGGCGCCGACCAGGGCGAGGAGCTCGACCATCCCGCTGCGATCGAGCGCGCTGGTCGCGAGCGCCGGCACGCCGGGGGCCAGCTCGGCCGCCAGCGCGAGCCCGCCGGCGGCGTCGCCGAGGTCGCACTTGGTCAGCACGATGGCGGGCGCGGCGCCGCTGTCCCAGGCGACCGCCAGGTAGCGCTCGAGGCGGCGCGGGTTGAAATCGCCGTCGAGCGAGGTCACCACCAGGACCAGGTCCATGTTGGCGGCCACCACCTGGGCCGCGTGGGCGCGGCCGGCGGCGCGGCGGACCAGCTGGCTCGAGCGCGGCAGCACCGCGGCGATGCGGCCGCCGGCGTCGACCGCCACCCAGTCGCCGACCGCCGGCCGGGCGAGCGGATCGGGGTCGCCCTGCAGGCGGCCGACCAGCTCCGCGTGCTCGAGGTGCGGGTGACCGGCGAGCGCGTAGCGGCCGCGGTGCACCGCGGCCACCCGCGCCGGAGTCGAGCCGGCCGCGGCGAGCTGGTTCCAGGTTGATTGAAGGCTGAGATTCCATCCGAAGTGAGATAGATCCACGGTCGGTTCCTTTCCGTCACGCGCTGCGAGGGACACACCACGGCGGTGGCGGCTCGCCGGCGAGCGCGGAGACCAGGCGGATCGCGATGGGATCCAGCGCTAGGCGCGCGCGCGAAGAGCTGCCACGGGACGTCGATCCCTATCTGGATAGGTCGCGTTCATGGGGCAGCTCCTCGCGGAACCCAACCACTCTGCGCGACCGGGGCAGGCCGGTCAACCGGAATTCTCACTCGACCATGAAGCGCTGCTCGACCTTGGCGCGGACCGGGCGACCGGCCGGGTCGAGCGCCGGCTCGTAGTGGAAGCGCCAGACCGCGCTCAGCGCCTTCTCGTCGGCGTGCGGATCCACCCCCTTCACCAGCCGCACCCCGACCACCCAGCCGTCCTCGTCGACCGTGAGGAGCGCGACGAAGACCTCGCCCGCCCGCTCGTCGCGAAATCGCCTGGGATAGACCAGCCGCGGCGGCCGCGCCTTCGAGACCCGGAGCACCGCAGCGCGCACCGGCGCCGCGCGCGCAGCCGCGCGGCCGGCTCCCCGCCCTCGCCCGCCGGCCCGGCCGATACCTCCACCTTCCCCGCCGCCGCCATCACCGGCGCCGTCGAGGATCGATCCCAGCCCCCAGCCGAGCGCGAGGCCGCTCTCCGCCGTCTCGCCCATGGCGCCGGCCGGCGGTGGCTCGGACTCCGGCTCCGGCTGCGTCCGGGCGGCGCGGCGCAGAGCCCGGTCGGGTGCTCGCCTCTCCTCTGGCGGTGCCTCGTCCGGCTCCTCGGCGGCGTCGGCGGGCTCGAGCGCCGGCTCGGCGCGCCCGGACTCCGGCTCCGGCGCCGTCACCTCGATCTCGATCGCCGCGTCCTCGGCCTGGCGCTTCTCGTGCGGCCGCGCGACGCCGGCGAGCGAGGCGAGCAGGGCGGCGTGGAGGAGCGCCGCCGCGATCCACGGCCACCGGGCCCGAAACCGCCGCACGCCACCATCTTCGCCCGGGCGGAGGGCGGGCGACGCCACGACCTCCTCACTCCTTCTGATCCGGGTGCGCCCCGCGCACCGCCACGAAGTTGCCGCCGCGCCCCGGGTCGGAGACATTCGTACCACCATGCGGAGCCGGTATCTCTGCGCATTCCTGGCCGTCTGGGCGCTCGCCGCCTGCGGCGACGAGGACGTCGATTGTTCGTTCGAGGCCTGCGGGGGCGACCCGGTCGGCGCCTGGACCATCGACGGCGCCTGCACTCCGGCCACCAGCGGCACCGACGGGGACTGCCCCGGTGCCACCATCGTCCAGTCGGTGAGCTACAGCGGGACCTGGACCTTCGACGCCGACATGACCTACGCGGTCGACGGCCAGACGCTGCAGACCGTGCAGGGCAGCTTCCCGCAGAGCTGCCTCGGCCAGATCCCCACCTGCGAGGACGTGGGCGATCAGGGCATCGACTGCCGCACCGCCGGTGACCGGTGCGAGTGCAACGGCGTGAGCTCCGCCCCGTACACGCTCGCCGGCACCTGGACCAGCTCCGGGGCCACCCTCACCCTCGACGGCAACCCGTGGACCTACTGCCGGACCGGGGAAAGCCTGAAGATGCGATCCGCCACGCTCGATCAGACCTTCGTCCTCTCGCGGTGACCGGTCAGAACGAGAGGTAGAGCGAGCGGTCCCAGCCCGGCTCGATCTCGCTGGCGGCGGCGAGGAGCGCCAGGCCGATGCCGGCCGAGCCGGTGAGGAGGCTCGCGTCCGTGGTCGGCGCCGCGTCGAGCGCCGCGGCGAAGGCGCGCCGCGCCGCGCCCGCGACCTCCGGGTCGCCGCTCCGGTGCGCGATGCGGCCCAGGATGTGGCCGAGCCCGGCGCTGCCGTGACAGAGCCCGGCGTCGAGCTGGCCGGCACGGGCCAGCTCGCGCGCGGTCCGGCGGGCTGCCTCGACGGCGACCTCGCGCCAGTCCGGGCGGTCGAGCGCGACCCCCGCCGCGTGCAGCACGCCGGCGACGCCCGGGTCGCCGGCGCACCAGCCGAGCCCGCCCTCGCGCTCGCCGGCGCAGCGGGGAAACAGCGCGCCGCTGCCGGGCAGGCGCTGGGCCAGCAGCCAGCCGACCGAGGGCTCGAGCAGCGCGAGGGCCCGCTCGGCGGCCACCCCGGCGGCGGCGCACCCGGCGAGCGCGGCGATCGGCCCCATCGCCCCGTGCGCGGGATCGAGCGGATAGCAGCCGTCCGGGAAGCGGACGCGGTCCTGCGCCAGCGGCATCCAGTCGGGGCAGCGCCAGCGGAGGCCGCCGGGCGCCGGCTCGCCGCGCCCGCCCATCCAGTCGACGATCCGGGCGAGCAGCCGGGCGCTCGCCGGCGCGCGCGGGCGCTCGAGGGCGAGGATGGCCCACCCGGCGACGCCGCTCAGCCACTCGAAGTCGAGCGACGCCGGGTCCGCCGCGAGGATCTCGTCGAGCGCAGCGACGGGACCGTCGTCCGGCTCGCCGTCACCGCCGAGCAGCCCGTCGGTGTGCTCGAGCGCCCACGCCATCCCGGCCAGCCCGGCGTAGAACGCCGGCACCTCGCAGGCCGACGCGCACTCCACCGCGCGGGCGAGGACGGCGTCGGCGACCTCCGCACTGCGCTCGTCTCCCCGCCACGAGGCGTGGTAGGCGAGGAACACGGCGCGGCCCAGGTCGCCCGCCATGAGGTGAAACGCGCGCGAGCAGTCGGCGAGCGGCAGGGCGCGCAGCCGGTCGGCGATGTCGTCCACCGCCCGCGCCGCGCGCCCGGCCAGCGCCCCGTCGAGCAGCGGCGCCCACGCCTGTCGTCCCATGGCCGATTCTTACCCTACCCCGTGGCTATCAGTTCGGCAGGCAGTCCCGGATCCTGTCGAAGGTCGCCGTCACGTTGACCGTGCCGCTCACGGTCACTGTGCAGGTGGTGCCACCGCCCGAGCAGCCGCCGCCGCTCCAGGCGATGAAGGTGGTGCAGTTGCCGTCGCCGGCGTCGATCTGCCGGGTCAGCGTGACCGTGGTCGGGCTGGCCCAGTTGTAGCCGCAGGTGGTGTAGTTCGAGCAGATCGGGCCGGTCGACAGCTTGACCGAGGCCCCCGCGCCCGCGCCGGGCGCGATCCCGTCGGCGATGGTCAGGTTGAGCCGCTGGGTCTCGAAGTTGGCGGTCACCGCGCGGTCCTGGCTCATGGTGACGACGCAGGTGGTGCTGCTCGAGCTGCAGCCGGTCCAGCTGGCGAAGCGATAGTTGCTGCCCGGCGAGGCGGTCAGGGTCACGTTGGTGCCGTTCACGTAGCTGCAGGGTGACCCACAGGCCGGGTTGGCGCTGACCGAGCCGGAGCCGGTGACGCCGGTGCTGAGCGTGCGCATCACCTCGAAGGTGGCCGCCATGGTGACGTTGCCGCCGTCGAGGTCGAGCGAGCAGCCACCGACACCGGCGCAGGGCGAGCCCCAGCCCATGAACTGCGAGCTCGAGCCGGCCGTGGCGCTGAGCGATACGTCGGGGGTGTCGAACTCGGCGGAGCAGCTGGTCGCCGTGCAGCTGTTGATGCCGGCCGGGCTGGAGCTGATGCTGCCGCTGCCGGTGCCGCCGCGGGCCACGGTGACCGTCGCGGTGCCGGTACCGCCGAGCGAGGCCGCCGCCGCGCCGCCCGGCGCAGCGCTGATGGTGAGCGAGCCGTTGGCCGAGCCGACCGCGGCCGGGGTGAAGCGGACATCGATGGTGCAGGTCCCCTGCCCGGCCAGCGACTGGCCGCCGCAGTTGTCGTCGACGATGCGGAAGGAGTCCGGATCGCTGAGCTCGACCGCGAGCGCGCCGGTCATGGCGTCGCCGGTGTTGCTGATCTCGAAGGTGGTCACGCCCGAGGTGTCGTCGAGGTTGACCCGGCCGAAGTTCTTGTTCTCGAGATCGATGGCCAGCGCGCCGGGCACCAGGCCGCGTCCGGCCAGATCGACCCGCACGTCGCCGCCCGGCTCGGCGCTCACCACCACCGCCGCCGCCCAGGTGCCGGCCTCGCCGGGCGCGAAGCGGACCTCGATGGCGCAGGTGGCGTCCGGCTCGAGCGCCGCGCCGTCGCAGTCGTCGCTCACCAGCTCGAACTGGTTGACGTCGCCCGACAGCGCGCTGGACAGATCGCCGCTCGCCGCGTCGCCGGCGTTGCGCACGGTGAAGCGCGCGCCGCTGCTCGCCTGGTCGCGGACGACGTTGCCGAAGTCGATCGCGGCACGGTCGACCTCGAGCGCGCTCGTGCCGCCTGCCGAGCCGTCGGGAAGGTGGTCCCCCGGGCCGCCGTCGGCCCGATGGTCGGAGTCGCCGAGATCGCCGTCGTCGCTGTCGGACACCTTGCCGCAGGCGAGCGCGGCGACGAGAACGAGAGAGAGATACTTCGCGGACGAGAAGGTCATGTGGGTCCCTTCATCACGGACCGTGCCAGCGGCCCGGCCGGCCGGTTCCGCGCGGTTGCGGCGGCCGGCGCGGCGGACTGCACGTGAGGTGGCGCGGGCAGCCCGAGGCGTGTGCAGCGACGCGTCCTAACCGCGCTAAATAATTGACGCTGCACAGCGTTCGACTGTGCAGCCGAGATCAGTCCGCGAGTGCAAGCAAGAGGAAGCCGTCCCAGTCGGGCACCCGATCGCCGGTGGCGGCAAGGAGCGCGAGGGCGAGGCCGGCCGAGCCGACCAGGACGCCGGCATCCGGCAGTGGTTCCATCTCGAGGGCGCGCGCGAACCAGCGCTCGGCGGCGGCGGCCAGCGCCTCCGAGCCGGTCGCCTGGTAGAGCCGGTTGAACAGGTGGCCCAGCCCGACCGCGCCGTGACACAGGCCGGCGTCGATCACGCCGCATTCGTCCATCGGACGCGCCGCCGCCCGGTGGGCCGCCGCCAGCGCGCGCCGCTCCCACTCGACCGATCCGACCGCGCGCGCCGCGGCGAGGAGGCCGGCCGCGACCCCGGGATCGCCGTAGCACCAGGCCGCGCGCGTCGGCGCCGGATCGACGCCGGGCAGCACCGCGTCGGGGAATCCCCACTCCCTCTCCTGCTCGAGCAGCCAGGCGACCGCTCCGTCGCACAGCGGCCGGGCGCCCGGAACTCCGGCGGCCGCGGCGCGAGCGAGCACGGCGGCGATTCCGGCGGCGCCGTGCGCCAGGCCGAGATCGAAGAAGCCGTCGGGGAAGCGCCGGGCGCGCTCCGGCTTCATGTGCTCGGGGCGGGTGCGAAACCCGATGCCGCCGCCCGGCATCGCGATGGCCGACTCCTCCAGCCGCGCGACCACTCGCTCGAGGAGCGCCCGCGCGCCCGGCTGCGGCAGCCGGTCGAGCGCGAACAGCGCCAGGCCGGCCAGCCCGAAGACGAGGTCGAGCTGCCGGGTCCACGGCCGGTCGCCGGCGACGTCGCCGAGCGCGTCCTCGATCTCGCGATCCCAGTCCGGATCGAGCGCGCCGGGTCCGAGCCGCGCCGCGGTCCAGCCGATCCCGGCCAGTCCCTCGAAGAGCCCGATCGGGAGATCGGCCACGCCGTCGAGCGCGCGCTCCCAGCTGGCCACCGCCGCCTCCTCGTCAGCGACGGCGCGGAAGAGGAGCGCGAGGCCGGCCGAGCCGCCGGCCAGCCCGTCTCCGCCGGATGCCGGCGGCACTGCCGCCAGCTGGGCGGCGATGCCGCGCGCCACCTCCGCCGCGCGCACGGCCAGCTCGCCCGACAGGAGTGGTCGCCACCCGCTCACCGCTGCACCGCGGCCCCGGCCAGCCAGCGGCGGACCTCCACCTTGAGACCGGCAGCGCGGGCGTGCAGGTCGATCGGCACCGGCTGCCCGGTGATGCGCTCGATCGCGTGGCGGGCGAAGAAGCGCAGGATCGGCAGCCGGTGCGAGAGCTGCGCCGCCAGCTCGGGGATCGCGCCGGCCACCCGCCGCTCGCCGAGGACGCCGATGGCGGTCCCCTGCTCGTGCGGCTTGGGGCTGGCCAGCGCGGCGCGGATCGCGTTGACCCGGAGGTCGTCGCCGTAGAGCGCGCGCAGGGCGCCGCGGTCGTAGCGCCTGCCCCACCAGCGCTCCATGGTCGCCACCAGCTCTTCGACCGATCGATCGGTGTGGCAGAGCGCGCACTCGAGCGGCCGATCGCGCTGGACGCGCGCCGGATCGCTCGGCGAGCCGATCCGGTGGTAGGCGGTGAGCCGGTAGTCGAGGCTCATGTTCTTCTTCGCCATGTGACAGGCGAGGCAGGAGCCGGCCTCGCCGTCCGGCGCGTGGTGGCTGTGTGCGCGCAGCGCCGACGGCGCGACGAGCGCGGTGTGACAGCGCGTACAGATAAGGTTGCCGGCCGGCGTCTCGAGCCAGCGCATCCGCTCCGGCGCGTCGCGCGCGTGCGGGTCATGGCAGTCGACGCAGGTCATCTGGCCCGAGCAGGCGCCGAGCAGGAAGTCGCGCGCCTCACCCGAGTTGATCGAGCTGCCGCCCGGCACTGGGCCCTTGCGCTCGCCGCCCTCCCAGGTCCAGCGATAGCCGCTGAACAGCACGGTGTGGCAGCGCGAGCAGGTGCGGTTGATCCAGAACGCGCGCGCCGAGCCGCGCCCGGGCGGGCGGAAGCGGACCAGCGGGCTGCGCGGCTCGAAGCTGGGCAGCCGGTCCGGGTTGGCGACGTGACCGGCGGCGCCGCCGTGGCAGGCCTCGCAGCCGATGCCGACCTCGACCAGGTGGCGCCCCTCCAGCTTCTGGCGGGTCGAGTCGATGGCGTGGTCGAGGACGTCGGTGAGCGATGCGCCGGGCGGAGGCGGCGCGGCGCCCAGCCGGGCCAGATCGCGGTCGACCGCGCGTGCCAGGCCGGCGGCGTCGAGCACCTCGAGGCGCCACATGCGATTCCCGGGCAAGAGATCGTCGCTCACGCTGCCCTGATAGCCGCGCGCGCCGCCGCCGCCGCGCAGATCGTCGTAGAGGAGCGAGAGGAGCGGCAAGGTGTTGTGGCAGCCGATACAGGTCTCGGACCAGACCGGGCCGGCGCGCATCGCGGCGCGCTCGGGCAGCATCACCGAGTAGCCCTTGTAGCGCCAGGAACGGGTCGAGAAGACGAACGAGATCGGCAGCACCTTCTCGGGGCCCTGCCCGCGATCGGTCGCCGGATCGGCGGCGCCGGTCACCTCGACGCCGGCGAAGTCCTCGCGGAAGCGGCCGCCGATGACGCGGGTGACCCGGAAGAGGTGCGGGGTGCCCGCGGTGGTGACCCGCATGAAGCGCGCCGTGCCGGTCGACTCGACGGTGGTGGTGTCGTCGCCGACCCGCAGCGTGGCGCCGTCGAACGGTGCCTGGATCTCGGCGCCGTCGACCAGCCGGGTCATGTTGCGCATCGGCGATGCCGCCCACGCCCGGTAGATGTCGACGTGGCACGGGCGGCAGGCGGCCGAGCCGGCGTGGTCCTCGAAGAGGATGTTGCTGACCACCCGGTCGGGCGCTTCGCCCTGCCGGGGCGCCGACCGGCCGCGAGCGGCCGAGCCGCTGCAGGCGGAGAGCGCGGTGGCGAGCAGGAGGCGGATGGCGAGGCGCGCCATCACTTCCTCGCGATCCACTGCGAGCCCCCGGGAGCCACCACCAGGAGCTCGTCGCCCGGCGCGCCGTCGATCTCGCCGGTCGCGATGTCGGCCGCCTCCCCGGCCACCTTTTTTCCGTTCCAGCCGCCGTCCCGGTCGACCGAGTAGACCCAGACGCTGCCGCTTCCGCGCGCCACCAGCTCGGGCCGCCGGTCGCCGTCGAGATCGGCGGCGAGGAGCGCCCAGATGGTGTAGTCGCCGGGAATCTCGACGATGCCGTCCGACTCGAAGGCGCCGTCGCGCCAGCGGTCCCAGGTGAGGTGCGCGCGGGCCTGGTGGCCGTAGTCCTTGTGCCAGCCGTCGGCGAGCAGGAGCTCGCTCTGCCCGTCGCCGTCGAAGTCGGCGAGCGCGATGGCGTGGACGCCGCGCGTGGTCGGGACCGCGACGCGCGCGCCGCCCGGGCGCAGGAGGAAGGCGTCGCCGTCGGAGGCCTGCTCATCGCCGTAGAAGCGGCCGACCACCAGGTCGCGCTGGCCGTCGCCGTCGACGTCGCCGAGCGCGTAGCTGCCGGCCGTGCGGATCACCGCGACCTCGTCGAGCCGCCAGCTCTTGCCGTCGCCGGCGCGCCGGGCGAAGGCGCTCTTCACCGTGTACTGGCTGTCGTACCAGGCGATGAAGAGGTCGGGCGGGGCCGGCACGATGGCGGCGATCTGCGGCCGCTCGCTCTCGGGTGCCGCCACCACCTCCTCGCGCAGGGCGCCGCTCTCCAGGTGGAGGAGCGAGACGCGCGCGGTCGCCTCCCCGTGGTCCCGGTCGCGCCCCCAGCCGGCCGCGATCTCGCCGCGCCCGTCGCCGTCGAGATCGGCGATGGCCAGCGCCTGGATGCCGCCGGGCGCCGGCATCGCCGCCAGCTGGCGCCCGGCGCGATCGAGGAGGCGAAGCTCGCCGGCGTCGGCGATCGCGATCTCGCCGCGCCGATCGCCGTCGACATCGCCGATCGCCGCGCGCAGGCCGGGCCCGACCTCGGGCAGACGGGACGGCGACGACGCCTGGCGCTGGCAGGCGGAGAGGACGACGAGGGTCAAGACCAGGCGGCGCATCGCGTTGTCATCGCGGCGGCCGGCGCGGCCGCAGCGTCAGCTTCCTGGGAACCCGGCGGGCGAGCGGACGGCCGGGCGTCTTGCGCGCCGCCTCCTCACTGGCGGCGATGGCGCGCCGGGCCCAGGCGCGCAGGCGGCGCTTGTCGCCCAGCAGCGCGCCGGGCAGCGCCCAGTAGGAATTGACGATGCGCCCGCGGTACGGCCGGAAGGCCCCCGCCCCGCTGCGCGCCAGCGAGCGGCGCATCCCGTCGTCCGCCCGCATGTAGACGTCGCCCTTGAAGACGATGCCGAACAGCCGGGCTCCGCAGTAGAGCCCGATGCCGCCGAACATCGGGCGCGAGCTCACGCGGTCCATGCCGGCGAGGTGCCCGACCACCTGCGCGCACAGCTCCGCGTCGTCCGCTGCTCGGCTCAGCCTGCCCCCCTTTGGAGAATTATCACCCGCGACCGGGGCCGCGCCAGCGAAGGACTCGATGCGGCCAGGGCGGCAGCTCCTCCGCTGCCTTGCGCTCGGCGGCGCGCGCCGTCTGGCGGGCGTGGGCGAGGAGCTTCTCCTCGACCTCGGCGGGCGCCCGGGCGCCGGCCGCGACCATCTCGACCTCGCCGCCGGCCCGGAGCAACGCCGCATACTCGAAGACCTCGTCGGGCGTGAAGACCGCGGCCCGGTAGCGGGCCGCCCGGCCGGCGTCCTCGACCGACTGCCGCTCGAGGAGGAAGCGCACCCCCTCCTCCGGGTGGAGCGAGGCGGGTCCCGATCCGGTGGCCAGGTTCACTCCCCCATGTCGGCGGCGAACGCCGCCGTCACGTTGGCCGGGTTGCCCCAGCGGCTCTTCTTCCACTCGGCGTTGTAGGCGCGCAGCATCCACAGCGCGTCGGACACCATCCGCATGGCGGTCGGGTTGTCCTTCGCGATGTCGTGCTTCTCGTCCGGCTCCTTGACGACGTCGTAGAGCTCGCCCTTGCCGCCGCCGGCGTAGTAGGCCTTCCACGCTCCCATCCGCCCGGCATGCGCGTTCTCGTACTTCGAGGCCATCGACATGCGCGGGTAGCCGCGCCCGACCCCGTTGACCAGCGGGAGGAGCGACTCGCCCTGCCAGTTGTCGTCCGGCTTGACGCCGAGCGCGTCGGCGACCGTCGGGACGATGTCGACCACCTCGGCGCCCTCGCTCACCTTCACCGCCGGCACCATCGGCGGGTAGTGGATGAACATCGGCACGTGGACCAGCGTCTCGAGGATGCTGCCGCCGTGGCCGACCCGGCCGGCCTCGAACTGCTCGTCACCGTGATCGGCGACCACGATGACCATCGTCTGATCCGCCACGCCCCACTCCTTCAGCTTGGCGAGCAGAACGCCGAGCTGCTGGTCCTGGTAGGAGACGTTCGAGTCGTAGATGGCGATGATGCGCTTCTTGTCGCGGTCGGTGATCTTGAGCGAGCCCGCCGCCACCTTGCCCATGTCGACCCCGGAGGCCTCGACCTTGAACCGCCCGGTGTACGGCTCCGGGTCGTACTTCGAGAACCAGGGCTCCTTCACCCGCCAGGACACGTGGGTGTCGATCGAGCCGAGATAGAGGAACCAGGGCGTGGTCGGCGCCGCGATCGACTCGACCGCCTTGCCGAGGACATCCTCGGCCCGGAGCCCGCCGCCCTCGTGGATGTGGTTCCTGAACTTGTCCCACTTCTCGCCGAAGCCGCGGTCCGGCGTGATGTAGCCGTTGGCCGAGACGCCGCTGGCCATGAGGCCGGCGTTCTTCGCCACCTCCTCGATGGTCACCCACTTGGGATCGATCTTGCTGTTGGGCGGAATCATCTTGTGGTTGACCGGATACAGCGAGGTCCAGATCGAGGCGTGCGAGCACTTGGTCTCGTTGCCCTGCACGTAGGCCTGGGTGAAGACCGCCGACGAGGCGGCCAGCTCGTCCATCACCGGGACCTCGGGGCGGGCCGACTCGCCGATGATCGTCCGCACGCGGTCGGCGCGCAGCGAGTCCATCACCCAGAGGACGACGTACTTGGGCGGAGCTCCGCGCTTGACCGCCGGAGCGGGGCCGGGAACGACCAGCGCGGCGCCGGCCAGCTGCGCGCGCGGGCAGCCGCTGGCGGTGAGCTCGAGGCGCGCCGGCTTGCCGGCCAGCTTGGCCAGATCGACCGCCGAGCCGCGCCCGGTGAGCGTACCCTGCACCGCGCCGCCGCCCTCGGGGGTGGCCACCACCTGCACCTTGCAGGCGGCGTCGTCGAGATCGGCGGTGACCAGACCCTTGTCGGGCACGGTCACGTACCAGGCCATCCCCTCCTTGTCGGCCATCACCAGGCTCTTCTTGCCGCCGTCGAAGATGGCGGGCGCCTGCTCGCCGCCGGGCGCGCCGCCCACCTGGATCCAGGCGAGCTCGAGCCCGGGCTTGCCGGCGAAGAAGAGGATCTCGTTCTCGCCCGCCTCGAGCCCGCCGGCCGGGACCGCCAGCTCGGCGGTCGACCAGCCTTCGGCCAGCTCGGTGGTGACCTCCTTGTCCTTCTTGCCGTTCACCCGCAGGCCGAGGCGCTGGGCGCTGGGCGACCAGGCGCGGATGCGGATGGTGCCAGCCGCCTGCTCGGCGGTGAGCGGCACGTGGATGCCGGCGCTCTTGCTCTTGAGGGTGGCGACCTTGATCCCGTCCGACTCGTCGCGCAGCTTCCAGGGCGGGGACTTGCCGCCGAAGCGGAGGTACTTGGCGAAGCCGGCCGAGCCGGGCAGCACCAGGAGGCCGCCCTGCCGCTGCACGTGGCCGCCGAGGCGGTTGTCGACCAGCGAGAAGACCGGGTGCTCGGGACCGCGCGAGGGCGCCTGCGGGACCGCCTTGCCCTGCCCGCCGCTCGACTCCCCGGGTACGCCGTTGGCGGCCCCGGCCTGGTCGGACGACTCCTTCTTGCCGCACGCGGTGAGCGCCGCCGACAGCGCGGCGGCGACGCAGACATGGCGCATCATCGACGGATACCGTACGGCGGCGATCCGCCCGGGGCAAGAACCTCAGCCGGTGAGATTCTGCGCGAGAAACGCGAGCGTCTTGTTCCAGGCGTCGGTGGCGGCGGCCGCGTTGTAGGCATCGGGCCGCGCGTCGTTGAAGAAGGCATGCCCGGCCCCGGGGTAGATGGTGGTGTCGATGCGACCGCCGCTGGCGCGGATCGCGCCGGCGAGCTTGTGCACCACCTCGGGGTTGACGCTCGAGTCGTTCTCGCCGAACAGGCCGAGCACCGGACAGGCGAGCTTCTCGAAGTCCGGGTGGACGTTGGGGTGGACGCCGTAGAAGTCGACCGCGGCTCCGACCCGATCCGGGTTCGCGGTGGCCGACAGGAGCGCGAGCTGACCGCCCATGCAGAAGCCGATCACGCCGACCGGCCCGCGCGCGCCGCGCTCGGCGAGCGCCGCGATGGCGCCGCGCAGGTCCTTCTCCGCCTGCGCCACGTTGAGCGCCATGAACAGGCGGGCGGCTTCGTCGGGCTTGGTGGTGCGCTCGCCGCGCCAGAGATCCGGCGCCAGCGCCAGGTAGCCCTCGGCGGCGAAGCGGTCCGCCACGTCGATGATGTGCGGGACCAGCCCCCACCACTCCTGCAGGACGATCACGCCGCGGCCATTCGCCTTGCCGGCAGGCGGCTCCGCCAGGTAACCCGACATCATCTCGCCGTTGGCTCGGAACTCGATGGTGCTCCCCATGGCTCCGTTTTTTACACCCGGTGGCGACTGAGCCAGTAGCCAGGAGCACGATTTGTCGCGCTCCACGGGACGCAAGTGTCCGTCGCTGCGCGCGCCCCCGATGGCCCGCCAGTTGCTGGTACCGCTCAGCCCCCGTGCGCAGGCCACTCCAGCTGATCGTGTGCGCGCTGATCGCCGCCGTGGCGATCGACGGGGCGGCGCCGGTCCAGGCGGCCAACCGGGCGCGCAAGCAGGCGCCGAAGGCGAAGGCTGCGCACTCGAAGCCCCACTCCAGCCGACCCTGCACCAGCTGCCAGATCGCGCAGCTCCGGCCGAAGCTGGTGGCGGAGACCACGACCGCCGCCGAGGCGCCGGCGGAGACGGCCGAACCGGCGCGCCCGGCGCCGGACGCCAGGCCGGGCGCCGCGGTGGTCCGGCGCGAGCTGCCGCGGACCCGCGGCGGCAAGCGGAGGAAGCTGCCCCTCCTCCTGCGCGCGAAGATCGCCTCGCTCCACCTGATGGAGGCGCTCCACCTCTACCATCCGCAGCCGCACCACGGTGACGGGCGCCCCCGGCTGACCGAGGAGCGGGTCTGGTTCGAGGTGGTCGGCTCCATGCTGGGGCTGGACGTCGGCCTCACGGTCAGCGAGATCACGCGGGTCAAGGGGAAGCGCGGCGACTTCGAGCTGGTCCACGTCGTCAACCAGGACGGCAGCGGGCAGAACTTCGAATCGGTCCTCAAGCGGATCCCGCTCATCGCGGGACAGCGCCTCGAGATCCAGGGCCCGGCCATCAACACGACCGGCGGCATGCCGCTCGGCTTCCGCGCGCTCGGCCTCGGCCTGACCTCGGATCTGTTCGAGCCGGGACAGAACCGCGCCGTCTCGTACACCGCCGAGGTCAAGATCACCGAGCGCGCGCTGCTCTACTGGGCGCCGCTCTGGGCTCCCGGGGCCGCGTCGGCCATCGACGGCGCGCTCGGCGCCGCCGGCCACCACACGGTCGCCAACCTGGTCGGCGGCGCGCTGCCCTTCATCAGCGCCGCGCTGGCGGTGCAGAGCACGGTGCGCGCCTGGCGCACCTTCAAGAACCCGAACGCGACGAAGCTGCAGAAGGCGCTCGCCGCCGGCCACGCGCTGGCGGACGGCATCCGGGTCGCCTTCCCGCTGGCCGGAACGCTGGCCAACGTGGCCCTCATCGGCGTCACCGCCGGCATCAGCTACTTCAAGGTCAAGAAGGCGCGCGCCGAGGCGGAGCACCCGGTGGATCCGCGCTTCCTCAGGCAATGCGCCAGGGGTGGCTGTACACATTGAAGCGGCCGCCGCGGGTGAACCCGCACAGCGTGACGCGGAAGCGCTCCGCCACGTCGATGGCGAGAGTGCTGGGGGCCGATACCGCCACGACGACCGGACAGCCGGCCACCACCGCCTTCTGGGCGATCTCGAAGCCGAGCCGGCCGGAGACGCACAGCACCGCCTGAGAGAGCGGCAGGAGACCGGCGGCGAGCGCCCAGCCGACCACCTTGTCGACCGCATTGTGACGGCCGACGTCCTCGCGGACGGCGTGGAGCTCGCCGGCGGGGGAGAATGCGGCGGCGGCGTGCAGCCCGCCGGTGGCGCCGAACACGCGCTGGGCGGCGCGCAGGCGATGGGGCAGATCGGCCACCAGCGCGGCCGGCACGGCGAGATCGGACGAGACCGGCGGAGCGCGGAGCTCGAGCGCGGCGATGCTGGCCTTGCCGCACACGCCACAGGCCGAGGTGGCGGCCAGCGCGCGCGGCGGCCAGCGCGCGGCCAGGGCGGTTGCGTCGAGATCGATCTCGACCACGTTGCCGACCTCCTCGGCGGCGAGCCCGGCTGGGTCGGCGCGGCGGACGAGATCCGCCTGGCCGGCGGACAGGACGCCCTCGGCGTGGAGGAGGCCGCGGGCGAGCTCGAGATCGTCGGCGTCGTCGCACGGCGTCCGCATCGTGACCGTGAGCGAGGTGCCATCGCGCGAGCGCAGCTCGAGCGGCGCCTCCACCACCACCGGGTCGCGATCGCCATCTCGATCACCGGCGTGGCCGACGCGCAGGACCTGACGCTCCTCGAGCGGCTTCGCCACGGGGGGAGAATACCCGCGTGATTGGGCGCGCCAGCCTCCTGCGGCTGGTGAATCCGGACGGGGGCCGGGAGCTGGGTGGGAGGCGAGCGGGAGCCGGGCGTGAGAGTCGAGATGAGCCCGATTCCCGCGGCTACGCTGCTGTACACCTCTCAGGCCCCGCCGGATCCCGAATGCATCGACTCCAGATCACACAGACCGACCTCTCCATCGTCGCCGACCCCGACGAGGTCGTGCTCACCGACGACTTCGACGACGGGGAGCTGGCCGACGATTCCCTGCCCGCCCCGCCTCGCGCGCTCGCGGTCGACCAGATCGGCGCGGGCGGCGATCGCTGCGCGGCCCCCGCGGTGGTCGGGCGCAGCGCCCACCTCGCGCTCCAGGTACCGCCGGGCACGGCGCGCATGGTGCTCCTCGCCCTCGACGGCGAGGGGCAGGTCATCGCCTCGCGCGACCTCGAGATCGAGACGGCGATGACCGCCGAGGTATTCCTCGATCTGCTCGCCGCCGGCCTCGACACCGAGGGGCTCGAGGCGGTCGATCTCCACGTTCGGCTCACCCCCGAGCTGGCGGCCGCGCTGGCGGCGGCGGCGCGGCAGGCAAAGGAAGCGCGCCGGCCGACTCGCCGCCTGCCGGCGCTGCCGATCGCCACCGCGACGCGCCGGCGGTAGCGGTGCCTGGTCGGGGACCGGGCCGACCCGCGGCGGAGTAAGATGCAGCGGTGGGGGACGCGCCGGAGCTCGACCTGGAGGTCGCAGCGCTGATCGCGGCCGGGCGCGCTGCCTGGCCCGGCGTGGCGGTCCCGGACGCCGAGTTCGCCGACTACCTGGCGGCACGCCCATCGGCCGACGCGGCCCACGCGGGCGACCTCTACCTGGCGTGCGCCTGCGCGCGGGGCGACCAGGCCGCGATCGCACTCTTCCTCCGCGACATGGTGCCGCACATCGAGGCGGCGGTTCTCGGGCTCGGCGCCGACCCGGCCCAGGTCGACGAGGTCCGCTCGCAGCTGGTCGACGCCCTGCTGATCGGCGCGCGGCCTGGCATCACCACCTACGCCGGTCGCGGCCAGCTGCGCAGCTGGGTGCGATCGATCGCGGTGCGCATGGGGATGCGCCACCTCGGCCGCACCCGCCCCGGCCCCGGCGGCGACGACGCGCTCGCCTCCCTCGCCGCCGAGGCGGACGACCCGGAGATCGAGCACCTCAAGGCCCGCTACGGCGACGCGTTCCGCGCCGCGTTCGCCGCCGCCCTCGCCGCCCTCACCGCGCGCCAGCGCAACCTCCTCCGCCAGCACTACCTCGACGAGCTCACGGTCGATCAGCTGGGCGCGCTCTATCGCGTGCACCGCGCCACCGCGGCCCGCTGGGTCGCCGCCGCCCGCGAGAGCCTGTTCGACGACACCCGCCGCCGCATGATCGACACCCTCGGCCTCGCCCCGGGCGACTACGACAGCCTCCTCCGCCTCCTCCACAGCCAGCTCGACCTCTCCATCCAGCGCCACCTCCAGTAACCCCGCCCCCCCGCCCCACCGAGGTTGATTTTCAGGCAACCGTCGAGCGGTTGGTCCGACGTAGAGGCCATGGATGCCCGACAGATCCTTCCTGGCGCCACGTACATGATCACCCGCCGGTGCACGCAGCGGCAGTACCTGCTCGTGCCGCGGCGGCAGACCGTCGAGCTCGTCCACTACTGCCTGGCCTACGCGGCGGTGCGGACCGGCGTCGTCATCCACGCGGTCATCTTCATGAGCAACCACTACCACATCGTCGTCACCGACCCGCGCGGCGTCCTGCCGGTGTTCGTCGAGTGCCTGAACAAGCTCATCGCCAAGTGCGTCAACGCCAGCCTGGGCCGCTGGGAGAACCTCTGGGCCAGCGAGCAGGCCAGCTACGTGCGGTTGCTCGACGCCGAGGCCGTGATCGACAAGATCGCGTACGTCCTCTGTAACCCGGTCGAGGCCGGACTGGTCAAGCGGGGCAAGGACTGGCCGGGGCTGCGCTACGGGCGTCCGGGCTCCTATCCCGCTCGCCGCCCGGATATCTTCTTCCGCGCCGAGGGCTCTATGCCGAAGTCGGTCACTCTCGAGATCACGACTCCGGCACTTGAAGGACTGTCCGGACGCGACGCCCAGGCGCGAATCGACGATGCGGTCGCCGAACGCGAAGCGGCCGAGCGAGCGCGCGTCCTCCGCGAGGGCGGCAAGTTCCTCGGGCCCGATGCGGTGCGACGTCAGGACCCATTCGCTGCGCCCACTACACGGGAGCCGCGCCGCCAACTGTCTCCTCGCTTCGCCAGTCGGAACAAGTGGCGCCGCATCGAGACGCTCTCCCGCTGCGCGGAATTCGCGCGCGCCTACCGCGACGCCCTCGCCGCCTGGTGCGCCAAGAAGCGAAGCGTCATCTTCCCGGTCGGCACCTACCTCATGCGCCTTCGCCATCAGGTTCGCTGCGCCGAGGCCTGATTCACCGCGCTCGACTTGACGGCCAGACGACGTCCCGCCGGGCCTGCATTCTCAGGCCCTGGGGCGCACCGGTCTGTCCGGAGGTCGTAACGGCGGCGCCGTGTCCGCCAGGAGCTCCGACCTGGCGCGACCCGTTGCTCCCCGTCACGACCGCTCGCCCGAAAACAACCTCGGTCGGGTTCGCGGAAAACAACCTCGGTCGGGGTTCGCGGGGGTTCGCGGGGGTTCGCGGGGGTTCGCGGGGGTTCGCGCGGGTTCGCGCGGGGTTCGCGCGAAAACAACCTCGGTCGGGTTCGCGGGGTTCGCGGCTAGAAGTAGTAGGCGGCTCCGACGCTGAAGCCGCCGTCGAGGTGCGAGAACGAGGTGGAGACGCCGTCGGCGGTGGCGTTGCCGAGCGAGAGGACGATGCTGGGGCCGGCGCGCACGTTGAACTTCTCCCAGGCGTAGAGGACGAGCGGGAGGCCGAGGGTGACGGCGCCGCCGAGGAGTGCGGACTCGCGGGTCATCACCTCGTCGATCGGCGTGCGCCGGGTGCCGAACAGGACGCCGGCGCCGGCGGTCGGGGCCAGGAACACGCCCTCGCCGAGGCGCAGGTAGCGAGCGACCTCGAGGCCGACGAGGCCGCCGGCGTCGCGGTCGGGTCCGCCCGACGAGCGGTAGAAGCCGCGCGCGGTGAGGCCGACGGCCAGGTTGGACCGGATGAAGCGGCGGCCGGCCAGGCCGCCGAGCAGCGACATGCGGAGCGCGGAGTCGTCCCCCTCGCTCGCCCAGTCGAAGATGACCAGGCTGTCGATGCCGAGCTCGTTCACTCCCTTGGCGATCTCGTTGTAGCCGGAGTACGGCCGCGAGGTGACGGTGCTCTGCGCGCGGGCGGTCCCGGCGGCGGCGCAGACCAGAGCGAGCGCGATGGCGATGCGGGTCATCGGGTCCTCATTTCCGGATCAGGCGGAGGCGCAGGGTCCAGCCGCGCACCTCGGCGTCGGGGTCGGCGGCACAGACCGCGGTCAAGACGTCTCCGGTGAAGTCGGCGTCGTCGAGCGTGACGACGCAGGTCCCCATCGAGTCGGACGGATCGACCAGCGGATCGTCGTCGTAGAGCGTGGTCGTGAGGCCGCTATCGACCAGCGCGCCGGCCGGCAGGTCGGCCAGCACCACCTCGTTCCAGCTCGGCGCCAGGGTGTCAGCCTTCGCCGCGCTGTCCTCCTCGAGGTCCTCCACCCCGTCGTTGATCGTCATGTGGACGTAGGGATCCGGCAGGCCGCCGGACGGATCCCACGGGGTGCCGCCGGCGTTGTCCTCGAACACGTCGCCGCTGTCAGCCAGGACGTCCCAGCGCGAGGTGCGATCGACCGTGCAGGCCCCGACCCCACAGACGAAGCCGGGATCGCACACGTCGCAGGCGCCGCCCCCGACCCCGCAGGCGCTGGGCGAGGTGCCGCTCAGGCAGGCATCGCCGTCGCAGCAGCCGTCACAGCTGGCGGCACACTCGTCGGTCGGCTCCTGGTGGCCGGCGTCCGGCTCGCCGTCGCCGTCTCCCGGGTCGAAGATGCCGGAGTCGGGGGTGCCGCCACCCGAGCCGTCGCCGCCGTCGTCTCCACCTCCACAGGCTGCGGCGCACGCAAGCGCGCACAGAGACGCGATCCACCAGGCCACCCGTGCGTTCGTCATGCCCCTAGTGGGAGCAGGGGACGATTCGTCGCACATTTTTTCCCCGCCTGGGCCTAAATAGGCGACGTGCAGGGCTGTCCGGGGCACAACACCATCGCCGCCTTCGTCGACGGCAGCCTGGCGGACGCCGACCTGGCGGCCATCGAGGCGCACATCGACGGTTGCGACGAGTGCCGGCGCCACATCTCGTCGCTCATCGCCAGCCCGCCGTCGCAGAGCTTCGTCTTCGACAGCCCCGAGACGGTCACCGACGGCGAATTGCCCACCGCGCTGGTTCCGGGCGCGCAGGTGGGCCGGTTCATCGTGCTGCGCATCATCGCGCGCGGCGGCATGGGGACGGTCGCCCGCGCCTACGACCCGGAGCTGGATCGCCGGGTCGCGCTCAAGCTCCTGCGCCCCGAGCTGTGGCGCGACGCCGGCCCCGAGCTGCGCGCCCAGCTCCGCCGCGAGGCGGTGGTCATGGCGCGCCTCGCCCACCCGAACGTGGTCACGGTGTTCGACGTCGGGACCTGGGGCGAGCAGGTCTTCATCGCGATGGAATACGTCGACGGCAGCACGCTGGCTCGCTGGCAAGAAGGTCGCCCGTGGCGCGAGCGGCTGGCCGCCTGTCTCGCCGCCGCCGGCGGGCTCGCCGCCGCCCACCGCGCCGGTGTCATCCACCGTGACGTCAAGCCGGCCAACATCCTGTGCGACGACGATGGCCGCGTCCTGGTCGGTGATTTCGGGCTGGCCGCGCTCGAAGGGGGTGACGCCGCCGCCGAGGTCGCCGGCACGCTCGGCTACATGGCGCCGGAACAGATGGAGGGGCGCCCGGTCGACGAGCGCAGCGACCAGTTCTCCTTCTGCGTGACCGCGTGGGAGGTCCTGACCGGCCGCCGCCCGTTCGCCGGTCGCCAGCTGGACGAGCTCCACGCCGCGATCCGGCGCGGCCCGCCCGCCGTCGGCCGCGGCCTCGAGGGGCGGGTGCTCTCGGTGCTGGCGCGCGGGCTGGCCGCCGCGCCCGACCAGCGCCACGACAGCATGGCGGCGCTGGCGGCCGGGCTCGAGCGGGCCGCCGCGCCCCGCATCCGGCGCCGCTGGTTCGCCGCCGGGGCCGGCCTCGCCGCCGCCGGGCTCGGCGCCGCCTTCCTCCTCTGGCCGGCCAGCGGCGGCGGCGGGCCGCGCTGCGGTGACGGCCAGGACCGGCTCGCCGCGACATGGAACCCGGAGCGCAAGGCGGCGCTGGCCGCCGCCTTCCCGGGTGCCGACCGCTTCGTCGCCCGCATCGACCGGCAGGCCCGCGACTGGGCGGCGGCCCACGCGGACGCCTGCCGCGCCACCCACGAGCGCGGCGAGCAATCCGCCGCCATGCTCGACGCGCGGATGAGCTGCCTCGGTCGCCAGCTCGGCGAGCTCGACGCCCTGCTCGACGCGATGAGCGGCCCGGGCGATCCAGTGGCGCCGCACGTCGCCATCGCGGCGGCCCACGCGCTGCCGCGCGCCGACCGCTGCAGCGCCGAGGCGATCGCCGGCCGCGGACGGCCCGCCACCTATCCGCGCGATCCAGCCGCCAGGCAGCGCGCGCTCGAGGTCGACCGCCTGCTCGACCAGGCGGCGGCTCGCCACCGGCTGGCCCAGCTCGACCGCGAGAAGGCTCTGCTCGACCGCGCCGTCGCCGGCGCCGCCGCGCTCGGCGATCCGGTGCGCCACGCCCGCGCGCTCCTCGCGCTCGGAATCCTCCAGTTCCACATGAACCAGGTCGCCGAGGCCAAGCAGACCCTCCAGCACTGCGCGCTGCTCGCCGCCGAGGGGCACGACGACGAGACGGCAGCCGGAGCCGCCGCCGAGATGCTGGGGCTCGTCATCCAGGAAGAGAGGCTGCACGGCGACGAGTTCGCGATGTGGGAGCAGACGCTCGAGCGGGAGCTCGCCCGCCGCCCGGACGACGCCCTCCGCGCCCGGCTCGAGCTCGAGCGCGGCCTCGTCCTCTACGACCAGGGAAAGCTCGACGACGCGCTGGCTCACGCCGAGAAAGGTCTCGCGCTCGCCGAGCGCGCCCACGGCGCAAACAGTCCGAAGATCTCGTCGGCGCTCCGCTTCATCGGCGCGGTCCAGGCCGCGCGCGGTGATGGCGCCGCCGGCCAGGTCGCCCTCCAGCGCGCGGTCGATCTGGTCGAAGCGAGCTACGGGCCGGACCACCCCGACGTCGCCGCCGGCCTGAGCTTGCTGGCCCGCGCGGTGGCCGACGGCGGCGATCCACCGCGCGCGGTCGCGCTCCTCGAGCGCTCGCTCGCCATCCGCGAGCGGGTCTTCGGGCCCGAGCACCCTGACGTCGCCCAGTCGCTCGGCAACCTGGCGACCGCCCTCGAGCTCGCCGGCGACCTGGCCGGCGCCCGCCGCGCGTACGAGCGCGCCCTCGCCATCGAGGAGAAGACGCTCGGGCTGGACAGCTGGGAGAGCGCGCCCAGCATCACCAGCCTGGCCGGCATCCTGGCGGCGCAGGGCGACCCGAAGGCCCGCCCGCTCTACGAGCGCGCGGTCGCGCTCTACCGCGACAAGTTCCCGCCCGACTTCGCCGACCAGACCGTCGCGCTCGCCGGGCTCGGCCGCCTCCTGCGCCGGGCCGGCCACTGCGACCAGGCGGCGCCGCACCTGGCCCGCGCCCTCGCCATCCACCGCACGCACAAGACCCCGCCGCCCGCCGAGCTGGTCGCCGACGCGCGGGCCTGCCGGGTCCCCTTGCCGACGCCGGCCCGGGCGGCCGCCCGGCCGTAGCGCGGGCGCTCAACCTTCGCCGCCGATCGTCTCGTTGAACGACATCGAATCGATCCGGCTGGTGCAGTCACCCGGGATGGGATCGTCGGTGAGGCAGTTGACCGGCGCGAAGGTCGCATCCTCGAGGCTGCCGACCAGGTCGATCTCGGTCGACGTCAAGACCAGCGTCCCGCCGGTCGCGAAGTAGCACTTGCCGTCGTCGACGATGAGGCGAACGCAGGCCCCGCAGGTGTCGGCATCGAGCTCGTCGCCGGTGAGCGGATAGCGACCGGTCGCCAGGCCGCCGGCGAACACCCCGCGCCCGGAGGCCAGCTCGATCGACAGCTCGACCAGCCGCTCGCCGCACTCGTCCTCCATCTTGCCGAACCAGACCAGCGAGTCCTGGATCTGCTCGGCCATGCCGCCGACTCCGCCGAGATCGCCGTACTCGCTCGCCACCCGGCACTCGCTCGGCGCGCAGGAGGCGTCGATGTCGAGCGCGATGCGCTCGTCGTCGCAACCGCCCCCGCTCACAGCCAGGAGCGCGAGCATCGCTGCTATGCTGGCGCGGTGAAGGAACGGGTGTTCCGCGACCCGGTGCACGGCCTCATCGAGCTGGTCGGGGAGGATCGCGAGCTCGGCCGGGTGCTCGAGACCCGCCCGTTCCAGCGGCTGCGCCGCCTGCACCAGATGGGCTTCGCCTGGCTGGTCTACCCGGGCGCCGAGCACACGCGCTTCGGCCACGCGCTCGGTGCCTTCCACGTCGCCCGCCGAGTGGCGCGCGCGCTGGCGCTCGACCCGCCGGTCGCCCGCCATGTCGCTGTCGCCGCCCTCCTGCATGATATCGGGCACGGACCATTCTCTCACTCCTGGGAGCAGGTCTCGACCGATCTCGATCACGAGGGCTGGGGCGCGCGCATCGTGAGCGAGGACGCCGAGCTGGCCGCCGCGCTCGCGGCGATCGAGCCGGACCTGGGCGCCACGCTGTGCCGCTTCTGGAACAAGACCTACCGGCCGGCCTTCGCGCGCAAGCTGGTCTCCTCGCAGCTCGACGTCGACCGGCTCGACTACCTCCTGCGCGACGGCCACTACTCGGGCGCCGGCTACGCCACCTTCGACCTCGAGTGGATCCTGCACGCGCTCAAGATCCAGGCGGTGCACGCCGGCGAGGATCCCGACGACCTGGTGGTCGACTACCGGCGCGGGATGTACGCGGTCGAGCAGTACCTGTTCGCCCGCTCGTTCATGTACGCCCAGGTCTATCACCACAAGACGGTGCGCGCGGCCGAGTGGATGTTCGTCCAGACGCTGGGACGCTTCGCCGAGCTGGCGGCGGCGGGGGCCGAGCCGGCCGGCCTCGAGCCCCTGGCCCACCGCGCCCGCGGCGAGCCGCTCACCGTCGACGAATACCTCTGGCTCGACGACCTGTCGGTGACCTGTGCGATCGATCGCTTCGCCGGGCGCGGACCGGCGACGCCGGCGGCGGCCGACCCGATCCTGCGCGACCTGGCCGAGCGGCTGGTGGCGCGACGGCTGTTCAAGACCATCGAGCTCGGACACGACGTCGACGTCATCGCCCGCATCACCGGACCGGCGACCGACGCGGCGCGAAGGAGATTCGGCGACGCCGGCCGGTACTACGTCCACATCGACAACGCGATGCAGATCGGATATCGCGCGGCCGCCGACGAAGAGCTCCACGTCGTCGGTCACCCGGTGCACGGTACCGTCAGCCTCGGAAAACTTCTGGACGACCTCGCGCTCGGCCGACCGCTGTCCACCGTCCGCCTGCTCTGCGCTCCCGAGCTGGAGAGCGAGCTCGCACCGATTGCGCGCTCGCTCGTCCGCTCCGCGTGAAACTCGTCGACTACTCCCGCGACGATGACGCGCGACTGTCTCGTTTCAGGTCGACGACGCGGCAAGTCGCGGGGCCATGGAAACGCGTCGGCTCGCCCCCACACGCAACTCTCAGGTTGTCCACAGCGCGTGACCGCAAAGGCGACATCTGCCCACGATCACCGCAACCTGTTTTCAAGATCTTGCCATCGCGCGAAGCGTGGCACGGGCGCTGCAATTAGTCGCGACTGTTCGGCGGTCGTAGTGGGCCGCTTGGTTTGCCGGGCCTCGCAGGACGCAGTCGCCGCAAGGTGGTTGTGGTCGGCAGGTCGGAGAGCTCGAACGGGAAGGTAGTCTGGGGACAGAGTACCAGGTCGGATACTGATCGATACGCTGGAGGCCAGCCGCCAGGTTCACACGCAGGGTTTGGCGGTCAAGGTCATGAGCGGAGGGGGCGTGAAGGCGTTCCCAAGGTGTCCGGAGAAAAGCCCGAGGGAGTTGAAACCTAGGAGGGGATCGAAGTGTCGGCGGGACTAATCATCTCGTCGGTGGCTTCGAATCGCTGCACGGATCAAAGCCCTGGAGACGGGGTGGGCGGAGCTGGAGCTGTCGGGGCAACTCGGTAGCAGGCGACGGCCGCCAACCGGCAAGAGGGAACGGGGCGACGACGAGTCGTTCTGGCTGGGCAGCGGGAGAAAACCCCTGGAAGGTGAATCCCGGACGTGGCTGCGGGGTGAAAAAAATCCGCAAGGCAGAGAGAGGAGTAACCCGTCGAGGGCGTGAGAAACGCCGAGGGCGGACCGTAGGGTGGGCTTGGGATGCTCGCTCGCAAGTGGACTCTTTCTGTTGATGTCGCGATGGGGAAGGAAACGCCAAGGGAGGCGTCTCGCACGAAAGTGCGGGGCAGGTCAGGAGCGGTTGAAACTCTGTAGGAGAGGTAAAGCTCATGGGAGGATGAACCCGGACTCGCAAGGGCCCGGGGGCCGGCGGTGAGGTGACACCAGTAGACGCCCTGGAAACAGGGACGCCATGCTGGGGGCAGGCAACCCGATACGCTTGCAGCTTCGCTGCTTACAACACTCTGTAGAGCGACCAACTTCATGAGAGTCCACCGCGGTTCGGCGACGAGCCGTGGGACATCGCACCGGATACTGGATCCTTCGAAGGCGGAACGGTGAGTCAGGCAGCCCTCTAGGGCTGCCGAACTCTTTTTCGGCTGCCCGCGCCAGGCGAAGGCATGAATCGCCCGGCGCGGGCTGTGCTTTTTCGGCGCGCGACGTGTTGCTCCGCCACCACAGTCGGCGGCGCGGAGCCAGCGCGATGGCGCGCGATGTCCGGCGGTTGCGCGGGCGGAACTGGCCTTGCACTTTGCGGCCGGCATGCCGTCTCGCGTGATCGTCTGCGCCGCCGCCCTGCTCCCGCTCGCCAGCTCCGGCGCTGCCCTGGCGCAGCCTCCGGGGCAGACCCCGCCGCTCGGCAAGAGCTCGTCCGAATACCACGCGGTGCCGCCCCTGGCGGAAGTCTTCCCGTCGCCGCGGCCGACCCTGCCGCCGCCGGCGCGAGCCGGCGAGACCGGCGGGCAGATCGGCGTTGTCCTCAACCGCGGCGGCTTCTCGGCCGTACTCGGCGAGGACGGATCGATCGACTTCGTCGATCACCACTTCGGCGGCGGCGCCATGGTGCTGCTCGCCTGGCTCAGCTTCGACGCGACCGACGAGGCGATGCGCGCCGCCACCGAGGATCCCTACCTGGCGGACAAGCTCCGCATCATGGACGCCACCCGCGAGGAGCGGATGGCGGTCCGCCGGCACCACGATCGCGTCGTGATGCGCCGCGCGCTCGACGACCTGCCGGCCTACCTGGACGCGGTCTGGCGCCAGCGCGCCTGGACGCCGGCCCTCCGCCGCCGCATCCTCTTCGCCCTCTGGGACGAGACCGCGGAGGAGGGAAACGCGCTCCTGGTCGCCGGCGGTGCCGAGGCCCGCGACACCATCGAGCGCTTCATCGCAGAGAGCCTCCCGCCCGGTAGCCGGCACGCCTTCAGCGGCGACGAGCTGGCCGAGCTCAACCGGATCCGCACCTCGCGCCGCGCCTTCGCGCCGTACGACCGGGCCGCGCCGGCCCCGCGTCCCTCGGACGAGCCGTCCAGCGCCGCCACGCCTCCGCTGGTCGCCGCCGTCCTGCGCGGCCTCTGAACGTCACCACCGAGCACCACCTCGAGCCCGAGGATCCGGGCCGGACCCGGGCTCGCCGTCGGCGATCGATCCCGCGCCCGTCCGGGTATCCCGCTGCCGCTCGCTGCCCACTTCTGACCGACCTTGCTGGTAAGATGCGCGCAGATCTGGAGGGATGGATGCGACTCGCTAGCCTCGTGACGTTCGCCGTGTTCCTCGCCGCCGGCTGCAAGGGAGACAAGGAGCCCGCTCCGACCGGCGAGAAGCCGGCGGGGACCGAGCCGGCCAAGCACAAGTCCAACATCGAGCGCGTGCAGATGGCAGTGCCGTTCGGCAAGCAGGTGGCCTGCACGGGAGTGTTCGATCCGGCCACCTTCGCCAAGGCGACCGGCGTCGAGCAGGGCGAGATGAAGGACAAGTCGCTGTCCAACAAGGAGGCGACCACCAGCTGCGCGTTCCACCGCGGCGGCGAGCCGCCCAAGGACGACGCCCAGCTGAAGAAGTTCGAGAAGGAGGGCATGAAGCTCGGCGTCCTTCCCGGCGACGAGTACTGCATGGTCACGGTCTACTGCTCGATCCCGCCGACCACCCCGGAGGACTTCAAGTCCACGTGCGAGAAGCGGGGCGATTCGGTCAACGCCGACGCCGTCGGTCAGCCGGCCTGCGTCCACCAGAGCCAGCGTGGGGTGGAAAACGCCTACACCTACAAGCTCACGCACCCGACGACCAAGTGCCTGCTCGAGGTGATGGGCGGGCCGAGCGTCACCGACGAGACCCTGGTGCAGAACTGCACCCGGGCCACCATCGAGGACCTCACGCCGGGCGAGCTCAGCTCGGCGCCCCCGCCGCCGCCCCCCTCGGCAGCTCCCGCGGCTCCGGCCCAGCCGGGTGGCCCGACCACCCCGCCGGCCGGCAAGGGCGCCAAGCCGGACAAGCCGGCCAAGCCCACGAAGTGAGGCCGCGCACGTGACGGCTGGCGCCATCGACCGATAGAGTCGACGGATGGCGGGCAGCCGCGAACGCCCCCCGGCGCCGGACCGCGCCGCAGGGACGGATCCCATCGCGCGAACCGAGGTGGCGACCGACGTCGGCCCGGAGCTGGCCGGCACACGGCCCGGCTACTCGGGCGCCGACACCGACGCGTTCGCCCGCACCGAGCTGGTCGGCAGCTCGCCGCCCGATCCGCTGCGCTCGCCGCCCGATCCGCTGCGCACGCCGGTCGGGACGCCGGTCCTGCCGCTGGCCGACACGACGGTCGACAGCAAGCAGGAGGTACACCCGGGCGCGCTCGACGCCGCCGCTCGCGAGGCGGCCCGTCGCGAGCAGCAGATGGAGGGGCTCAAGCACGGCACCCGCATCGGCCGCTTCACCGTGCTCGACGTGCTCGGCGCCGGCGGCATGGGCGTCGTGGTGGTCGCCTTCGACTCCAAGCTGGATCGCAAGGTCGCGATCAAGATGCTGCACGACGACGTGTCCGAGGGACACGGGCCGCGGCTCGAGCGCGAGGCCAAGGCGATGGCGCAGCTGTCGCACCCCAACGTGGTCACCGTCCACGAGACCGGGACCTGGGAGGGACGCCTCTACATCGCGATGGAGTACGTCGAGGGTGAGACGCTCGCCGAGCTCCTGCGCAACAAGGCTCCCTCCCAGCGCGAGCTGCTCGGCCTCATGTTGCAGGCCGGCCGCGGGCTGGCCGCCGCCCACGAGGCGGGCCTGGTCCACCGCGACTTCAAGCCCGACAACGTGCTGGTCGGCAAGGACGGCCGCGCCCGGGTGTCCGACTTCGGCCTGGTGTCCGAGGTCGGCGGCGGCGGAGACGCCGCGCCCGACGACACCACCCTCATCGTCCGCCGGTCGAAGAAGAACAGCTCGCTCACCATCGCCGGCGCGGTGATGGGCACGCCGCTCTACATGGCGCCGGAGCAGCACCGCGGCCAGGTCGCCGACGCCAAGGCGGATCAGTTCAGCTTCTGCGTGACTCTGTGGCAGGCGCTGTGCGGCGAGGCGCCCTACGGCGCCGACACCTACGAGGCGCTGGTCTCGAACGTGACCGAGGGCCGCCTGCGCCCGGTGCCGCGCGGCGTGAAGCTGCCCTCGCGGCTGCGCTCCATCGTCACCCGCGGGCTGGCCGCGTCGCCGACCGACCGCTACCCGTCCATGCGCGAGCTCCTGGCCGCTCTCGAGCGGGCCAGCCGGCCCCCGCGCTGGCCGTGGGTGGCGGCGGGCGGCGCACTGGCGGCCGGCGGGGTGGCGGCCTTCCTGGTCTTCGGCGGCGGCAGCGAACGCGACCTGTGCGCCGGCGGCGCGGCGCGGCTGAGCGGCGTGTGGGACGGGCCGCGGCGGGCCGCCATCGAGGGAATCTTCACCGCCAGCGGCTCGCGGCGCGCCGGCGCCGTCTGGCATCGGGTGGTCGAGCGCGTCGACCACCACGCAGCTGCCTGGGTCGCCCACCACCGGGCGGTGTGCCAGGCGACCCACGTGCGCGGCGAACAGTCGGCCGAGCTGCTCGACCTGCGCATGCGCTGCCTCGACCGAAGGCTGGCAGAGCTCGACGCCCTGCTCGATCGCTTCCAGGACTCTCCCGGCAGCGAGATCCTGCTCAAGGCCGACGAGGTCACCGCCGGTCTGGGCGGCTTCGACGACTGCGACGACGCCGAGCGCCTCAAGGAGCGGGTCGCGCTGCCGGCCGACGCCGCCGCCCGGGTTCGCATCGGGGAGCTCGAGGCGCGCCTGGCCGAGGCCAAGTCGTACGAGAAGCTGGGTCGCTACGCGCAAGCGCGCGAGATCGCCGCCGAGGTCTCGCTGGCCGCGCCCGACCTCCACTACCCGCCGCTCGAGGCGGAGTCGGTGCTGATGCGCGCCGGGCTCGAGTTCTACTCCGGCGATCACGCCGCCGCCGAGAAGAGCTACCGCGCAGCGGCGGAGGCCGCCGCCCGCGCGCGCGACGACCGCCGCCTGGCCAAGGCCTGGATCGACCTCATCCAGACGCTCGGCGCCCAGGGCCGCCACGAAGACGCTCTGGAGCTGGTGCCGGTGGCGCGCACCGCGGCCGAGCGGGTGTCCGACGACCTCCAGCTGTCGGCGCGCTTCGCCAACAACCTGGCCGGCATCTATCAGGCGCTGGGCAAGTACCCGGAGGCGCGCGCCGAGTACGAGAAGGCGCTCGCTCTGCAGCGGAAGATCGGCGAGGACGACAACCCGGTCCTGCCTCACGCGCTCAACAACCTCGGCACCGTCCTCTGGCACACCGGCGAGCTCGACAAGGCCAAGGCTCTGTTCGAGGAGGCCAAGACCCGCCTCGAGAAGACGGTGGGGCCGGAGCACCCGACGGTGGCGTACGTCCACCGGAACCTCGGCGACCTCGCCATCCTCAAGCCGGATCTCGACGACGCCATCGCGCACTACCGGGCGGCCCAGGCGATCTGGGAGAACGTGCACGGCAAGGACAACATCGACGTCGCGCTCGCGCTCGAGCCGCTCTGCCACGCGCTGGCGCGCAAGGGAGATGCGGCGGGCGCGCGGCAGGCGGGCGAGCGGGCGCTCGCCCTGCGCGAGGCGAAATTCGGGCCCGACCACGTGCTGGTAGCCCAGGTGCTCCTGGTGCTGGTCGACGCGGATCTGGCCGCCGGCGCCCCGGAAGCGATCGAGCGCGCCTCCAAGCGGCTGGCCCGGGCGGTCGCGATCCAGGAGAAGGTGTACGGCCCCGAGCACATCCAGCTGTCGCACACGCTCGACCGGATCGCCGAGGTGGCGGGCGGTCGCGGCAAGTACGCCGAGGCGCTGGCCGCCCGCGAGCGCGGCCTGGCGATCCGGACCAAGGTGCTGGGCGATCACAACGACACCGGCTACTCGCACCTCAAGCGCGCCGAGACGCTGCTCGCGCTCGGCCGCAACGACGAGGCCTTCGCCGCCTTCGAGCGGGCCGCCGCCATCTACAAGAAGGTCAACAACGATCCCGCCGAGAACGCCGAGATGATGTCGCGGCTGGCCGAGGCACGCTCCGCCCAGGGGCGCCACGCCGACGCGCTCGAGCGCTTCACCCAGGCGACCGCGGCGGCCGCCGCCGCCAAGGCGCCGCCCGAGGTCCTCACCGCCATCAAGTTCCGCAACGCCGAGGCCCTGCTGCGCGCGAAGAAGAAGAAGGAAGCCATCGCGCTCGCCCGCGAGGCCCGCGCCAGCACCGACAACCCCGCCTTCCTGCAGCCGATCGACGCCTGGCTCAAGAAGCACGCCCGCTGAATCCCCGAATCCTCTTTTTTTGAACCGCCAAAACCGCCAAGGCCGCCAAAGGGCCTCGAGTCGTGACCGAACCCTCGAGGCCCTTTTCTTAGGGGGGTGTGCCCCGTGTCGATCGGGGCGAACCCAACAAGTTCTGAATTTGGCGGGTTTGGCGGTTTTGGCGGTTCAACTACAGGGCAAGCGAGGGGGCGGTGGTGGGGATGGCGAAGGCCTCGTAGAGCTGGCTGACCAGGGCGCGCTGCTGGGGCGTGAGCCAGGGCGGCCGGCCGGCGAGCGCGTTCTCGCGCATGTGCTCGGGCCGCGAGGTGGCCGGGATGGTGCACGAGATGCGCGGGTCGGACAGCACCCACTTGAGGAGCGCCTGGTTCCAGGTGTGGACGCCGGCCGAAGCGAGCGAGGTGAGCGTCTCCTCCGGCGGCGCCTGCTCGAGCGCGCGCCCGCTGGCGAACGGAGTCATCGCGATGACCCCGACGCCGAGCCGCTCCGCCTCCGGCAGGAGCTCTCCCTCCGCCGCCCGCTCGCCCGGGTGATAGGGGATCTGGATCGCGTCGACGAAGCCGCTGCGCATGAGCTCGAGGATGTCCGGGTAGGTCGACGGCAAATAATGCGTGACGCCGACCGAGCGCACCCGGCCGATGCGCTTGAGCGCGACCAGGACCGGCAGGTAGTCCTTCACCGAGAGCAGGTTGTGCACCTGGTAGAGGTCGATGACTCCGAACCAGTCGAGCGCTCGCTCGATCTGTTGCTCCCCGATGGCGCGCGTCCGGGCCCACACCTTGGTGGCGACCAGCGCATCGGGCCGCCGCTCGACCAGCGCGCTCGCCAGGACCTGCTCCGCCTCGCCGTACATGGGCGAGGTGTCGAACAGGTTGGCGCCGTACTGGAGCGCGGCGTCGATCACCGCCTCGCATCGCGCCTGCCCGGCGTCGTCGCGCACATTGAAGACCCGGGCCGTCCCCAGCCCGACCGCCGGGACCGAGATCCCGGTACGCCCAAGGACTCTCCGTTCCATCGCTCGCAACCTAGCAGCCCCCTCCCACACTCCCCCAACCCGGGCCGCGGCGCAAAAAACGACCGGCGAAGGCAGTCCAGGAGAAAAACGTCAACAGGTTGCCGGAAGCCGGAGACCGGAAACCGGAAGAGACAAACGGCTCGGAGATGCCTCCGCCATCAACAAACCACAGCGGTCGTCGTGCGCAAGATGCCGGGCTGTACCGCGCCTCCGGCGATTCCACGTTTCCCGCATCCGGGTTCCTGTTTCCGGCGTCCGGTTGACGTTCACTGCTAAAAAAAAGAGGGCATGGTGTTTCCACCACGCCCTCGGTACATCTGTTTACGGGCTGAACCGAGCTTACTGGCCGCCGCCGCCGCCGCCGCCGCCCTCGGCTCCGCCGCCCTCGGCTCCGCCGCCCTCGGCTCCGCCGGTGTCGCCAGTGTCGTCGCCGGCCGGTGCGGCCTCGCCGCCAGCCTCGCCGCCGGTCTCACCGCCCTCGGCCGGTGCGGCCTCCTCGGTCGTCGCCGGGGTGGTGTCTTCCTTCTTGTCGCTTCCGCCGCAAGCAACCGCAGTGGCGCCAAGGCCGAGAGCAAGAATCACGGTACGCAGAAGACGCATTGCACACTCCTTCGATGGGAACGATTTGTGGCCTCGCAGGCCGGGGTTGGTACCAAGGAACGTTCTCAGGAGCGGCTGCTTACACCCGGCAAATCGAATCGAACAATTGGTCTCCTGAGGCGGCGCCACCCTATCAAAGGTCCCAGACGGCGCGCCACCTTTCAGCGCCCCCAATTCGTAGCCAAGTGCTTACAACTGCAAGCCTTCGCCAACGTTTTGCTGCCCGCGGTGCCCGGACACATTCAAATTCAATAACTTGTCCTCGCGGGCGCGCGCATCCAGCGTGACTGCCTCGCCGAAAAAAGGACGCGACGAACATGGCTCCGCGCCAGATCCGCCCGTTCAACGAACCCCTGACCGCGCCGCCGTCGCCGCCGACTTCTCAATCCGGCGGTAGCTGGGGTTTCTTCGGCGCCTGGGGCTCCTCGACCGGCGGTGACTGGACCACCGGCGGCGGCTGGTTCTCCTCCGCCGGCGGCGGCAGCGGTTCCTGCGGCACGTGTCGATCCTCCTCGGCGCTCTCGTCGAGCTCCATCGAGCCGCCGGGGCTCTCGCCGAGCTCCATCGAGGCGCCGGGACTCGCCCCGACCCCATTTCGGTCCACGGCCTCGACGCCCCCGTCATCGCCGGCCAGCGCGACCCCGGACCCGGCGCCGATGTCGAAGTCGTGGTTGTCGCGGGTCGCCGGCGTGGTGTCCTCCGGCTCGTCGGCGCCGCCGCAGGCAGACGCGACGAGTCCGACAAGGATCGCAAGGAATGAATCGCGAACCAGACCCATCATCATCCGCTCCTCGGCGCCGAAGCGCGTCAGGAGCGGGCTAATACGTCGAAGCGGGTTTCTCCACGCCGTTCTGCCCGGGCGAGGAGAAACCAGCTCACGTCACGACTCCGTGCGGCGGACGTACTCGAACTCGAACGCCTGCCCGTTGATGCCCTTGCGCGGCGGCGCGATCCACTGCGCGATCTTGCCCTGCTCCTTCACCGGGACCATGAGGCTCTTGATGTAGACCTCGTCCTCCTGGTTGGGCAGCCACTCGCCCTGCCGCGACTGCCAGTCGGCTTCCGAGACCAGGTTACCGGCCGGGTCGCACTTGACCGGGGCGAAGCTGCCGATGGCGCGGTGGAAGCGGCGGCTCGGCAGCGTGAGCTCGAACCGGATGCCCGCCTCGCGGATGGTCTTGTTCCAGCGATCGAGGCCGCGCTGGCAGTCCTCGACGTAGTCGTCGCGCAGGACCTCGTTCAAGGCGTTGCGCATGGGGACCTCGCGCTTCACCACCTTCCCGCCCTCGAGCTCCTCCATCGGATAGACCGAGCCGAGCGCGGTGTGGTCCTCGAACCGGGTCGCCTCCTTGTGGCGTCCCTTGACCCCGGCGGCGAACGCCTCGGCGGCGTTGGACGACACCTCTCCGCCGAACAGATCCAGCGACACCGAGTACCAGAGGTTGAGGTACTTCTGCATGGTCGGGAGGTCGATGCCGCCATGGGCGCGCGCGTCCTCGTTCGCGTCCTGCTTCATGAGCTGGCAGGTGCGCTCCACGATACGCCCCACCCCGGTCTCGCCGACGAACATGTGGTGGGCTTCCTCGGTCAGCATGAAGCGGCAGGTGCGCGACAGCGGGTCGAAGCCGCTCTCCGACAGCGCCGACAGCTGATACTTGCCATCGCGGTCGGTGAACATGGTGAACATGAAGAAGCTGAGCCAGTGGTTGGTCGGCTCGTTGAAGGCGCCGAGGATGCGCGGCTTGTCGTGATCGCCGCTGCGCCGCTCGAGCAGCCCCTCCGCCTCCTCGCGGCCGTCGCGCCCGAAGTAGCGGTGCAGCA
>Ga0111539_10000824_pt1 | contig 40235 bp, 37 predicted proteins | sample RhiMethybrSRZTD1_FD_79667 | JGI IMG/M metagenome (GOLD analysis project Ga0111539, IMG submission 79667) | Populus rhizosphere microbial communities from Tennessee, USA - Rhizosphere MetaG P. TD hybrid SRZTD1 (version 2) (version 2) | ecosystem: Host-associated > Plants > Roots > Rhizosphere >...
CTCGCCATCGTCGACAAGCGCCGGCCGCGGCCTGACGCGGTCGAGATGATGAACGTGATCGGCGAGGTGGAGGACAAGAACGTCATCATTTTCGACGACATCGTGAGCACCGCGTCGACCCTGGTCGAAGCGGCGCGCGCGGTCCGGGAGGCGGGCGCCCGGGAAGTCTACGCCGCCTGTACCCACGGGGTGCTCTGCGGCGACGCGATGGAGCGGATCCAGGCGTCGGACGTGAAGGAGCTGGTCATCACCGACAGCATCCCGCACGCGCCCGGCACGCTCCCGGCGAAGATCCGCATGCTTTCGGTGGCGTCGCTGCTCGGCGAGGCGATCCGCCGGATCCACGACGAAGAATCGTTGAGCTCGCTGTTCGTTTGAGACCGGAATGGAGGTAGCGGCACCATGGCCATGCAAGCACTGAAGGGCGCGCGCCGGAGCGGAATCGGCAAGGGCGTCGCGCGCAAGCTCCGCCAGACCGGGAGCATCCCGGCCGTGTACTACGGCCGCGGCGAGGATCCGATCGTCCTCACCGTCGTGGTGAAGGAACTCGAAGACGTCATCCTGAAGGCGGAAGGATCGAACGTCATCGTCGACCTCAAGGTCGATGGGGACGGCAGTGGCGATCGCAAGGCGCTCATCCGTGAGATCCAGCGCGATCCGGTGGGGGGCCACATCCTCCACCTCGATCTGCAGCACATCTCCCTCACCGAGCGGATCACGGTCGAGGTGCCGATCGTCCTCACCGGGATCCCGATCGGCGTGAAGGACGGCGGTGGCATCCTGGAGCACCTGCTCCGCGAAGTCGAAGTGGAGTGCCTCCCGACCGACATCCCGTCCCGCCTCGAGATCGACGTGAGCGCGCTCAACATCGGCGACTCCCTCCACGTGAGCGATCTGAAGACCGAGAAGGCCACGATCCTGACCGAAGGCGAGCGCCCCATCGCGGCGGTCGTGCCGCCGACGGTGCTCGAGGAGGCCAAGCCGGCGGAGGAGGGCGAGGCGGCCACCGAGCCGGAGCTCGTGAAGGAGAAGAAGGAGACGGAGGAGTCTGGAGGCAAGGAAGGTTAACGAGGTCCGGGTGGTCGTGGGGCTGGGCAACCCCGGCTCGGAGTACGCCGACACGCGTCACAACGCGGGATTTCTCGCGGTGGATGCGCTGGCCGCGAAGCTTCACCGCCCCTCGGGGTGGAAGCGGACCCAGGGCTCGCTCCGGATGACCGGACGCGCCGGCCGGCACGACGTCACCCTCGTGAAACCCCAGGAGTACATGAACCGGAGCGGCGCGACGGTGCGCGCGCTGCTCGCGGAAGGATGGGCGCTTCCGGAGCTCCTCGTGGTGTACGACGAGGTCTACCTGCCGCTGGGAACGATCCGCATCCGCCCGCGCGGCGGATCGGGCGGGCATCAGGGGCTGGAGTCGATCCTGGCGGTCACGGGATCGCAGGAGTTTCCGCGGCTTCGGATCGGAGTGGGACCGGCTCCGCGCGCGGAGGATTTGCCCGATTACGTGCTGGCTCCGTTCGCGGAGGCAGAACGGGACGAGGTGCCGCGCGTGATCGAGGCGGCATGTGATTGCGCGTTCGAAGCGGTGGCGGAGGGCCTCAGCCAGGCCATGAACCGCTGGAATCGATTCGGACGCGACGACTCGGACGAGTGAGGAGACGATGAAACTGTACGAAACGACGATCATTTTCGATCCGAGCCTCGAGGAGGCGCGGGTGAACGAGGAGATGGAGCGAGTGACCGGGCCCATCGCGCAGGCGGGGGGTGAGGTCATCGAGGTGCAGCGCTGGGGCAAGCGCAAGCTCGCGTACTTGATCGGCAAGCGCCGCGACGGTACGTACGTGCACGTGAAGCACAAGAGCCCGCCCACGCTGGTCGCGGAGATGGACCGCCGCTTCCGGTTGAACGAGAGCGTGCTCCGGCACCTGACCGTGATCGCTCCGAAGGAGAGCCCGAAGGAAGAGCCCAAGGCGGGCGAGGAAGGCGAGAAGGCTGCGGCGGCGACGCCGGCGGTCGGAGAATAGCGTCGACCCACGGGGTACGACGGACACCGAACAGGAGGTTTCATGGCACGCGACGGCGAATCGCGTTCATTTCGACGGAAGTTCTGCAAGCTCTGCTTCGACAAGGTGGAACGGATCGACTACAAAGATGACCGCCGCCTGACGCGCTTCATCACGGACCGCGGCAAGATCGTGCCGCGGCGCATCTCGGGCACGTGCGCCCGGCATCAGTCGCAGATTACCGAGGCCGTGAAGCGCGCGCGCATCCTGGCGCTCCTGCCGTTCACCAGCGAACAGTATCGCTGACCTGTGACCAGCACGGTTGAGCCGGCGCGGCCTCTGGCCGTGCTCGAGGGGGTCCGCGTCCTCGGGGCGCTCCTTCTCGGCGCGGGGATGATCGCAATCGCCTCGAGCGACATGCCGGCTCCGCTTCCATGGGCGTACGGGCTCCTGCCGGTCGGAGTGCTCTGGCTGGCCCGGCGGCTCGGGCTCCTGCTCGGCCTTCTGGCGGCCACCTCCACGCTCGGCGCGGTCTACGCGGCCGGCGTGACGGAGCCGTCGCAACTTTTCTTCGTGGCCGTTCTTGCGGGGTCGGGGCTTTGCCTCGCCGCGTGCGCGCGGCGCGGCGTGAGCGCTTCCACGGCGCTCGTCGTGGCGGCGGCGCCGGTGCTCCTCGTGGCGGCGGGCTATCTCGTGTTCGGCGGGCTGGACGAGCTGAGCCGGATGTTGACGGAGCGGATGGAAAGCCTGCGCCACTACGAGATGGAGCACCGGGTCTCGCAGACGATCGGCATGTCGGCGGTCGAGTTCGAGCAGGCGCTCGAGCGGACGGGGAAGGTCTGGGCGATGCTCCTGCCGTCCCTGTTCGCGATGAAGTGGGTGATCGTGCTCGCGGTCAACTGCTGGCTCGCCTCGGTGCTCTTCCAGGACGCGGACGGATTCCCCGCGTTCGCGGAGTTCTCGACGTGGCGGGTGCATCCGGCGGGGGCGTGGGCGGCCGCGCTGGCGCTCGCGCTCATGGCGGTCCGGCTGAGCCCGGCGCTCGAGGCCGGCTACAACCTGGCCTTCCCCCTGGCCATCGCTTATACGATCCAGGGATTCGCCGTGGCCCGGTTCATGGGGATCGCGTTCGAGGTGAAGGCCATCGTGCAGCTCGCGGTGCTCTTCCTGGTGGCGATGCTGCCCATCTTGCTGGTGGTGTTCCTGGGAATCGGATTCTTCGATGCGTGGTACGACTTCCGCCGTCGCGCCGTGGCGGGCCTGACCGGCCCGTGGAGCGAGAGCGGCGGGGACCAAAGATAAAAGGAGGGAGCGATGGAGGTCATTCTGCTGGAGGACATCACCGGTCTGGGCAAGCGCGGCGTGGCGGTCAAGGTTGCCGACGGGTACGCGCGCAACTTTCTACTGCCCCGAAAGAAGGCGATCGCGGCGGTGGGGAATTCGAACGCCGTGTTCCGCGATCGCGAGCGCGCACGGGTTTCGCGCGAGCAGAAGCAGCGTCAGTCCGCCGAGGCGCTCAAGGACCGGCTGGCTCAGGTCTCGCTCCAGTTCAGCGTTCAGGTCGGCGAAGAGGACCAGCTCTACGGCTCGGTGACCGTCGCCGACATTCACCAGGGGCTCGAAGCGCAGGGTTTCGCGATCGAGCGCCGAAGCATCCGGCTCCCCGAGCCCCTCAAGGCGCTCGGGATGTTCGAGGTCCCGGTCCATCTGTTCCAGGACGTCGAGGCTCCGGTGAAAGTGTGGGTCGTCCGCCAATGACGTCGTTCCGCGCCCCTTCGCTCACGCTGGTCCCCACGCTGGTTCTTGCGGCGCTGGTTCTCGGGGGCTGCTCCGGCGGTCCGCATCCGGAGAAGGGTCCCGGCGCGTCCTCCAAGGCCTCGGGCGCCAAGGTCTGGCAGCCGGGGCATCCCGACACCCTCGGGCCGGTGCTCGCGATCGTGGGCTCGCGCCGGATCACGCGCCATGAGGTGGACTCGCTCATCGCGACCGCTCCGAGCGGCATCCAGGCGCAGCTCCGCGAGGAAGAGGGCTACAAAGAGGCGGTGAACCGCCTCATCACCCAGGAAGTCTTCTACCAGGCGGCGAAGCGAGCGAACGTCGACCAGGATTCGATCTACCAGGCGCAGCTCCGGCAGTCGTCGAAGGATCTGATGCTCCGCCGCTTCTATGAGATGAAGCTCGCGGCCCTTCCGCCGATTCCGGACTCGACCGCGCGGGCCTACTACGACGCGCACGCGAGCGACTATGCCGTGCTCCCCCGCGCGCGGGTGCGTCACATCGCGCTCCCGACCAAGGCGAAGGCGGCCGAGGTGCGGAAGGCCCTCGTGAAGGGAGCGCTCTGGGACGACACCGCCCTCAAGCGGTCGACCGACAAGCAGACCAGCGACAACGGCGGCCTCCTTGGGTGGGTGACGAAGGGGTCCGACATGGTCAACGGGGTGGGAAAGGCGCCGGGAATCCGGGACGCGGCGTTCAGCCTCCCGATCGGCGACGTGAGCCAGCCCATCAAAGGGCCCAAGTCCTGGCATCTGATTCGCGTGGATGAGCGCGAGGACGCGAGCATGCAGCCCTTCGAGAGCGTGAAGGATCGGATCGCGGTTCGACTCAAGCAGGAGCGGCGCGAGTCCTACGGCAACGCGCTCACCGATACGCTGAAGCAGTTCTACAACGTCTCCATCTTCGACGATTCCATCAAGGTCGCGCTCGCGCCGAACAAGACCGCGGCGGACATGTTCAAGGAAGCCCAGGCCGCGGCCACGCCGCTCCAGCGCATCGACCTCTATCGGCAGCTCGTGAAGCAATTTCCAACCGACTCGGTATCGGTTCAGGCGCGCTTCATGATAGGCTTCACCTACGCGGAGGAGTTGAACGAGTACGACGCCGCGCGCAAGGAATTCGAGGATTTCATCAAGGCGTACGGCGACACGGAGCTCGGAGCGTCGGCGAAGTGGATGCTGGAAAACATGGAGAAGCCGGCGCCGCCGCTCGAGGACGACGACGGCACCGGCAAGGGGAGCGACAAGAAGCAGGCGCCTCCGCCGCCCGCTCCGAAGTCGGGGTCGTCCACGAGGTCTCCCTGAGCCGATGGGCATGATTCCGGTCCGCGTGGGCGGCATCGCGATCGACGAGCGATCCAAGAGCCCCGTGGTCATACTCCAAGAGATTGAAGGCTCCCGCGTGCTGCCGATCTGGATCGGGCAGAACGAGGCGGTGGCGATCCACATGGAGCTCTCGGGCAAGAAATACGCGCGCCCTTTGACCCATGACCTCTGCGTCTCCATGGTCGAGACCCTGAAGGCCAAGATCTCCCGCGTCGTCATCACGGACCTCAAAGACACCACCTTTTTCGCGAACATCTACATCGACGGGGGCCACGGCGCCGTCCCCGTCGACGCGCGGCCGAGCGACTCCATCGCGATCGCGCTCCGCTCGCGCGTGCCGATCTTCGTGGTCGACCAGGTCTTCGAGAAGTCCTCGCAGACTCCCAAGGAATCGTCGGCGACCGAGAAGTCCCCCGAGGAGAAGGCGGAGGAATTGCGCCGGTACCTCGAGGAGATGAACCCCGAGGATTTCGGGAAATGGAATCCCGAGGACCTCTGACCCCGCGCCGGATGGCGGCCCGCCCGTGATCGCCCCGTTCGGGGGAAGGACGCCGGACGTGCCCCGATCGGTCTTCGTCGCGCCCACCGCGGTCGTGGTGGGCGATGTCGTTCTGGGCGAGGACACGAGCGTCTGGTACGGCTGCGTCATTCGCGGCGACGTCGGCCCGATCCGAGTCGGCGCCCGGACCAACCTCCAGGACGGCTGCATCCTCCACGTCACGCGCGGACGCCGCCCCTTGGTGGTCGGAGATGATGTCACCGCCGGCCATCGCGCGGTTCTCCACGGCGCGACCATCGGCGACCGGTGCCTCATCGGCATGGGCGCGATCGTGCTCGACGACGCCGAGATCGGCGAGGAGACGCTCATCGCGGCGGGGAGCGTGGTGCTCGAAGGGACGCGCGTTCCGCCCCGCTCGTTCGTCGCAGGCGTTCCCGCATCCGTGCGCGGTCCCATTCCCGATCCGATCCGCGCGACGCTCCTCACCTCGGCCGCCAACTACGTGGCACTCGCGCGCGAGCACGCGCCCTTCCATGCGTCCCGCTGACCCATCCGGCGTCAGGGCGAGGACCGTGGCGGCGCTCCTCGCGCTCGCGCTCGCGGCTTGCACCGTCGCAAACGCCGGTCCGGCCAAGCCCAAGGACGCGAAGCCGGCGGACAAGACGAAGGCAGATGCGAAGGCTGCTCCGGCGCCGGCCCCCGCACCGCGCGTCGACCCGACGGACACGCGGAAGTATCCGACGAATCGGGCGGCCGAGCTCAAGGCGCGGCTCCTCGAGCGTCCCAAGGATCCCGCCGCGGCTGCGTGGGCGGTCGAATACGCCGGCACGCCCGAGGTGGCGCGGCTCGATCCGGTGACCCGCGTCGCCGAGCAGGCGTGGGCCGCGCGCACGGGGCTCGCGTCGGGTCCCGCTACGGCGGAGCGTCCCGCGCTCGAGGCGATCCTGACCCAGGTGGGCTCGTGCCCGCTCGACTCCGTGCCGGTGAAGCGCGCGGAGGAGGGACTCACCCGGATCGGCGTCGTCGTGCCGCTGAGCGGAAAGTACGAGCGCTTCGGCCGCACGTTCGTGAACGGGCTGCGTGTCGCGATGGAAGAGCACAATCGGGACTGGGCGCCCCGGCTCTCGCTCATCCTTCATGACTCGGAGGGCGATCCGCTCGTGGGCGCGCGCAAGGCGCGCTGGCTCCTCAAGGACCACGGCGTCTCGTGCCTCGTCGGAGAGATCCTGAGCGCGAACACGGCGCCTCTCGCCGCGGCGACGCAGGTGACGGATGCGGTGCTCATCTCCCCCTCCGCCACCAACGAGCGGCTCGCGATCCTGGGCGACGGCGTCTTCCAGCTCCACATCGGCACGAAGCCCCTGGCCGAATCGCTCGCGCGCCAGCTCGCGACGGAGTCGCCGAACTCCTCGGTCGGGCTCCTCGTCACGAAGACGCACGACGACTCGCTCCTCGCCGCGGCGGTCGCCAAGTCCTGCGACAACGCGGCCGTGCGGGTGATGGGAACCGAGCGGGTGCGGGAGGGGGACGCGGATCTCACGAAGCAGCTGACCAAGCTCAAGGACAAGAAGCCGACGGCGCTCGTCCTCATCGGATCGCAGCCATTCGTGGCGCTCGCGGGCGCGCAGCTCCGGTCGATCTGGCCGGACGCGCACGTGCTGGGCTTCCAGTCGATGGACCCCGAGCCCTTGAACGAGGAGTCGCGGAAGGGGCTCGAAGGCGCGATCCTCTTCATGTCGGAATACGCGCTGGACGGCGACCCGAGAACCGCGTTCGAGACGGCCTACAAGCGGTTGAACAAGGAGCCGCCGACCCGGATGTCGGTGCGCGGCTATCTCACCGGCCTCGCCATCGCCCGCGCGATCGAATCGGGCGCGTTCACGGCGGCCCAGCTCAAGGAAGCGCTGCGCGCGCAGGCCTACGACGACGACGAGGAGCGCGCGCTCCGCTCGCTCAAGCCGGCGGTGGCGGCGTTCCCGGAGCGGCTCACGATCAAGAACGGCAAGGCCGTGCCGCTTGCCCAAGCGCCGGTTGACCCTTGAAACGCCCGGTCCCTTCGGCTAGGGTGCCGGTGGCGAACGGCACCACAATCGCCTTGAAAGCCAAACACTTACGTCATGGAGGATGGAGCATGATCCGGTCCCTTCGACCCCTGTCGCTCGCCGCCCTGCTCGTGGCCGCGATCGCGCTCATGGCAGGCTGCGCCAAGCAGAGCAACGAGATCGTGATCGGCGAGTACGGATCGCTCACGGGCACCACGGCCACGTTCGGGATCTCCTCGAAGAACGGGATCGAGCTCTACCTGGACAACCTCAACGCGGCGGGCGGAATCGGCGGCACCAAGGTGAAGGTGATCGTCGAGGACGATCAGTCGAAGCCCGAGGAAGCCGCGACAGCCGTGAACAAGCTCGTCGACCAGGACGGCGTGATCGCGGTGCTGGGCGAGGTGGCTTCGAGCCGAAGCATGGCGGCCGCCCCGATCTGCCAGCAGTCGGGCGTCCCGATGATCTCTCCCTCCTCGACCAATCCCAAGGTCACCGAGATCGGCGATTACATCTTCCGCGTCTGCTTCATCGATCCCTTCCAGGGACAGATGATCGCGAAGTTCGCCAAGGAGAAGCTCGGCCTCACGAAGGCGGCGGTCTTCCGCGACATCAAGAACGACTACTCGGTCGGGCTCGCGAGCTACTTCACGGATGCCTACCACGCCCTCGGCGGGACGATCGTAGCGGACGCGGCCTATTCCGAAGGGGATCAGGACTTCAAGGCTCAGCTCACCGTGATCAAGTCGAAGAAGCCGCAGGTCCTCATCGTGCCCGGCTACTACACCGAGGTGGGCCTGATCGCGCGTCAGGCGCGCGAGATGGGGCTCGACGTACCGATGGTCGGCGGGGACGGCTGGGTCTCGGACAAGCTGATCGAGATCGGGCAGGACGCGCTGAACGGCTGCTACCACGTGAACCACTACTGGGAAGAGGATCCGAACCCGGCCATCCAGAAGTTCGTGACCGAGTACAAGAGCCGCTACAACGCGAAGCCCGACGGTCTCGCTGCGCTCGCCTATGACGCCGCGGGCGTCCTGACCTCGGCGCTCGACCGGCTCCGCACCGAAGATCCCGCCGCCTTCAAGGCGCTCCTCGGTCCGCGGAACGACGCGCAGAAGGCGGCGCGCGCGAAGCTCCGCGATCGGATCGCCTCGACGAAGGACTATCCGGGCGTCACCGGGCGCATCACGCTCGACGCGGCGCGGAACGCCGTGAAGCCCGCCGTCTTCGTCGGGATCAAGAACGGCAAGTACGAGTTCGTGGCAGCGGTCGAGCCCTAAACGGCGGCCCCAGAGAGCGCGTGCAGGAGCTCTTCCAGCAGCTCGCCAACGGCATCGCGTGGGGGAGCATCTACGCCCTCATCGCGCTCGGCTACACCATGGTGTACGGCATCCTGCGCCTCATCAACTTCGCGCACGGCGACGTCTACATGGTGGGAGCGTTCGCCGCCTACTACCTCGCGATCGCGACGGGCGCCGGCGGTGCCGCGGCGTCCTTGCCGATGGCGCTCCTCGTCCTCCTCGGGTCGATGCTGGTCTGTGCGCTCGTCGGAATGCTCATCGAGTTCCTGGCTTACCGTCCCGTGCGCCGCTCCTCGAGGCTGACGGCGCTCATCACCGCGATCGGCGTGTCGCTCTTCCTCGAGAACGTCGGGCTCCGGGTCTTCGGCGCCGATCCCAAGTTCTTCCCGCAGCTCATCCCGCCGAAGCGGATCACGCTCGCCGGCGGCATCATGGTCACGAACCATCAGATCACCGTCGTCGTCGTCTCGATCCTCCTCATGGTCGCGCTGACGCTCTTCATCCAGCGGACCAAGACGGGGAAGGCGATGCGCGCGGTCGCGTTCCATCGAGACGCGGCGAGCCTCATGGGCATTCCCGTGAACCGGATCATCACGATCACGTTCGCGATCGGATCGGCGCTCGCCGCCGCGGCGGGTGTCCTCGTCGGACTCACGAATCCCAAGATCGAGCCTCTGATGGGAATCATGCCGGGCATCAAGGCGTTCGTGGCGGCGGTGCTCGGCGGCATCGGCAGCATTCCCGGAGCCGTGATCGGCGGCCTGGTGATGGGGGTCTCGGAATATCTCGTGGTCGGCTACGTCTCCTCGACCTACCGCGACGCGATCGCCTTCGTCATCCTGATCCTCGTCCTCTTGATCCGGCCGGCGGGGCTTCTGGGAAGGAATGTCGCCGAGAAAGTCTAGCTTCGCGCGGGGCCTCCTCTGGGTGGCCGCCGCGCTCGCCCTCTCCCTGGGGGTCGACCGCCTCGCCGTCCAGTGGATCAATCCCTACTTCTACCGGATCCTCGTCCTCTGCGGCCTCAACGTGATGCTCGCGCTGAGCCTCAACCTCGTGAACGGAATCACGGGGCAGTTCTCGATCGGACACGCCGGCTTCATGGCCGTCGGCGCGTACGCCTCCGCTGCGTTCACGGTCTACGCCGTGCCGCAGCTCTTCGGCGTCGGTCCGGACGCGAGCGGCCTCGTCATCGTCGGGCCGCTCCTCCTCGCGCTCCTCGTCGGAGGGCTGACGAGCGCGGCCGCGGGCTTCCTGGTCGGACTCCCGTCGATGCGTCTTCGCGGCGACTACCTTGCCATCGTCACCCTCGGCTTCGGCGAGATCATCCGGGTCGTGATCCTCAACATCGACGCCGTCGGCGGCGCGCGCGGCTTCGCGGGCATTCCACGCCGCACCGACCTCGCGTGGGTGATCGCTGGCGCGCTCACGACCTGGGTCGTGCTCCGGAACGTCCTCCGCTCCTATCACGGCCGCGCGTTCCTGGCGATCCGCGAGGACGAGATCGCTGCCGAAGCGCTGGGGGTTCCGACCACACGCTACAAGGTGACCGCGTTCGTGATCGCGGCCTTCTTCGCCGGCGTCGCCGGGGCGCTCTTCGCGCACTACACCTATCTCCACACGAACAGCTTCACCTTCATGAAGTCGATCGAGGTCATCGTCATGGTCGTGCTCGGCGGAATGGGGAGCCTCCTCGGATCCGTCCTCGGCGCGACGGTCCTCACCGCGCTTCCGGAAGCGCTCCGCTTCGCGAGCTCGGAACGGCTCATCATCTACTCGCTCCTCCTGATCGTGCTCATGATCGCGCGGCCGCAGGGGATCCTCGGGAAGACCGAGGGGAAGCGCGGGAAGTGAGCGGACCCCTCCTCGAGCTCAAGCGTGTGACGCGCGCGTTCGGGGGACTCCGCGCGGTGGCCGATCTCGACTTCATCCTCGACCCGGGTCTTCTCGCCGGCCTGATCGGTCCGAACGGAGCGGGGAAGACGACCGTGTTCAATCTCATCACCGGCGTCTACGCCCCCACGTCGGGCGAGATCCGCTTCGAGGGGAAGCGCGTCGACGGCCGCGCGACCTCTTCGATCGCGCGGGCGGGGATCGCGCGCACGTTCCAGAATCCGCGCATCTTCGCGGGGCTCACCTGCCTCGACAACGTGCGGATCGCATGCCACACGCACGCCGGCGCGGGTCTCCTCGACAGCATCCTCGCGACCGGCCGGTCCGCGAAGGAGGAGGCGGACATCCTCGCGCGCTCCGAGGGGCTCCTTCACTCCTTCGCGCTCGACGGCTATCGCGACACGCTGGCAGGGGGTCTTCCGTACGGCGAGCAGCGGCGGCTCGAGATCGCGCGGGCGCTCGCGGCGGAGCCGAGGCTCCTCCTCCTCGACGAGCCGGCGGCCGGCCTCAATCCGCACGAGACCCAGGCCCTGATGCGGCTCATCCACGACGTGCGGGACCGCTACAAGCTCACGGTCCTCCTGATCGAGCACGACATGAAGGTGGTCATGGGGATCTGCGAGCGGATCACGGTGCTCGACTACGGGGTATGTATCGCCGAAGGGGTGCCCGCGGCCATCCGGAGCAACCCCAAGGTGATCGAAGCCTACCTGGGAGACGCGGTGTGAACCTGCTCGACCTCGAGAACGTCCACGTGCATTACGGGGCGATCCACGCCCTCAAGGGCGTGACGATCGCGGTCGAGCCGGGACAGATCGTGACCCTGGTCGGCGCGAACGGCGCAGGGAAGAGCACCACCCTCCGCGCGATCTCGGGACTCCTGCGTCCGAGCCAGGGGGCGATTCGCTTCCAGGGAAAGCCTCTCGCGGGCTGTCCCGCGCACGAGATCGTGGGGCTCGGCATCTCCCACGTCCCCGAGGGGCGGATCGTGTTCGCCAACCTGAGCGTCGAGGACAACCTCGAGCTGGGCGCGTATCTCAGGAAGGACCGGGCCGGGATCGCCGCGGACCGGAAGAAGATCTACGCCATCTTCCCGCGCCTCGAGGAGCGCCGGCGCCAGGCGTCGGGCACCCTGAGCGGCGGCGAGCAGCAGATGCTCGCGATCGGCCGCGCCCTGATGGCGCGCCCGAAGCTCCTGCTCATGGACGAGCCGTCGCTCGGCTTGGCGCCGATCCTCGTCCGCGAGATCTTCCGCGTCATCCGCGAGATCCGCGAGCAGGGGATGACCATCGTGCTCGTGGAGCAGAACGCTCGCATGGCGCTCTCGGTCGCCGATCGGGGCTACGTGCTGGAGACGGGCGTCGTGTGCCTGGCCGATCGCGCGGACGCGCTCCTCCAGAATCCCGAGGTGCAGGCGGCCTATCTCGGCGGCGCCGCGTGAGCCGGCTTCGCTCGATCCCGTCGGTGGAGTCGCTCCTCCAGCATCCCGATCTGGCCGGTCTCGCGGAACGCGCCCCGCGCCCCGTCATCGTGCAGGCGGTGCGGGACACCCTCGCGCGCCTGCGCGAGTCCCTCCGCGGCGGTGCGGCCTCCATGTCGCCGGACGAGCTCGCATCGCGGGCGCGCGCGCTGGCCGAGGCTTCGCTTCGCCCCAATCTGCGCCCCGTCATCAACGCGACCGGGATCATCCTCCACACCAATCTGGGCCGCGCCCCGCTCCCGGAGGCGGCGGTCGAAGCGGTCCAGATGGCGGCGCGCGGATACTCGAATCTCGAGCTCGACCTCGCCACCGGCTCGCGCGGCTCGCGCGGAGCGCACCTCGAGCCCTTGCTCCGGGAGCTCCTCGGCGCCCCCGCCGCGATCGCGGTCAACAACAACGCCGCGGCGATGCTCCTCGCCCTGAACACGCTCGCGGCCGGGCGCGAGGCGGTCGTCTCGCGGGGCGAGCTGGTGGAGATCGGGGGCTCGTTCCGCATTCCGGAGATCCTGGAGCGCGCGGGGGCCACGCTGCGCGAGGTCGGGACCACGAACAAGACGCGCCTCAAGGACTACGAGCGGGCGATCGGCCCGGATACCGGCGTCGTGCTCCGCGTCCACCCCAGCAATTTCGCGGTGGTGGGCTTCGCGGAGCGCGTGGAGCGGGAGGATCTGGTCGAGCTCGCGCGGAAGAAGAAGGTGCCGCTCCTCGAGGACGTGGGAAGCGGCGCGATGATCGACCTTCGCCCGTTCGGCCTCCCCGAGGAGCCGCTGCTCAAAGAGTCGCTCCGCGATGGCGTTCCTCTGGCGTGCGCGAGCGGGGACAAGCTCCTCGGCGGGCCGCAGGCGGGGATCCTCGCCGGCACGAAGAAGCTCGTCGACGCGTGCCGGTCGAACCCGATGGCGCGCGCGCTGCGCCTCGACAAGCTCTCCATCGCGGCCCTGGAAGCGACGCTCCGCCTCTACCGCGATCCGGAGACGATCGGGAGCGCGGTGCCGGCGCTTCGCATGATCGCGGAGCCCGCTTCGGCGGTCCGCGCCCGCGCGCGGCGGCTCATCGCGTCGCTCGGAGCGGAACGCGCTTCTCGCGCCCGAGCGGAGGTGGTACCTTGCACCGCGGAGGTCGGCGGCGGCTCGATGCCGCTCGCGCGGATCCCGTCGTTCGCGGTCGCCTTGAGCGCTTCCGGCGGGACCATCGCGGATCTGGCCCGGACACTCCGCCTCGGAGCTGAGCCGGTCCTCGGACGCATCGAATCGGGCCGGCTCTTGCTCGACCTCAGGACGGTCGATCGCCGCGAGCTACCGCGGTTGGTCGCCGCGCTCCACACCGCTCTGGACGGGAAGAGGGGAATCGGGTGATCGAAGCGGAGGTCGAGCGCTACTCCGATCCACACGGCTTCGCGCGTGAGGTCAATCTTCCGCTCCTCGGCACGGCGCGGATCGACCCCGTCCCGAGCGGACCTCCGATGTCGCGCCTCCTCGAGGTCACGGCCCCTCCCGAGCTCGAGGCCGTCCTCGAAGGGCTCACCGAGACCCGCCGATCGCTCACCCTCCGCTCGCTCCTCCTCGCGGGATTTCCCGAGGATCGCGAGTGCTTCACCATCGGACTCGCGCTCGCGCGCGCCTGGTCCCGCCGCGGACTCAAGATCGCCGTCGTCGATCTCGACTTCTGGAATCCAACGGTCGTCCGCCCGCGCCCGAATCCCAACGAGGGGCTCGTGGACGTGCTGGAGTACGGCTGTTCCTTCCGCCGCGTCGCCTGGGAGATCGTCGCGCAGGGGCTCTGGGTCGTCGGGCCGGGCAGCTACCCGCCCGACCCGCACAAGATCGTCGAGCACCCGGACTGGGAGCGCGCCGCGCGCAGCTTTGCCTCGCACGTGGACGTGACCCTCTACGTGGCGCCGCTCCTCGAGCGGAGCGGCTTCGTGGGCCGCCTCTCCAAGCGGATGGACGGCGTGCTCCTCGCCGCATCGGTCGAGCGGATCGCGCGCACCGACCTCCGCGATGCGTTCCTCGAGCTATGGGGATCGGACGCTCCGATGATCGGGATCATCGGCATCGAGGGCGTTCCCGGCAGGTCGGGCCAGGAGGGCGGTCCCGCCTCGGAGGGCGCGGCGATCGCGACGGTGACCGATGCGGAGCCGGACTGGATCGGTGGCCCCGAGTGGATCGGCCAGCCCGCCCCGGTCGATGTGCCCTACGCGGAGCCGGAGCGCCCGGCCTACGGCAATGCCGATCGCCGCGAGTCCGCGTCCTCGGCGGCCGCCTGGTCTCCCGCGAGGGACGATTCGGTCGAGCGCGAGCTCGCGTCGATCTTGCAGCGCGAGGTCGAGCTCGGACGTCCGCTCGTGAAGCCGATCCGCCGCTCCCGCGCGGGCCTCTACGCCGGCGTGGCCGCGGGGCTCGCGGTCGCGGCGAGCATCGTGGCTGTCCTCATGCGCCACCCCACGCTCCCTCCGGGACCCGAAGTGATGCCGGCGGGGAACGAGGAGGTTCTGCCCGCGCCGTCCGGCAGCGAGTCCGGGGCGCCGGGCAGCGCTTCGTCGCTCCCCGCGGAGACGAGCTCCGAGGCAGCGACGACGCCCGCTCGGTCGACGCCCGCTCCATCGACCTCCGCGTCATCGACGCCGGCGCCATCGCCCCCCGCGTCATCGACGCCGGCTGCATCGACCCCGGGTCCATCGACGGCCGCGCCACGAGCGGCGTCCGTGGTCGGGGGAGGCTCTGTGGCGACGAAGGCGACCTCGAAGCCGCCACAGGCGAGCTCGGCGGCCGCACCGGCCGCCGCCGCGGCCGGAAGCGCCAAGCCGTTCCGCGTTCACGTTGCGTCGTTCAAGTCCGAGGCCAAGGTCGAGGAGATCGTGAACGGCCTCCTGGCCAAGGGGGCGGACGCCTACTATGAAAAGGCGGCCGATGTTCCCGGCTACTACCGAGTCTTCGTCGGACATTTCGCCACCGAGAAGGAGGCTGCCGCCCAAGCCCAGAAGCTCCTCGAGCGGGGCTGGGTCGATCGCGCCCAGGCCTTTCCTTTGACCGCGAGGTAACCCGTGTTCCTCCAGCGCCTCGACATCCAGGGCTTCAAATCCTTCCCCCAGCGCGTACGCGTAGACTTCGGGCCCGGCATCACCGCGGTCGTAGGGCCGAACGGGAGCGGCAAGACGAACATCGTCGAGGCGATCCGCTGGGTGCTGGGCGAGCAGAACATGCGCCACCTCCGCGGCGACACGCTCGAGGACGTGATCTTCACCGGATCCGCGCATCGGAAGCCGCTCGGCATGGCCGAGGTCTCGCTGACGATGGTCAACAACCGCGGCGTGCTGCCTTCGGAATACACCGAGGTTGCGATCGCGCGGCGCACGTTCCGGAGCGGGCAGAGCGAGTACATGATCAACCGGAACGCCTGCCGGCTTCGCGACGTGCGCGATCTCTTCCTCGACACGGGCATGGGATCGCACGCGTACTCCCTCATCGAGCGCGGCATGGTCGACAACGTCCTCTCGGACGAGAGCGGCCACCGCCGGTTCCTCTTCGAGGAAGCGGCCGGCATCATGCGCTACAAGACTCGGAAGAAGGAGGCGCTGCAGAAGCTCGACCTGACACACGCCGACCTCACGCGCGTGAACGACATCACGGTGGAGATCGAGCGCGAGGTGCGCTCGCTCGCGCGGCAGGTGGGGAAGGCGCGGCGCTACGGGAAGCTCCGGGACGAGATCCGCGGCGTCGACCTAGGTCTCGCGCGCGAGGCGTTCGATCGCCTCTCCCGCGAGGCGGGGACGCTCCATCGAGAGAGGCACGACGCCGAGAACCGGCGCTCCTCGCTCGGCGGCACGCTGGCCCACCACGAGGCCGAGCTCGAGGAGCTGAAGCTCGAGCTCCTGAAGCGGGAGGGGGAGGTCCGGCTCGCGCACGAGGCCCTGAGCGAGCACGAGGCGCGCGGCGCGGCGCTCCTGAACGAGGTCGCCGTGCTTCGCGAGCGGCGTGCGGGACTCGTGGAAAAGCTCGAGCACGCGAGGTCCGAGGCGGACCGCCTCGAGAAGAGCGTCGAGGAAGTGCGCGGCCATGCCGCGCGCCTCGATCTGGACCGCGCGCGGCTCGCCGAGGAGCAGACCTCCCGCGAGGCCGAAGAGCGGCGGCTGGATGAGGAGCTCCAGGCCCTGGGGCCCAAGCTCGACGCGCGGCGCGCCGCTCTCTCCGAGCGGAAACAGCTCTCGCTCGACCTCTTCGAGGCGCGCGTCATGCAGGAGAGCTCCGCCCGCAACTGGCGCGAGAAGCTCGAGGACCTGGGAAAGCGCCGCGGGGAGATCGAGGCGCAGCGGGACGCCCTCGCGAAGGACGAGGAGCTCCTCCGCGCGGGGATCCGCGACATCGAACGCGCGCTCGAGGAGACCCACGGCGATGTCCTCCGCGGACGCGGGCGCGTCGAGCAGGCGGTCGAGGCCATCGTCCGCGCCGAGGCCAGGATCCGCGAGCACGACGATGTCGAGATCAAGGCGCGCGAGACCCACGCGGGGCTCGAGGCGCGCCACGCCACGCTCCGGGAGCTCAAGGAGCGCTACGAAGGCTACGACGCGAGCGTGCGGTGGCTCGTGGCGGGGCCGAGCCGCCCGGCCCGGATTCTCGGGACCGTCGGCGACGTGCTCCACGCATCCGGGGATTGGCTCACCGCGCTCGAAGCCGCGCTGGGCGAAGCGGTCCAGTTCGTGGTGGCCGAGCGGACGGAGGCCGCGGTTCACGCGCTCCGCGCGCTCGAGCAGAGCGGCGAAGGACGCGCCACGTTCATCTCGCTCGACCGCCTCTCCCGCGTGCACGCGGTACAGATCTCGGACGAGGTCCTCACGGCCCCTGGCGTGCTCGGGCCGCTCATCGATCACGTTCGCTTCGAGCCGGGCTACGTCGCGCTCGCCTCGTTCCTCCTCTCGAGCGTGGTGGTCGTGGACACGATCGACGCCGGCCTCGCCCTGAACGAGCGGTTCCAGGGAGAGCGGCTCCAGTTCGTCACCCGCCGCGGCGAGCGGGTCGTGGGCCCCGGGATCTTCCAGGGCGGCGGCGGTCCCACGCGAGCGGGCTCGGTGCTCAGGCGCGAGGAGGAGCTGACGGAGCTCGCGTCCGAGATCGGACGCTCCGCCGCGAGTCTCGCCGCGATCTTGAAGACCACCGAGGAGAATCGCGCGGAGCGCGCGTCGGCCGTGTCGGAGCAGGAGGAGGCGGCGCGCCTTCTCCAAGTGGCCGAGCAGGCGCATCGCGCGCAAGAGTCCCGTCTCGCGGAGCAGAAGATCCGCGGCGACGCGATGGTGCAGGCGTCGTCATCCCTGGCATCCTCCCTCGGAGCGGTGGTCGCCGAGCTCGAGCGCGCCCTCGGCGAGTCGGAGTCGGCGCAGGTCGCGCTCAAGTCCGCGGACGAGGAGCGGGGCCGCGTCGACGCGATGCTCGCGCAGGAGGAGACGGAGGTGCGCGAGCTGGAGAAGGACCGTGAGCACCGCGTGGCGCTCCACGCCGAAGCCCGCGTCGAAGCGACCCGGGCCCGTTCGTCGCTCGAAGCGGCCGTCCGCGAGCGCGAGCGGCTCACGCGGAGCGCGGACGAGGCGGAGCGGGAGATCGGGAGCCGGAGGGAAGAGGCGGTCCAGACCGAGGCGCGCATCCAGGAGACCGAGACCCTCTGCGGCGAGCGGGAGACGGAGCTCGCGCAGGAGATCGAGAAGAAGGCGGAGCGCGAGGTCCTCCTCTTGCGAGCGCGCGAGCGGTTCGGTGAGGTGAAGGGCCAGGCGGACGACGTCGAGTCGACGACCCGCGAGGTGCGCCGCGAGCACGCGACCCTGACCGATCGGCTCCACAAGGCGGAGCTCGAGCAGGCGGAGGCGGACGGAGAGCTCCGCCGGCTGCTCGAGCGCGTGCGGAACGAATACGAGATCGATCTCGCGTCGTGGGCGCCGGAGGCGGAGGCCGCGGCCCTGCCGGGGGACATGACCGACGCGGGTGATCCGGCGCTCGCCGAGATCGAGGAAGGCGACGTCGAGCTCGAGCCCGATTCGCCGCGCGTGCCCGACGAGGCGATCGTGGATCGTGACGATGCGGGATCCGGGTCGGCGCCGATCACGGCCGCCGCGACGCGCGAGGAGCGCGAGGCGCGGCTCCGCTACCTCCAGGACAAGCTCCGTTCGATCGGCCCGGTGAACCTCCTCGCGGTGCAGGACTACGAGGAGCGCCGCCAGCGCCTCGGCTTCCTGAATGGACAGAGGAAGGACCTCGAGGACGCGCGGCAGCAGCTGCTCGAGGCGATCGAAAAGATCAACGCCACCGCTTCCGAGCTCTTCCTCAAGACCTTCGAGCAGGTGAACAAGAACTTCGTCCAGGTCTTCACCACGCTCTTCCAGGGCGGCGAGGCCGCGCTCGTCCTCACGGGCGAGGATCCGCTCGAGGCCGAGATCGAAATCCTCGCGCGGCCGCGTGGCAAGAAGCCCCAGTCCCTCTCGCTCCTCTCTGGGGGCGAGAAGGCGCTGACCGCGATCGCGCTCCTGTTCGCGATCTATCTCGAGAAGCCGAGCCCCTTCTGCATCCTCGACGAGGTGGACGCGCCGCTCGACGACGCGAACATCGACCGCTTCGTCGGGCTCCTCCGCGACTTCAGCGCCAAGACCCAGTTCATCGTCGTGACGCACAACAAGAAGACGATGGAAGTGGCCGACGCGCTCTACGGCGTGACGATGCAGGAGCCGGGCGTCTCCAAGCTCGTCTCGGTGCGCTGGAATCGCGAGCGGCAGGACGTCGACCAGGTCGACGCTCCGCCCGAGGAGCTCGCGCCCGCCGCTTCGTAGCAGGGCCTGCCGTGCAGTTCTTCAAGAAGATCACCGAGGGGCTGAAGAAAACCCGGGACGCGTTCGTGGAGCGCGTCTCCGACGTCCTGAAGCCTGGCAAGAAGCTCGAGCCCGAGGATTACGAGGCTCTCGAGGCGGCCCTGCTCCGCGCCGACGTCGGCCCCGCGACCGCGGACCGGATCCTCGAGGACGTGAAGGAACGCCTCGCGAAGGGAGCCGACGATCCGGCGGCCGCGCTCCGCGAGGCGGTTCGCGCGGTGATCGAGCCGCCCGCACCGCCCGCCGCGAGCGCCCCGCGCCCCCACGTCACCCTCGTCGTCGGTGTGAACGGCACCGGCAAGACCACCACGATCGCGAAGCTCGCGCACCGCTACAAGGAAGCGGGAGACTCGGTGCTCCTCGTCGCGTGCGACACGTTCCGCGCCGCGGCGGGGGATCAGCTCGAGGTCTGGGCCGAGCGGGCCGGGGTCGAGATGGTGCGCCAAGCATCCGGAGCCGATCCCGCGGCGGTCGCGTTCGACGGCATGGCGCGCGCCAAGAGCCGGAACGTCCACCGCGCGATCGTCGACACGGCGGGACGGCTCCACGTGAAGGCGAACCTCATGGCGGAACTGGACAAGATCCGCCGCGTCATCGAGCGGGGCATTCCCGGCGCGCCGCATGAAACCCTGCTCGTGCTCGACGCGACGGTCGGACAGAACGGCCTTCAGCAGGCGAAGGAGTTCGGACGCATCCTTCCGATCACGGGGATCGCGCTGACGAAGCTGGACGGCACCGCGAAGGGAGGCGTCGTGCTCGCGATCGCGGACGGACTCAAGATCCCGATCCGCTGGGTGGGCGTGGGCGAGGGGATGGACGACCTCGTTCCCTTCGATCCCGAGGAATACGCGGCGGCGCTCACGGGGGGCTACTCCCCGGCGTAGGTCACCTGGTTCTTGCCGCGCTCCTTCGAGAGACGGAGATGGAGGTTCGCGCGCGTCCAGAGATCGTGTGCGAGCTTCTCGCGCTGCCCGCGATCCAGCCCTCGCGAGCGGTCCCACGTGACCGGGACGTCCGCGGGGAACATCGCGCCCCCCAGGCTCAAGCTCACGCGCACCGTGGTCTCGCGCCCGTCGAGCCCCGGCACGGCGACCGCCAGGTTCTCGACCTTGTGCCTGAGACGCTCGCAGATCTCCTTGGCCTCGAGCTTGGTCGTCTCCGCGCTCAGGATGAGCGCGAACTCCTCGCCCCCCCAGCGCGCCACGGTGTCGAACGGTCGGACGCTCCCCACGAGCGTTCGCCCGAGCTCGCGGAGAATCGCGTTTCCGGCCTCGTAGCCGAGGGTGTCGTTCACGCGCTTGAAGTCGTCGATGTCCGCGATCACGAGCGACATCGGGCGCTCCTCGCGGTAGGCGCGCGCGATCTCGTGATCGAGCTGCCGCGCGAAGTAGGGGCGGTTGTAGATGCCGGTCAGCTCGTCGACCATCACCAGCATGCCCAGCTTCTTGAGCGTATGGAGAAGATCCGTCGCGTGCTCGGTGACGATCCCGAGGATGCCGAGGCGCTCCTCGGTGAAGAAGCGCGGAGCCTTGCTCCACGCCTCGAGCACGTAGAGGAAGGGCGTCCCGGGCTCACCCACGCGCGCCATCGCCACCGACCGGAATCCACCCGGGACGGGACGCGGCTCGTACGGTGCGATGGCGACGTGGACCGTGGCGTCGACCGCCTCGGCGTCGAGCATGGTCTCGATGCGCCCCGCCTCGGCCAGGTCGGCGACGTAGACCGGCAGCATGCGCTTCCCGACCCACTCCGTGGCGAGCGCCTTGTCCCACGGCTCCCCGTCGCTCAAGGGCTGCGCGTAGCGCGCCTCGTCGGGTGCCACGCCGAGAGGGAAGAGGCGGACGTCGTCGCACTCGAGCACGTCGCGCGCCGAGGTGAGGATGGTGCGCAGGATGTCGCCGATGTCGGTCTGGAGATACTCGGTGTTCCGCTCGTCCCGCGTGAAGAGCTTCCGCTCCACCGCGATCAGGTGCGACAGGCTCTTGTAGAGGAGCCGGCTCCGCGCGTGCCAGTGCGGGCGCACCGCGCGGACGAGCGTCTCCTCGCGGAGCTCGAGTGGCGCCGGAAGGAGGAAGGTCTCGTTCGTCGCGGGGACGCGATAGCGCACGTACGCACGGCCGTCGCGCTGGAAGCGGTCCACGCGCTCGAGGGACCCGCTCTCGAGCAGCCGCTCGGCGATCTCCCCGGCGAGCCGGTCGCGGGCCTCACCGCCGAGATCCGTCAGACTGAGCTCGATGAGGTGGCGCCGTTCCTCGGTCGAAGCCTCGCTGAGGCAGAGGGACGCGAGTAGGGCGGTTCGAATGCGCTGCGGGTCGTTCATTCCCCTCGCCTCGGACGCGTGCGCTCGGATGTGGTGGGAAACTCGATGATTATAGCACATTCGGCCAATTTCCTGCCGCCCCGCGAGCTCCTGAAGCCGGCCGACCCCGTTCGCTAACGCGTTTTTGCGCTTGCATTTGAGGAGAGGGCGTGCTACTGTCTCGTTTGTAGCCGGAGTGCATGCCCACGGAAAGGGTGCGCGCATGGCTTCCAACGGTCGTAACTCCATGCGATCGGGTCCCATCCCCAGGGTCCCACTCCAACGCGGGCCGGCGCTCGCGGTTTTGTTTCCCCAGTCCCCCAGAAGTTGTATGTCGCCGGAGACACGGAGGTGGTCTCCATGAATCGATCCAGAGGCAAGCCCCAACCCTGGCCAGCCTGGGTGGGTGCGGCGCTCGGGATTCTCGTTTTGACGGCGGCTCCGCCACGAATCCAGGCGAGGCCGTACAACCCCGAGTACCCGCCTGTTCCGGACGGGGACCCGACGGCCGACGACCAGCCGAGCCCGACCCCGAAAGGCGGGAAATACGAAGCGCGCTCCAACCCGGACGTCTACCTGACGACGCGCCAGCCGGGCGCGACGAGGACTCGGTCCGAGCTGCGCGGACGTCTGATCTGGTTGTCCTTCGTTCGTACCTGGATCTGGATCGGGATGCGTTGACGACGAAGCGACCCTGGCGGCGGGGCGCTCCGACGAGCGTCCCCGAGGTCCCATGAGCTACGACAAGGTGCCGCGGTCAGACGTGGCTACTGTTCTACAGAAAATCGACGACCTCCTGTCGCGCGCGCGCTTCACCGCGGCGCTCGAGGTCATCGCGGGGTTCCGCGCCGGCCGGAGCGTTCCGGAAGCGCTCGATACCCCGCTTCTGCTCGCTCGGTGCCGAGCCCTCCTCGGGCTCGGGCGCTGGAAGGAAGTGGCTGACGCCGCTGAAAAGAAGCTGAGCGAGCTCTACGCGCTCCGTCCCGATGAGAAGCGATCCCTGCTCGAATTCCATATCGCCGCCGGTCGCGCGGTGTGGAGGCTGGGACGCCCCTCTCGGGCGGAGGAGCACTTCCGTGCCGCGTACCATATCAGCCGTTGGGAATTCGACGACGCGGCCGGCATGCTGCGCTCGCGGAACCTTCTCGGCCTCTGCTTCCTCGGCGCCGGCGAGATCCATCGCGCCGTCGGCGAGTTCGCTCGCGGCCAGACCCAGGCGCGCGAAGCGGGGCTCGTCCACGAAGAAGCCTCGTTCTCGCTCAATCTGAGCATCGCACTCGGAAAGAACGGCCGCCTCCTCGAGGCGGACAAGGAGCTCGCTCGCGCCCGCACGCTCTTCGCCGAGCGGGGCCACTCCCGCGGCAAGGTGCAGGCGCGCCTCTTCCACGGCTATCTCGCGCGCATCCGCGGCGACGCCCGCGAGGCCGAGCATGAGGCGCAGGGCGCGCTCTCCGAGGCGGAGGAGCACGGCTTCGAGCGGGAGCGCGTCATCGCGCTCGAGTATCTCGGAGATCTGGCCCTCGACCGCCACGACAATCAAGGGGCCGTCGACAATCTGGAACAGGCGTTCATTCTGGCCGAGCGGATCGCCCCCGAAGGGGATCTCATTCCCGAGCTGTGCCGTCGCACCGCCGAGGTGCACGTGCGGATCGGCGAACCGAACCGAGCGCTGGTCGCGTGTGAGCGCGGACTCCGCGTAGCCCGCACGATCCACGATCGCTTCGAGGAGGCGGCCGCGCAGCGCGTCATGGCCATGGCCCACCTCCTCCTCGGCCATCGCGAAAAGGCCGCGCGCATCGCGCAGGAAGGAGCGATGCTCCTCCGCAAGCTCGAGGCCAACTACGAGCTCATGCGGCTCCTCGTCTGGACTGGCGAGATGCTCGTGGCCGGAGGGGACGCCGAGGAGCGCCGCGAGGGACGCGACGCGCTCTGGGAAGCGCGGAGTCTCAGCATGGCGATGAAGCTCGACCGCTGGCTCGAGCGAATCGAGCGGGATCTCGGCGTGGAGATCGCTCCCACGGCCGGTCCGGCTCCGGCCGATCACGCCCTGGATTGCTCCCACCCCTCGGGCGCCGATCCCGGCTCGTGCCACTGGGGCATCATCACGCAGGATCCCCGCATGATCGAGCTCCTCGCGATTCTCGAGCGCGCGTCCTCGAGCCGCCTCCCGATTCTCATCCTCGGCGAGAGCGGCACCGGCAAGGAGCTCCTCGCGCGCGCGGCGCACGGTCTCTCCGATCGTGCCTCGCGCCCGTTCGTGGTGGGGCACTGCGCGGCGGTCTCGGACGGACTGCTGGACGTCGAGCTCTTCGGCAAGGACCCGGGCGAGGGACCCGGGGGCGATGGAGTGCGCACGGGGCTCTTCGAGACGGCGAACCGCGGCGTCATGTTCCTGGATGAAGTGGGCGAGCTCCTCACCTCCGCGCAGGCGAAGCTGCTCCGCGTGATCGAGATGGGGGAGCTGCGCCGCGTAGGCGGCATGGGCGTGCGCCAGGTCGATGTGCGGGTGATCGTCGCCTCCACCCGCGACCTGGGCTCGCTCGTCCGTCGCGGCCTCTTCCGCGACGATCTCTACTACCGGCTGAACGGGATCCGCCTCGAGGTGCCGCCCCTGCGCGAGCGCCCCGGGGACATCGGCCTGATCGGCCGCCATCTCCTCGATCGCGCCTGCCTGGAAGCAGGGAAGCGCGTGACCTTGAGCGAGGAGGCGTGGGCTCGTCTCATCGCGCATCCGTGGCCGGGCAACGTGAGCGAGCTCAAGAGCGTCATGGACCGGACCGTCGCGCTCGCGGGGGACGGCGAGCGATTGTCCGCCGAGGAGGTCCACTTCCAGCCCACGGTCCGCGCTCCGATCTCCGCCACGACGGAGCGGAACGGAGTCCGCACCCTGCGCCGCTCGGGCGATCCGGAGGAGCGGAACCGGATCGTGGACGCGCTCCGCGCGAACGGCGGCAACCAGTCGGAGGCCGCGCGCAGCCTGAACGGCATGAAGCGGACGACGCTCCTCTACAAGATGAAGAAGCTCGACATCCGCCCCGAGGAATACCGTCCAGCGCCTCCGCGCTGATTGACCCGCCTCGCGCTCCCGCCTATACTGGCGCCAAGCACGCGCTAACCGCGCAGCGTCCCGATACTTCGCGCGCCCGAGCCCCATCCCGACCGATCACTCTCGCGAGGAGCCGCATGGTTGCCGAATTGATGAAGGGGCTGTCGATCACCCTGTCCCACTTCTTCAAGAAGCCGGTGACGCTCAAGTACCCGGACGTGAAGATGCCGATGTACCCGCGCTTCCGCGGGCTCCACGAGCTCCATCGCTATGCGAACGGCCTCGAGCGGTGCGTCTGCTGCGGACTCTGCGCCGCGGTCTGTCCCGCCGACGCCATCTACATGGAAGCGGCGGAGAACACGCCCACACAGCGGTTCTCGGCAGGCGAGCGCTACGCGCGCCGCTATGAGATCGACATGCTCCGCTGCATCTTCTGCGGGTACTGCGAAGAGGCCTGCCCCGAGGACGCGATCTTCCTCGGCCACAACTTCGAGCTATCGGACTACTCCCGCGACTCGTTCCTCTATTCCAAGGAGCAGCTCCTCGTCCCGGTGGGCATGACGAACACGCCGGGCATCGTCCGGGGCCGGTAGGCGCACCCCTTCGCGATGGGCGACCGCTGGTTGCTCGCCGCGGCCTGCGGTGTGGTCGCGGGACTTGCGAACGTCCTCGGCGGCTGGCTCGCTGTCTCCCACCACGGCTGGGACCGCGTCCGGCAGAGCTACTTCATGGCGGCCGGCGCCGGATTTCTCCTGGCCGCCGTCTTCCTCCGCCTCATTCCCGAGAGCTTCCGCCTCGCGTCCGATCCCAACGGCCCGCCCACGCTCGCGGTCGGCTCGCTCGTCCTGGTCGGCTATCTCCTGATCCACGCCGCCGAGCACGTGCTGGTGGGTCACTTCCACTTCGGCGAGGAGACGCACCACGAGCATTGGATCGAGCCGGTCGTCGGCACCAGCGCGCTCGTGGGACTTCTCCTCCACACGCTCCTGGACGGGGTCTCGATCGGCTCAGCGTTCGTGGTCCAGCCGGCGCTCGGCATCCTCGTCGCGGTGGCTGTGTTCCTGCACAAGGTCCCCGAGGGATTCACGATCGGCTCGATCATGGTCTCGGCCGGGCGATCGAGGAAGGACGCCTTCCTGAGCGCCGCCTGGCTGGGCGTCGCGACCGTGGTGGGGACGCTCACCATCTCGCTCTGGCCCGGTCTCGTCACCTACGCGCTTCCGCTCTCGGCGGGGGCGGCGCTCTACGTCGCGGCGTCGGATCTCATCCCGGCCGTCAACGAGACGAAGGGAATCAAGATGGCGCTCGTCGTGTTCGGCGGGGTGGTGCTCTTTTTTGCGACGGAATCCGTCCTCGAGCGGCTGGGGTTGTGATTGACCCAGCCCTAGCCTGCTGGTAGGGTGACGTTTCCGGCATCGCTCCCCCTTCGGACCGCATCTGTTCCAGAGGGGCGAACCGACCGTTTCCAGGGGATCGAAGGAAGCCATGGGACTCGAAGAGCTCGTACCGGACGGCATTCTCACCACGACCGTCGAGAAGATGGTCAACTGGGCGCGCCGTTCGTCCATCTGGCCGGCCACGTTCGGCCTGGCCTGCTGCGCCATCGAGATGATGGCCACGAGCGCCTCGCGCTATGACCTCGCACGCTTCGGCGCCGAGGTTTTCCGGGCATCGCCGCGCCAGGCGGATCTCATGATCGTCGCGGGGCGGGTGAGCAAGAAGATGGCGCCGGTCCTGAAGCGCATCTACGACCAGATGCCGGAGCCGAAGTGGGTCATCTCGATGGGGGCCTGCGCCTCGTGCGGCGGCGAGTTCAAGGACTACGCCATCGTGCAGGGCGTGGATACCGTGGTGCCCGTGGACGTCTACGTGCCCGGCTGCCCGCCGAGGCCGGAAGCGCTGATCTACGGAATCATGAAGCTCCAGGAGAAGATCGACCGGATGAAGCTGAAGGGGGACCATCCCGCTCCTGATGTGATCGTCGAGACGCCCCGGCCGACCGGATCCACCGCCGGGTCGGGACAGACCACGCCGATGTCGGGCGTTCTCCCGCCGAACCCCGGGCCGGCCTAGTACACGACCTGCAATGTCCGCGACCACCGCGCCCGAATTCAAGACCATCACCATCAACATGGGGCCGCAGCACCCCTCGACCCACGGGGTGCTCCGCCTGATCATCGAGCTGGACGGCGAGACCGTGGTCTCTCTGAAGCCCGTGATGGGTTATCTCCACACGGGGATGGAGAAGATCATGGAGGCGAAGAGCTATACCAAGTCGATCACGGTCACCGACCGGATGGACTACCTATCGCCGCTCGGCAACAACATGGCCTACGTCGGCGCGGTCGAGCGGCTGATGGGGCTCACGCTTCCCGAGCGCGCGCAGACGCTCCGGGTGATCCTCCTCGAGCTCGCGCGCATCTCGTCGCACCTGGTCTGGCTCGGCACGCATGCGATCGATCTCGGCGCGATGAGCGTCTTCCTCTACTGCTTCCGCGAGAGGGAGAAGCTCCTCGATGTGAACGACATGGTCGCAGGCTCGCGGATGACGCCGAGCTACTTCCGCGTAGGCGGCTTCTTCCAGGACGTGCCCGACACGTTCGCGCCGTACGTGAAGAAGTTCGTGGAGGAGTTCCCGTCCTCGCTCGACGAGTATCACAATCTGCTCACGAAGAATCGGATCTGGATGAAGCGCACGATCGACGTCGGCAAGATCACGGCCGAGCAGGCGGTGGCGCTCAGCGTGACGGGGCCGTCGCTCCGGGGCAGCGGGCTCAGCTACGACGTTCGGAAGGCGCAGCCCTACTGCGGTTACGAGTCCTACCAGTTCGACGTGCCGCTCGGGAAGAACGGCGACGTCTACGACCGCTATCTCTGCCGCATGGCCGAGATGCGCCAGTCGCTCCACATCATCCGCCAGGGGCTCGACCGGCTCCGCCCGGGTCCCGTGCGCTCCGACAATCCGTATCTCTTCCCGGCGCGGCGCGAGGACGTGAAGAGCGGAATGGAAGAGCTCATCTTCCACTTCAAGATCATGTCCGAGGGATTCCGCCCGCCGATCGGCGACTCCTACTTCTCGATCGAATCGCCGAAGGGAGAGCTCGGCTTCTACGTGGCGTCGGACGGCGAGCCGCTCCCGTACCGGGTGCGCGTGCGGCCCCCCTCGTTCATCAACCTCCAGGCGCTCGAGACCATGTGCGTCGGCCGCATGGTGGCCGACGTGGTCGCGTGCATCGGGAGCATCGACATCGTCCTCGGAGAGGTGGACCGCTAGGAATGGACAACGGACGCGTCCTCACCGCCACGACCGGGCTCCCCAGCTCCCACACGCTCGAGGTCTATCGCAAGCACGGAGGCTACGAGGCGCTCGCGATCGCACTCGCGAAGACACCGGACGAGATCATCGACGTCGTGAAGCGCTCCGGCCTTCGCGGCCGCGGCGGCGCCGGCTTCCCGACGGGCACGAAGTGGGGTTTCGTGCCCAAGTCGACCGACAAGCCGAAGTACATGTGCGTGAACGCCGATGAGAGCGAGCCCGGGGCCTTCAAGGATCGGCTCCTCCTCGCGAAGGATCCGCACCAGGTGATCGAAGGGACCCTGATCGGCGCCTTCGCCATTGGCGCGCGCCGCGCCTACATCTACATCCGGGGCGAGTTCGCGCACGAGGCGAACGTCGTGCAGGCGGCGATCGACGAGGCGCGCGCGGCGGGGCTCGTGGGTAAGAACATCTTGAAGTCGGGCTACGACTGCGACGTGGTTGTCTATCTCGGCGCGGGCGCCTACATCTGCGGCGAGGAGACCGCGCTCATCGAATCGATCGAGGGGCAGCGCGGCGAGCCGAGGCTCAAGCCGCCGTTCCCGGCCGTGGTCGGCCTCTTCGGCTGCCCGACGGTCGTCAACAACGTCGAGACGCTGGCGTGCGTGCCGCACATCGTGAAGCGCGGGTGGGAATGGTTCGCCGGAATCGGTCCCGACCGGAATACGGGGCCCAAGCTCTACGGCTTGAGCGGCCACATCAACCGCCCCGGCGTGTACGAAGCACCCATGGGAATCTCGCTCCGGACGCTCATCGACGAGTACGGCGGCGGCGTCCCCGGGGGCCGCCCGGTGAAGGGGGTCATCCCCGGCGGCGCGTCCTGCCCGGTGCTCCGCGGCGACGAGATCGACATCGCGATGGATTTCGACACGCTCACGCGCGCGGGCTCGCTCTTCGGCACGGGAACGCCGGTGATCATGGACGACACGACCTGCATGGTGCGCGCGGCCTGGATCACGGCGCGCTTCTTCGCGCACGAATCGTGCGGCCAGTGCACGCCCTGCCGCGAGGGATGCGGCTGGATGCAGCGCATCCTCTGGAAGATCGAGACAGGACGCGGCGAGGAGCGGGACCTCGACGTCCTCCTCTCCGTGACGGATCAGATCGAGGGGAACACGATCTGCGCGCTCGGGGACGCCGCGGCCTGGCCGACGCGCGGCTTCGCGAAGAAATTCCGGGACGAGTTCCTGCAGCACATCCGCGAGAAGCGCTGCCCCCTGGGCGGCGGCTCGCTCCACTAGGGGAATCGAATGCCCACGGTGAAGCTCCAGGTCGACGGCCGCGAGGTCGTCGTCGAGAAGGGGACCAACCTCATCGAGGCCGGCAAGAAGGCCGGCATCTTCGTCCCCAGCTTCTGCTATCACCCCGGGCTCCCGGTCGTCGGCGTCTGCCGCATCTGCCTCTGCGAGATCGAGGGACGGCCCAAGCTCGTGGCCGGCTGCGCCACGCCGGTCGAGGAGGGGATGAAGGTCATCACCCAGTCCGCCAAGGTGCGCGAGGCGCGCAAGGCGGTCATGGAGTTCCTGCTCATCCACCACCCGCTCGACTGTCCGATGTGCGACAAGGGCGGGGAGTGCACGCTGCAGGACTACACGATGATGATGGGCCCCGCGTCCACCCGGTTCACCTTCGAGAAGCAGACATGGCCCGAGGAGGACGTGGGCGGGAAGCTCATCCTGAACAAGAACCGCTGCATTCTCTGCCTCCGCTGCGTGAACCTCTGCAAGACCGTCGCGGGGAAGGACGAGATCGCGGTCCTCTCCCGGGGCGAGGAGACCTACATCGGCACGGTCGGCGGCCGGATGATCGAGAACGAGATGGCCGGGAACATCGCGGACATCTGCCCGGTCGGCGCGCTCACGAGCAAGGACTTCCGCTTCCGCGCGCGGCCGTGGGAGATGAAGCCCGTGAAGTCCGTGTGCACGCTGTGCTCCAAGGGGTGCAACACGCAGGTCTGGTATCACCCGCGCCGGAACGAGGTCGTGCGGATCACCGCGCGCGACAACATGGACGTGAACCAGTGGTGGATCTGCGACCGCGGACGTGGCCAGTTCCGGGGCATCCACCATCCCGACCGCCTGCTTCAGCCCACGCGGCGCCAAGGCGATTCGATCGGGCCGACGACCTGGCACCAGGCGATCCCGGCCATCGCCGACTCGCTCCGCTCGATCGTGGAGCGCCACGGCGCATCCGCCGTCGGCGTCGTGGCCTCGGGGGAGCTCACGAACGAGGAGTGCTTCCTCGCGCGATCGATCTTCCGGGACGGACTCGGAATCCCGAACGTGGACGTGGTGGAGCGGCCGCAGCCGCCCGTCGTCTACCCCAAGTTCACGATCGAAGGGGACAAGAATCCGAACACGAAGGGGGCCCGCGTCATCGGGCTTGCGCCCGGGCCCAAGGGCCTCGGCGTGAAGGACATGATCCGCGCCGCGGCCGAGGGCTCGATCCGCGCGATGGTCTTCCTGCGCGGCGGGCCGCTCGACCTCTTTGGCGACGCGCAGGCGGTCGCGCGCGCGCTCGGCCGGCTCGAGTGCCTCATCGTCATCGACATCCTGCCCTCACCCGTATCGGAGCGCGCCCACTGGGTGCTCCCCGGCGTCAGCTTCGCCGAGCGGGAGGGGACGTACACGAACTCGCAAGGACGCGTGCAGCGCGCCCCGAAGGTCTTCTCGCTGCGCGGCGATACGCGGGAGGATTGGCGCATTCTGGCCGACCTCGGCCGCGCGCTCGGCGTGTGGACGCACGTCGATTCAGGTCCGGAGCAGATCTTCCAGCGTCTCGCGCTCGCGAACCCCGCTTTCGCGGGGCTCGACTACAAGGCCATCGGAGATCTGGGTGCGCCGCTCGCCGCCGCCTCGGCGGATGTCGCCGTGGGGTGATCGCCGGCTCCGCCGGAATCTCCTCCTCGCGCTTCCGAAGACCGACCTCCACGTCCACCTCGACGGGTCCCTCCGTCCCGGCACGCTACTCGAGCTGGCGAAGGAGCAGGGGGTCCGGCTCGCGGTCAAGACCCCGGCCGATCTCCAGGGCTTCCTCGACGAGCTGACGCAGGGGGTCAGTCTCACGCGCTACCTCGAGGCGTTCGACCTCACGCTGCGCGTGCTCCAGGAGGAGGAGGCGCTCGAGCGGGCCGCGTTCGAGCTGGCCGAGGACGCGCACAAAGAGCGGGTCCGGTACATGGAAGTGCGGTACTGTCCGGCGCTCCACACGCGGCGGAAGCTGTCGATGGAGGACACGGTCGACGCCGTGGTCCGTGGGCTCGAGCGGGCGCGGAAGCGCTACGGCATCCGCACCGGCACCATCATCTGCGGCATCCGGCACCTGAGCCCGCGGCTCTCGTATCGCCTCGCGGAGCTGGCGGTCGAGTACCACGGGAAGGGGGTCGTCGCGTTCGATCTCGCGGGGGCGGAGAAGGACTATCCGGCCAAGGCGCACCGACGCGCGTTCGACCACGTCGTGAAGCACAATGTGAACGTGACCGTGCACGCGGGGGAGGCGTTCGGTCCCGCGTCGATCGCGCAGGCGCTCCACTACTGCGGCGCGCATCGGATCGGGCACGGTACGAGGCTCAGGGAGGATCCGGAGATCCTCCGCTACGTGAACGACCACCGGATTCCGCTCGAGATGTGCCCCACGTCCAACGTGCAGACGGGAGCGTCGCGGTCGCTACGGGCGCACCCGTTCCGGGCCTATCTCAAGCTCGGGCTCCGGGTCACGCTCAACACCGACAACCGGCTCGTCTCTTCGACTACCATGACCCAGGAGCTGGACCGGGTCGTGACGGCCCTCCGGCTCGAGCCGGCGGATGTGCGGCATGTCCTTTTGAACGGGTTCAAATCCGCGTTCCTGCCGTTCCGCGAGAAGGGGGAGCTGATCATGCGGGCGGTCGGGGAGATCGACGACGTGTTCCGGAAGGCGCGCGCCGGCGCCGAGCCGGAATGGGATCTGCTGTAGAACGGCGCGATTCGCCTGTGAATCAATCCGTTATTGCGGCATCTAATAGGGCGATAGCTTGAGCCCTCTGCCGGGGTGGACGTAAACTGGGGGGTATGAGGAGCTTGCGATGAATCAGACAGGGAAAGCGGTGGGCCCGCGGCCGGTTTCGGGGCGGACGAATCCCTTGCCGATACTTCAGGTAACGACCGGGTTCTGGGCCAGCCAGGCCCTCATGACCGCGGTCGAGCTTCGCATTTTTACGGTCCTCTTCGGCGGCCCGAAGACGGCGGCCGACGTGGCCGCCGAGGTCGGGGCCGAGCCCGTGGCGCTCGAGGCACTCCTGGACGCGAACTGCGCCCTGGGCTTCCTCCACCGCCAAGGCGATCGGTACCGGAACGACGACGTCTCGAACCAGTTCCTGGTCGAGGGGTCTCCGGGCTCGTACGTGGATCTCGTTCGCTGCATGCGGGATCCGCTCTACCACCTCTGGGAGAACCTGAGCGAGACGGTCCGGACCGGGAAGGCCTCGGCTTCGGCCGAGGGGAAGACCGAGCTCGCGACGGCGCGCGCCTATCACAACGGCTACTACGCCACGATGATGCGCGTGGCGGAGATCCTCGACCTCGAATACAGCGCCTACGGGAGGATCCTCGACCTGGGGAGCCACACCGGGGCGGGCGCGCTCTGCCTCGCCCGGCGCTATCCGCACTTCCAGGCCACGATCCAGGACCGCGCCCTCTTCCAGCCTCTGGCGGAGGAGTTCATCCGGACCTTGAAGCTCGACGACCGGGTGCGCTTCGCCCCCGGCGATCCCGATCACGCGCAGCCGGACGGGAACTACGACCTCGTCCTCCTGCCGCACTTCCTGTCGCAGCGCGGCCGCGACGCGATCCCGGGCATCCTGGCGAACGTCGTCGCCTCGCTCCGCAAGGGGGGCACGGTGCTCGTTACCGAGTTCGTGCTCGAAGAGTCGCGCGCCGAGCCGAAGGAAGCGGCGCTCTTCCGGCTGAACGTCCTCGCAGCCCACGGATCGGCCGCGGCGGGGGCGCTCACGCGCGCCGAGCTCGTCCGGTTCCTGCAGGACGCGGGCCTCACGGACGTGGACATGGTCGGGCTGCCGATGTTCGGCATCACCGCCATCACCGCCTGTAAGAGCTGACCATGCGCGTCGAACGGTTCAACGTCGGGCCGTTCGACAACAATCTCTACCTGCTCACATCGACGGGATCCAAGGACGCAATCGTCGTGGATCCCTCGATGGAGAGCGGCCACGTCCTCGAAGCGATCCGCTCCCGCGGCTTGAACCTCCGCCGCATCCTGCTCACGCACGCGCACGTCGACCATGTCGTCATGGTGCGCGCCTTTCACGAAGCGACCGGGGCGCCGGTCTGGCTCCATGCCGACGACAAGCTCCTTTACGAGCGCGCGGGCGACCAGGCCGCCGCGATGGGCCTCGCGTGGCCCGGCAGCGTGCCCGTGTCGCACTGGATGAACGACGGCGAGGACGTCGGCATCCCGGGCATCGACGCGCGGGCTCTGCACACGCCGGGACATTCGCCAGGGAGCATCACCTTCGCGACGCCCGAAGGGCTCATCGTCGGCGACGTCCTCTTTTCGGGGGGCGTCGGCCGCACCGATCTCCCCGGCGGAAGTGGGGACGTCCTCCTGCGAACGATCCGCGAACGGCTCTTCGTGTATCCCCCTGAAACCAATGTGTACCCGGGACACGGGGCGCTCACGACGATCGGCCGCGAGATGGCCTCGAATCCCTTCGTGGGCGTGCATGCCCTCCAAAACCCATAGCCCCGTCGCGACCGGGCTCGAGCACCTCCTCTACCCGAGCCCGCTCTACTACGATTTTCTAACCTCGCCCGAGCGCGTGCGCGAGTTCTATCCCGTCGACTACCGGGATGGCGCCGCGGCGGCCAAGAGCGCCGCGGCGCGTGCGTATCCGGCCGAGCGGCGCGCGGCGATCGCATCCGTGATGAAGCGGCAGGCGTCCGAGCTCGGAGCCGCTTCCGTCTTTGCCGCGGCGATCGCCAAGTTCGAGAAGAAGGACACGCTCGCGGTGGTGGCGGGGCAGCAGCCCGGTCTCTTTGGCGGACCGCTCTACACCGTCTACAAGGCGCTCACGTGCGTGCACCTCGCGCGTCGTGTGGAAGAGGCGTCGGGGCGGCCTACCGTGCCGGTCTTCTGGGTGGCTTCCGACGATCACGACTTCGACGAAGTGCGAAAGGCGTGGGTCACGGACGGCAGCGGCTCGGATCCCTTGCTCCTCGAGTACGAGGCGGGCGGACCCCACGCGTCCTTCTCGAGGATTCGCATCGGCTCTGCGATCGAGCCCGTGCTCGCGAAGCTCGAGGAAGCGCTCGGCGAGGCTCCGGAGGCCGGCGAGATCATGGCGCGGCTCACGGACGCGTACGCGCCCGGGCGCGCCTGGGCGGAGGCGTTCGCGCGGTTCATGGCCGGCGTCGTCGGACCTCTCGGCATGATCGTGTTCGATCCGGCGGACGCCGAAGCCAAGCGAATCGCGCTCCCGGTGTTCGAGCGCGAGGTGGAGCTGGGCGGACGCTCGGCCGCCGTCGCGCGCGATCGCGGCGAGGCGCTCGTCCGCCGCGGCTATCACGCGCAGATCGCGCGTGCGGGAAACGAGCTCAATCTCTTCTGGCATGGCGGCTCCGAGCGCGAAGCGGTGCGCGTCGACGAGGGCGGCGCGTTTCGAGCGGCCGGCGGCCAAAAGTGGACGCGCCAGGAGCTCCTCGATGCGATCCGCGCGAAGCCGGAGGACGCGAGCCCGGGTGTGTTGTTGAGGCCGATCGTCGAGGACCACCTGCTTCCGACGGCCGCCTACGTGGGCGGACCCTCCGAGGTCGCGTACTGGGCGCAGGTGTATGCGCTCTATCCGCTCTTCGACATGGCGCCCCCCGCGATCGCGCCGCGTGCCGGCGCGACGCTCCTCGAGCCCAAGGTGGCGCGCACGCTGAACAAGTTCCACCTCTCGTGGGAGTGTCTCTCGGGAGACGTCGAGGTCGTGATCCGCGAGGCGCTCCGCGCCATCCTCCCCGAGCGGTTCCGGGACGTGTTCCAGGAGGAGCGGGCGAAGTGGTCCGACGGTTTCCGCAAGATCGAGGAGCAGGTGCTCGCGTTCGATCCCTCGCTCAAGCCGGCGGTGATCACCGCGCACGGACGCGTGGAGCGCGAGATCGAGACCCTCGAGAAGAAGCTCCTCCACGTCTGGAAGCGCCGGCAGGAGGAGTCGGTCCAGCAGATCCGCCGCGCTCGTGCGCATCTCTTCCCGCACGGCGAGCTCCAGGAGCGGGTCGCCTGCTACGCCGGGTTCGCCTCGCGCCACGGCGCGTGGCTGACGGAGCGGCTCATGGACGCCACGCGGGATCCCGGCGCGCACGAGCTCGTGTCCCTGGGAGGTGCGTCGTGAAGATCGGCATCAGCTGCTATCCCACCCACGGCGGATCGGGCGTGGTCGCGACCGAGCTCGGGATCGAGCTCGCGCGCCGCGGACACGAGGTCCACTTCATCTCGTACTCGATCCCGTTCCGGCTCAAGGGCTACCAGGAGAACGTGTTCTTCCACGAGGTGCAGGTCATCTCGTATCCGCTCTTCCAGTACCCGCCGTACACGCTCGCGCTCTCGGCGAAGATGGCGGAGATCGCGGACGAGCACGGACTCGACGTCCTCCACGCGCACTACGCCATCCCACACGCCGTTTGCGCCTACCTCGCGCGGCAGGTCGCGGCGTCGACGAAGCTCCGGGTGGCGACGACGCTCCACGGCACCGACATCACGCTGGTCGGCTCGGATCAGTCGTTCCGGACGTTGACGCGATTCGGCATCGACCAGAGCGATGGCGTCACCGCGGTCTCGGACTATCTGAAGCGGAAGACGGTCGAGGTCTTCCATCCGCAGCGCGCGATCCAGGTCATCCCGAACTTCATCGACACCGAGCGGTACCGGCCCCGGAACGGCGACGATCCCTGTCCGCGCGAGCGGTTCGCGCGGAAGGACCAGCGCGTCATGGTCCACATCTCGAACTTCCGCCCGAGCAAGCGGGTCGAGGACGTGGTGCGGGTCTTTGCCGCGGTGCGGCGCGAGGTCCCCTCGGTGTTGCTGATGGTGGGGGACGGCGCCGAGCGCACGAAGAGCCGCGACCTCGCGGTGGAGTTGGGCGTGGAGCGGCACATCCGCTATCTAGGCCAGCTCGACGCCGTGGAGGACGTGCTCCGTCACGCGGACCTCTTCCTCTTGACCAGCGAGAACGAGAGCTTCGGCCTCGCCGCGCTCGAGGCCATGTCCTCCGGCGTCCCGGTCATCGGCACGACCGCCGAGGGCATCCCCGAGCTCATCCGGGAAGGGAAGACCGGCTACATGCTCCCCGTCGGCGACGTGGCCGGCATGGCGCGCCGCGCGATCGAGCTCCTCACGGACGAGCCGCTGCGGTGTTCGTTGGGGAAGGAAGCGCGCCGGGTCGCCGTCGAGAACTACGAGGCCAGCAAGGTCATCCCGATGTACGAGGAGTTCTACGCCCGCATCACCGGCCAGACGATCCCCGCCCGGGGATACCTGGCGCCGCCGGAGGGGCTGGCGTAAGGCGTGCGCACGGCTTCCCGGGGCTTTCTGTTGCTGCTCGGAACCGTGTTGGTTTTGGCGCCTGAGTGCTGGGCCCAATCGGCCGACGCGCCCGCCACCGTCGCGGATCCGCTCATCCAGCTGCCCGCCCCCACCGGAACGCAAGCCGTCGGCACGACCACCACGTTCTGGGTGGACGCGGCCAGAGCCGACACGATCGATGCGACTCCGCGTACCGTGTCCGCTCAGATCTGGTATCCGGCCGAGGTGACTCCTGGATCGGCGGTCGCCGAGTACGCGGCCGGCGTCGACACGGCCGGCGACTACGGTCGGCTCCTGGCCAGGGTTCGCGGGCACGCCCGGCGAGCGCCGCACTTCGCACGGAAGGTGAAGCGCGCTCCCGTTCTCCTGTTCTCGACCGGGCGCTCATTATCCGCGTACGACTACACGTCGATGGCCGAGGACCTGGCGAGCCACGGATACGTGGTCGTCGGGGTCAACAGCCCGGGCCTCTCGCGTTACTGGAGGCCGGACGGAGTGCAGGTTGCCGCTCAGCGGCCGCCATCGATCCGGGTTCTGCAGAAGTTCGACTCGGCGGACGTTTTCTTCGAGCCGATGGTTCGAGACGTGTCCGCCGACCTCCGGTTCGCTTTGGGCCGGCTGGAGCTAGCCGATCGCTCGGACCCGATCCTCAAGGACCACCTCGATCTGAAGCGGATCGCCATGGCGGGACACTCGAACGGGGCCATCGCCGCCTCACGCGCCTGCGCCGGCGACGAGCGGTGCCGGGCGTATTTCGGCATCGAGGGAACGCAGGCGCGCGAAGTTCGAAAGGGCGGTGTCACGAAGCCCTTCGCGCTGCTCATCAGCGATCAGTCGCTGGGATTCGACGCGGAAAACGTCTACCGGGAGCTCGGCTCGCACTCCGCGTCGCGCTACACGGTGATCATCGTGAAGGGGGCGGGGCACAACACGTTCACCGATCTCCTGCTCGTGCGCCCGGCTCTGTTCCAGTACTCCATCGATCCCAAGCGCGGCGCGGAGATCACCCGCGTCGCGATCCGTGCGTTCCTGGATATGAATCTGCTGGAGAAGAACGCAGGACTCCTCAAGTCCGCACTCGCGCCCTATCCCGAGGTGGAAATTCAGACGACCTTCGCGGCAGACCAAACCCCGGCACGCTGACACATTAGTAGACGATCACTACTTGGAGTTGTCCCGCCGCGCCGGAGCTGCAGGCTTAGGGGGAGGGCGTACGCCGGGTTCCAGATACAAATCAAATGTCGTATCGGCGTCGAGCTTGAGCGAAAATCGGTTTAGATAGCAAGTGAGGCACCAGCTTGTGGCCTCGTACTTGATCCCCGGACGCATCAACGCCTCAATCCTTCCCGCGCTATCTGGACGCGCGCGGCCGATCCCCGACGTGCCCGACTCTCGAAATTGAACTTCAGCCATCGGGACAGGATCCTTTGTTTTGACGGATCGGACCACCCCGGACCATCGCACTGGCTCGAGCTTGTAGGCGATGAGCGTATCGCGCTCAATTGCCGCCGCAAAGGTCCACGGGATCTGGAACCTCCGTGTGTCACCCCATAGGGGGTTTATCTCAAAGGTGTAACGGCCAGGACGTACCAGAATCCCTGCATTCCCAAGGGAGTCTGTTCCCGCGGCCTTATATCCGTCTCCGGCGGACGTGAGCAGGCGGACGCCAGCGCCTGATAGTGGCCGGTCCTCCTTTGTGTTCAGATGAAGACAAATGACGCGGCCACTCAGGATGACATTCAACGAGTCGTCGTGATCCAGGACGGTGAATGTCGTGTCGAGTTGCGGGAATCCATAAGTGTAGTCATGGACGACCAAGTGATACGACCCTGTGGGAAGCAGGAGGCGGTACGGCGGGTGGCCCAAGTAGTGGGCGGCGACCACAGAGCTCTCGCCATAGGCTGTCACCGAGACCAAACGTGGTTCCTTCCCTTCTGGTATGACGACACGCCCCGTCAAATAGCTGCCCCCGAGCCGGAGGGTTGCGTGTGGAAGACTGGAAGAGAGCCTAAATGGCCTAATCATCATCGAAGGTAGGCCCTTGGAGCTGAAGGGCGTGATCTCCAGCGTGTATTCCCCGGGCGTGTAATCGAGACTGAATCTCCCAAGAGAGTCGGTTTTCGCTTCCGCCAATTTTTCATGCGAGGGCCAAGCAAACAGACGGTCGTATTTGGATAGGAGAAGCCACGCCCCTCCTACCGGATTGCCCTCCCGATCGAGCAGCTCCCCCTCGAGGTGCGTCAGCTGGGACGTGCTTTCGGGTTTATGGGCGCAGGAAACGACCAGGAGACACGCCAATGCGAGCATCGAGAGGGGCAGGCTCATCAGCTTCATGACGAGGGTTCCCCGGCTGCGGGGCTTGTGGCGGAAGGGGGAAAACGGTACGATTCCGGAAGTCTATATCCTTTCGAGTTCTCCCAACCACAACGGATTGCGGTGTTTCCTATGAACCATCGTGAGCGCATACGGAATACCCTCCTCGGCCAGCCGACCGACCGGCCGCCGGTCAGCTTTTGGCGGCATTTCTACCACCGGGAGGGGTCCGCGGAGGCCCTTGCGGAGGCCATGCTCGAGTTCCAGCGGACCTACGAGTGGGACCTCCTCAAGGTGAACCCGCGCGCCTCCTACCACGTCGAAGACTGGGGGACAAAGACCAAGCGCCCGGGGATGGGGCCGCTCGACAAGCCGAAAGTCGTCGAGAGCCCGGTGAAAGAGCCGGGCGACTGGGCCAAGATCCGCGCGCTCGATCCGACCAAGGGTGTGCTCGGCGAGCATCTCGACGCCGAGGAGCGGATCGCCGCGGCCGTTCAGGGGGACACCGACTGGGTGATGACCGTGTTCAATCCGATCTCGATCGCCGCCGATCTCATCAACGATGACGAGCGCTTCGTGAACCATCTCCGGCATCACGGCGAGCGGGTGCACGAGGCGCTCCGCGCGATCACGGAGACCTTCGCCGGATTTGTGCGCGAGACGATGGTGCGCGGCGCGTCGGGGATCTTCTTCGCGACCACCGACTGGGCGAACGCGGATCACATCGACAAGGAGCTCATGGCGGAGTTCGGGCGGCCGTACGACCTCAAGGTTCTCTCCGAGGCGCTGGGGGGGCTCGTGAACGTGATCCACGTTTGCGGCCCGAACGCCTTCGTCGACGAGCATCTCGACTATCCGGTCGGCATCGTGTCGTGGGATGCGCACGGGGAAGGGAACCCGAAGATCGCAGCCCTTCGCCAGCGAACCCAGAAGACGCTGCTCACTGGGGTCGATCACGAGGGGACGTTCGTGAACGGCCCCGCCGCCGCCGTTCAGGAGGAAGCCAAGGAGGCCATCCAGGAATCGGGCGGCACCCGCTTCATCCTCGGCCCGGGCTGCGCGGTACCCGCCGTCGCGCCCATGGCCCATTTCCAGGCCGTCCGGGAGGTAACGCTCGCGTGCGCTTGACCGTCTTCAAATCGAAGCTCCATCGCGTCCGCGTCACTGAAGCCGATCTCAACTACGAGGGCTCGGTCACGATCGACTCCGACCTCATGGACGCGGCCCAGATCCTGCCGTGGGAGCAGGTGAACGTGCTCAACGTGAACAATGGCGAGCGCTTCGACACGTACGCCATCCGCGGCCCGCGCGGGACTGGTGTCATCTGCCTGAACGGCCCCGCCGCGCGCCTCGCGCACGTGGGGGACCTCGTCATCATCCTCACCTACGCGCAGATGGAGCGCGAGGAGCTGCTCCGCCACACCCCCATCGTCGTCCACGTCGACGAGAACAACCGCATCCAGACCTCGAGCTCAGGCGCGAACCGAGGCGCCAAGGGGTGAGCCGTCCCGTCGCGCGGGCCCACGCGGC
>Ga0111539_10000826_pt1 | contig 40221 bp, 29 predicted proteins | sample RhiMethybrSRZTD1_FD_79667 | JGI IMG/M metagenome (GOLD analysis project Ga0111539, IMG submission 79667) | Populus rhizosphere microbial communities from Tennessee, USA - Rhizosphere MetaG P. TD hybrid SRZTD1 (version 2) (version 2) | ecosystem: Host-associated > Plants > Roots > Rhizosphere >...
GATCGATCCTGATTATCGCGGAAGATATAGAAGGCGAAGCATTAGCAACGCTTGTCGTAAATAAGCTGCGCGGTACGCTCGGCATCGCCGCAGTCAAAGCCCCGGGCTTTGGTGATCGTCGCAAGGCAATGCTTGAAGACATTGCGGTCCTTACGGGCGCAAAGGTTATTACTGACGATCTCGGTATCAAGCTGGAAAATGTCATGCTTGAGGAGCTGGGCAACGCGAGGAGAGTGACGATTGGCAAGGACACCACGACGATCATTGATGGCGGGGGAAACATCCAGGACTTGCAAGCTCGTGCGAACACCCTCAAAGCTCAAATGGAAGACTCTGCCTCCGACTATGACCGTGAAAAGCTGCAGGAGCGGCTGGCAAAACTGGTGGGCGGCGTCGCGATCATTCGCGTCGGCGCGGCCACTGAAACGGAACTCAAAGAGAAGAAGGCGCGTGTTGAAGACGCAATGCATGCAACTCGCGCAGCAGTTGAAGAAGGTATCGTGCCGGGTGGAGGTGTGGTCCTGATCCGAGCTGCGAAGGCGTTAGATAAATTCAAAGCCTTCAATGAAGACGAACCTGCAGGCGACCCGGACGAGCAAATTGGCGTCAACATCGTGAAGCGCGCGCTTGAAGAACCTCTGCGACAAATCGTTGCCAATGCGGGCAAAGAAGGCGCGGTCATCGTCGAGAGAGTTCGCTCCGAAAAGAACCCGAACATCGGCTACAACGTGATAACGGAGGAGTTTGAAGATCTCATAGCTGCCGGTGTCATTGATCCCGCGAAGGTCACGCGCAGCGCCTTACAAAACGCCGCGTCGATCGCCGGATTGATGCTGACGACTGAAGTACTGATTTCTGAGTCTCAGGAAGATAACAAACCTGGCGAAGTGTCCGGTGGTGCGGGGTAAGGGTCATTCTGACAGAGCGGGTTTTATGGCTGCACCATTGCGAGAACGCGAACGTGCAATGCGGTTTGTAAAGGCGAGGTCATTTATATGCCAGCGAGTGGATTGTCCCTCGCGGCGAATATTGCCGGCCCAATCGGATTCGTAGGTATAGGGCCCTGAGAACTCCCAGTCTGTGGGTGTGTAGAGTAGATACACGTCGCTCAACACCGCATGTGCGACAAAGTCTTTTCCTTCCGACAGTAAGGTATAAATGCCTCTTTCTCTTAATTGCTGCATCGATCGATTCTCTCCGTATCAAAACTGACTGATGTCTTTTCCGGTGTAGGCAGAGCCTACGCGGCTCTGTCATATATGTCAAACTCAAAATATAGTCTGGATAAACAATATGTCTTATATCTGACAAATACTCTCCACGAAAGGAGGCTCATAACGTGGTACCACATATATCCTGCATTTGACATATACTGTTAGCCGGCGTAAGGTTCTTGTGAATCGAGTCCGGCTTACTCCCTTCTCAGTCCCTCTGGAAATCGACCAGATCTCCTGAAGTCAACAGCCACCAAAACGAGGGGCGCGAAAATGTTTGGACGACAAGTCACCTTGAAACTTAAGCCCGATGCCGCAGCGGAGCTTACCAGGATTGTCAGCAGCGAGATTAACCCGATCCTGCGACGCCAGAAGGGCTTTCGCGATGAGACCATCCTCGTCGCGCCTGAGCGCTCGGAAGCCATAGCCAACAGCTTCTGGGATACGCCGGAGGATGCAGAGGCCTACGGCCAAACTGCTTACCCTCAAGTGCTGACAGCCCTGGCGAACGTAATTGAGGACGTCCCCACCGTAAAAACTTTTGACCTTGTTACTTCGACTGTTGACCCGACTTTTGCAGGTAAGCTGGCGTGACGCCGCTAGTTGCCAGTACACGCGCGCCAATAATTCCCGTCTCCCCTTTAGCACGGAACGTTAAAGCGATTGTCGAAGGACAGGCACGGCCAATTGCTAGAGGAGCAGCATGAAGACTTTTTATGCAATGAGACGCGCAAATGGCGATTGGTATGCTGTTGGGGACAAGGGCAATCTTCAGGTACCGATCTTCAAGAGCAGGGACGACGCAATGACAGCTCATTCGCGCGACTCCGGAATGGAATGCTTTAGACCGGTAACGTTCGATGTGCGCGCACTCGAAGAAGTGCGGAGGACTGACGGCAATACGGCATCTTTCCTAATGATCAGCGATCCCTTGCGTCACCTGAAGCATGGTCTGCGACTGGGTTTTACTGAGCTGGCTCCGTTACTCGTCGACTCAACCGAGAGGCATATCCGCATATGACAACAGTGGCAGCGACAGTAACCGGGGGAGGTCTCAGTGGTAATCAGGGCGAATCCTGGCCAGGAATCCACTCGCGATTTCAATTAGTCCTTCTCGCTGGTCGCAGAAGCAAGCAGCTCTTTAAGGGTGCGAATCCGCGAATCCCGGCGGACCCACTGAAGCGACGAAATACGAGCATAGCACTCGAGGAATTGAAACGAGGGCTTGTACCTTTCGCGGGCCAAAATCGGATCACCTCGCAGACGATTTCCACTTCCATAGACACTGACGGAACGCGAACCGAGGTAGACCACGTCACTGATTTTGATGTCCAAAACGCGAGTACGTGAATGAAAGGGCTTAGAATCTATCTCTGTAAGAGGACTAATCCGCTGGGCGGAGGACTCATCTTCTACAGTCAACGTGCCGGTGGTCCATGTTATCGCTGGCGATACGAAGAGCTTCGCGGAGAATGGCTGTTTTCTCGTATGCATGCCGCTGAGCTAACAGTGACGGAACTTGTCTCCGCGCCCTGGAAAGACATACCCGCTCTGCTGAAGACTACTCTCGACCAGCATTATTTGGAATAGCGTTGAAGATCGTCGCTCACGGCTTTATTCGACGTGGTTGTTCCGACCAGCGGTGCTCCATATCTGAAATCCGATCGACTCACGCAAGGGATCGTCGCCACAGACTTACGGTGGCCGTTCTTCAGATCGACCATCTTCGCCCTGATTGAATTACCGCAAAATGCGTAGGGCGAGATCGGGGATTGCAGATAACGGATCCTCTTTTTTCATGTTTAAGTACATTGCCAGCAATTGCGGTCGCGCATTTGTTTGAGCGAGTTGCGGCAGTGTTTCCAGATTTCGTCGATTAAGGTTTGTGCTCATGCGCCACAACCGCATGGCGTCGTCGATCGCGTTCTGCTGCGCAGCAACCACCGCAACCTCAGCCAACGCATTCGGCAAACTACGCCAGAGCGAGTCCCGTTGGGCCAACAAAAATTTCTCGGCCGCTTGCCATTGTTTTGTCCGACAGTAGGCGGTGAATAGCTGACTTATTGCGCGGCTTTTATAATCTTCCGTGGAAGCGGACTCGATGTAACCCCGCCAAATCGGAATAGCCCGTTGCCATTCGCCACTGCCTGTCATCGCTGCAGCGAGGCTAAAGGCGCGGCTTGAACCTGGATGGCGAACGAGTTGCTGGAGGCTGGACCAGATTTTCTCTTTCAGATCAGATGGAACTTCGTCTCCATTCACCAAACCTTGGATCAAAGACGTTTCCTCCGCGTCCCATTCGCGACGCGCGTCGAGCAACTGCGCCAAAAACGAAGGTTGTTTAGCGAGCAGAGAATTTCGCAGTGTGTTGAGCTGTAGGTTGCCGTGGGTTACGAGTGCCGCTATCTGAAATGCATAGTCTGTTTCAGGCGGCGCGCTCCTCAATTCACTTGTCAGAATTTTATCAAGCTCGGCTTGGTCTTCCTTCTCGTTATGCTCTTTGGCAAGAAAGAAGGCGAATGATCTTACAACCTGATAACGTTCATTCAACGCCTTGCTGTCGTCAGATTTTGCCGCCAGTGCGACCAACGCCTGCCGATACGACTCGCGCTCGAGTCCATACTCCTCGCGACCGTCGTAGTATTGTGCGCGCTCCAGCCAGTATTCCGAGGTGGAACGTCGCGCGGTTTCATCGCCAAGAATCTTCGTTTCTATCACTCGCTGTCCCGAACCACCTTGCACCGCGCCCGCTAACTGATGGACGTCTTGCAGCAATACGTCGTCGCCTTTCATGGACACGAGCTCTTCCACTAAAGGTTGTGCTGCGAGCGATTGATTCATCCGCTGATACGTTTCAGCCAGACTTCGTTTGGTCCAATAGCGGAGCTGCTTCTCCGGGTTGACCCTGATCGATGGACCAACCGATAGGGACCGAGTGATTTGATCGTTGACGAATTTCGCATCGGCATCGGTGAAAGGAAGCTCGAGTGATTTCTGCAGAAGTTTCGCGCCGGCTTGAGGCGAGTAGTTTCGTAAGCGTTCGCCAAGTTGGAAATGGTCGGCGGCTGTTCGGACGTCTAAAGTGTCGGCCAGCCACTTCACGTCCTGTACGTTGCCGGCATAATTGTTTGCTTTCAAGTAACGATCGATGCGCACCCAATCAGATGTATTGGCCCGTATTTCAGCAGCTAAATCATCCAGCACCTCGCCCGCGGTACCTGACTTGGCGCGCAGCCGTACTCGCTGCATCAGCCATTCGTCATTTCCAGGCGAACGTTTAGCCAACCACGCGTCAAGCTCTTTCGGGTCGCCGTTGCTGCTCCAGAGTTTGACGAACTCTTCAGCTCCGTTGATGTCATCGGGACAGAGTTCGTAGTACAAACGCCGGTTGGCAATATTACCGGCATCACCGCCGGCAGCATTCCGGATCAGCCATCTCAAACCATAATCAGCCGGACACTGCCAGTTCTCAGCAGATGACAACTGTTCCAGAGTCTTGCTGACCCGCGCTGTTTGTCCGGCCCGATCATAGATAACGAGGCGCCGAAGCAGGGAATTAACTGTCGAAGCATCTTCGCTGTCCAGTTGCCTGGTTAGGTCGCTAATGTTTTTGTCCAGTAGCAGAAAAGTGATTTCGCGCTGAAGCTCTTCAGCGGATTGATAGCGTGTTTTTTCCTGACCAGCGGCGTTTAGAACCAATGTCAGGCAGGTCAGACAAATCAGTAGGGTCTTGTGCATAGGGCACCTATCAGGGATCTAAGGCATTACCGAGACTACCAAAGTTACGAGGTGCTTGTTGGATTCGATCCGATTCAATAAACGTTGTCCTGTAAAACGCCTTGCGAAGTCGCAGGCGAAATGTGTCGGCCGAGACTTGTTTTGATCTTAATCAAAAGGGCACCACCCCTCCCTTCGCTAGCCTCAAAAGTCAGGTTCCGGCTTGGACACAGTCAGTATCGCCCGCGGTAGCGGGTGGGTACGCCCATGACTTCCCGGATCGCAATCATGTTCCGCGGCGGCGAGTTGCTATCTGCGAGGATCAAGTTAAGAAAACGCGCGACTAGTTACTCTTCGTTGAATTCAATATGAGATTTGGCGGAAGCTAACTGCAATTCACAAATCACATACTGAAAGCGGCGTCCCTTTCTACCGTCTTATTTAAGAAGGCCAGGCAGCCGGCCACTGAGCAACTGATCGGACAAACGTGAGTTGTTCGTAAACAACTCCCGCTCGAGCATTGCGATTTGGACCACAACCATCCCGAAGACATTCAGCTCGCTGCACCGAGCGAAGGCACGATGTTGTCGGCGATGTATTCGCCATCCTCTACTTACTGGGCGTTACACGTATCTCGTAGTGGTAACCACCGGCGTAAGCTCCCGCTGATTGAGGTAGACTAGGCACATGGGCCATCGAAACACGTTGAGCGGTCACATTCAGGAAGTGTGGTACATCAAGGGCTCTGATCGGGCAATTGTCGAATTGTGGGAACACAACCGCGAAGTACTCAATGCTCTGCCGAGCGACGCCGAGGAGAAATGGCCATACCTTGGGAAAAACATGTTCTCTATGTCACCTATATTGACCCATGTATCCGCCGACGCCCTGCAACCGACATATCGTGGTCCCGTCATATATTTTGGCGGTTCGTTCAGTTCGCTATTTGCAGACTGGTCTGAATGGCTTATCAAATTCGAGGATCTTCTGCGACGCCTATACTGGGAACATGCCGTCGTCGTGCTCGTTACCGAATCGATGGGACAGTATGTGTACCGTTGGGATGCGAAGCTCGATACCTTTGATGCTGAAAAACCGACTCCCATCGCGGAGTGGAAGTTTGAAGGCGGTCCGCGTGACTTCGTTGCGGAATGAAAGCCTGGTTCAAAACACAGAAGATCCCACATTAAAGCAGAACGGGCAGCGTGCGTTGCGCGTAAGTGTTTGAAATTGATTGGTCGGGGACCGAGCCTCCGACCTCACGGTCCCGAACCTGCCACAGTGAATTTGACGACTGATCGGCGAACGAGGCTTGACGACATCACCGATTCCCACTCACGGTCGAACCGTGAAGGGCAGACCAAATTTCGGTCCAATGAGGGGAATTGGTCCATTGCTGAACGAACCAACGGCGTCGGTCACGAAGGAGCGTTCCTCACAATTTATGTGTTTACCTATCACTAGCTCATTGGTCAATGAGCGCCGGGAGATATTCATTATCCACATTCAGTGCCAACTAAAGCGAAGTCTGCGTGTCAGAGGCAGTTAGATACATGATGTTTAGAAAATCAACAATTTCGGTGCTGTGTATGTCTTGTTCAAATTTATCGATTTAGGGAGTGGTGCTGAGTTCTATCTACCGAAGCAGATCTTCCTTCGCGTAAGTCTTGGAGATACGGTTATTCACTATCCTTTTTGTTTCATCGCTATCGCCCACTTCTGCGCCACGGGGAAGTATTTATCATGAGAGCGCTAACTATGATCATCGTGGCATCGCTTATTGTGGCAATATCGACGCCGCGACAGCCGCTCTCACCCGGAGTTAGCGCGCAGGAGCGGCTCCGAATCGTTATTGAGGAGGTGCAACTTCCAGTCGCCGTATATGACGCGTATGGTCATTTCGATCCCACCCTCACGATCGATGATCTACTCGTACTGGAAAATGGCACGCGGCAGGAAGTGAGAAGCGTCCGTCACGTGCCGGCGAAGGCGGTTCTGCTCCTCGACACTGGTGGTGAATTAAATTCGGCGAAAAACATCCGAACAACGCGGGCAATTGCTAAGAATCTTGTCGCGACTCTCAGTGATCAGGACGAAATTTCGGTATTGCAGTTTAACGATAGAGTGGAACTGCTTCAGGACTGGACCAATGATTTCGAGCAAGTCTCGCGAACGCTGGATACTAAGTTACTGTCGGGCAAACGCGCGCGTTTGTCCGAGGGATTAATTGCCGCAGTGAGTCAATTCGGAGAACTACGCAGGATCAATCGTCATTTGGTTCTGATAACCGACGGGGTTGAGACGCCCATAAGCAAGTTTGTTGAAACCGAAGTGCTGAAACACCTGCGCGCAACGAACATAGTTGTACACGTGATCAGCTATAAAGGCGTTTCTCAGGAAGCGATGAAGAACAGTAAGCGCATCCTGCGCAAGCGGAATAAAAGTATCACTCCTGATGACGTGGTGAACTCGCTTCCTGACGATCCTGGTTTTGATCAACTAAGGGATCTTCACAAGCCCGGTGGGATCATCGCTGATGTAGATATCGATAGGCAACGGAATGTGAGAGAGTACGAACGGGCAATGAAGCAGAGCCAGTCGCACCTCTACTCACTAACTAATGAAACCGGCGGCCATATGTGGTTACCTGATTCCGTTAGTGAGATTATCGCCAATGGCGCTGATGTCGCTCGTCAGATCGATTCGCAGTACATTGTAACCTATAGGCCAAAACAGGCAGTAGCATCAGCAACTGAAGGCGAGCTGCGTCGAATCGACGTGGTTTCACGTCGCGTTGGCTTGTATGTTCTTTCGCGACGCCATTACTTTATACCGGCCAATCGTCCCTTACAGAACGAAGAGTGACTTACTGATTCGGTTCGACTGCGATTGGCTCCTCGGCACGGTCATTTCGCCGTACCATATACCCGCTTCCCTACAATTGTGTTCCCTGATTTCGGCTTACGCGCTTAGGCTTGCAGTCAACAGCACTTGAAACTGAGGCGACAACTGAAGGTTATTTTATACGATTCGAGCAGTGACCGATTCCGCGTAGTGCAGTTCGCAATTCATGATGGGAGCCTTTAGCAGCTAAGGATGTCCGATGATTCTCCTGTTGAGATCGGTGTCGCCGCCGGATCTTCTGATCAAAGCCATTTTTCGCGAACAATCAAGCGCATGGAAGAAGAGCAAATGACGTATATCGCGTTACTCGGAGAGTATACCTCGAGCTTTGCGCCACATGTTGCGACCGAGATCGCACTCCAACATTCGAGCGCTATCCTCAGCACAGCAATCAATGGCGACTGGGTGTCCACTCAGGATATCGACGAGTCGCTCTTCTCACGGTACTCGGGCCTCTGGGTTGCTCCGGGAAGCCCCTACAAAAATCTTGAGCGAACGCTCTGGGCTCTTGAGTACGCCCGAAAGAATTGCGTCCCGTGTTTCGGGACGTGCGGCGGATTTCAGCACATGGTGCTCGAGTACGCTCGCAACGTCTTGCACTACCGAGACGCTCAACACGCCGAATATGACCCGTACGCATCGACGTTGTTTGTTTCGCGTCTGGCCTGTTCGCTGGCGGGCCGTGAGATGGAGATTAGGTTCGAGAGCGGATCACGAGTTGCTGAGATCTACGGATCGACGTTGGCCAGAGAGGAATACTACTGCAACTTCGGAGTGGACCCCGGCAAGGTCGGATTCTTAGCGAGCAGTGGGCTGCGCATTAGTGGCTCGGACAGCGAGGGGGAGGCTCGGGTGATCGAGTTGCCGGATCATCCGTTTTACGTGGGGACGTTGTTCGTACCGCAGACGAGGTCGACCGAGCGACAGCCACATCCGCTCGTAACAGCATTCGTGGAGGCGGTGGCCGCGGCGCCGCCGTCGAACTAGTAGTTCCAGTAGCAGCTACCGCGACCGGTTACGGAGACTCGTAACAATGTAGGATGATCTACAACGACTCGCCTCTTGTAGAGATCTACTCGCCGAACAGATTGCCTGTTTTACAACAAGTTCGTTTCCTGTGGTCGATTGTGGTGGTAAGGTTCTGCCGCGTTATTTCAATAGTTCAATCGCGCGCGGTGACTTCCAGCCCTGTGCTGATCAAACGTCATGAAAAATCTCCACGTAATTAAAATCGCGACAATTCTGCTACTGGCATTCACGAGTGTCTCAGTTAGTGATGAACGTACTCAGAGCGTGAGTGAACGTTATCAACGCGCGCGACAAATACTTGATGCGGGATTACCGACTCTTGGTGGTTCCTCCAGGCAAAATGCTCTCGCTGAGGAAATTGTGCTTCCGATGCCGACAGGCTCTTATCGAGTTGGTAGGGAGAGTTTTCACCGAATTGACGCCTCAAGATCAGAAACATTCACCGAGAGCCCTGAGGATCACCGTGAAGTGTTATTTCATATATGGTATCCGGCTGAACATACCGGCGGTTCAGTTGCTCCATACATTGATTCGTTGCCGGATGATGAAATTTCTCGTAACTCTTATTCGTTCGCGGGATTTGAGCCATTGATGAAGACACGCTCGCACGCATTTACGGGCGTCAAAGTCTCCAGTGCCAAGAGGCGCTATCCGGTAATATTTTTTTCTCACGGATTGGGAAGGGTGGCAGCGCACTACAGTGCCTTTCTGGAGAACCTGGCAAGCCACGGTTATATCGTTGTCGGCGTAGATTCACCATTCTTTTCGTCCGCTCTTAGAATGCCCGACGGTCGCATCATTCAGAACAAATCGCAACGATATCAGCGCAAGGGCGCGCGTGAAGAGGAAGCAGTCATCCAGGCGCAAGATCTTATTTTTGTTCTGAATGAATTGAAGCGAATCAAAACGGATATTGGCATAGGTTTAGCAGGACGGTTTGACCTCCGACACGTGGGAGTATTTGGTCACTCTCGGGGTGGTTTCACGGCTCCGCACGCTTGTTTATTAGACAGTCGATTCCGGGCCTGTCTCAACCTCGACGGGTACCCATTAACTCCTGCCGTAATGGAGCAAGGTATCCGGCAACCTTATATGCACATTGAAGAACTCGCGCCGTGGTTGCCACCCGCAACCGACGAGGAATTAGCCAGGGCTAACCAGACGCGCGAAGAAGCGAATAGACAGGCACGGGAGGCGGAGCAGCAAAGGGAGAAGACATTCAGCAAAATGTCTTCCGGCGTGTATCTCGTCACGGTCAAGGGGGCAATGCATAATAGCTTTAGTGATATGCCGTTTATTGCGCCTCAGCGTTATAGCAATATAGAAATCAACGCCGAACGCGCTCTGACGATTACGAATGCGTATATTCTGGCGTTCTTTAACCGCTACCTTCAAGGCCGGCAGCAATCGTTGCTCACAACTTCCGATCCGATGTTTCCCGAAGTCACATTGAAGGTATATCGCCCGAGAAAACAAAATTAGATCCGGCAAAGTTTTGTCCGGCAATCTCGACCTTCCCTCTTGCGGTATATCTTTTATCGAGGAGCGATTAGATGACAGATCGAAGGTATTGTCTACGCGCACGGTTTTTGGTGACCTTTACCACATTGATATTGGTGTGTTGAGTATTGAGAAATGAGATCCCTGTCACGTTGATTCATCAGGAAAACAAGACGGACGTTCATACAATGAAAACCTTCATAGTGGATGCTTTCACAGACACACCATTTAAAGGGAATCCGGCCGGCGTTTGTCTGGTGGACTCGCCATTGGGCGATGAACGTATGTTAGCGATCGCTCAAGAGTTGAACCTTTCTGAAACCGCTTTTCTTTGCCCACGGGAGAACCCAGGCGCTTATTCCATCCGATATTTTTCACCCAAGATGGAAATCCCCCTGTGTGGTCATGCGACCTTGGCCTCCACCAAAGTGATTTTCTCGACTCGCGGACTCACCGCGGTGCACTTCCTAACCACCCAGAGTCTCGAATTGTCCGCCCAAGCGTCGAACGGCCAAATCGTCATGGAGTTTCCCATTTACGAGACACAGTCCGCGGACGCGCCGCCGGCCCTGCTCGCGGCGTTGGGAGTTAAGGCAGTCAGGAATGTCGCCTACAATGAAGAAACCAAGATCTTATTGCTGGAATTAGCACGCCCCAATGAGGTGGCTGGATTGGAGCCGGATTTTACAGCCCTGCTTCAGTCTCACCACTCCATTAATGGGGTTTTAGTGACTGCGGCATCTGCTTCAGACGGATATGATTTTCATTCACGGTACTTCTGGCCGTGGAGCGGCACGAATGAGGACCCGGTAACCGGAGGTACTCACACCTTCCTGGCAAAATATTGGTCGTCGAGACTAGGGAAAACAAAAATGAGGTCTTTTCAAGCGTCAAAACGAACCGGTTTCATGGATGTGGAATTGACGGAGGGTAAGCTGCGGATTCAGGGCCAAGCCGTTATTGTTTTCGCAGGCCGGCTAACCATTCAGATTTAGGGCCATACTACCTCGATTCCCTTGGCTCAGAATAGATTCTCCAGGAGCAGTTGCAGTCTATTGCGATAGCTCCGGCCTGAAGTTAATTGGGTGGCATCGTGGAGCAAGATTGCATATTCGCCATGGAATAGCGGGTGAAATTCTTTAACGCGTTCGAGATTTACGATGATTGAACGGTGAACACGCAAGAATCTATTCGGATCGAGTCTAGCTTCCAGTCTGCTCATCGTACCTCTCACTAGATGTGACTCTCGCGCGCTGTGCAATCGAACATAGGTATCAGCGGCTTCAATCCAGTCGATCTGCCGAACATCCAGAAAGAATATACGGCCGGGCGACTTGACTACGATTCGGTCCAGATATCGTTCCCTTCGGTCAAGGTCTTCAATTGAGGCTTGTGGTCTTTCATGAGATTCGTCGATACCGCGGTCGCGGATCTGGATCTTGGCTTTCTCCAGGGCCTTGACGAATCGCTCGCGCGTGAAAGGTTTAAGCAGGTAGTCAATCGCATGTACGTCGAAAGCTTGCAGAGCGTATTTGTCGAAAGCTGTAACAAAAATGATAGACGGCATCGCGTCAGTACCAACCTGGTCCAACACATCAAAGCCATTCATTTCCGGCATCTGCACATCGAGAAAAACCAGATCAGGACCCTGCTCAATGATTCTTTCGACCGCCTCGCTACCATCACCACATTCGCCAGTAATAGCTATTTCCGAGTCGTCGCGCAAAAGCATCCGAATGCCCTCGCGCGCCAAGGGTTCATCATCAACGATCAGTGTTCTAATCTTCCTCATTTTTGCTTATCGCCGGTTGGATTGTATTCGCCCATTAAAGCGACCAATTTCATACGAGTGTTATCGATTAGACCTGATCAAGAGCCTGCGAGAAGTCGTCGATAAGATCTCGTTCGTCTTCCAGCCCGACTGAGATCCGCACGAGATTCTCACGGACCTCCATTGCACTACGCTGCGCTTCTGTCAGGGTGTCGCCCCACATCGCCGCGGGATGGACCAGCAGCGTCTCGAATCCACCGAGGCTCGCGGCGTAAGATCCCAACTTGAGGGATGCAATGAAGCTCTCGGCTGTCTCATAACTGCCGCATAGCTCGACGCTCATCATGCCGGTAAAGCCACTCATTTGCTCCTGAGCCAGTTCATGCTGTGGATGAGACTCAAGCCCCGGATAATTGACCCGCTCTATCTTCGGGTGCGATTCGAAAAAACGAGCCAGCCTCAGGGCGTTTTGGTTGTGGCGCTCGACCCTTAATCCCAATGTTCTTAGCCCACGCAACAGGAGCCACGCGTCGAAAGGGCCCAGTGCCGCCCCCATCACAATGTGGAACCGCCACGCACGCTCTATGAACGTTCGTGAGCCGATGATCACGCCAGCGGTAACGTCGCTGTGACCGCCGAGATATTTCGTCGCGCTATGAACAACCACATCGATGCCATATTGGAGAGGTCGCTGATTAATTGGCGTGGCGAAAGTGTTGTCGACAATCGTAGTGATGCCGCGAGTCTTTGCCAATGCTGCCACGGCCTGAAGATCGGTGAGCCCCATCAGCGGGTTTGCCGGCGTCTCAGCGTAAATCAGTTTTGTGTTAGGCCTGAGCGCCTCAGCCCAGCGCTCAGCGTTCGTCTGATCCACAAAAGTGCACTCAATCCCCAATCGTGGCAGCACGTCTTCCAGAAGTGCAGCCGTACCCGCGTATAGATTGCGCTGCGCGACGACGTGATCTCCGCTATGCAGCAAGCTCATCACAGAGGTGCAGATCGCGCCCATGCCGGAAGCAGTTACCAGGGCAGCCTCGCCGCCCTCGAGCGTTGCCATTACCGCTTCTACCTGCTCATGGGTTGGGTTACCATACCTTGAATAATACTCAGTCGGCTTAACAGACTTCGCCAGTGCCGCAAAGTGCTCGGACGACTCCGCGAGAAAGGTGGTGGTCTGCCAGATAGGAGGGCTGATTGCGCTGGTGCGATTGAACTCTCGCGCCGCATGAACGCACTTTGTTTGGGCCCCGTCCGCGTCGGTGATCTCATTCGTCATAGTTCTCCTCGTATAACGATCTATTGACTACTTCAACGCGCCGATTTGATAGGCGCAGCATCACGATAAGACCAGTTACGTCCGGCGCTCGCCGGCAATTGTTCGGTAATCACGCTTTGGTGTGTCGGCCACGGTACGCGGTGACTTCGATCCCGACCAACGCGCCGAAAGGCATCTTGACCTGTGGCGTGCTACGCACTGGATACGGCGCCTGGAACACAGCGGAGTACACGCGATTCATAGCCTCGAAATCCCCAATGTCGGATAGAAAGACTGTTGTGCGTATCACGTCCGCCAGCGAGAGCCCAAGGCTTTTCAAAATATCGGAAACGATTTCCAGGCAACGAGCGGTTTGGGCCGTTATATCACCCTCGATGAGGTGGCCCGATATTGGGTCTCGCGCGATCTGACCAGCAAGGAACACGAAATCCCCAGCCACGACGGCGTGAGAGTAGGGGCCGTACGCTGCTGGGATGCTTGTGTCAGGGAAGGAATAGTGTTCCATATCCTCTGTAACCTTTCGCCTGCGAATTGGCTGTCCATTCGTGGAATTGGTATCTTAGGTTTAACTAATTTTTCAGCCGATCTGTTTGAAACTCTATGGTAATGGACCACGGATATTCAATATCCAATTCTCAATTGGTCTTCCCAAGGAGGCCCGATGACACTCCAAAATCTGACTCTTAAACGAGGCAACGGCTTAAATCTTTATCGTCAATTAGTCGGTGAACTAGAACGCGCCATCAAGGCAGGTGACCTGAAAGACGGAGAGCGTTTGCCATCCGAGAGACAACTGGCCGCACAACTTGGGCTAAGCCGCACCACGGTCGTCAGCAGTTACCGGGAGTTGGAATCGCGTGGGTTGGTTCGCGGTCACGTAGGAAGAGGCACCTTTGTTTGTGCCAGTTCGGAAGCGATCGATGCTCCCTTTGCTTGGCGCGGCAAGGTTTCGGCGGAAACCGCCCTTCTCAACAATTCTCCGGCAGCCCACGATCTGTTGCGTCATTCAGCTAATCCGGATCTGATCTCCTTCGCTTCTCTAATGCCGGCCCTGGAATGCTTCCCCACAAATGAATATCGGCGAGCGGTGGACCAGGTAATCAAGTCGCATTCGACCGAGGGATTCGGGGTTGGTCCAACCGAGGGACAACCAAAGCTGAGGCGCCTGCTTGCACGTCGTTTCCGCGTAAAACCGGAACAGGTCTTGATCGTCTCCGGGGCGCAGCAGGGATTGGACCTCGTGGCGCGATGTCTGCTCGATCCCGGTGATGCTGTCATTATCGACAGGCCAGGTTATATAGGCGCAATTCAGAATTTTCGTGCCGCTGGAGCGAAGCTAATCGGGTGGGATGTGATGCGTTCCGATCTGGGCGAACTTGAGGACTTGATTCTGCGCTATCGCCCTAAGCTTATTTGTACTAACCCGACCTTCCAGAACCCTACCGGTCGCACGCTTCCTTTGACACAAAGACAGGAGCTATTGGCTCTAGCTGCTCGCTACCGAGTTCCAGTAATTGAGGATGACCCCTACCGTGATACCGCTCTGACTGTTACTCCACCCCCAGCTCTTTTTCAATTGGACACGTCGAACACTGTCATCTCTCTGGGCACATTTTCCAAGACGCTGGCTCCAGGGCTGCGTCTTGGATGGCTATTAGCTTCTGAGTATGTTGTGGATCAGCTCGCTTTAATTAAAGGGCGACAAATACTCTTCAGCGGGGGACTCGAGCAGCTAGCGCTGGCTGAGTTATTAGAGAATGGCACCTACGACAGCCATCTAGTGCGGCTGAGAGCACAACACATGGAGCGATGGAACGTAATGAAGAGAGCTCTGGAACAGCACATGCCCGTTCGAGCGGTGGCTTTCAGTTTTCCTCTCGGTGGACTTCATCTTTGGTGCCGATTACAAAACGGTGTGGCAAGCGCGCAACTCTTCCGGCTATCACTCTCGAAGGGCGTAGCGCTGGTGAGCGGAGAAGTATTCTATGCCGATTCTGGAGCCGGTCGACACGAATTTCGGTTATGCTTTACATCCGTCCCGGCCGGAAAGATTGAAGTTGGTATCAAGCGACTGGCGGAGGCTGTACAAGCCGCGGAGTCAGACTCGTCACGCCGACAAAACTCTTTCGTCCCACTCGTTTAACGGCCGAGTGGGGCGATGATTATTCTCTCAATCAGACCTGCTGATTCCCACATACTCACATTTGAGTACACACAATTGATCATTTTCGTTTACAGCTTTCACTAGCAGATTACCTTTGCCATGCAACGACTTCAGCCCGAGTCCGGCTCCTGCAATTACAAAAAATTCTGAGAATCATTTAGAGTAAAAGACGAACTGCTTTAACTAATCTCGACCTGAGAAGGAAAAGTTTCATGAGGAAGTTCCGACCTACACTCGTGGTTGTTCTGGTGTGGTCCATCGCGTTCACACATCTCGCTGCAGCCCAGACACAAAAACAATGGCAGAACACGCCCGACACCGAACGAAGAATTGAGACACTACTTAAGCAGATGTCGCTTGAAGAGAAAGTCGGGCAACTTAATCAGTATTCATACGGACAACCCACTGGGCCAACCACCGGCCGCAGCACTGTGGAGGAATCAATCAAACGTGGAGAAATTGGTTCGTTTCTCAACGTGACTGACCCAGTTCTGAGTAATCGCTTGCAGCGCATGGCCATGGAGGAGTCGCGGCTAAAGATTCCTCTCATCTTCGGCCTTGACGTGATTCACGGCTACCGCACGATCTTCCCGGTCCCGCTTGCTCTCGCATCAACGTGGGATGCAAACCTCGTCGAGCGCGTGTCACGCATTGCAGCAGAAGAGGCAACCTCAGCAGGTATACGTTGGACGTTCTCTCCGATGGTGGATATAGCGCGCGACCCACGATGGGGACGTATTACAGAAGGAGCGGGAGAAGATCCTTATCTCGGATCGCTGATGGCTCGTTCGTACGTGCGCGGTTACCAGGGTGAGACATTGGGCGCTCAATCGATGGCAGCCTGCGCCAAGCACTATGTTGCTTACGGCGCGGCAGAGGCAGGCCGTGACTATAATTCGGTCGACATGTCGGAGCGCCAGTTGCGCGAAGTCTATCTGACGCCCTTTAAGGCAGCCGTCGACGAGGGAGTAGCGACGTTGATGGCATCGTTCAATACGATCAACGGAATGCCGGCATCCGCAAATCAATTCACACTTACCCAGGTGTTGCGCCGTGAGTGGAACTTCCGCGGATTTGTCGTTAGCGATTGGGGCTCTGTCGGCGAGCTGATTCCTCACGGCATCGCCAACGATCTGGCAGTTGCCACACGAAAAGGTTTTCTTGCTGGCGTCGACATGGACATGGAGAGCAATGCATACCTCCGTCATCTGCCCAATGCAGTCAAAGCGGGACAAGTGTCGCAGGCAGCAGTTGACGAAGCAGTGCGACGCATCTTGCGCGTCAAGTTCGCGTTGGGACTCTTCGACAAACCGTATGTTGATGAGAAGAAGGCGGTCACGACGCTGCCCGCCGCAAATGTTGCGGTAGCGCGTGAGGTAGCCGAGAAGAGCTTTGTGCTGTTGAAGAACGAACCGGCCAATGGTGCCGCTGGTCCAGTACTGCCAATTCGCTCCGGCATACGCACGGTTGCCTTGATAGGACCACTGGCAGACAGCCAACCAGACATGCTGGGAACGTGGAGCGCAAAAGGGAAACACGAGGACGTGGTCACCCTCCGCACGGCTCTTGAATCGCGAGCCAAGCGCGACGGCTTCACTCTCCTATACGCCAAAGGAACTGATATACGTGGTTCTTCGAGTGCGGGCTTCGCTCAAGCTGCGGATGTAGCTGCTCAGGCGGATATAGTGTTGCTCGCACTCGGCGAAGACGCTTCGTGGATGAACGGAGAGGCAGCGTCGCGCGCTTTCATCGACCTGCCCGGCAATCAGCAAGAGCTGCTTGAACGTGTAACGGCGATCGGAAAACCAACCGCGCTCGTTTTGTTCAGCGGTCGACCACTTGCACTTACACCCGTGGCATCACACGTCCACGCAATTCTCGAAGCCTGGTCACCGGGAGTTCAGGCCGGTCCAGCACTGGAACGAGTCCTGTTTGGTGAAGCTGCTCCCGCCGGTCGGTTAACCGTGACGTTTCCACGGAGCCTTGGACAAGTTCCCATTTATCACAGCATGCTCAACACTGGACGGCCGGCTGTTGGGCTGGATCTGACGCGTCCGCCTGCGAACGGCGGTGAGAAATTCAAGTCGCGCTACATTGACGAGCAAAACACACCTCTCTACCCCTTTGGCTTCGGTCTTACCTATACAAACTTCGAATACTCCGCTCCGCAGGCAAACGTGCAAGAGGCCAGGGTGGAAGAACTGAATACTGGTCGCGCTCAAATCCGAATAACCGCAAATGTGAAGAACACAGGCACACGCGCGGGTGAAGAAGTGGTCCAGCTTTACATTGGTTTGCGCGGCACGAGCGTAGCGCGGCCCGTCCGCCAACTGAAAAACTTCCGGCGTATCGCACTCGGCCCCGGCGAATCGCGGCCCGTCGAGTTCACGATTGGTCGGGACGAGCTGGCAATTTGGCAGAACGGTACGAAATACGAAGTCGAGCCAGCCGAGCTGATGATCTGGGTCGCACCCAACGCCCAAGCCGGCACGCCCACTCGCGTGTTCTTGAAATAACTTTTGGGTCAGCTTGCGTCGACAGCAGCTTTGGGAGGAATTTTCTGTAGGAGTCGTGACTTAATTGGGACAGTTTCTATCGCTTGAAGAAACCACTGCTACAGCATACGTCACAGTTATAAGTTAAATGGCGTTAGGAGCCGATACATGCAAAGACCACTAGCAGGCGAATATGCAGCCGGTTATCAGGAGTATTTCGACCTGGTGCCGCAGGGTGATTATTTATCTTTGCTGAAGGAGAACACAACCGAGACCATCAACTATTTTGAAGCCATCCCGGAGGAAAAACTGGACTACAGATATGCGCCGGATAAGTGGACGATCAAGGAAGTGTTCATGCACATAATTGATACTGAGCGAGTCTTTTCTTATCGAGGATTAGTTGCCGCCAGAGGCGATGAGTCTCCGCACTACAGAATGGACGAAGTATTGTATGCCGGGAATGTTGATGTTTCGCAGAGGTCGCTACAAAGCCTGCTCGCGGAATTTAGAACTGTGCGCGCATCGACGCAACTCCTGTATGAGAATGTAAGCGATGCTCAGAGTAAGCTCCAGTGCAATATCGTAACTCATCCAATGACAGCGCGCGCGATCGGCTACTTCTTGATTGGGCACGTAAAGCATCATATAAATATTATCGAGCAACGATACTGATGAGCCTGAGCTGGGTGTCACAAGCAAAATCCATGTTTGAAAGTTTCACACGTCAACAGATCAAGACGGCGCAGATGACAAGCGGAAGCCATTGAACTAATGACTGGTTGTAAGAACCTTCGAGGTGCGCAGTGATTGCGAGGCATTGGCGAGGCTGGACATTGAAATCGGACGCAGACGCCTATGAGAGCCTCCTAAAGGAGCGTGTGTTGCCGGCGTTGCGTGAGATCCCAGGTTACAAAGGCGGGTATGTACTTCGTAGAGAGTCAGTGACCGAAACCGAATTCGTCGTCGTCAATTTCTTCGAGTCGCTCGACGCTGTACGTGGGTTCGCCGGCGACGAATATGAGCGCCCTGTATTCGAGCCTGAAGCGCGACGACTGCTCTCGAGGATCGACGAAACCGCTACGCACTATGAAGTAAAGGCGAATATCACGGCCGCGAATACTTAAGTATATATCTCCAGAGAACTGGACGTGCCTGTTCCCTCGATATACGACGGCTGGCTAACTGGCAAAATCCTTATTCGGCCTCTTCATAAATCCAGGCTTTCATTCGTATCTCAACGCGTCCAGGGGATCGACTTTGGTCGCGCGTTGCGCCGGGATGTAACAAGCAAACAATGCAACCCCGGCCAACAAAACAGCTACGCCGATGAAGGTGATTGGATCAGTTGCGCTCACGCCATATAGCAAACTCGTCAACACTCTCGTCGCCGCAAACGCTACAATTAGACCAAGCGCAATACCTGTAAGCGCCAGTCTCATTCCCTGCCCAATGATCAGTTTGCGGACGCCACCAATCTGCGCTCCGAGTGCCATGCGGATCCCAATCTCGCGCGTGCGGCTGCCAACGACATAGGCCATCACTCCATATAAACCAATAGCTGCCAGCAACAATGCCAGCACGGCGAAAGCACTCGATAACGAAGCGAACAGCTTTGCAGGCGCTAACGGCAAACGCATATGTTCCTGCATGGTCTTAACGTCCGTCAGCGGAAGGTCGGGATCGAGGGCCTTGACGTCTGAGCGCACTTGGCTGATTACCGAGCTTGGATCGCCGGCCGTGCGCACATGCAAAGTCAAAACTGCGCGATAGCGCTGACTCATTGGTCGATAACCAAAGAACAAAGACGCTTCTGCTAGTTGATGATATTTAATATCGCGCGCTACTCCGACTACTTCCAGGTAGGCGCCCTGAGAGTCCATGCGAAAGCGTTTGCCGATGGCGTTGCCGTCGGGAGCCAGGCGTTGCGCCAGCGTTTCGTTCACAATAACTACGGGGGTGCTCGAAGCTGTATCGCTATCGTTAAAGTCACGACCACGCACCAGAGGAATGCCCAGGGTCTTGAAATAATCCGTAGCAACTGTGGTGTGCTGTACCAAAGAACTCTCGTCGAAGCGATCCGGCGTGGCTTCGCCTTCCACATAGAGCGGTGACGTGCTTCCGCCGTCGCCAAGCGGAACTGTCTCTGCATACGACGCCGAACGCACCTGCGCCGAGGCCCGGAGGCGCTCGAGCAATTGCCGTTGAAATAGTTTTCCCTGCGCGTCGTTATAACCGGCAAGACCAAGATCGAACGACGCCATTAAGCCGGCATCAGTACTGAACCCCGGCTCTGCATGCTGGGTATTGCGCAGGTTTCTGATGAATAGACCTGCCATTACCAACAAAAGCACGGACACCGCGATTTGGGTGACTACCAGAAGATTGCGGGGCGTTAGCCGGCGCGTAACGCCCAGCCTTATCGTTTCGTCCTTTAGTGCTGTTACTAAATCGGGCTTGGAACTTTGCAGGGCAGGCAGTAGTCCGAAGATAACACCGGTGGCGAGCGACAGCAGCAGGGCATAGGCGAAGACACGCACATCCGGAGTCAAATCCGGAGTAATAGCATTCACCGAAAATGACTGAGGCAAGAGCACTGCCAACAAAGTCGTACCCCACAAGGCGACAAGTAGACCCACCCCGCCGCCGATTATTGAAAGCAGCAAGCTTTCAGTCAGCATTTGACGAGTGATGCGCCAGCGTCCGGCACCAAGGGACAGGCGCACTGCGATCTCTTTCCGACGTTTTACAGCACGGGCGAGCAGCATGTTGGCGACATTCGCGCAGGCTACCAGCAGCACCAAACCGACAACCGCCATTAGAACGCCAACCACCATGAGAGCTGGAGTGCGGCCTTGCGGAGGAACCATCAAGCCACGCGCCGCCAATACCGCTACGGTCCTACCGCCGGGTGACTCCGGGCCGGAATTGCGTTCGCGCCGTGCGTGGTGAAGTCGCGCGGCAATCGTCTCGACTTCAACCTGTGCCGCGCCAATGTTGGCGTCCGGCCGCAGTCGTCCCAACATCATCAACCAACCTTCATCAGGTGAAGTAAGGGTGCGCGAACCCGGATTGGCGACGGGCTCCATCGCCAGCGGAACCCACAGGTCGGGTACCGAGATGACCGTTGCGCCCACAAACTTTTCGGGCATTACTCCGATAATTGCGTAGGGCCGCTGATTAAGGCTAAGGCTTTTCCCAATGACGCTCGGGTCCGAATTGAAACTTCCGCGCCAAAGCGAATTGCTGATTACGACAACGGGATTTGCTCCGAGACGATCTTCTTCTTCGAGAAAAGGGCGTCCCAGGGCCGGATTGGCCTTTAAGACATCAAAATAATTACCGCTGACAAACTCACTCCAAACGCGGTTGGATTGGCCATTGACTGTCAGGCTCATCGGGCGCTGCGCATAAGCCGTCAGGCCTGAGAACGCGGTGGTTCCATCTCGATAAGCGATATAGTCAGGATACGAAACCGAATTGCCATCCCAGACGCGGGCCAGCCGATCAGGTTCGGAAAAGGGAAGTGGTCGGAATAGCGCGGCGTTAACGAAACTGAAGATAGTAATGTTAACGCCGATTCCGAGAGCAATGGAAAGCACCGCCACGGCCGTAAAGCCGGGTTGCTTTACCAGACCTCTCATGCCGTATCTGAGATCCTTGATTAGTGTGTCCATAACTCGGGCACAGACTGTAGTCTGTGGTTTCTCTCCTTCGTATATAGGTGTACGAGTCAAATCACAGACTGAAGTCCGTGCCATCTACCAGCTTCTCAGATCTCCCATTCGTCCAGATTATTTTCAGATTATCGAACAACCTGCCGGTCGGAACCTGTACGGTTTGCGTTGCCGTACATGGCGAAATGAGCACTGCCGGCACGTTCAGGATCAAGACTCAAATGGTAACAACACAGCTATTCGTATCTCAGCGCCACCAGCGGATCCACACGCGTTGCTCGTCTCGCAGGAATCAGACACGCCACTAACGCGACCAGCGAAAGGCTGATGGGAACGAGGACAAAGGTCGTGATGTCGGTTGCCGTTACGCCAAACAACAAACTCGTCATCAAGCGCGTCAACGCATACGCTGCTACGAGTCCGAGCACGACGCCTACGGCTGTCAGTCGCATGAATTGGACCAACACGAGTCGCAGAACGTCTGTCGCGCGCGCGCCCAGCGCCATTCTGATCCCAATTTCCTGAGTCCGTTGAGCAACGGAATACGAAATCACACCGTAAATTCCTGACACCGCCAATACGAGAGCAAGCACCGCAAACATAATCAAAATCGTCAACGCAAAACGACGAGTGCCAACGGTGTCGCCAATCATTTCATCGATTGTTTGAACCTGATATACCGGCTGGTCCTTGTCCACCTCGCGAATCGCCGCCTGAATTGCAGGCAATGTACTCTTAGGATCGACACTCGTGCGTACCGCGACATTCATACGGCGATAGCGCCAGGCCAACTGCCCGAGGGCAAAATAGACTTCGGGTCTGGTTTCCCGGTCGAGCGTTAGCTGAGCAGAGTCTTTGACAACTCCCTTAACGGAAAACCAGGGGCTTTTCGAATCGGCGTTGCCGAGCTTGATTCTCTTTCCGAGCGGATCCTGACTGGACCAGTAGCGTTTGACCATCGCCTGATTCACAATCACGACCGGCGTAGCTTGTGGACCATCGTCAACCGAGAAGAATTGCCCTCCGGCTAACGGGATCTGGAGCGTGTTGAAGTAGTCGGCACTGACGGTGCGCGTGTCGATGGCTTGCGTTTGTGCACCGGCATTCGCGACATTTTCGACTGTGATCGGCAACTCTTCCGTGGATCCAAAAGGCGGGTGTGACATAACTCCCACCGCCTCAATTCCCGGCAAGGTCTTAACTCGATCGATCACCTGTTGAAAAAAGATCGCGTTCTGTGCGCCGTCTCCTGACTTCGCCGGCGATCGATTGATCCGCATAGACAGGACGTTTGACGTGCCCATGCCCGGATCGATGTTTGTCAGCTTCGCGAAACTCCGGATCATCAAACCCGCCATCACCAGCAGCACCAGCGACAACCCTACTTCCGCAACTACCAGCACATTTTGCGCGCGGCGAGCACTAACACTGGCAGTTGATCGTTGACGCGATGCTTGCAGGGCCTCGCGCGTCTGTGTTCGGGATCCCTGAATCGCGGGCCATAAGCCGAAGATGAATGCGGTTACGAGCGAAGCGGCTAACGTGAAGAGGAGTACCTGCACGTTCATCGTTATCTCGACGCCAGTGGGAAGTATGCCGGTGGGTATCAGTTTGAAAAGAAGTTTTGTTCCCCACGAAGCGATCAGCAGGCCGAGTCCACCACCTAGTAAACCCAGGACAGCACTTTCGATGAGCATCTGGCGGATGATGCGCGCGCGGCTTGCTCCCATCGCATTTCGAATCGCGATTTCGTGTGAGCGACTCATTGATCTGGCGAGTAGTAAGTTTGCGATGTTTGCGCACGCGATCAGCAGCACAAGCCCGACGGCGCCCAACAGAATATAAAGAGCTCTGCGCACCGTGCCGAAATAAAACTGGCCCAGCGACTGCAAATAGATTCCCCGACCGGCGTATTCCTGGTTTGTGCCGCCAAAATCCTGTTCGTTTTGTCGGGCCAGGTTAGCGAGTGCTGCATTTACCTGTTGCTCGGTTGTGTTGGGGCTAGTGCGAGCCATGATCAGATAAGCACGGCCGTCGCGCGCGCGCTGGCTAAAATCAAACGGAAACGGAAACCACGCTTGGGATTCCTCAAATCTGAATTGCGGCGGCATCACACCGATAATCGTGAAAGGCTCATCGTCGAGCGATACTTTCTGGCCCAACACTGCTTTGTCACCACCGAACCGTCGTTGCCAGAGTCCGTGACTGATCACTAACACGCGCTCTCCCTTTGGACCTTGTTCATTGGGTGCGATGGTACGGCCGAGCAATGGCTCCACGCCGAGGATGTTGAAGAACTCAGTTGAGACTTTCGCGGCTGCGACTCGTTCGGGCTCGTTACTGCCGGTGAGATTGCGACTAACAGTTTCGACCGCAGCGACACGTTCGAAGATCCCGCTATTAGTGAAGTCGACAAACTCGGGACCGGAAGATCGAATCTGCTCCTGAACACCGAGCTTCGGCAAACTCTGGCGCACAAAGAACAGTCGTGAGGGATCTTTATAGGGGAACGGATTCAGCACCACGATATTGACGATACTGAAGAGCGCCGTGCTTGCGCCGATGGCAAGCGCAAGAGTCAACCCGGCGACGATGGTAAAGGAGGGCCGCTTACGCAGCATACGGAAGCAGTAGATTAGATCGTGCATGGCGATTTGATTTCGACGTTATCGTTTAGGGTTCGAAGAGCTTCGTCCGAGAAATCAAACACGGATTGGGTCCATGCACGTTCAAAGGCTGTGCCAAAAGCTTTCAGCTTGTATTCTGAGGATTTGACGAAAGTTTCGGTTAACGAACGGAATCGGACAGTTTCGCTTGCGGGACTAATAATCCCACTTTCGAACATCATTTCAACAGGCTCTTTGCAAGCGAGCCCCCTTCCTTAGCTTTCGAAATCGATCGTCACGGACGCGATCGGATTCGGCCAGCCTGTGCGTATTTGCGACTGTCGCCTTCGCTGAGAGTTCGGCTCATATATCGCCTGGATCGTGCTGTTCATAGTACTCAGCGGTGCAGTGTTTGGATCACTCGTCGTGGTCGATCGCTGGCGACTGCCAAAGCTCTATCTCCTCTGGGCTGTTGCCTACTTCGCGTATGCCAAAGGAGGCTCGACACATGAAGCCTCACCCTAAACCAACTGCCGTCGTACCCAAATGGTCATCGCTGTTAGTTGAAGCAGTCAACAAGCCTGGCACGATCATAGAAGCTTACAGCGCATTCCATAACTATTCGATCGGAAATCAGATCCTCGCTCTCGTGCAATGCCAATTGCGCGGACTTGAGCCCGGACCAAGCAATACATTTCCCGGATGGCAGGCACTCGGCCGTACAGTCAAACGCGGAAAACGCGCCTTGATTCTTTGCATGCCGATCACTCGCAAGGTTCGCAATGAAGAAATCACAAGACAGCGAAAGTGAAAGCCACGATCGCACCTTCACAAGCTTTATGTACAAGCCGCGCTGATCTGCATTTGTACGACTTGCGTCACACGTTCGGGACCAGACTTGCGGAAGCGGGTTGCAGTGAGGCGACGATTGCCGATCTGATGGGACATTCTGATCCGCCAACGACGCGACGTTACACGCACGCTACCGATCGAGCGAAACAAGCCGCGGTCGAAGCAGTAAGACTGCGCGTGTGCCACAATCCTGCCACAAAACAAGAACGGTAGCCGTAAGTGCTTGAAAATAATTGGTCGGGGCGAGAGGATTCGAGCCTCCGACCTCACGATCCCGAAACCTTTAACCTAACAGTGCGCCTGTTACGTTGTGACCACACTTACTAACATTTATCGCGGATCGCAGCCCGTTACCATTGCACTAACATACGTCTCACATCACCTATTTCCATTCAAGACCGTCACAGTTTTCCCCACAACCACTCCAGCAGATTCTCCCTCGGAACAGTTGTTAGGGTTGCAGTTCCAGCGCTTCATCTTCTAAATGCTTATTGAGCCGAGTTCAAGAGCGCTTCGGTCACAGCATGTAGCCACCACTATGACTTTACCCAGGTATTGAATAGCAAAGGCAATACTGATTTGCCATCGCTCCTAATCTCTAGTGGAGAACTCTAAATGGCAAGGCCACGCCAAAGATGGGTACCGGTAGTGCCATACAAGACGTTGACTTTTGATCTAATCACGCATAATCTGCGCCCGCATTTCCTTGCGATACCCAAACCTCTGCGTCTTTGTATACTCGCGGGATTTGGTTTTTGATCTCTCTGGAAGTATTGAATCCAGCTTCAGTTTTACAATAATCAGGTAACGTTGAAGAATCTGGCAGACTCAGTTCACCCGGACTTGCGTCCTCGACCGCTCTCCCTTGATGAAGTGTGGGATCGTGTCGATCCCCTTGGAGCGGATCTGGGCGTCAATCCGGAGGAGGCCGGTCTCGCCGGCCTGCCATATTACTTGCTCAATGGAGCACAGTTCGAGCGCCTCATTTATGAATTGCTACAGTCAGAAAACCAACGCCCATGGTTTTTCGGTCGCTCAGGTCAAGCTGATTATGGCATTGACTTAGTTACAGAAGTCGGCGGGAAACAAGACGTCTATCAATGTAAGAACTATAAAGAGGTTCCAAGTTGGTCAAAGGTTCGCGATGCGTTTCAAAAATTTGAGTCTGAATGGCTGAACGACATGAGCCTGCCAGCGCCACGTGAGTTCGTATATTGCTGCCCGCAACCGCTCGATGATAAATCTCTCGGAGTTGAATGGGTAAGGTTCAAAGACGATTTCCAAAAGCGCACCGGTGTGGTCATAGCTTTTTGGGATCGAAATGCGATCGATTCCCGCTTGCGCCGTTTGCCGGATTTGGTTGCCGGCATCTTCTCGGATTCTTATGCGGAACATTTTTGCCGCCGGGATGACTGGCGCGACGATCCCTGGGTTCGAGTAAAGGCGGGTCCGGCCCGCTTCCCCATCATCAACCGATTCCTCGACAGACACAATCGTCAGGCAATCTATGTTGGAAATGCTGAGGAAGAACTCTTCCTCAAGATACTCGACGAAACCTCGTCGATCGCTTTTCGCGGGCTTCCAGGAATGGGCAAGAGTTTCCTGGCTTTTGAACTCTCTAGCCGGCTGCGCCAGCCGTTGAGGCGCATCTATTACGCCACGTTTAAAGACGCTGCGTCGGTTGAACAATTATGGCAGTCAGCCAGACGGCGACTGAGCTTGCCTTCTCTGTTTTTCTTAGATGACTGCCATCTCGCTTATTCAACAGTGGGGTTCCTCCTGGAACGACTCGATCCGGAACTCCGCAGCGGTAAACTCAAACTCGTCCTCAGTATGCGCGATCAAGTGGGCGGGGCTGCCGACCAGCTTGACGATACTCCGGCATGGCTCGGCTCGTTCAATGAAGAGCAGGCAGTTATCGATCTGCGTGCCAACGTTGAGCGTACCTTCGCAGTGACATGTCAATTGCGCCCGGACTTCAAGGGCCTTTCGCCTTCCAGACGCGAGCGTCTGCATAAGACTTGTGGCGGCGACCTACTCCTGCTCGATGAAATACTGCGAAACATCCCGGTTCCGCAAGACATCGATAGCCTCGACGTTTCCGATCTTTTGGCAAGCGTGCGTACAAACTATTTTAGTGGCAACTACATGTTGCCCACTCTCGCAAGGTTGGCCGCGTTAGCCCAATTCGACATTGTTCCACGAGCAAATTTTTTTGAGGGGCAATGGTTGCCCGGGGAGGAGGCGGCAGCTGATCCGCTAATGACCCGACTCTTCGCGCCGCCGCGATTCCAATTCTTGCACTCTTCTCTCGCGACATTGGTTTTGCGCGCGTTGGCCCAACTCGAAGCCTCCGAAGATGCACTGGACGATCGGGTAGCCGCAATTACAGTTGACGTGGTAAGCGGTTATCTTTCGTATCTGGGTACAACAGTTAGTGAGTCTGACGATTTTGCTCGTGTGCTCGGGCAGTTCTTGCGGCCCGATGCGCATTTATCCAATGACATTGGCGAAGCACGCATAAGATCGGCTGTGCTAGACGCCGCCACAATTCAAGCCACCATTGAAGGAAGGCTTGCCAGTCAAAACTTCAACAATCTGGCGCTCTGCGTTCATTGGCTAACGGCCGAGGAACATCCCGCGAAAGCACGCTACATAGATCTGATCCAGAAACGGTTTCGAATACTTTTTGAAGAGGCAAATGATGGTGGGGACGCAATCGGAGTGAGTACTCTCAATAATGGTTTGTCAGCACTGCGTAGGTTCGCACCAGACACTCAACTGGCTGTTCTAAACGAGCATGGTCCCGATGCTTTCATCCGTGTCATCCTGTCGACCGGTCGCTTGTTAACCATGTTCAAGCTTATTCAAAACGCCACGCCTGCATTCAGGACCTGTTTTCTTGATCAATTTACTTCTGAGCACGCGAAGGTTCTTATTGATAAGAACATTGCTACTGGACGCTCGATTGGCGCCCTAGACTTTACCCTGCGTGAACAAGGCGATTCCGACCCCCAGATGCGTGCTTATCTGGAGAAAGCCATCGGCGCCCAAGATTTCTTACGCCTCATACTCGCTAACGGGACTTTGTTCGAACTATTCAGAGTTCTTCAGCACTCAAGTTCCGCATTCCGCACTGCCTTATTGGATCGATGCAGCTCTCAAGAATGGGAGGCACTGATCGAGAAGACGATTACGATGGGCCGATCCATTGGCACCCTGGATCTTACGCTGCGCGAACTACGCACCTCCGATCCTCAAATTCTTGCCCGCCTCGAGAGCGCCGTCGGCGCACGAGGTTTCCTTCGGCTGATCCTCGCAAACGGGACTCTGTTTGAGCTATTCAGAGTTGTTCAGCATTCCAGCCCTGCATTGCGAACCGAATTGTTGGATCAATTCAGCCCTCAAGAATCGGAAGCGCTCATCGATAAAACGATTGCGGCAGGCCGATCCATTGGCACCTTGCATTTTACCCTGCGCGAATTAGGCGATTCCACCCCCCAAATGCTTGCCCGCCTCGAGCGGGCCATCGGCGCACGAGGTTTCCTTCGGCTGATCCTCGCAAACGGGACTCTGTTTGAGCTATTCACAGTTGTTCGGTATTCCAGCCCTGCATTGCGAGCCGAATTGTTGGATCAATTCAGCTCTCACGAATCGGAGGCGCTCATCGATAAGACGATTTCGACAGGCCGATCCATTGGCACCTTGGATCTCACCCTGCGCGAACTAGGCGATTCCACCCCCCAAATGCTTGCCCGCCTCGAGAGCGCCGTCGGCGCACGAGGTTTCCTTCGGCTGATCCTCGCAAACGGAACCCTGGCCGAGTTCATTAGAGTTCTTCACCGTTCCAGTTCCGCTCTACGAACCGCATTGTTAGATCAATTCACTGCTGAACAAGCCGCCACGTTGGTCGATAAGACGATTGCCAAAGCACAACGCATCGAAACCTTCCATTTCGGGCTTCAAAATTTTGCCCGCAATTTAGATCACCGACTTGAGGAATTGATCGGAGTGGTTGGTTGGTGGAAGCTCTTGGTTAATTGTGGAAGCCTGAATAGCTTGAGTCAGATCACGCACGCGATGAGTAGTGACTTTCGGCAGCAATTGATTACGGCGGCAGCCAATCTTACGGTACTTGAGTGGAGTAGAATGATCGAGCGGGGCTTTTTCCGGAACGCGTGTGATTTCGCAACGAAGGAACTACTCAATTATTCGACAGTCGCCCGTGATGCGTTTCGAGTTGCACTGGAAATGACGGCAATGCCTTTAGCGGAACGCGCCAGTTGGATCGATCTTAATTCCAGTCACCCTCCAGAGGACCTCGCAGAAGAAGGCACCATTTTACGAGCAGCATTGCGCACTCGAATTGAAGCGGTGGCGATGACCGACCTTTTCGAGCTTAACTTGCGCGAGGCAGTTGGCGCCTTCGCATTCTCGTGGCGGGAGCGTCCTGACTTGAGAATCGAGCTCGGAAAAAATCTACGTGGAATTCTGCCTAAAAGCGAAACCTGGCCACGAGCGAAGGATGAGATATCTACGTTACGTCTGATTTTGTTTGTCGCGCGCGACACAGATTTTCCCGAAACGGAAGCACGATGGCTCCTGCGCGAGATCACGACTCTTCTTGATCGAGAGATATGCGAAAATACAAACACTATCCAGCTTCTCCTGCTCGTTTGGAATATCAGCGCATCAGCTTACGACCGCAAATTTGTGAATAAGCCTGCGAAAGCCTTTCCACATGCCATCCGAGAACTTCTGATTGAAGTTTTGGCTAAACGCATCAGCCCCAGGGGATCGAACGAGGAGAAACTCTGGCAATTTGCTCTGGGTGGTCTGCTTTTCTTTCTGTTCCCAGGTCAGAAATCGGTAATTATCGATACGCTCAAACCGCTGAAAAGCGCTACCCGTTGGCTCGTCGAGCTTGCGATGGAGCAAACCTTCTTACCCGCCCTATTTGCTCTTGAGGGAATTGCATTGCTTACTTACCATAATCGCATTTTCACTCTCTCAACCTGTTTGGAGCTACTAAGGAAGTTTGAACGCTATTCGGATATAGGACCAGCCATGAACGATCTTCGAGTTCGTGTTAACCGCTACGCCGAATTGACTGCGGGGCCATGGTTTGCTTTGCTGTTTGGAAACTCGGTAAAGATAACAGAATAGATAATGACTCTTGACGATTGTTGTGGCCAAAAGGGGCATTCTTTGCGGTGGGTCTCCGCTTAGTCAATTTTTAAAAGCATACGACGAGTAGCGATCTCATTACTTCTTCTGGCGCAATCGGAGAAGAACTTGGCGTTACACAAGGAGTCTGGCTGCGTTTTGTCAACAGCAAGACCTTTCACGCCGCTGACCGACGTTTAAGAAGGCATTCACAAGTGCTCTGCGTTTAAAGCTGGCTCGAAGATTTCCATTTCCACGATCTGCGCCACACTTGCGCGACGCTGCTAGGTGATCGTGGAGCCAGCGCATTCGAGATCTCTTCAATCAGCACCCGGTGCTTCTCAGTGATTGAGATTGCGCCGTTTCTACCGCCAGCGATTTGGTAGTACCGGGCTTGAAGATCGAATGGCACTCCCTCTTTTGTGACTGATTGCCCGACGTTGCCAACGGAAGTTCCCTTGACGCGCACTTTTTTAAGCCTGAACCATGAGGGACATCGAACTGTAACTGCGATTGACCTCTTGGGGCGCTTTCGCGGTTATCTTCGAGAACGAGAGAATATCTACGCTCTCATCCAAGTCGATGTAGACGGATCATTCATGCCGATCTGCTCTGTAGTTACCAGATTCGCGAGTGGATGCACGATCAGCCGTTCAATAGCGCGCTTGAGATGTCGTGCCCCGTATCGGTAATCAGTACCTTCTTTCAGTAAAAATTCCTTAGCCTCATCTGAGCACTCGAAAAGGAACTTGGTATCGGCCACACTTGAAATTCGGTTCTGCACTGCCTGGAGTTCAAGGTCCAGGATGCTTTGAAGGTGCTGTTCATTTAACGAACGGAAAACGACGAGTGAGTCGATGCGATTCATGAACTCAGGACTGAACTTGCGGCGCGCTGCCTCCACGGCCGTTCGATAGATCTTCTGATCTACGTTCGTGTCTGCCTGTTGCTGTTGACCAGCGGGCGGAGCAAATCCGATCCCACCGGAGATCATTTCACTCATCTCGCGCGCGCCTAAGTTCGACGTCATGACTACGATCGTTCGCGAAAAATCTACCCGGCGATTGTCGCCAAGCGTCAGTGTGCCCTTGTCGAGAATTCCGAGTAGAAGTTGCCATAAGCTATCAGAGGCCTTCTCAATCTCGTCGAAAAGCACAAGTGTGAGCTTCGTTTCCTCTGTTTGAAAACGATTAAGGTTCTCCTGTGTTAGTAGCGGTGGAGTTTCGCGATGGCCCAGGTATCCCGGAGGGCTGCCGATCAATTTCGCGATCTCATGTGAATGCTGAAATTCTGCACAGTCGATCTTGATGACAGCGTTCGGATCGCCGAAAAACACCTCCGCTGCAGCCTCTACAACTCGAGTCTTCCCGGAACCGGTTGGACCAAGAAACAGCAGTGTGCCGATAGGACGGTTGGGCGACTGCATTCCCGCAAGAAAAACCTGATAAAGACTGCTCAAGCGGCGTACTGCGCGTTCTTGCCCGATGATCCGCGAGGCCAATTGATTCTCGAATTCTATCGATCGCGCACCTTTCTGCGCTGGGTTAAGAGCGACCTGTGAAATCGCGACCGGTGAAACCTTCGCCGCTTGTATTCCGCTGACTGCAATCATAAGAACCTCCCAAGCCTACGCTTGACTGAAATTCACCCGGTGCTGTTTGCGGATGTTTTCAATGACAAACTCAATCAGCACAACGGGTGGTTAATACACCCAACTGTAACGCGTCGTCACCGCCCATGTAGGTCGCGAAATTTCTCTGCGCGTCGTAAATCCCTATCCACACGGGCGGTGACCCCTGTTCCCGCTTTGCAGTACTTAGGTTCCAGGAGCGATGAGCGATGAAATTAGTTGTGACTGACGTGAGTAGTTTAAGTACAGCACCCGAGCGAGAGTTCGAGTTGCCAATTGTGAAGATCGGACGTGACAGCGATCAATGTCATATTGTTTTCGATAGAGTTACGTGGCCGATGGTTTCGCGTTATCACAGCGAGTTTCGATCTGAAGCCGGAAAGTGTCTGTTGATTGATGCGAACTCAACATTCGGCACGTTCCTGAATGGGCGGCGCGTTAAAGGGTCGGCAGAGGTTCGCACCGGCGCACAGTCTTTCAAAACTGCATCACTCACGAATGTGTCCTGCCATACGTCGTCAAGCAATTGCTGTTTTGTCACCAGGACATTTGGACGTTCAATTAGATACTTGAGGATTGCATAGGCCTTCGGCCTGAGCTGTATGGGCCTACCTCCTTCCCAAACGCACTCGTTTGCCTCATCGAATCGAAAACTCCCGAACTCGAGCTGTTTTTTTGTCATACCAGGAACAAGGCGGCAGTATTACAACTCTGTTCAGATTGTTGGGGGCAGTCAGAAGTATTCTCTACCGATGATGAACGGATGGCAAGATGGCGTTCAAGATTGACTTCTGTCCGGCCGATCGCAATCACAGCATCGCGGTGCAATGCGCGCGGCATGCATGTTAAGAAGTGGGCTCATAGTTTTTTGCCACTTTCAAAATAGTGTTGTTGTCCGGTCAACGGATCCTGAAACGCAATTGATTTTGCCAGCAGCTTTAGTGGGCTGGAAAAATCGTCGTCATCTGAAGAAGTCATCGCGGGATAGAGTTTGTCATTCATGACAGGAATTCCTAAGTTCGCGAGGTGAAGACGGAGCTGATGTTTCCTGCCGGTGCTGGGAACTAGCCGATAAAGAGTGATGGGTCCCCGACGGCTGAGTAAGCTGATGTGGGTCTCCGAGTTTGCCTCGCCGGGAACCTCTTTCATACGAAAGAACGGTTCTCCCTGCATCATGCGACTTCGCCGGGTTTTAGGAAAGCTCAAGTCTTCATGAGTTGGTGCCAGAGCCTCATATACCTTTCTAACCGTGCGATTCTGAAAGAGCGAGGTGTAGCGACCTCTTGTTTTCGGATTGCGGGAAAACATCACGACTCCGGCAGTTTCCCGATCGAGACGGTGGATAGGCACAAGGTCTTCAGGTGCGCGCTGTTTTCGCAGTCTGACGAGAAGCGTTTCATGGAGAAACCTTCCCGAGGGAATCACCGGCAGGAAATGCGGTTTATCAGCTACCAGGATTTGCTCATCCTCATAGAGCACCTGCTCCACAAAGGGAATAGCTTTTTCATCTGCCAGCTCGCGGTAATAAAAAATGCAGGCACCCACTCGAAAACTAGTCTCGGGATTTACGCGGCGCCCGGTTTCATCCATTACCTGACCCTTCTCCATCCGCGCATTCCAGGTTTCGGCTTCCACATGCGGATACTGTTCTTTGAAAAAGTCCATGACAGTTTTCCATGGACCTGCCGGAAGCCATTGGCAGCTCGGACCAACTCCTTCGACGACAGGCAGGGGCGGGTTCATTTTTGACCTCTTTAATGTGGTCATAATCTTTACTCAGCCCTCATTACTATTTAAAGGATGGATGACATTTTCAGTAGGAAAAGAAGGCTGCCCTGAGCCCAGATCCAGGCAAGGCTGATTCGTCGACCATTCCTCAGAGCATTAACTGCCCGCCGTTAACTTCAATCGTCTCTCCAACGATATATGAGGAAGCGTCGGAGGCAAGAAACGCGATCACTTTTGCACATTCCAGCGGCGTGCCTAACCGCCCAAGCGGAATCGTCGTTACAAAATTGCGAATCATTTCCGGTGTCGAAAAGACTTGATGAAAAGGCGTATCAATAACGCCAGGCGAAATAGCGTTCACACGCACACCATGTGGTGCCAGTTCCTTCGCAAGAGATTTCGTAAACGTGATCAAGCCACCTTTTGCAACCGAGTAGGCCGCGGCGCCAGGGCCACCTCCAGTACGACCGGCGATTGAGACGATATTGATGATGGCTCCGCTTTTGCGCTCGATCATTGAGGAGGCGACAGCTTGTGAGCAGAGCATCACGCTCGTTAAGTTGAGATTCATGATCTCATTCCAACGTTCCGGGGTTAGTTCGCGAATTGCCTGCCGCTGTACGAGTGAGCCGGCGTTATTAACTAAAATATCAATTGGTCCCAACTCATCAGTCGCACGCTTCACGAGCGACGAAATGTCAGCGGCTTGCCGCATATCAGCGCAGATAGCCAGGGCTTTGCCACCCTCTTTCATAATTTGGTCCAGCACCAGGTTCGCCCCTTCTTCGTTCTGGTGATAGCCGAGCGCTACGATCGCGCCTAAATCGGCAAACACGCTCGCTGTAGCTGCTCCGATCCCCGAAGAGGCGCCTGTAACCAGCGCAACCCTACCCGTGAGATCCAGATAGTTGTTCATGTCATCTCACCCTTCTTTACTTATCGACTATTTGTATTTCATCCAACTACTCTTCAAACGATAAGCGCCGGATTGGTCCTCCAACCGTGAAGAGGATCAAAGTGCCCAGTACCGGAAGCAAACCGGCCACGACGAGAATCGGCGTATATGAAAAATTGTCTACCACCCATCCGGTAGTCAGTGTGAAAAGAATGGCTCCGGCACCAGCGCCAACGCCACCCAGTCCGGCCACGGATGCCACCGCTTGCTGGGGGAATAGGTCGCTGGGAATAGTCTGCACGTTATTTATCCAACTCTGAAAACCAAAGGTTACCATGGCGATGAACGCGAGTGCTGCGGTCGTACTATCAGCAACGGCCGCTGGAATTCCGGCCAACATAAATAGTGCGCCTGTCAAGATTACGACCTTGCGTGCTTTGTCCGTAGTCCATCCTCGCGCGATGAAGTACCCGGAGATCCAACCGCCCAGCAAACTGCCGGCGTCGGCAGCCACAAACGGGAGCCAGGCAAACATCCCAATCTGCTTGAGACTGAAGCCACGCACTTTGTTGAGATAAAGCGGCAGCCACGTAATGTAAAGCCACCAGACAGGATCAGTCACGAACCGCGCGAGCACAATGGCCCACACCTGCCGATACTTCAACAACCGGCACCAACTGAAGCGCTTTGAATCTGTCTCATTCTCGCGACCGTGTTTGATGTGTGCGTACTCTTCACGACTAAGTGAGGTGTGACGCTCGGGTGTTTCATAGAACATCAGCCAGAGCACAAGCCAGACAAATCCGAGTCCACCGGTAACCAGGAAGGCCGTTTGCCAGCCAAAACGTATCTGCAGAAAAACGATCAGTGGGGGCGCAACGATGTTGCCGATCGCTACACCGCTGTTGAAAATTCCCATGGCGAAGGCGCGCTCGCGTACCGGAAACCATTCGGCTATTACCTTTGCCGCACCAGGCCAATTACCAGCCTCTCCAACACCGAGCAATAATCGAAGTGAGATCAAACTAATTAGTCCCCGAGCGAAAGCATGAGCACAGGCAGCCAGGGACCAAATGAGTATCGATAAGGTGAATCCCCGTTTTGTGCCGATGCGATCATAGAGTTTTCCGGACAGTCCCTGACTGATGGTGTAAGCCGCAAGAAACGACGTGGTTATGCTGGCAAACTCGAGGTTGCTCAGTTCTAGTTGTGCGGTGATCACAGGTGCGAGCACTGAGATCGTAAGGCGATCTATGAAATTGATCAGCGTGGCGAGAAAGACGAGCCCTATGATCCACCAGCGCAATCCGGGCATAGCCGTCTTAGTCACCGAGAGCGGAGAAGCCGGAGCGTGTCTGTCAGAACTCTGCAAGGGTGTGTTTAAATCGCTTCACCGATTGGGGAGGTCAGCCGCATAGAGCGCCGTCGTGGGCCACAGCCGGAAAGGCTCGCGCGCTACGGTCATCGCCAGGATCCTGATGCGATCATCATTTGGCAGCCGCACCGCGCGCGCGCGTTTAGGTAGATCGATTGCATAAGCGAACAGATAACTTGGGATGTATGGCTCGTTGCCTTCCGGAGCATGCCGGTGTGTGCCGATCCACGCAATCTCATCGCGCTTAACGAAACCTCGACGGATCTGATCAATCCCAGAGACGATACCACTCGATGGATTGTAGCTAACAACCAGGTCCCTCTCTATGTCATTAGGTGTCCACGACTGACCTGGAGTCATTTGAGCCACATATACCTCGCGCAATTGACGTGGCTCTTTAAGGCGGCTGTCCCACTGCCCGATGGGACCCTGCCATTCACGAATGGTTACAGGTTCTCCGGCAATCGTCGTCAGCACATCACCGCCAACGGCAGTCGCTAGAATGTAAACACGATTGTAAAAACCGGGGTGTACTGGGACCGACTGGCCCCTGGGTACAAGCACATTCGGTGCACCAGGCTTGCTTGAACCAAACTTAAACCATAAGCCATCAAGCTGTAGTTTCTGAGGAAGCAGTTCAGCCGCGAGTGTTTGCCCTTTTCCGTCGAAGTCTCCGTCGGCTCGGTTCGTGTCAGTTGAAATACCATCAAGATTGAAGGGAAGATCCAGTGGCACTGATGCATTCGACACCCACTGCTGATCAGCCGGAATTTGAAATCGCAAGGCGAAGGTCCGGGGTTGATAAGCCTTGAGCTCAATCGGAAGGTTATCTCCCTGAACAGATAATGCACCGACTGATTCCTCAGCCGCATTGATCTCGCGAACACTTCGGATCGGCAGCGCAAATCTGATCCGGGTTTTCACGGGCCGTCCGTATAGCTCCTGCACTCGCACTACAATCTCATCTGAGTCTTCCGCCTTCTTCAGCGCCCGGACTGCCACCTGATTGTTCGAATCATCGAGTGACAGGACGGAGACAGTTCGACCCAGCCGTCCTGCGTGCGTGTCGGTTTGAAACGCCACGAGCGGCTGGTTGAGCGCGTCTGCTCGGGCTGGCACCTGACCGGTTCGCCAATCGCCAACGTGACCAGCAACCGAATAAGTGAAGTGATGATGACCCAGATCGTTGCTGCTTTGATACGGATACGCGCGTGCCTTCGCGGTGTGGATCAGGGTAAGGCGAAGCACGTTGTCGGCAGGTTTGTCCCACCCATACTTACTATCGTTCAGGATTGCTGCGCCAAATGTGCCGTTGTTGTCGGTTACATCAGCCCACTTTTGCGCCGGCACTTCGTAATGATCGGGTGTGTTATTGCCGCGTTGAATCGTGCCGAGCCCCAGGTCATAAGTTGCTTTTGGATTCGAGGCGGCAAAAGGAAATGACGCCTTCAGCAAACTGTTCGGCGATTTCCAATCCACTGTATTCTCGACATCGACCCGATCGCCTCCGTCAACAAGCATTACGCGCTGAACGAAGATTGAGCCGGCGGCTTTCCTGGTTATCTCCAGTGCAATTCGCACTGGTCCTCGCTCAACTACGCGAACTTGTGGCGTAATCACATATTCTCGAGCAGATGAGTTAATTGTGTCCCAGAGGATCCGCCATGCCGGCTTATCCGGTGAAGGGTCGTTCCGAAGCTCAAGCCGAACGGGCGCTTTCAGCAGTTCATGTCGCGCTTGCTTGTCTAAGATTGATTCAATGTCGCCATTCGCATCGATTTTTATTTTGTAGCGTGCGTTCTCCAGTGAAGATGGTGTCACACTAAGCGACGAACTCGTGTGTGAGTGCGGTGCGCCCGTTGATACTTCGAAGACTTTGAATCCGATAGAGGGCATGTCTGCAAGAAAGAGAATTCTCGCCTTGTTGCCCTGTCTCCAGAGAATCTGCGCAAGGACTTCACGTTGCGTGACGCGATCAACAATATGAATTGCCGGAGGTGCAAGACCTTTAAACTCCACCGTGGCCTCCACCGGATCGCGTCGAGCCATCGATAATGGATTGTAGACAACCAGCGGAATGCCCAAACCACTAGTGTCAAGGAGTCCCGCCAGTGCGGAAGTTGAACTGGTCAGCACACTGCCGAACTGATTTGCGGAGACCAACTCATCGTTCCACGAAAACTGATATGCCTGCGGAATGCACGTGCCCGTTAAGTCATCGTGAAACTGATGCCACAATACGCGGACCCATGCATCGCGTAAACGCTCGCTTGGATAAGGAAAACCCGCGAACAGTCCGGCGGCGACGCCGGCGTGTTCCGCGGCGTCGGCAAGCAGTTCGTTCTCGCGGTTGAAGCGCTTCATCGCCGCCTGGGATGTGTAGCAGCCGACGCCATGCGTTTTCATCGTTAGCTCGCCTTCATACTCAGGCAGCACGGCTGTCTCTTCAGCGGTCAAGTCCCGGGAAAGCTGATCCGCCGACGTATTGCGTACCTCTACTGTTCCAGATTTGTTCGCGATCGATTTCTCCAACCAGTCAACAGATTCCGTGTCAGGTGCGCCGCCAATGTCACCGGTGCCGAAATAGCGAAATCCTATTTGCCGGCCATTGCCCAGGGGCGTCAGACGTTCGCTGGCCCATTTGGGATCGATTGAAATATCGCTGCGGATCTTCGTGACATAGTCGCCCGGATTCAATGCCGCGACCACCGATTTACCATCCACACCTTTCCAACGGCCGACTGGAAACGGGATTCCGTACGATGATCCCCACGTCAGTTTTTGGGTGGAAAATGCCGAGAGTCCGGAGTGCGTCGCGATCGATGGAAGTGCAAAGCCAAACCCGAAACAATCAGGCAGGTAAACGTCCTGACTGACCTTGCCAAACTCCTGTTTGAAGAACCGTTTTCCGTACAGGGCTTGCCGCATCAACGATTCCGGCGACGGCACGTTCACATCAACGGCATTGATCCATGATCCCGCCAACCGCCAACGTCCTGACGCAACATACTTCTGCAGAGTGGGCCAGGCTTCCGGGTGATACTCCTTAAACCACATGTAGTGAATCGCACCTTCGTAGTTGAAGGTGTAGTTTGGGTACTGCTCGAGCCGTTTGAAATTATCGAAGAAAGTGTTGGGCACAAACTCGCGAATTGTGTCTTGCACCGTCCAGTTCCACTGCGAGTCAAGGTGCGACGTGCTAACAACGTAGAGAACTGGTTTGGAAGTCGGCTGGCTTTGGCCGGAGAGGAAACTCAAACAGAGGACAGCTAATGCCGGGACATGCCGTCGAGCTGTGTGAAACGCAGAAGATCGCATTGTGATCAGTTTGTGCACCGAGCTAATTGCGTTCCAGCGTGTCATAGAGCGGCTGCACAGGTGTTACAACCCATGGCTCATCAGTTATTGTGACAGCCAGAATTCTAATTCTGTCATTATTGGGCAGCGTTAGTGTTCGTGCGCCTGGCGGCATATCGAGGGCATAAGCGAATAGATAGGAGTAAGCGTATGGCTCGGCACTGCCATCGGCTGCGCGCCGTTGCGAGCTGAACCAGGCGATGTCTGCCCGTTTTATGAAGCCCGGTCGCAAGCCGAGCATTTCACCGTATGGATTCGTGCGCGTTCTTACGGGAGTCCCTGCGGGCGGCGCGGGCGCACCTGGTCGCGGCTGGATTATCTCTTCCGTGACCTTCCAGATTCGATTGTCCCACTGTCCGATAAAACCGGTCCATTCCTGGATCGTCAGGTCAACCGATTTATCGCCGACGCCAAACGTTGCTTTCTGATCACCATTAGCGGAGGCGGCGAGCAGATAGACTCGATTGTATTTTCCAGATGGCAACGCGATCGTTTGACCATGAGGCACAACCGCATTCGGTTTTGCATCTCCGGATCGAGCCAGATTGAAACGGACGCCTTTAAACTCGAGCTCGCGCGGCAGCATCTCGGCAGGCAATGCCTTGCCTTGGTTAGCGCTCTGGTTGTTTGGATTCCAATCGAAGCTGCCATCGGCGGGCCTACCCAATCGTGAAGCGACCGAGAGATCGTAATCCAATATGACAGACCGCGATTGAGGCGCGGTGGTTTTTGTTTGGGGTGGATTGAGCTTCAGAGCAAACGTCCGCGGTTGATAGGCAGAGAAGGATGTCACCAGGTTGCCGGCTGTGATTGTCGCTGGTCCAACTGGCTGTTCCTGGCCATTGACTTCGCGAGCAGCGATAAC
>Ga0111539_10000827_pt1 | contig 40203 bp, 38 predicted proteins | sample RhiMethybrSRZTD1_FD_79667 | JGI IMG/M metagenome (GOLD analysis project Ga0111539, IMG submission 79667) | Populus rhizosphere microbial communities from Tennessee, USA - Rhizosphere MetaG P. TD hybrid SRZTD1 (version 2) (version 2) | ecosystem: Host-associated > Plants > Roots > Rhizosphere >...
CGGTCTCCGACACGACCTGCTGAATCTGGTTGACGTCGTTGGTAATGCGCGACATCAGCTGCCCAGTGGTCTTCTGCGAGAAAAAACCAGCCGACTGACCGAGCACGTGCCGGTACAACGCGTTTCGAACATCCATCACCACGCGCTGGCCCACGCCGGCCATCAGATAGGATGAAACGTACGAGCCGATGCCTTTCAGAAAGTAGAGGCCGACGATCCCCCAGGCGACTTCCGCGACGTACTGCTGGTTCCTGAGATTGAGCGCATCGTTGAAGACGTACTTGATGATCCAGGCAAGGCCCGCTGATCCGGCTGCGTAGACCAGCATGCCGGCGACCGCCCACCCGAGGCGGCCGCGGTATGGCCGGGTATAGCGGAAGAGCCGTCGTAGCGGATGGATGTCAACCACGATGCACCGCCGGCCGGTAGCCGGCGGGATGCGTCCGATGCCATTGCCACGCGGTTTCGACGATCGTGCGCAGATCGGCGAACTGCGGCGACCACTGCAGCTGTGTTCTGGCTTTGTCGGCCGCTGCGTACAGAACGGCCGGGTCCCCGGCGCGCCGCGGCGCGAATGTCCACGGCACCGTGCGGCCGGTCACCTGTTCGACCGCCGCGATCACGTCCTTTACCGAATGCGGATGACCCGTGCCCAGGTTATAGACCTCCGAGGCCGCGCCGGCGAGCAATGCCTCGAGCGCCTTGACATGAGCCGCCGCGAGATCCGACACGTGAATATAGTCGCGCAGGCACGTCCCGTCTGGGGTTGGATAGTCATTACCGAACACCGAAAACGGAGACCCATTCACTGCCGAATCGATGGCCCGAGGAATCACGTGGATTTCCGGTGCATGGTCCTCGCCGAGCTCCACCTCGGGATCAGCGCCTGCCGCGTTGAAGTATCGGAGGGCGACCCAGCGGATGCCGTAGGCTGTCTCAAAGTGCGGCAAAGCGCGCTCCACGGCTAGCTTGGTTTCGCCGTAGGCGTTGATCGGCTGTTGCGGATGGGTTTCAGCGATAGGCGCCTCTTTCGGTTCCCCGTACGTGGCACAGGTCGACGAGAAGACGAAGCATTGGACCGACTCTGCTGCCATGGCCTCGAGCACCGCCAGGGCTCCCCCGACGTTGTTGCGATAGTACCCGATGGGATCCCGCACCGACGCGTTCACGTCGAGAAACGCGGCAAAGTGCATCACGGCGGACACTCGGTGTTCCCGGAGGGCCATTCGGACGGCTGCGACATCCTTGATGTCGCCCTCGACGAGGGTGCCGTACTGCACCGCCTGGCGATGCCCAGCGATCAGGTTGTCGAAGGCAATCGCGCGATAGCCGGCGCGACTCAAGGCTTTGCAGGCGTGGCTGCCGATGTAGCCGGCGCCGCCGGTGACCAGCACGCCGGGAGGATCAGCGCCCAATGGACACATACTTGAACCCGAGCGTCCGCATCTGCTCGGGTGCGTAGATGTTTCGTCCGTCGAAGATCACCGGGGTCTTCAGAAGCTGCCGCATCCGTTTGAAATCCGGTTCGCGGAACTCGTTCCATTCGGTGACGATCGCCAGCGCGTCGGCGCCGCCCAGCGTCTCGTAGCTGGTGTCGCAGATCACGACGCGATCGCCGAAGAGACGGCGCGCGGGCTCGGCGGCCTCGGGATCGTAGGCGCGAACCTGGGCGCCAAGGGCGAGCAGCCGATCGATCATCACAATCGCCGGCGCCTCACGCATGTCGTCGGTGCGCGGTTTGAATGCCAGGCCCCACAGCGCAATCGTCCGGCCGTGAAGGTCGCCGAAGTATTCTTCCATTCGATGAACCAATTTGGCCTTCTGGCTCTCATTCACCGCTTCAACCGACCGCAGAATCTTGAAATCGTACCCTTGGTCGGAAGACGACTTGACGAGGGCTTTGACATCCTTGGGAAAACAGCTGCCGCCGTATCCGATGCCTGGGAACAGAAACGAGTTGCCAATCCGCCGGTCGGAGCCCACCGCCCTCCTGACCTGATCGACATCGGCGCCGACCAGCTCGCAGACATTCGCGATCTCGTTCATGAACGAGATCTTCGTCGCCAGCATGGCGTTGGCGGCGTACTTGCTCAATTCAGCGCTCGCCGTGTCCATCGTCATGATCGGAGCACCCGTGCGAGTGAACGGTCCGTAGAGTTCCCTCATGATATCGGCCGACTGTTGATCGTCTGCGCCAATGACCACGCGATCGGGTTTCATGAAATCCTCGATCGCAGCACCCTGTTTCAGGAATTCCGGGTTGCTGACCACGCTGAACCCGTGCGATGTTTCTCCGGCAATCGTGGACTTCACTTTCTGCGCCGTGCCGACTGGGACCGTGCTCTTATCCACGATCACCGTGTACTTGTTCATGGCGCGACCCACATCGCGGGCCACGCCGAGCACGTGCTGTAAGTCGGCGGCGCCATCCTCGCCTTGCGGCGTCCCGACCGCGATGAACACGACGTCAGATGCCTTCACCGCGGCGGGAAGATTCGTGGAGAACGCCAGGCGTTTGTTGCCATGATTACGCTTGACCATCTCCTCCAATCCCGGCTCGTAGATGGGCATCTTGCCGGCCTCGAGCGTGGCGACCTTGGCGGCATCTTTATCGACGCAAATGACCTCGTTGCCGTTCTCGGCCAGACACGCACCGACAACGAGCCCGACGTATCCGGTTCCCACAACAGCGATTTTCATTTCACAATAAGATACTGACTCGGAAACACTTACACAAGTGCGCGTTCTGATCGATTACCGGTCCGCGTTGCGGGGACGCAGCGGCGTCGGCGAGTACGTGCATCAACTCGTGCGGGCGCTGGTTGATCGATCTCGCGTTGGCAGCGCGCGCCCTGCGATCGATATCACGCTGTTTTCGAGCTCTTGGAAAGATCGGCTTCGTCTGCCCGAAGAGATGCGCGAGGTCGCCGCAGTCGACCGCCGCGTGCCAGTGTCGGTGCTCAATTTCGCATGGCACCGGATTGGATGGCCGCCGGCGGAGCTCCTCGCGCAAGGCAGATTCGACGTCACGCACTCGCTGCACCCGCTTCGACTGCCTGCGAGGCACGCGGCTCAGATCGTCACGATTCACGACCTGAACTTTCTGTCGCATCCGGAGCGCACCCGCGCCGAGATCCGGCGCGACTACCCGCGATACGCGAGCCGCCATGCCCACCAGGCCGATCATGTGATCGTCCCATCGCGATTCACGGCGGGAGAAGTCGAGCGCCAGCTCCAGGTGCCTTCGAACCGCATCTCAGTGTGCTCGCCCGGCGCCCCGGAATGGCCCCCGCGAGTGTCGCACCCGCAAGATGGCTACATCCTTTTTCTGGGTACGCTGGAACCGAGGAAGAACGTCGGCACGCTTCTCGATGCCTACGAGCATCTCCTGTCGGCCAACCGTGCGATTCCCGCGTTGGTGCTTGCGGGCCAAGCCACGGCGGAGTCGAAGCCATGGCTGGATCGCCTGGCGCATGCCCCGCTCATGGGCCATGTCCAGCATATCGGATACGTGGACCCGGCCGACCGGAGGCGCGTCTATGAAGGGGCTCGGCTGCTGGTGCAGCCATCGTTCGAAGAAGGGTTCGGCATTCCGGTGCTGGAGGCAATGACGCTGGGGATTCCTGTGGTCGCCGCGAACCGGGGCGCGCTGCCAGAGGTACTGGGAGACGCTGGCCTGCTCGTGGATGCGGAAGACGCTCGCCAGATGGCCGGCGCCATTTGGCAACTCAGCAGCGACGAGAACCTGTCGGCATCCTGCAGTGCGAACGGCGTCTTACGCTCTCAGCAGTTTCGATGGTCCGCTACTGCCGAACGTGTGATCGAGGCATACGAGCTTGCCGTCGCGCACCGGGCGCAGGTCGGAGGGCGAGGATAGGCATGCGGGTGGGCATCGACGCACGCGAGCTGTGCGGTCATCCGACGGGCGTTGGCCGCTATCTGAGTGGGCTGCTGGCGGCTTGGGCGATCGATCCGGTCGCAAAACGGCATGAGTTCATCCTGTACGCGCACGAACCGCTCGGTCTGCACCTCGACGCCAGGCACGTGTTCACCCGTACGGTTCGTGGCTCCGGTGGGACCTGGTGGGAGCAGGTGCGCATCCCGGCGGCGATTGGCCGCGATCACCTCGACGTGTTCTTTTCACCCGCCTACAGTACCCCTCTCCTGCTCACGATACCGACCGTCGTGGCCCTCCACGATCTCTCGTTTGTCGCGCACCCTGAATGGTTTTCGGCACGCGAAGGCGCGCGCCGCCGTTGGCTGGCGCGCCGGGCTGCGGCGCGTGCTCGGGCGGTCATCACGATTTCGGAGTTCTCGAGGCAGGAGATCCGCAACCGCTTCCAGGTGCCCGATGATCGGATTCACGTCATCCCGCCCGGCGTCACGACACCCACCCGCGAGTCAGTGCGGACGCCCGACGGCGTCCGCATCCTCTATGTCGGCTCGATCTTCAACCGCCGCAGGGTGCCAGACTTGATTCGTGCCTTCGCACCGATCGCAGCGGCGCACAGCCAGGCCGCGCTCGATCTGGTGGGAGAGAACCGGACGTTTCCGCATCAGGACCTCGACCGGGTCATTGCCCACGAGGGCCTGAATGGACGCGTCCATTGGAAGCCGTATGTCTCGGACGAGGAACTCTCCGCGCTCTATGCGTCTGCCCGCGTGTTCGCGTTCCTCTCGGAGTATGAAGGTCTCGGTCTGACGCCGCTCGAAGCCCTGGCGGCCGGCGTTCCGCCGGTTCTGCTCGACACGGCGGTCGCTCGTGAGAGTTGCGGCGAGGCCGCCCTCTATGTACAGCCGGACGATATTCGAGGAACAACGGCCGCGCTGACCGATTTGCTGTTCGACACCGGCCAGCGGGCCGCGCTCCTCGCGGCCGCACCGCGCCGTTTGGCGCGATACAACGGGCCACGCGCTGCCACGGAAACGCTGAATCTGCTCGAGAGGTGCGCGCGTCCATGACCGCCCTCTCGATCATTATCGTGAGTTACAACACGCGAACGGACCTCGAGCGCTGCCTGGGATCACTGCACGATCACCGTCCCGCACTCGCGCATGAGATCGTCGTCGTCGACAACGCTTCAGCCGACGGAAGCGGTGCGGCGGCGCAGCGGTGGGCCGGCGTCACAGTCATCGATGCTGGGTCCAATGTGGGATTTGGCGCCGGCAGCAACATTGGGATTCGCGCCAGCAGCGGCGCCAATCTGCTGATGCTGAACAGCGATACCGTCGTGCCGGTTGGCGCGATCGACAAGCTGATGGAGGCGCTCGACCGTCACCCGGACGCGGCGGTGGCCGGTCCCAGACTTGTGAACGCGGATGGACGGGCGGAGCTTTCGTTCGGCCGGATGCTCTCCCCACTGAATGAGCTGCGCCAGCGCCGGCTCGTGCGCGGCCTCGAGAACCACGATCCGGAGATCTCGAGGCAGGTCGAAGAGATGACGCGCCACCAGCAGTGGCCCGATTGGGTCAGCGGGGCCTGCCTGCTGGTCCGCCGGCCGGATGCCGTGGCCGTCGGCCTGTTCGATGAGCGCTACTTCATGTACAACGAGGATGTCGATTTCTGCGCCGCCATCCGCGGTCGGGGTCGACGCATCCTCTTCACACCGGAGTCTGAGGTCGTCCATTTGCGCGGGCGATCGGCGGCGACTGCTCCGGCCTCCACTCGCGCGGCGTATCAGCGCAGTCACCTCGCATTTTACAGGAAGCACCATCCGATGCTGGCGCCGCTCGTTCGTCTGTACCACCAGTTGCAGAACTAACCACCTCCGCCAAGGCTAGGGCGGAAAGTCCTGCGCTACGAGTACGTCTGATAAGATCTGCCCGCGCATGCGCATCGGCATAGACGCGCGGAAGCTTCACGACTACGGCATTGGCACGTACATCCGCAATCTCCTTCGACATCTGGCTCGAATCGACGAGCAGACCGAATTCGTCGTGTTCTGCCGACGGGACGAGGTGTCGTCGCTTGGCCTGCTCGGGCCAAATTTCAGGGCCATCGCCGAATCCTCCGGCAATTATTCCCTGACCGAGCAAGTGCGCATTCCCCTCGCGCTGAAGCGTGAGGGCATTACGCTCTTCCATGCCCCGCACTATGTGCTTCCGCCGCTCGTGCAGTGTCGCTCGGTGGTCACGATTCACGATTGCATCCACTTGATGTTCCCTGAATATCTTCCGAACCGGTTCGCGCCCGCATACGCTCGCGCGTCGATCACGATGGCGGCACGGCGGGCGACCCGCGTGATGACCGTTTCCGAGAGCTCGAAGCGCGACATCCTGCGATTCGTCAATATTGCGGCCGACAAGATCGACGTGATCTACAACGCGTACGACGAGCGATTCACCGTCGAGCCGAACGAAGAGGCTGTCGCCCGGGTCCGCGAGCGGTATCAGCTGCAGGATCAGTTCGTCCTCTACGCCGGCACGGTCAAGCCGCACAAGAACATCGAGCGGCTGATTCGCGCGTTCCACCTCGTGCGCGGACGGGGCATGGACCATCTCAAACTGGTGCTCATTGGCGACGAGATCTCGCGGTACGCGGCGCTCCGGCACGCCGTCCACCAGCATCAGCTCCACAAATATGTGCGGTTCCTTGGTTACATGCCGGAGGAGACGCTCGCCATCATGTACCGCCTGGCCGGGGTGTTCGTCTTCCCCTCGCTGTACGAAGGGTTCGGGCTCCCTCCCCTCGAGGCCATGGCGAGCGGCACGCCTGTCGTCACCTCCAACGTCTCGTCGCTTCCGGAGGTGGCGGGCGATGCCGCCGTGCTCGTCGACCCCTACGACCCGGAGGCGATCGCCGACGGTATTTACCGTGTCCTCACCGACGACGCCCTCCGCTGCGATCTGCGGCGGAAGGGACTGGCCCGCGCTCGCCAATTCTCCTGGGAGGACTCGGCGCGGCGCGTTCGCGCCATTTACAGTCTGGCTGGTGCTACAGAAAAGGCTGCGACATAGATGAAGGCCGCGTCGCGGCTTCAGACCGCGGCTGCCATTCTGCTTGATCTCACGTGGTACACTTCCTGCGTTGAAGGTTGCCCTCGTTCACGACTGGCTGACCGGAATGCGCGGCGGCGAGAAAGTGCTCGAGGTCTTGTGTGAGCGCTTCCCGGACGCCGAGATCTTCACCCTCGTTCATGTCCGCGGATCCGTGTCGCGCACGATCGAACGACTTCCGATTCACACCTCGTTCATCCAGCAGTTGCCCTTCATCCGACGCCACTATCGCAGGTATCTGCCGCTCTTCCCGATCGCGATCGAGCAGTTCAACCTGGCGCGCTTCGACCTGGTCGTGAGCAGCAGTCACTGCGTGGCCAAGTCGGTCCTGACGGCAGCTGGCACGACCCACGTCTGCTACTGCCACACGCCGATGCGGTATGCCTGGGATCAGTTCGAGATGTACTTCGGAGCCGCACGGATCGGGTGGCTCGGGAACAGGGCGATGCGGCCCGTCATGGCTGGGTTCGCCCGGTGGGATCGGAGCACGTCGGGACGGGTGGATCGCTTCGTGACCAACTCGCGGCATGTTGCCGCCCGGATCCGCCGATACTATAATCGCGAGGCCAGCGTCGTGTATCCTCCAGTCGACACGGCATTTTTCCGGCCAAATGGCTCACAGCCTGAGCAATATGCGCTAATCGTGTCGGCCCTTGTCCCGTACAAGCACACTGAACTGGCCCTCGACGCCTGCCGCCGGGTTGGACTCCCGCTAAAGATCGTCGGGGACGGCCCCGATCGCCAGGCGCTCGAACGCCGGCCCAACCGAGATGTTCAATTTCTTGGTCGGGTTTCGGACGAGGACCTCCGCGAGCTGTACTGCCGCGCAGCCGTCGTGCTGCTTCCCGGAGAGGAAGACTTCGGCATCGTTCCGCTGGAAGCGCAGGCCTGCGGCCGGCCGGTTGTGGCGCTCGGTCGCGGCGGCGCCCTCGAGACCGTGGTTCAGGGCGAAACCGGCATTCTCGTGAACGAACCGACCACTGACGCATTCGGGGCGAGCATCCTCGAAGCTGTGAACCGACGCTTCGACACCAACGTCATTCGCCGTCACGCCGAGCGATTCGGCCGCGACCGATTCGGGGACGAAATCGAAGCGACCGTGCGCGAGCCGTGGCCCGCGGAGCGGGCTTCGTGATCCGCCACAACCGGCTGCTGGTCGCGTTTCACCTCATGTCCGATGCGGTGCTGGGCATGTCGGCCTTCATGATCGCGTACGCGATCCGATTCCACGCTCTCGAAGAGCTGATTCCGATCTCCAAGGGCCGTCCGCTGGTCGCGCAGTACATCAACCTGTTGCCGTTCGTGGCGGTACTGGTTCCCTTCGGATTCCACCTTCAGGGACTGTACCGCCTCCGACGCGGCCGCTCGAGGGTGGACGATTTCTTCGCGGTCTTCGTTGGCAGTGTGCTCGCTGTCGTGTTCGGCATCGGATCGATGTTGTATGTGCAGGCGTACCTGGCGACTCCCGCTCAACGCGACGTCGGCGCGTTTGAAGTCTCGCAGCCCGCCTGGGCGATCTTCCTCGTCCTGAACGTCGTCCTGACCTTCTCGTCGCGCGAGCTGATGCGCGAGGTTCTGGAGCGGCGCTGGCGTGCGGGCATTGGCCTCAAGCGGATCCTGATCGCGGGATCGGGCGAGCTCGGCCGGCTCATCGCCGACAAGATCCTCGAGCATCGGGAACTGGGCTATCAGATTATCGGCTTCGTGGACGACCGCGCAGTCGGCGACCACCTTGGCTATCGAGGCTTGCCGCTCCTCGGCACGATCGGAGAGGCCGGCGAAATCGCCGCTCGGGAGGCCATCGATCACCTGTATGTCGCGCTGCCCCCGGAACAACACGTACGGATGCTCGAGCTGCTCGACAGCACCAGTCGAGTCATGGTCGACGTCAAGGTTGTGCCTGATTTGCTCCAGGTGATCGCGCTCCGCGCCCGCCTCGAAGACCTCGACGGCGTTCCGGTCATCAACATCAACGACATTCCGCTCCAGGGTCTCAACAGCACGATCAAGCGCGGCATCGACATTTGTATTTCCGGCGTCGGCTTGGCCCTGCTGGCCATCCCGCTCGGGTTGACCGCTCTTCTCGTTCGGCTGACGTCGCGAGGCCCGGTGTTCTACCGTCAGGAGCGAATGGGGCTCGACGGGAAGTCGTTCTCCATCGTGAAATTCCGCTCCATGTTCGACGATGCAGAGCGCGAGACTGGCCCGGTGTGGACGGTTCCCAACGATCCGCGCGTGACGTCATTCGGCCGCCTGCTGCGACGATCGAATCTCGACGAGCTGCCGCAGCTCTGGAACGTGCTGCGCGGCGATATGTCCATTGTCGGCCCGCGGCCCGAGCGGCCACATTTCGTGGAACAGTTCAAGCACCGCATTCCGCAGTACATGCTCCGCCACAAGGTGAAAGCGGGCCTGACAGGTTGGGCGCAGGTGAACGGCTGGCGCGGAAACACCCCCCTCGAGAAGCGCATCGAGTACGACCTGTACTACATTGAGAACTGGTCGGTCCGCCTGGATCTCAAGATCATGTGGCTGACACTCCTCCGAGGCTTTTTCCATAAGCACGCATACTAGCCAGTTTCGGCTTCAGCGACGGAAACTACCCCTATGCCTAAACGCGTAGTCATCACCGGTGCAGCCGGATTCATCGGCTCGCACCTTTCGGAAGCGTTGCTCGATCGCGGCTATCAAGTCATCGGGATCGACAACCTGCTCACGGGGGACACGGCGAACATCGCACATCTGGTGAATCGTGACTTCAGCTTCATCAAGCACGATGTCACCAATTACATCTACGTCGAAGGTCCGGTGGACTATGTCCTCCATTGGGCCAGTCCGGCCAGTCCTATCGACTATCTCGAGTTACCCATTCCGACACTGAAAGTGGGAGCGCTCGGGACGCACAAGGCGCTTGGCCTCGCCAAAGCGAAAAAGGCCACGTTCGTGATTGCCTCGACGTCCGAGGTCTACGGTGATCCGCTCGAGCACCCGCAGAAGGAAACCTATTGGGGCAATGTCAATCCGGTGGGTCCCCGCGGCGTCTACGACGAGGCGAAGCGCTTTGCCGAAGCGATGACGATGGCGTATCACCGCTACCACGGAATCAACACGAAGATCGTTCGAATCTTCAACACGTATGGCCCCAGGATGCGTTTGCACGACGGCCGGGCCGTGCCGGCGTTCATGTCGCAGGCGCTGCGGAACGAGGACGTCACGGTGTTCGGCGACGGCACCCAGACGCGCAGCTTCACCTACATCAGCGATCTCGTGGACGGCATCATCCGGCTGATGCTCTCCGATCAGAACGATCCGGTGAACGTCGGGAATCCGATCGAAACGACGATCGAAGAAATCGCCCGGACCATCATTCGGATGACCGGAGCGACGAGCAAGATCGTGTACCGGCCGCTGCCCACGGACGACCCGAAGATCCGCCAACCCGATATCACTCGCGCACGGACCCTCCTCGGCTGGGAACCAAAGGTCCAGCTCGAAGAGGGCCTCGTCAAGACGATCGAGTATTTCCGGACCAAGGTCTAGGGCGGGTAGCCAGGTGGGCCTGGCACGGCAGGTGGGACAGGTAGGCCTGATAGGCCCGGTTTGGTGGGTAGATTTGAGGAATCGGGTAGCTTCTACAGTTTGCGAATCAGCCCTAGGAGTGGAGCGGCGACCTGCCTGGTCTGCTTGTCGAGGGTCGCGTAGCGATCGCTGCTGACGTAGCCAAGGCGCCGCGCCACATGAAAGCAGTACCCGACCTCTGCTAGAGACGCCTCTGCGATATTGAGAAGATGCGCCCGTTCCTTTAGAGATCGCCTGGCGAAGCCTTCCACGATGTTGGCAGGAACCGAGTACGCAGCGCGACGAATCTGACTCGATAACTCGAAGCGCTCTTCAGGGGGAAACTGCCTGGCGACGTGATGAACCTCGATGAAGAGATCATCCGCACGCTGCCAGACTACGAGATTCTCGTGTCTAAGGGGCATGCGGCCGCGAGGAGCAAAATCCGCACCTGCCCCACCCGCCCCACCAGTCCTACCAGGCCTACCTGCCCCTACCGCGTGAGCTTCCGATACTTGATCCGGTGCGGTTGGTCGGCCTCGGCGCCGAGACGCCGTTTGCGATCGACTTCATAGTCCTGATAGTTGCCCTCGAACCACACGACCTCGCTGTCGCCTTCGAACGCCAGCATATGAGTCGCGATTCGATCGAGGAACCATCGATCGTGACTGATGACGACCGCGCAGCCGGCGAAGTTCAGCAGCGCCTCTTCGAGGGCTCGCAGCGTGTCCACATCGAGGTCATTCGTCGGTTCGTCGAGCAGCAGCAGGTTGCTTCCCTTCCTCAGCAGCTTGGCGAGGTGCACCCGGTTCCGCTCACCACCGGAGAGCGTCCCAACCTTTCGCTGCTGTGTGCCGCCCTTGAAGTTGAACCACGACACGTAGGCGCGTGACGCCACCTTCCGCTTGCCGAGCTCGATTTCCTCCTGGCCTCCCGAGATTTCCTCCCAGACCGTCTTCCCAGCACTGAGCGCGTCGCGGCTTTGATCCACATAGCCCACCTGGACCGTCTCCCCCACTCGGAGGGTCCCGGCGTCGGGTTGTTCGAGCCCTGTGATCATTCGAAACAGCGTCGTCTTCCCGGCGCCGTTGGGGCCGATGACCCCCACAATCCCGCCCCGCGGGAGCGTGAAATCGAGGCCGCCGATGAGCAGATTCTCTCCGTAGCCTTTCTTCAGGCCGCGCGCCTCGACGACCACATCTCCGAGCCGGGGTCCTGGCGCGATGTAGATCTCCGCGGTCTCGATCTTCTGGGCGGAATCTTCTCGCAGCAGCTCTTCGTAGGCGTTCAGACGCGCTTTCCCCTTCGCTTGACGCGCCCTCGGCGACATGCGAATCCAATCAAGCTCGCGTTCGAGCGAGCGCTGCCGTTTGGTCTCGGCCTTCTCCTCGAGCTTCAACCTTTGCTGTTTCTGGTCGAGCCACGACGAATAGTTGCCTTCCCACGGAATGCCGCGCCCGCGATCGAGCTCGAGGATCCAGCCAGCCACGTTGTCGAGAAAATAGCGGTCATGCGTCACGGCCACCACCGTGCCTGCGTAGTCTTTCAGGAAACGTTCGAGCCACGCGACCGACTCCGCGTCCAGGTGATTGGTCGGTTCGTCGAGCAACAGCAGGTCGGGCGACTGCAGCAGCAACCGACAGAGAGCCACACGTCGCCGTTCTCCGCCGGAAAGCGTCGTCACGTCCGCATTGGCCGGTGGCAGGCGTAGAGCGTCCATGGCAAGCTCGAGGCGCGAATCGAGGTCCCAGGCGTTGGTCGCGTCGATTTTGTCCTGGATTTTCGACTGCTCGTCGAGCACCTTGTCCATCTCGTCCGCCGAGAGGTCCTCACCGAGCCTGGCATTCACGTCGTCGTACCGGGCCAGAAGCGCTTTGATCGAAGCGACCCCTTCCTCGACATTGCCGAGGACGGTTTTGGCGGGATCGAGGCGGGGTTCCTGTTGCAGAAACCCTACGGAAATCCCGTCTGCCGCGAACGCTTCGCCGAGAAACGTTTGATCCTCCCCCGCCATGATGCGAAGTAAGGAGCTCTTGCCGGCGCCATTCAGGCCGAGTACGCCGATCTTTGCGCCAAAGTAAAACGACAGCCAGATATCTTCGAGAACCTTGGTGTCGGGAGGATGCACCTTCCCGAGACCCTTCATGGTGTAAATGAACTGAGGCATAGGTCTACCTGAGACTTAAGATGGCAGAGTGGAGACTGAAGATTGAGAGTGCAGATTGAGAGTTCGATTGTCGATCGGGAGCCTTTAGATCCTACAATCTGACATCTGCACTCTGCAATCCGCAATTTCATGATTCAGTCGGCAATCTGCAATTTCATGATGCACGCTGCAATTCCATGATGCGTCGTATCGTTCACATCGACATGGACGCCTTCTATGCGTCGGTCGAACAGCGCGACGACCCTTCGCTCAGAGGGCGTCCTCTTGCCGTCGGAGGATCACCGGAGCGCCGCGGCGTCGTCGCCGCCGCCAGCTATGAAGCCCGTGCGTTTGGCGTTCGTTCGGCCATGCCGATGGCGACGGCGGTCCGCTTGTGTCCGCAGCTTCTCATCGTGCGCCCGGACTTCTCTCGATACAAGACGGCATCGACCGCGGTCTTTGCCATCTTCCGGGAGGTCACGTCGCTGGTGGAACCGCTGTCGCTCGATGAGGCGTACCTCGATGTGACGGAGAACGCCTGGCTCGAGCCGAGAGCGACCCGGGTTGCCCGTCGGCTCAAGGATCGAATTCGGTCCGAGACCGGACTCACGGCAAGCGCAGGCGTGGCGCCAAACAAATTCCTGGCAAAGATCGCGTCGGGCTGGAAAAAGCCGGATGGACTCACCGTGATCAGCCCTGATCGCGTCGAGCCGTTTCTTCAGCAGCTTCCAGTCGATGCCTTGTGGGGTGTCGGACCGGTTACCGCCCGAAAGCTCCGTGAACGGGGAATTGAGCGCCTGGTCGACGTCCGAACCCAGGATCCCGAAACGCTGAGGGGGATCGTGGGACACCTGGCCGACTGGCTCCGCGAGCTCGCAGCTGGGGTCGATGACCGCCCGGTCGTGCCGAATCGAGAAACGAAGTCGTCTGGAACGGAGACGACATTTGCCGAGGACTTGACGGATTTCAATGTCATGCAGCAGGAAGTGGCTGAGATGGGGCAACAGGCGGCGCAATGGCTGTCGCGCAAGGCGCTCCTGGCGCGTACCGTGACGCTCAAGGTCCGCTACAGCGATTTCACGACCATTACGCGCAGCCAGTCCGCTGCGCCGACCAGGGATGGCGGCGTCATTGCCGCCACGGCAGTACAATTGCTTGACCGAACCGAGGCCAGGACGCGGCCAGTCAGACTTCTCGGAGTCAGCGTCCACAATCTGAGCGACGAGGCCGCGGTCCTCAATCCAGAGGGATGGCTGCCGTTCGAACCTGAAGACCGCATCCTCGCCGCGGATGGGTAGGCAAACGGATCCTGCGGGATCGGGAGCCTCGAGATCACCATGCTGAAGGGAACACGCGACGGACTTCTGAAGAAAGTACAGCCGGTCAGTATCCATGGACAAGTGTCGTGGGATGTGTTCTTTACCGATGTGGACGATGCTGAAGGCCAGACCCATGTCGCGCGGCTGGGCCCAGAAGCGGTGGCGCACAACCTCGAGCCGGGGGATCGAATTCAGGTGGAGTATCTGGTCGGCGTTGCCGTGAAGGTGACACGGGTAATTCCAACGACGTAGGCGCGGCGCCCGAGCAGATGTTTAGCCCGAGCTGCCGCCTTCGCGCAGCGCTTCGGCGAGCCTGGCCGGAGCTCGCGGAAATGGAGCGAGCGTAGGCCGGAAGCTCGGCCTACGGCTGCACGATTCGAACGGTCCGCAGTTCGATTCGGGCATTGGGCGTTTCATTGGTTCGCGGCGCTGCTTCGATGGCCTCCACGATCGGCAACCCCTCCACCACCCGCCCGAACGCGGTGTATTGACCGTCGAGCGCGGTCGCTGCCCCCGTGCAGATAAAAAACGAGGTGGTAGCGCTTGCCGGATCGTCCCCACGCGCCATCGAGACAATCCCTTTCAGGTGTTTGGTATCGTTGAATTCCGGCTGCAGGTTCTGGACGATCTTCGCCTGTTTGTCGGTCAGCGGCACGGCCCGTGAGGATAACGCGCCGGTCTGGATGACGAATCCCGGGACCACGCGATGAAAGGCCGTTGCGTCGTAGACGCCCGCTTGCGCCAGCCGTAGAAACTGCCGGACGTGCCCGGGCGCCTTCTCGGGAAACAGCTCGATCGTGATCGAGCCGGCACTGGTCTCAAGGATCGCTCGATACTGCGCCAGCTGCTGAATGGTCTCTGTCGAAAACGGCTCTGGAGTCGGTGGTGGTGTGTCGCGAATCGTCACGCTGCGAATCTCGACACGATCAACGGCCAGGCCGGCGGCGTCCGTGGGCGTTTCCGAAATCTTCTGCAGAATCTCCAGGCCTTCGGACACGTGGCCAAAGACCGTGTACTGTCCGTCCAGTGCCGGTTGATCGACAATGACGACGAAGAACTGCGCGCCGCCGCTGTCGGGTCTGCCAGGAATCAGCACTGCCGCGACCGACCCGCGCGTCATCTTCGGCGCGCGCGCCTCGGCTTTCACGGCATTGAGCCCGCCGGTGCCGTACGCACTCCGTTTCGCGGGATCCTTCGTCAGCGGATCGCCGCCCTGCACCATCCCGTACTTCACCACTCTGTGGAATATGGTTCCACTGTAGCCGCCCTCTTGCGCGGTCTTCATGAAATACGCGGTCTGATTGGGCGCGGTCTCCGGCGTGAGGTCGATGATGAATGTGCCGACGGACGTGTCGACAACCGCCTGCTTCGCCGTGCTTTGGGCGTTGGCGACGCCGGAGATCGCGAGCAACACCGCGAAGACGCGCAGGCTGTGACCCATCATGCTCATGACGTCATCTCGATGATCCGTGCCGCATGCCACATATAGTGCAGCGCGGAGACGATGGTAATGACCAGGGAGGCATAGACGAACAGCTCGACGATCGGTGATTGGTATCCGCGATAGTTGAAGAACATCGCCACAACGGCGGTGATGATATACGTGGCGGTGGCGGTCTTGCCGAAGATTGAGGGCTTGAACGTTCGCGGCCCAATCGCCAGGTTGACCACCGCCACCGTCAACACGATGCCAACATCACGGCTGATGATGAGCACCGTCAGCCAGATGGGCAGCTGATTCGCCAGGCCAAGGTTCGGCACGGTCAGGACAACGAAGGTGCTGACCAGAAGCAGTTTGTCGGCCATCGGATCGAGCCAGGCGCCCAACCGGGTCTTCTGCCCCGTTCGTCGCGCGATGAGCCCATCCAGGGCATCGGTGAGGCCTGCGGTCGCAAACACGACCAGCGCCCATCCCAGGTGTCCGTAAACGACCAGAATCACGAAGGCCGGGATCAGCAACATTCGCAGCAGCGTGAGCTGATTCGCCGCCGTCAGCGAGGTCATGGGCGGCTGTTGTCTCTCGCGCTGGGCAACCCTGCCAGTGTCTCGAGTCGTCGCACGGCCTGGACCGCCTCGGGGCCGGTGACCACCCGCGACGGCTGAAACATCTGGTCGGAGCCCACGGCCATGACACCGGCCGCCACAGCCACTGACGCTGCTGGGTAGGCCAGGTGTCCCTGGGTCATGTCGGCGAATCGCTCGCGGGCGTTCTCCCATGGCCGGGCCCGCGTTGGCGCGGTCACTGACAACCGTTGAAGCAAGCGGCTGGTCGCCTGGGCGAGATCCACACGGCGAACGACGACGGCGGGTTGGAACGTGTGGTTTTCGTACGGATCGATGACGCCTGCGCGGACTACGGTCATGATCCAGGGCTCCGCCCAGTTCGCGCGCAAGTCTGTCACCACAACCGCATCGCCTGTTCGCACGGGCTGAAGCAGCGCGGCCAGCCGAACGCCGATCAAGGCCGCCAGATCGCCGCGCGTGACCTGGGGAGCGCCCGCAATCGCACGGTACTGTTCCGGCAGCGCGGCGAGCGCGGCGCGCGCGCGCACGGCATCGCGACGGGCCGCGACCGCCTCGCTCGTCTCGAGGTTCAGCGAGGACGCATAGGCAGCGAGAGCACCTTCGACGTCGCCACGCCCCTCGAGCAGATCGCCCATCTGTGCAAACGCCGCCGCATCAGCAGGATCGAGGGTCGTTGCCTGCCGGACGTGGGTCAGCGCGAGGTCGAATTCGCCCTTCTGCGCCTCGACCGCGGCTAGCTCACGATACAGAAACGCACTGTCCGGCGAGGTCGCGATCGCAGCCTGGTAGGCGCGAATCGCATCGTCCGAATTGCCGGAGCGAGCCGCCTGACGGGCGGCTGCGAGATCTTTCTCCACACCTTTGAACCTGAGGACCTCGATCCGACGCGACAGATCGACAAGCGAGGGGTCAGCGGCAAGTGCCGCCGTGAATGCCGCGACCGCCTCTGACTCGCGTTCCAGGCTCGCCAGCGCCTGCCCGCGCCCGACCAAAGCAGACGGGTAGTCGCCGCGTTGTTCCAGCGCCCGGTCGAAGTGCGGAAGCGCGGCCTTCGGCTCGCTCCTGGACAGCTCGAGATACCCCGCCGCCGTTTCCGCTGGATAGAAGGATGGTGAGGCTTTCAGCGACGTCGCAAACGCCCGTTCGGCGGTCTTGAGGTCGCCCTCCTGAAACAGGCGCCAGCCGAGGTTGTAGGCGGTCACGGCGCTGGAGGCGGCCAGCGACTCTGGCACCGGAGGCTGAGTGAACTGCGGAAACTTTGGCGCGCCGACCACGGTCGCCGGAATGTTCTTCGACGCGCATGCGGCATTGACCGCGATCAGTCCGACCACCATGAGGACTGCCGAAGCGCGCATGATGAGTAGAGTTTACCTCGCGTTGGGCTGAAAACGCGCGAGGAGACGTCGTGGGATATCCGCCACAATCGAGACGCGATCATCACGGGTCTCGTGCACGAGCACCCGCGCCAGACGGTAGAGCTGCGCGATCCGCTGGCGATCAGCCGGGCTCTCTGGATCGAATGTCAGCGTCACCCGTCGCACATCCAAAGCCAGGCGAGATGCGATCGTTTCCACCAGCTCATCGACGCCATCCCGCTGGACTGCGGAAATGCACAGCGCAGCAGGATCGGAATTCTGCAGTCGCCGCCGTTCGTCCACGGTGAGCTGATCGCACTTGTTGAAGACCTCGATGATCGGCATCCCTGTCGCCCCGATCTCCTCGAGCACCTGCTGAACCGCCCCCATGCGTCTGTCCCGATCGGGTGCCGCCGCATCGATGATGTGCAGCACGAGATCGGCGCCGACAACCTCCTCGAGCGTGGCCCGGAAAGCGGCAACCAGCGCGTGCGGCAACCGATCGATGAAGCCGACGGTGTCGGAGACCAGGAGATCGCGATTGTCGGGAAGCCGCACCTGGCGAACGAGCGGATCGAGCGTGACGAACAACGCGTTCGACGCCTCGGCGTGTGCTCCCGCGAGCAGGTTGAACAACGTGGTCTTGCCGGCGTTGGTGTAGCCGACGAGCGCGACGGTCGGAACGGCTGCCTTGTGCCGGCGCTCCCGAAGCTGCGCTCGGCGCTGACGGACGCGTTCGATGTCCTCACTCATCGAATGGATGCGGGTACGGATCCGACGTCGGTCACTTTCGAGCTTTGTTTCACCGGGACCCCTCGTTCCGATTCCGCCGCCCAGTCTCGACAGCGCGTCCGACGACCCGGCGAGGCGCGGCAGCAGGTACTTGAGCTGTGCCAGCTCGACTTGGAGCTTGCCTTCGCGGGTATGAGCCCTGCGCGCGAAGATATCGAGAATGAGCTGAGTGCGATCGAGGATCTTCAGCCCGACCTGTTTTTCGAGTTGACGCAACTGCGCCGGCGTCAGCTCACCGTCGACGATGACGAGATCGGCGGCCGTTTCACTGCACGACACCGACAGGCTCTGGACTTTTCCGGAACCGAGATAGGTTGCAGGATCCGGTTTCGGACGCTCCTGGAGCACCCGCAGCACGACATCAGCGCCCGCGGCGTCGGCGAGTCCGGCCAACTCGTCCATCGAGCGCTCAGCTTCGAGCCGGCGCGCGTGACCAGAGACCAGGCCAACCAGAGCGGCTTTCTCCCTCCGACCCACTCCGGCTCTATCCTTCGAGCGCTGGGCATCGTGAGTCGATCGAGGGTTGACGGTAGGGCCTACGCGTTGAGGCATAGCAGGATGTCTTCCCACCGAATGGCGCCGGTCCTCACGAGTCTCGCCTGATCTCCCGTGAGGTCGACGATCGTCGAAGGCAGCCCGCCCTTGGTTCGGCCCGCATCCAGCAGCACATCGGTCGGCGCGAGGCTGCTCAGCGATGCCGCGACGACTTCGGGGTCGTCAGTCGCCGGCTGTCCGCTGAGATTCGCACTGGTGGCCGTGAGTGGTCGGTCGCAGGCGCGGCACAGCTCCTGGGCCACTCGATGATCGGGTACACGAACGCCGATTCGCCCGGTACCCCCGGTGGCTTCAACGGCAATCGCGGACGGAGCGACGAGCAGCACGGTCAGCGGGCCGGGCCAGAAACGCGAAGCCAACCGCTGCATCGGCGACGACAGGCCGCCGAGATCCCGGCCCACTTGCGCGAGGTCGGCCGCGACCAGCGCCAGCGGCTGTTCTGCCTTGCGTCCTTTGACCGCAAAAATCCGCTGCACAGCGTCTCGGTTGAAGGGATCAGCGGCCAACCCGTACAGCGTGTCCGTTGGCAGGCCAACCAACCCGCCGTTCCGGATGGTGGCTGCGGCGGTCTCGATCGCGGCGGGGTCTGGCAAGGTCGCGTCGATGCGCAGCCTGATCACGCGCGTCAGAAGTGGATCTTGACGTCGCTCGAAGGCGCCACGTGAATACTGTCGATGAACCGGATCCGGTGTGGATTGTTCTGCATGATGACGGAGCTCGTGCGAATGCCGTCACCGAAAAACCGGACGCCACGCATCAGCGTGCCGTCGGTCACCCCGGTTGCGGCGAAGACGATACTGTCCCCGCACGCCAGGTCCTTGGATTTGTAGACCTTCTTGAAGTCCGTGATCCCCATCGCACGACAGCGCTCCTCGTGCTCCGGCTTGGTCACGACGAGCCGTGCGAAGATCTCTCCGTTCAGGCAACGCATGGCAGCAGCCGTCAGCACTCCCTCGGGTGCGCCGCCGGTTCCCATCACGGCATGCACACCGGAACCCACCACCGCCGCAGCGATGCCGGCCGAGAGGTCGCCGTCGCCGATCAACCGAATGCGAGCGCCGGTCGCGCGGATGTCCGCGATGAGCTTCTCGTGGCGTTCTCGCTCCAGCACGATGACGACGAGATCTTCGACCTGGCGTCCGAGGCACCCGGCGATGGCCTTGAGGTTCTCGTGAACCGGGGCGTCGAGGCTGACCCGGTCCTTCGAACTTGGCCCGACCACCAGCTTTTCCATATACAGATCGGGCGCATGCAGGAGGCCGCCGCGATTGGACGCCGCGAGCACGGCAATCGCATTCGCCGCGCCTGTCGCGCACAGGTTCGTGCCTTCGAGCGGATCGACGGCAATGTCCACCTGCTCGAACACGGCGTTCCCCTTGGCGTGTGCGGCCATGCCGACCCGTTCGCCGATGTAGAGCATCGGCGCTTCGTCGCGCTCGCCTTCGCCGATGACGATGGTTCCGTCGATCGGCACCGTGTCCATCACCCGACGCATGGCCTCTACCGCCACGTGATCGGACCGATGTCGGTCGCCCTGCCCCATCGTGTGTGCACAGGCAATGGCCGCTTCCTCGACGACGCGTAGAAACTCGAGTGAGAGATCGGAATCCATGTTAGCTCTTGACGTCCGGCTGATACGCCGGGAGTTCGCACCTGGTGGGGCGATCGGTTCGATAGCCGAGCAGGTAGTCGGCCTGCATCAACTTGTGAATCTCGCGCGTGCCTTCATAAATGACCGCGCCTTTGCAGTTCCGATAGAAGCGGCCGACGGGATACTCGTCTGAATATCCATTCGCCCCATGGATCTGCACCGCGTCACCGGCAGCCCGCTCGGATGCGACGGTGGCAAACCATTTGGCGAGCCCGGTTTCCCTGGTATTCCGCTGCCCCGTGTTCTTCATCCATCCCGATCGCAGCCACAACAGCCGGGCGGACTGATAGTCCGACTCCATCTGCGCAATCATTTCCTTCACGAGCTGGTGCTGGCCAATCTCGACACCGAACGTATGGCGCTCTTTGGCGTATTTCACGCTCGCATCACGGCAGGCACGGATGAGACCGGTGGCGCCAGCGGCCACCGTGAAGCGACCCTGATCGAGCGCGAACATCGCAATCTTGAAGCCTTCCCCGAGTCGTCCGATCAGGTTCTCCTCTGGCACTTCGACGCCATCCATCTTGAACCAGCCGGTATTGCCGGCAAGGATGCCCCACTTCTCCTTCATCGGCCCGCTCGAGAAGCCCTTGAAGGTGCGCTCGACGATGAACGCGCTGAGGCCGCCCGGGTCGCGCTGCTTCTTCTTCTCCGCGTCGGTCCAGCCGATGACGATGAAGTTGTCGGCGACGTCGGCCAGCGAGATCCAGGACTTCTCGCCGTTGAGCACGTAGCGATCGCCTTTTTTCATGGCGGTGGTCTGGATCGCGCGCGCATCGCTTCCCGCGCCAGGCTCGGTCAGGCCGTAGCCGGCAATCTTTTTCCCTTGCGCCTGGGGGACGAGGTAGCGCTGTTTCTGATCCTCGGTGCCCCACGAGAGCAGAGAGAGGCAGCTGAGGCCGGCGTGCACGGACATAATGACGCGCAGCGACGTATCGACGTATTCGAGCTCTTCGCTTGCGAGGCCGAGGCAGATGTAATCCATCCCCGCTCCGCCGTACTCCTGCGGCACGGCGATGCCGAGAAGACCAAGTGCGGCCATGCCGCCAAGCACGCGCTCGCGATCGAACCGATGCTGTCGATCCGCCTCGCGAATGTGCGGTGCGATTTCGCGCGCGCCCCATTCGCGCACTGACTGCTCGAGCAGACGCTGTTCGTCCGAAAGGTCGAAGCTGATCATGAGCGGAGGGATGGTATCACGAAGGTCGCACCTGGACTTTCGTGCCGCGGGTCGCGTTCAACGCTGCCGCGGCATCTGCCCCACCGGCCGCGATCTCGAGATGGTTCGAGCTGCTGAAGAGGGCGCACAGCCCGCCCGGTTGAGCCTCGGCATAGCTCGACACCACGCCGCCGACATCCTGCCCGCCGACGTGAACGGTCAGCTCGCACGGGTTGCCAAGGGCTTCAACCATCGCGCGCTCGATGTTCGTGATCAAATTGCCAAAGCGATCGATCCGGAGCACCTCCCCGTCGATAGCGTGACCCGACGAGATCGGCGTCGCGAGCTCGAGCCGCTGCACGGATCCGGCGGGCGGCCCCAGAGCCTCGAGCTCGACTCCAGTCGCCAGCCACGCGGCGGCCGGCGCAAAGCGGTCGCGACCCTCGAATGTCGAGCTGACCAACGGTCGCTGATAGCGCCGCTCGGTCAGCTCCACCACGAGCGTGCGCTCGTCTGATGGCGTCCCATCGAGGACGAGCGACAGGACGCCGTTGTCCGGCGCCACGAAGCGATAGCCGCCCACCCGTGCGGCCAGCGCGCGGCGCCTCGACCCGACGCCCGGATCGATCACGACCAGAAAGACGGTCCCGTCTGGAAAATATCGATAGCAGGCGGAGAGCTCGAGCGCACCCGACAGGATGTCTTGAGGAGGGATTTCGTGGGAGATATCGACCAGTGTCGCCTCCGGGCAAATCCCGAGTGCCACCCCCTTCATCGCCGCGGCGTAGTGATCTCTGAGGCCGAAATCCGTCAGGAGAGCTATGACTGGCCGCGGCATATCGAGCCTTCTGCGAAGTGCGCCACGAACACACGAAAACACGAAGAAATGCGGTGCGGGGGTACGCGAAAGCGTCTAGGCGGCACTGACGAATGCTGTGCGAGCGTTAGGCGGGCTTGCGAAAGAGGATTTCCCGAATATTGTTCTGCAACAGGAACGAATCCGACACTCTCAACCCACCGAACAACCGGATGATGTCGCGATTGGGCAGGATGGTCTGCTTCCCGCGGGCCGCGCGATACGCCCGATGCCGTAAATTCACCTCGTCGGAGATGATGTACTTGGTGTAGCGGATGTCGGGCGACTGCGACGTGGCGAAGAATCCGAGCAGCGCTCCTTCGGGCCGCAGTAGACGAGTCAGCTGCCCCGCAAGCACCTGCGCCGAGGCGCGATCGAGGTAATCGATCAGATCCCAGCACAGGATCCCGCTCACCGAATTGTCGGCCTGCGGAAACCGTTTCTTCAGAAAATCCGGGAACACGTCGATCTTGTCATCTCGCACGTGCCGATCGAGATCAGCGAAAATGTCCTCGACGAAAATCTTGCACCCGAGCTGTTCGCCGAAGAAGCTGACGTTGCTGCCCACGACCGGGCCAAGGTCGAGCAACACGGGCGACTCCCGCGCGGTCAGTGCGCCGAGGAATTTGCGAAGGGCTTTCGTGGAGAAGACGGGATCGTCAACGACAACGACCGGGGCTGGTGGCTCCGATTCGATCCGACGCGGGGCGATGCGATCTAGAAGACCCATCGAAGGCTTGGAAGTCAGAAGCCAGAAGTTAGAAGGAAGAAGTGGATTCCTTCCTTCTCGCTTCCGCCTAGGCGTCCATTTGACTTCCTGTTATGCGCGCTGACCGGCGGCAACCTGCTGGACCGGCTGTGGGGCGGCCGGCGTCGGTGCCGTCGCCTTGGCGGCCGGCGTCGTCGTCGCGGCGGCGCCTTTGCGCTGCATGTCGACGCTTCCGCGGAAATGCGCGCCTTCCGCAATCGCCACGCGCGGCGAGATGATATCGCCGTCGACGGATCCAGCGTCGCGGATGTCCACTTTGTCGCTGGCGGTCACATTGCCGGTTACTTCGCCGAGCACGATGACGGCCTTGGCAAAGACCTGCGCCTTGATCTTGCCGTTGGGTCCGATCGTCAACACGTGGTCGCGCAGCTGAATCGTTCCCTCGACGTGCCCTTCGATGGTCAGATCTTCGCTGCCATTCAGTTCGCCCTTGATGACGACAGATTTTCCGATGTTCACGATGTCCTTCTCCATGCTGCTACCCGTTTCAAAACGAGAACCTGGAGTCGTCCCGGCCACGCTCGGCGCGGGTGGCTGCGGCGCAGCCGGTGGTTGTCCAGCAGCGGGCCGGACGGCTTCATCGCGTTTCCACATGTCACATCCTCCGACTTCAATAACCTGGCGCTAGGTATCCACTGTCGTGAGGCTGGGGACCCCAGAGTCACGCCAGTATATGGCCCACCCCAAACGATGTCTAGTCCTTTTGTTACCGATGGTTAGAGGGAGTGATAGGATGTAAGGTTCACACATGCGTGTCTACTTTGACTACAACGCAACCAGCCCCCTGGCACCCGATGTCGCCGCCGCGGTTGACCGTGCCGCGCGGGAAATCTTCGGAAATGCGTCGAGTGTGCACCATTTCGGACAGCAGGCCAAAGCCACGATGGACGACGCCCGGTCGGCGGTCGCCGCGCTCATCAACGCCGATCCCTCCGAGGTGGTCTTCACGAGTGGCGGAACCGAGTCGGACAACTTCGCCATTCGGGGGATCGCGGAAGCCCTCGAGCCGACTGGGCGGAGGCATTTAGTCGCGACCGCTATCGAACACGAAGCGGTGCTGAACACCTTCAAAGCACTCGGCCGGCGCGGGTGGCGTACGACGCTGGTGCAGCTCGATCAATCGGGCATCGTCGCGCCAGAGAGAATCCGCGAAGCCCTGACCGATCAGACGGCGCTCGTCTCGGTGATGCACGCGAACAACGAAATCGGGACGATTCAGCCGATCGGCGAGATTGCCGCGATCGCGCACGAACGCGGCGCGCTCATGCATACCGACGCCGTGCAGTCGGCCGGGAAGATTCCAGTCGATGTCCGAGCGCTGGGTGTCGATGCCCTGGCGTTGTCGGCCCATAAGTTCAACGGGCCGAAGGGCGCGGGCGCCCTTTGGATCAAGCGCGGGACGCGGATGCAGCCGATCTTGACGGGGGGTAAGCACGAGCGGAACCGCCGCGCCGGCACCGAAAATGTGCCGGCCATCGCCGGGCTGGGGATCGCGGCGCGACTGGCGCTCGACAAAATCCCGGCCGAGGCCGTCCGCCTGAATCGGCTCCGGAACCGGCTCGAAGAAGAAATCCTCCGTCAGGTGCCTGGTACGGCGATCAACGGTGATCGGGCAGCCCGCGTGCCGAATACGACAAACGTGAGCTTTGATCGCGTCGAAGCCGAGAGCCTCCTGATCGCGCTCGATCTGGAAGGCGTGGCCGTGTCGACGGGATCGGCCTGCTCATCTGGTACGCTGGAGCCTTCGCACGTGCTGCGCGCCATGGGCTTTCCGGCCCACCGCACGCAGAATTCGCTCCGCTTCAGCCTTGGCATCTTTTCGACCGACGAGGAAGTCGACCGCGTCGTGGCGGTCCTCCCCCGGCTCGTCGAGAAACTTCGAGGCCTGCGGGGAAACGCGGCGTCTGGTTAGGTGGTTGTCGAGGACGGTCATGCGCATAGTGGTCGCAATGTCGGGCGGCGTCGATTCATCGGTGGCCGCAGCCCTGCTGGCTGACGCGGGTCACGACGTGATCGGTTTGTCGATGCAGCTGTACGACTTTTCAGGCGAGCGTTCGTTCGGCAGCTGCTGCTCGCTCGAGGATCTGCATGATGCCCGGCGCGTCGCGGCAGCGCTCAACATCCCGCATTACGTGATGAACTTCGAGCGGCAGTTCGACGAGCAGGTGGTTTCGAACTTCGTCAACGAGTACGCGGCTGGCCGGACGCCGCTGCCGTGCGCGCATTGCAACAGCGATCTCAAGTTCGCCACGCTGGCCGATCGCGCGGGGGCGTTCGGAGCCGATGCGGTGGCGACCGGCCACTACGCGCGTGTGGAGCGCGACCCTCTTTCCGGCCGACATCGTTTGAAGCGAGGCGTGGACACCGCCAAAGATCAGGCCTACTTCCTTTTTTCGCTCACGCAGGATCAGCTCGCGCGCGCCTGTTTTCCGGTGGGGGATCGCGACAAGGAAGGTGTGCGCGCGTACGCGCGGCAGCGACAGCTTCCTGTGGCCGACAAGCCCGACAGCCAGGAAATCTGTTTCGTGCCCGACCACGACTACAAAGGCTTCATCGAGCGGCACATGGCGGCCGCACCAGCCGGCGGCGTCATTGTCGATGAAGCCGGCCACGTCGTCGGCCGCCACGAAGGCATCCATCGCTTCACAGTGGGACAGAGGAAGGGCCTCGGCCTCACGACCTCACCCGGGGCGGTCGCCACCGCCCCGATGTACGTCGTTGCCCTCAGGCCGGAGGTGCGGCAAGTCGTTGTCGGACCGAAGCGATCGCTGGAACAGACGCTACTGACTGTGTCGGGCGTGAACTGGATGGTCGAGACACCAGCGGCCCCCCAGCGGGTGACTGTCCAGATCCGTCATCGACACGCGCCGGCGCCAGCCACCGTCCGGTCCCTTGGCGATGCCCGCGCCGAGGTTGTCTTTGATGATCCCCAGCTGGCGATAACACCGGGGCAAGCTGCGGTTTTCTACGACGAAGACCTGGTTGTTGGCGGGGGGTGGATCGACTGACGGTCCGATGGCTCCGCTATCGCGTTTGGAGGTGTTCGGGAACGCCATCCAGGTAGCGCTCGGCATCCAGTGCGGCCATGCATCCGGTTCCCGCCGCGGTGATGGCTTGCCGATATACCTGATCCTGCACATCACCGCACGCGAACACACCTGGCACGCTGGTTTTGGCGCCGTCGTGCGTCAGCAGGTAGCCGTTCACGTCCATTTCGAGCTGTCCGCGGAACAGTGACGTATTCGGCGTGTGGCCGATGGCCACGAACACGCCGGTTACCGGCAGTTCGGTCTGTGCGCCCGTCTTGACGTCACGCAGCACCATCGAGGTGACCTCACCCCGACCGGAGTCGTTGATGTGATCCACTTCAGAGTTGAGGCGCCACTCGATTTTCGGATTTGCCCGTGCCTTGTCCTGCATGATTTTCGACGCGCGCAACGTATCGCGTCGGTGCACAACCGTCACTTTGGTGGCGAACTTGGTCAGGAAAACCGCCTCCTCCATCGCCGAGTCACCGCCGCCGACGACAGCAATCTCGTGACCGCGGAAGAAGTATCCATCGCAGGTCGCGCAGGTCGAGACGCCGTGTCCCATTAGCGTGCGCTCGGAAGGCAGCCCGAGAAGACGCGCAGACGCGCCGGTCGCGATAATGACGGCTCGCGCGTGGTACTCGGCGTCGGATGTCCGGACGATGAAGGGCTGGTTGCAGACGTCTACGGCCGTGACATGCCCCTGGATGACTTCCGCGCCGAATTTCTCCGCCTGGACGCGCATGTCCGACATCAGGTCGGGGCCCATGATGCCTTCGCGATAGCCAGGATAGTTCTCGACCAGCGTTGTGAGCATCAACTGGCCGCCTGCCTCGAGCCCTTCGATCACCAGCGGCCGCATGTTCGCACGGGCGCTATACAACGCGGCCGTCAGCCCGGCGGGGCCGGACCCGATGATGACGACATTCCGAATGTCAGACATGAAGGATGGTCTACGGGGTGATGGAGTGACGGGGTCATGGAATGACGGGTGACGCCGTCATTCCTCGGTTACAGGTGCTTGTCGATGACCTTCTTGATGTCGTCTTTCGGCATCAGCCCGACGACTTGATCGACGACCTGGCCGCCTTTGAACAGCAGCAGTGCAGGGATGCCGCGCACGTTGAACTTGATCGTCGTATCCGGGTTCTCATCGACATTCAGTTTGCCGATCGTCACCTTCCCGCCGTAGTCGAGCGCGAGCGCGTCGACCGTCGGGCCCAGTCGCTTGCAGGGTCCGCACCACTCCGCCCAGAAATCAACCAGCACCGGGCCGCCAACCTTCAGAACCGAAGCCTCGAAATTGCCATCCGTGAACGTCTGCACATTCTCCGCTGCCATCGTCGTCCTATCTCTGGCGGGGTGAGTCCCCCGCGATTCGAGCCGTTACCGCCTGTGGCCAGCATGGATGACCTCGGCTGCCTCAGCCAGGGTGCCTGCTCACCTTCTCATATATTCTGACGTACTCCCGGGCTGAACGGTCCCACGAATGATCCTCTTTCATGCCCGCGAGCTGAAGTTCACGCCATTTCGCTGGGTTGTCGAAGGCCGTGAGCGCCCGCCGCAGGGTTTCCAGGAGCGCCTTGGCCGTGTATTGCTGGAACACGAAACCGGTGACGCCGTCGCGGACGGTGTCCACCAGCCCGCCGACGCCGCGCACCACCGGCACCGTCCCGTATCTGAGGCTGTACATCTGGTTCAGGCCGCAGGGCTCGAACCGGGACGGCATCAGGAACAGGTCGGCCCCCCCTTCGATCACGTGCGCCAGGGCCTCGTCGAACCCGATCCGGGCGCCGATCCGATCGGGATGCTTCGCCGCGAGCCCCCGCCAGAAGTCCTCGTACTTGGGTTCGCCCGTGCCTAGCACGACAAACGAGGCGGGGAGGGCCGGCAGCTGATCGGCGAGCTCAGCGATCAAGTCCAACCCCTTTTGATCGACCATCCGCGAGATCATCCCGACGAGCGGTCGCTTCATCGCGAGCAGGTCCCTCGACAAGCCATACCGCAGCAGCAGCTCTGATTTTGCCGCCGCCTTACCGGCAAGATCTGCCGCACCGTAGTGCGCGGGCAGAAACGCATCTCGCTGCGGATTCCACTGATCGATATCGATGCCGTTCAGGATGCCGACGAGATCGGCGGCCCGCCGGCGCAAGACCCCGTCGAAACCGCAACCAAACTCCGGCGTCTGAATCTCCTCGGCATACCTGGGACTCACCGTGGTCACGGCCTCGGCGGCGTTGATCCCGCCCTTCAAGAAGCTGATCTGTCCCCAGAATTCGAGGCCGTCCGGCGTAAAGACCGACGGAGGCACGTCAAGTCGGGAAAGCCAATCGGCCCCGAAGAGACCCTGGTAGGCCAGATTGTGAATGGTGAAGACACTCGGCGTCCCGCTGAGCACCGGGTGTGCGGCATACAAGGTCTTCAGATAAACCGGCGCCAGGCCACTCTGCCAGTCATGCGCGTGCACCACCGTAGGAGCAGACTCCAGGCGCGCTGCCCATTCCAGCGCGGCTCGGGCCAGAACGCCGAAACGCCGCGGATTGTCGGGAAAGTCGACGTTGCCGGACGTATAGAGCCCTTCGCGGTCGAAGAGCTCGGGCACATCGACCAGGATCGCGGTGGCGGTGCCGGATTGCGATCCGGCGCCCAAACACGCCCGAAAAAAGCCGACCTTCGCGGCTCGGCCACCTACCGAAATGGGAATGCGATCGATGAATTCATCGCCCTGTGTGCCTCGATACCGCGGGACCACCAGCGTGACATTCCAGCCCAGGCGTGCCAGTGCGAGCGGAAGGGCACCGAGTACGTCCGCCAGCCCGCCGGTCTTCGAGAACGGCAGCGCCTCGGATCCGATCATCAGGACGGTCTTCGCCCGAGCCGTTGGGCTGGATACAGGCATGTCAGGCCTGGCAATTGTACAATCCTCGCCGTGACCGAACCTGCCCCGCGGACTGCGCGTCCTGATTCCCGAGAAGTCCACGAGCTCAAGGAGCTCAAGATCGCGCAGCCTGCACTTGAGTCGGCTGTCGACATGCAACTCGCGCTCGTTGAAAGCCAACGACGGATTCAGGGCCGAGTGCCGCTCCCCTGGATCCAGTCCGACGCCGAATGGCTCATCGCTCAGCAGCGTGCGGGACGGCCGATTGTGCGGTTCGCCGACATTCCGTTGAACTGGAGTGACTTTCGTCTGACGATTCGACAAACGGCCGACATCCTGAACCGCTTTGACGCTCTCGAGCGCGTCGAGCACGAGCAGATCCTCACGCTCGGGCGCGGGAATGCCCTCGAGACGCTGGTCAGTCAGTGGTACCAGGCAACGGCGGGCGTCGATCCGGGGGCCAAAGCCAATGAGCGCGCACCGGCGGGATCACCAGCCAGTCTCGACCAGGTGTTGGTCCTGGCACTGCGCCCCTTCCTGGTGCGATGCGTCGAGGCGCTCACGCAGGCGGTCGATCCGGCAATCTGGCGCCACGGCCACTGCCCGTTCTGCGGTTGGGAGCCCGACTTCGCGTGCATTACGCCAACCGCTGAGCGACGGCTGATCTGCGGGCGCTGCCTTGCGCAATGGGCGTTCGACGCCCTGACCTGCCCGTTCTGCGCCAACGATGATCGAGCCCTCGTCACCTCATTCGCCACACGCGACGGGCGGTACCGCGTTTACGCCTGTGACGTGTGCCGGCGCTACTTGAAAGCTTATGACGGGCGTCACAGCACGCGGCCGGTGCTGGTGTCGGTCGACACCATTGCCACGCTGCCGCTCGACGCAGCCGCCATGCAACGAGGATATGTGGGGTGAGCCTACTCTTGGGGAGCGGCGACGACGACCGGGGTTTGCGTCGCGAAGATGCTCGAGGCCTTGTTCGACAGCCAGCTGAAAAGATTCTGGGTTTCGAGGAAGCGGCCGGCGTTCGAGCGAGCACCGAGCACGACGACCGCCACTTGCGCCCCGCCCTGGGGCAGTTGCAGCAGCGTCGCCAGGCAGTACCCTGACTTGGTAATGAATCCAGTTTTGGCCGCGCGGACGTCGTATTCCTCTTTGCCGAGCAGTTGATTCGTGCTGTGGAACGAGAACGTGCGCTTGGCGGCATGCACCGTGTACTCGGACGTGCGCATGATCGACGAGATCCGGTCGTCGGCCGAGGCATGCGCAATCAGCCGCGCCATGTCGTACGCCGACGATACGTTGTCGGAAAGCAGACCTGACGGATCGGCGTACCGCGTGCTGACCAGACCCATCTCGAGCGCTTTGCTGTTCATACGCGCGATGAAGCCGTCCGACCCCTGTGGCGAAATCCTGGCGAGGGCCCGGGCCGCGGCGTTATCAGATGGGATGAGCAGCAAATGCAGCAGGTCGTCGACCGTGACGCGGTCGCCGGCTCGCAGCTTGGTGGTTGACGCCTGGTAGGCATCACTGCGAACGATCGTGACTTGCTGGGTCGGATCGGGAGTGCCCTCGAAAAACACGACCGCGGTCATCACCTTCGTAATGCTGGCAATTGATCGCTGGCTCTGAGAGTTCTCTTCCCAGAGCACTTCGCCGGTCACTGGATTCAGAATGATGGCTGCGGCGGCGCGAAGATCCGGCACGAGATCGCCGCTGGCGTCAACCTTGTACCGCGGCAGAACGGTCGTCGCCACTTCACGTGCGTTCGCGGTTGCGCGCGCGCGGGCCAGCGTGGCTTTTCGCGACCGCGATCGCGCCGCCGAGTAGACCGGTTTCGGCGCCGGCTTCTTCGCTGGAGCCTTTGCGACGGTCGTCTTCGATGACGTTGCGGGTTTGGCTGGAGCTTTTGCGGTCGATGGGGTCGCTGTCTGGGCTGCAGTGGTTGGGATGTCGAGCCCAACAAGACCGATCAGCACAAAAGGAGCGATCCAGAAAACTGGTTTTCTGTTCACGAACGCATGCTCATTTCAATGAAAGTGAGACCGGGCTTGAGAAATGTTACCAGATAATTCATAGACTGCAAGGGAATTATCGCTACAAACTGGGCCAGTGGGGAGCCGGCCCTGCTTCAAGTACGCTTATCGGACGCTCAACCCCAACACAAGAGGGCCTGAACTGACGTGACACCCCGTGAATTGGAGGAGTACAGGGCGCTCCGCGAGACGATTCGTGAGCGTGGCACAGCGCGGGTCTGGGTAGTCATGGCCGGGCTGACGGCCTGGGCCGGGCTCACGCTCTCGGCGATCGCATGGGCGCCATGGCCACTGGCGACGCTCGCCCCCCTCCTCGTGCTCGCCGGGACATTTGAAGCCGCGTATGCCCTGCATACAGGGGTCGAGCGCATCGGTCGCTACTTGCAGGTCTTCTACGAAGACGACGAATCCGATCGCAAGTGGGAACACCAGGCGATGGCGTATGGCAGTCGGTTCCCGGGAGGGTCCCCCGATCCCCTCTTCGCCCTGTTCTTCTGCCTGGCGGCCGTGTTCAATTTCGTTCCCGTCGTGCTCGCGCAAGCGGTTCCGGTCGAGTACGGAGTGGTCGGCGCGCTCCATCTGTTGTTTGTCGCTCGACTCGTGGTGGCGCGGCGGCAAGCTGCCCGGCAGCGATCGGTTGACCTCGAACGCTTCCGCCAGTTGAAGCGTCCGAGTTGACCGCTACTTTTGGGCGAGTGCGATGATCACGAGCAGTGCGTGCTGGGTCCCCTTCCAGGAGTCGGTCGAGTCGAACGACTCGGTCAGGGCATGCGCGTCGGCGCCACTGCCTCCTCCACCGATGGTAATCGCCGGAATGCCAAGGCTCATGGGAAGGTTCGCGTCGGTCGACGCTTCGGACAATTGCGCGCTGAACCCGAGACTCCTGGCGGCGGCTACCGCCGTCTGCACAATCGGACTAGCGGGCGGCACCGAACTCGCGGGCCGATCGCCAACGAGCGATCGCGTCACCGTCACTTCCCCAGCCTTTCCCCACCGAGCGTTCTCTTCGACCACTGCCGCGTCGATCGCGCCCTGGAATCTTGCGTCGAGTGATGCCAGCACCGCCGGATCCGATGAACGAAGGTCCACTTCCATCCAGGCGTCGGCCGGGATTGCGTTGACCGCCGTTCCACCGCCGATTCGACCGACATTGAAGGTGGTCCTGGGCGGATCGGGCACTTGAAGCTGCGCGATCTTGGCGACCGCCCGGCCAAGAGCGCCAATCGGACTCGCCGTCCCAAACGCCCCATAGCTGTGGCCGCCCGGCCCCTTGAAGGTCACGAGGTATCGGTGACTGCCAACGGCAACATGGGTGACGAACACCCCGGGACCATCGATTGACACGAAACGATCGATGGCCCCTGTCGGCCCTGTCGTCCTCGCTGCCGCGCTGTTCTTTGTCACCCCAAAGAGTTCCTTGACGCCTCGCAGGTTGCCGAGTCCCTCTTCTCCAACGTTGGCGACGAACGTGATCGACGCTGGTGTTTTCACCGCCGACGCCCGGAGGGCCCTAATCACGGCAACCAGCACGGCCAGGCCGCGGCAGTTGTCTCCAATTCCCGGACCATTGAACTTCGTTCCCCCGCGTTTGACGGTCACCTCGGTTTCTGGCGGAAAGACCGTGTCGAGATGCGCCGCCACGACGAGACGCGGGCGCGGCGTCAGCCCGGGGCGATCGCCGAGCACGTTCCCGACCGCATCGATGCGCACGTTCTGAAGCCCAAGCTGCGTGAAGGCGCGGCGCAAGAGCTCGCCACGAGCGGCCTCGCGGAACGGTGGTGCAGCGGTTTCGCAGAACCGGACCTGGTCCGCCAGCGTCTGTGCTTCAGTGTTCTTCGCTGTATCGAGTGACTGGCGAACTGTGGCGTCCCTGAGAAGGGCTTCGATGTTGGGTGTCTCCTGGGAGGTTCGGGCGGAGGAGCCGCGCACTACTTGCTCGGTGTTCCGGCCGAAGCCGGAGACGACGCTCTGAAGGACCAGTAGCGCCACCGACGCGGTTCGGATCATCGACCCTCGCTCCGGGTGTGGCTTGACGAACCTGTCCCCGCCTGGCCGGCCTGCCCGGCCCGGCTCGCCTGCCCTTGTGGCTCCATGAGCCGCGCCTCTCGCCATCCGTGTACCGAGTTGATGAGCCAGATCTGCCGTGCCTTGCGTAAGGTGTCGAGTGTCACGACCGCCTCGGTCACCTCCCCTTTCGCCAGGATCTCCGCCCGGAACGTTCCAGCAAGAAGTCCGCAGTCGACCGGGGGTGTGACGCGCGATCCGTCGTCCTCAACGACGACGTTCGCCGTGGCGGCCTCGGTCACTTCTCCCGAAGCATTCCACAGTATGACCTCGTCGCAGCTCGCTGGCGCGCGCGATCGCGCTCGTTCATACAACGACCGGTTCGTTGTCTTGTGGAACAGAAACGGGTCGCGGCTGTCGACCGGACGATCGTCAATGCAGACAGCCAACACCCCGAGTGTGGGTTCGACCGGGTGGTGTTCGATCCGAATCGCTCCAGCGCGGGATACAAGCAGGCGCACCCGACATGGGCGCGGCGGTTCCGACGTCGTGTCGCTGAAGGTCTGAGAGGCCGATTCGAGCGCCTCCCTGACTGCCCCTTCATCACATGCGAAACCGAAGTACTCCGCTGACTCAGTGAGGCGAGCCAGATGCCGATCCAAGAGCACGAATCCTTCAGGGAGCGTCCAGGCAAGGGTCTCGAGCAGCTCGAATTCAACGGGCCGCCGGCCAAGCACCGACCCCTTCAACAGGCACTCCTCGTACTCATCAGCCGGGTCAGAGTCCCAGACGATGCCGCTGCCGATCCCGAACTGAACGGTCCCTGTACGATGGTCGATCACCGCCGTACGGATCGCGACGTTGAAGTGAACGTCGCCGTCCGGGGCGACATGCCCAATCGCCCCCGTGTAGACGCCGCGCGGCCGCCCTTCCAGCGCGCTCAGGATCGCCGTCGTTCGCACCTTGGGCGCACCGGTCACCGAGGCCGACGGATGCAGCGCTCCGAACACATCCGCCAGCGGCGCCGATGAACGCGCAGTGACGAGCGACGTCATCTGCCACACATTCGGATAACGTTCGACTGCAAAGAGCTCCGGCACCTCGATGCTTCCCACGTCGGCGATTCGGCCCAGGTCATTCCGCACCATGTCGACGATCATCACGTTTTCGGCCTGCTGCTTCGACGACAAGCGCAACCGGTCCTTCTGGCTGCGATCCTCCGGCGCGGTTCGCCCGCGGGCCACCGTTCCCTTCATCGGCCTGGCCGACAGCCGAACACCTTCGCGGGCGAAGAACAACTCCGGCGAGGCCGAGCAGATCGACTGTCTCTCCATGCTGATGAACGCCGCATGTCGGCCGCCCTGAGCCGCCACGAGATCGGCGAAGAGCGAACGCGCGTGTCCCGCAAACGCACCTGCCAGGCGAAAAGTGTAATTGACCTGATACGTGTCACCGTCGGCGAGATGTTGCTTGATCCGATTGAACGCGGCGTCGAACGCGGGTCGACTGAGAGACGGAGTCAAGGGTCCGAGCTCGTACGATTCGGGCAGACGCGGCAGTGCGCTCAACCGGCGGACCGAACTCTGGTCGAAGAAAGCAAACCACGCGAGCGGCAATCCCTCGGCCTCCGCGTCGCGCACGTCGAACCCGAAAGCGGCTGCCGCCTCAAAGCACACGAATCCAACCGCATGTTGGCTAGATGCTCGCGTCCGCCGGTCGACTTCGGTGAGAAGTGGCGTCACTTCATCAGGCCTGAGCGCCGCCAAGACATGAACCGGATCCTGGAAGTGCAGCCATCCATCTCCTGCAATTTGGATCAGTGCTTCGGTTATCTGGTTCACAGCCACCATTATTTTCTAGATTCGAGCGATATCTTTCCTCCCAGACGCCGATATCTTTGGCAGAAGCGCACGATCTCTCCCCTTCCTGCGTCTCAATGCTGCGGCACAGAGTTTGCTCCAGGAGAGATCGAGGATCGATTTCAATGAGTCTCGTTCGGCTTCTCGGTTTCACGACTCTCGGATGCGGCTGCGTCGTCGGCCGGTATCGCGAGGTCGCGACCAGCCGCGAAGTGAGCTACGTCGAAGAGAAGGGCAAGGGCTGCGGCAGTCACGGTCACCGGCGCAACCACACGGTTGCCGGCAGCCGGCAGAGTCCGGTGAGCCCGGTCGTCTTCGCCAGCAAAGCCTCCTAGCCCGGGCTTGCCTGTTGTGACCCCACGGCCACATGTCTGTGGCTGTACATCCTCAAAATCTCGGTACAGCTAACGCCAGGGAGGCACCCGGCCGAAATAGGGGCTGATGCCTGTTCTACTGAAGCCGCACGCGATTGTGCCGGGTCCCCAGAGCTCGAGTGCCCGGTTCTACCTGGCCGACTGCATCGACGTCTTCAAGCAGATGCCGGCGCAGAGCGTGGACGTCATCGTCACGTCGCCCCCCTACAACATCGGTGTCCAGTACAGTCGGTACCACGACACCTTGTCCCCCGCCGAGTACTTGGAGTGGACCAATACCTGGATCGCCGCGGCCGCGCGTGTGCTTCGACCCGACGGATCACTCTTTCTCAACGTCGGCGCCAGGCCATCCGATCCGTGGACTGCGATGGACGTGGCCCAGGGAGCCCGGGCCCACCTGCACCTGCAAAACATCATCCACTGGGTCAAGTCGATTGCCATCGAGCACTCGCTCGCCGGTGCGGCTGCCGGACTGGATCGTGACCTGGCGGTTGGGCACTACAAACCAATCAACAGCGACCGGTTCCTGAACGACTGCCACGAGTTCGTCTTCCATTTCACGCCCCGCGGCGACACCCGGCTCGATCGACTCGCGCTCGGTGTGCCGTACCAGGACCAATCGAACACCGCCCGATGGAGCGCGGGAGCGGGCGGCGTCCGATGCCGAGGCAACACCTGGTTCATTCCGTACGAGACGATTCAGCGGCGTGACCGTGATCGGCCCCACCCGGCGACGTTTCCGTCACGCCTGCCCGAACAGTGCCTTCGGCTCCACGGTGTGGGAAGAATCAAGACGGTTGTCGATCCGTTTCTCGGGCTCGGCAGCACTGCCGTCGCGTGCGCCCGCCTCGGCCTGAACTTCATCGGCGCGGAAATCGACGAGTCGTATCTGAAGGAAGCGATTGAACGCGTGAAGGGCAGGACGGTGGAGCGCACCTCGCCACGCCGGGGCGCGGCGAGGATGCGGAAAGCCAGTCTGCGGCCTGAGAGCGCTAGGGGCGCGGCTGATCCGCGATCTGCGTAGCTTTGATCAGGTACTCATCGCGCGCGACCCACGAGACACCCTTCCGCGTGATCTTCACATCGATCTTGCGGCGCGCTCGCGTCCGATCGGGATTGCTCGAGTAATAGCCCAGGACGTAGTAGTCGCTCGACTCGTTGTCGATCCGCTTCAACCCTTTGTCGTAGTCGTTGCTGTTCACGAGCGCGCTGCCGCCCGTTTCCTCGGCAATGATGCGGAGCGTGTCCTGCGACTTCCGCACATATTCGCTCCACTCCCGCGGGTTGACGTTCTGATCGATGTCGATCGCGCCGACGAGGCCGCGCGGGTCCACGGTGTAAATCGTGGTGTTCGCGCGGTTGGCCGTTCGCGTGAGCTCGGCGATATCGTGGAACAGGTCGGCATCGGAAAAGGTTTCCGATTGGATCAGGGCCGAGTTGATCGACGAAGGCTTGAGCGCGCCGATCGGATCCTTGCGCTCGCTGGATGAATCATCCGGTTCCGGGAGGGCCGACATGTTGTCGAGCATGTTCCCGATGGCCTGGGTGAATTCTGAGTTGGGGCCGAGCAAGCCATAGCGAGATGCCTGGTAGGGGTTGTAGTCGTACCCTTCGCTGATCCAGACGAGAACCTTGCGGCGATCGTGCACCTGCTCGAGCTGCGCGAGCGCATCGAACACCGTGCTGAACGCCACGTGCGCCCGCCACCGGAGTTCGGTCGGTCCTTCGCTGCCGCCAATACTGCGCTCGATGAGCTCGCTCGGCGTCAACCCATCGCCCGTGATTCTCTCGACCGCCTGGTCGAGCCGTTTACGGTCGTAGGTCATTCCGACGGAAATTGTCGACGTGCCGCTCGAAACGATCGAGAACATGTCGCCGTCGTGGAGCAGCTCTTTGGCAATCTTCTTGAAAATCTGTCGAACTTTCGGCGAGTTCCGGAACTGCAGGTTCGAGTCGTCCACGAAGAACAGGAAGACCCGGCCTGAGGTGTCGTTGACCTTTCGAACCGGCGGCAGGATCACACCCTCTCGGGGTGGCGGCGGCGGCGGCGCCAGCACGTTCGAGATCCGTCCTCCATGGGACATGTTCATCGAGACGATCTTCTGCTTCACGCCGTCTTCGTAGACCTCGAACTCGTCCTGGCGCAGGTCATCCACAAACTGACCGCGCTCGTCCTTGACGGTCACGTCGGTCGAAACGAGCTCAATCTGAACGCGGAAGTTTGGTTGCTGCTGTTGCGTCGCCGGCGCGGGCGCCTGCGCCGCCAGAGTGGCCGTGAGGCCGGCCCAGATCACGAACGACCAGAACCTGTTGTGAGGTAAAGCCATAGCCCGCTCATTATGCCACGCCCGGCGGGATGCCGAGTCGGGTTTAAGACGGTCGAATGGGAGCGTCGGTCTCGTCCTCCACACCGTTGCCCTCGGCAGACGGTGGGCCGGAGGGTGGTTCGAGTGAATCTGAAGCGACGGCCGGGGCCGCCTGCCTCTGGGCGCTGTTCCTTCGTCGGCGGCCTCCCCGGCGCCGCCGTCGGCCTCGGGGAGCCTCCGGGGACGACGTGACTGCCCCGTCACGACCGTCAGGACCGGCTGCTGGCGCAACCTCGAAACCGCTCGTCAATGTGGTGGCCGCCTCTACGGTCGTCTCTTCTGTCTGATCCTCCGGCAGTGAGTCCGTCTCGTCGACCGCGTTCGCACCTGGCTCCTCGCGTCGGGCCGCTCGTGCCATCTTTGCCGACCGCTCGGCACGCCGGCGCTCACGCCAATGTTCAACCTCCGGCGGTGCGGGCGCCTGCGCTTCGAGGATCTTCTTCCAGTCGAACGCGACATCAGGATTTTGCGCTTCGAGTGCTGCCCGCACAGGAGCGTCGAACGGTTCGCGGCCCACTTTCACGCCCGGGGGGGTGCGATACCAATAGAGCACGCGAGAACGCGATCCGCTGCGGCCGACGGGTGCGTCGATCAGGTAAACGTATTCGTACCCACGCTTGTCGCGCGAGAATCTGACAAAAGGCACAGGCTACTTCCGCTTCTGCGGGCGAGCGTGTTTCTTGGCCGGTTTGGTACGCGCGGCGGGTTTCGCGCTGCGTTTTGTGGTCTTCTTGGCAGCGGCCGGTCGGGGTTTTGGGCGGACCGGAACTGCTGGCGCAACCCGCGGTCTGGCCACCGGCACTTCACGCGCCCGATGCACCAAAGTAAACCGCACTTCGTCACCGACGCCGTGATAACTCCAGATCTCACTCACCTGGACCTGGTTGTCCTCACACAGCCGCCGCGCTACCTCAACCATGCCGGATGGGACGTACAGGTGGAAAGCGGCTCGGAGCTTGGCGAAATTCACCCACTGGGCGAGCGCCTCCAAGTGATTCACGGACTCGCCGGTCTCGACTTCGATGATGACCTGCAGTCGGCGGCCGCGTTCTTGCGAAAACAGCACGAGATCCGGGTAGACGGCGGTGGCGCCGCTCCCGACTGGGACGTTCTGCTCGCTCCCAGGATTCATGCCGGCGTCGTAGCGGCGTCGGGCCTTGACATGCAGCAGACGAACAATACGGTCGTGCTCGAGTTGTTCGCGGACCGGCCGTACCAGAATCGGACTCACCAGGAGCCTCCGCCCCACCAGTGACCGGGGACTTCTGGAGCCGCAGTAGGGGTAAACGTCTGGATACTCACGAGTAGGAAACCGCTAAGTGTAACATGGGTTTGACGAATTCGGCGCCATCCCGGCTGCTCGAAAAGCTCCTAAATTCCGTGGTCTGTTACAATAAACCGGTGTCCGCGCTGCAGTCCGACGGTCCTGCGGGAACCATTCTTATCATCGACGACGACGAGAGCGTGACCCATAGTTTTGCCCGGATTCTTCGACTCGAAGGATACGAAGTATTCACCGCGATGAACGGTGAGTCGGGCCTCCAGGAGGCCGAAACCGCTCATCCAGACGCGATCATTCTCGATTTACGGATGCCTCTCGTCGATGGGCTCTCCTTTCTGAGGCGGCTCAGGGCGAACGACCAACAGCGAAACACCCCAGTCGCCATTGTCACAGGCGACTACTTCCTCGACGATCGGGTCTCAGCCGAGCTCCAGCAACTGGGCGCTGCGCTCAAGTTCAAACCCCTATGGCTCGAGGACCTGGTCACCCTGGCCCACAGCCTGCTTCAGCCCAAGGTGACGCACTGACCGATCCGGATTTCCGATTTCTCCGCGCCTGTCGTCTACAACCCGTCGATCGGACGCCGGTGTGGTTCATGCGGCAAGCCGGCCGGTACATGAGCGAGTATCGGACGCTGCGGGAGCAATACTCCCTGCTCGAATTGTGCCGGACCCCAGACCTCGCCACCGAAGTCACTCTGCAACCGGTCCGTCGTCTCGACATCGACGCCGCGATTCTGTTTTCCGATCTGCTGCTCCCGCTCGAGCCGATGGGTATTCGCTTCGATTTCATCCGGGGTGAGGGGCCGGCCATTGAGAACCCGATTCAGACGGAAGCGGACATCGATGCGCTGCGCCGATTCGATCCGCGCGATGCGCTCGCGCACGTGCTCGAGGCGATTCGTCAAATTCAACGCGAGCTGGCGGGACGTCTCCCCCTGATCGGCTTTGGCGGCGCGCCGTTCACGCTGGCGTCGTATGCGATTGAAGGCGGACACTCGAACAATTTCGCCAAAACCAAGTCGCTGATGTACGGCTCCCCCGCCGCGTGGCACCGCCTGTGCGAGCGGCTGGCCGACATCACCGCCGATTACCTCGAGGCGCAGATTGAAGCGGGCGTCGACGCCGTCCAGGTGTTCGACTCCTGGGTGGGTGCGCTCAACGCGCGCGACTATCGCGAGTTCGTCATGCC
>Ga0111539_10000829_pt1 | contig 40191 bp, 44 predicted proteins | sample RhiMethybrSRZTD1_FD_79667 | JGI IMG/M metagenome (GOLD analysis project Ga0111539, IMG submission 79667) | Populus rhizosphere microbial communities from Tennessee, USA - Rhizosphere MetaG P. TD hybrid SRZTD1 (version 2) (version 2) | ecosystem: Host-associated > Plants > Roots > Rhizosphere >...
GAAGGAACCCAGCTGGTCCACCATCGTGTTGATGGTGTTCTTCAATTCGAGGATCTCGCCCTTCACGTCCACCGTGATCTTGCGCGACAGGTCCCCCCGCGCCACGGCGGTCGTCACGTCCGCGATGTTTCGCACCTGGCCCGTGAGGTTCGAGGCCATGTAATTCACCGAGTCGGTCAAGTCCTTCCACGTACCCGAAACGCCTTCCACCACCGCCTGGCCGCCGAGCTTGCCCTCGGTGCCCACCTCGCGCGCCACCCGCGTCACTTCCGAAGCGAACGACCGCAGCTGGTCCACCATCGTGTTGATGGTGTTCTTGAGCTCGAGCACCTCGCCCTTCACGTCCACCGTGATCTTCTTCGAGAGGTCGCCGGAGGCCACCGCGGTCGTCACCTCGGCGATGTTGCGCACCTGGCCCGTGAGGTTGCCGGCCATGGAGTTCACGGAGTCGGTCAAGTCCTTCCACGTGCCCGCGACACCCTTCACCTTCGCCTGGCCGCCGAGCTTGCCTTCCGTGCCCACCTCGCGCGCGACGCGCGTCACTTCCGAGGCGAAAGAGCCCAGCTGGTCCACCATCTTGTTGATGGTCTTGGCGGTGCGCAGGAACTCGCCCTCCAGGGGCCGTCCGTCGACCTCGAGCGCCATGGTCTGCGACAGGTCGCCCTGCGCGACCGCGCCGATCACACGCGCCGTCTCGGAAGTGGGGTGGACGAGGTCGTCGATGAGCTCGTTCACGTGCATGATCTTCTCGCGCCAGAAGCCGCGGGCGTCGGAGGCCTCCGCGCGCATCTTGATCTTGCCCTCGCGCCCCACTTTCTGGCGCAGCCGCGCCAGCTCTTCGGTGATGCGCTCGTTCATCTCCACGACGTCGTTGAAGGTCTCGGCGAGCTTGCCCTGGATCCCGGTCCACTCGATCGGCAGGCGCACGCCGGCGTCGCCCTGGCGCATGGACGTGAGCGCCGCGATGATCAGGCGCGTGTCCTGCGCCGTGAGCGCGAATTCCGCGCCCGCAGGAGCGCCCTCGGGCTTGCGCGCCCTGGCGCTTGCGCGCCGCGCGGCTACGGCCGAGCCCTTCTCGTTGATCGTCTTGACGTCGCGGGTGGCCTTCATCAGTGACGTTCCTCCTGCGTGGCTCCCAGGTACTTCTCGATGGTCCGGACCTGGTCATCGAGGTTGGCGTGCAACTTCGCGATCGCGCGCTTCAAGCCGTTCTCGTCGAGGGCGCCGGTCTCCATGAGGTGCAGCCAGCCGGCCATGGCCGAAAGCGGCGTGCGCAGCTGGTGCGCCAGCTCGCGCGCCTTCTCGCGCGGCAGCGCGGCGCCCTGGCCACCGCGCGTGGCGAGGTCGGTGACGGAGGCGGCGTCGGCAAGCACGAAGGCGGCCTCGCCGCTGCGTAACGCCGCGGCAACCTCGTCCCAGTCGTCCTTCTCCACCACTCCGATGCCGGCCGCGCGCAGTGCGCGGCCCGCGGCTTCGCCCTCGGGAGTGCTCCCGGAGACCTTCCAGATCGTTGTATTCATCGTGTTTTCGTCAGCCGGGACCTTGTGCGCCGCCCAGCCCAGTCTTACAGAGTGAAATCGAGTATAGGCTTGGGCTGTTGGCGAAAATGTAGGACCCGGCTTACAGGTAATCCTTTCCACCCCCGATATCGCGGCTCAACGCGGCGGGGGGCATGCCAACCGGCCTATATCCCGGATTTCATTGAAGAAATGCCCTCCAAACCGCTACGCGTCTACATCGTGGACGACTCGCCGCCGGTGGCCGAGGTGCTCATCGAGCTGATCGCGGTTCCGGGACGCATCGAGGTGCTCGGCGTAGGTGAAACGGAGGCGGCCGCGACGCTGGCGATCCGGTCGCTCAAGCCCGACGTGGTGGTGCTGGACCTGCAGCTCCGGGAGGGCAGCGGGACCAACGTGATCAAGGCGGTGCGCGCCGATCGCGACCTTGCCGCGGTGCGGCTGATCATCACCTCGAACCACACCAGCCCGCAGTTGCGCGCGGGATGCCTGCAGCTGGGCGCCGACCACTACTTCGACAAGGTGAAGGAGCTGGGCGCGCTCACCGCGTGCCTCGCGCGCCTGGCCGACGAGCGTCAGTAGAAGCGGTCGAAGTGCACCTGCGGGAAGGGCACGCGCCGGTCGATCAGCATGCGCTGTACCGCCTCCACCATGGGTGGCGGGCCCGCGAAGTAATAGTCGAACTCGTTCCAGCGCTCGCCGATGAACGTGCGCGCCGCCTCGTGCACGAAACCGGTCGGGCCGCTCCACGTGGCGTCGGGCTCCGAGAGCACGACCTCGAAGGTGAGCGCATCGCCAAAGCCCGGCAGCGAGGCGAGCTCCTCGCGGCCGCAAATGTCGCGCGGCGTGCGCGCGCCGTAGAAGACGTGGATGCGACGCGACGGCCGGCTGCGGACCGCGCCCCTCACGACCGAGAGAATGGGCGCGAGTCCGGAGCCGCCCGCGATGCAGACGAGGTCGCGCGGGCTGTCCTCGCGCAGGAACGCCATGCCGTAAGGCCCGTCGAGAGTGATCTGCGTGCCGGGCTTCACCTGGTCGAAGAGCGTCACCGTGCCCACGCCGCCTGGGACGCGGCGCACGATGAACTGCCATTCGCCCCTGCCCTCGTCCACGTTCGAGACCGAATAGGTCCGTGGGACCTCGAGGCCGGGCAGGTAGAAGAGCGCGTATTGCCCGGGACGAAAGCCCGGACCCCCGGCCGCCTCGAAGGTGAACTCGCGCATGTCGTGGGTGAGGTCACGCGTGCGTGCAAGCGTCGCCGCGAAACGAGCGGGACGGTGCAGCGGCACGTTCTCCGGGCGCAGGCGCACCTTGATCTCGCAGTCCGCGCGCGGCCGCGCCTGGCAGGCCAGCACTCGATTGCGCGCGGCATCCCGCTCGGGCAATCCCGGCGCGTCGGGTCGGATCGAGTCGATGGCACCGGCGAGCAGCTCCACCTTGCAGGTGCCGCACGAGCCCGCGTTGCACTCGTACGGCATGCCGAGGCCGGCGCGAAGCCCCGCGCGCAGCAGCGTGTCGTCCTCGGCGCAGGCGTACGTCGCCTCGTTGTTGACCTTGATGGTGCGCATCGGGTCGCAGGGTAACATCTCGCGCATGATCGACAAGCAGGTCGCCAGCCCCGAGGCCGCCGTCGCCGATGTCTTCGACGGCGCCACGATCCTGATCGGCGGCTTCGGCTGGAGCGGCATGCCCACGCGGCTGGTGGACGCGCTCATCGCGCAGGGTTCGAAGGACCTCACCCTCGTGCACAACAACGCCGGCAACGGCGAGACCGGCATCGCGGCGCTGCTCAAGCTCGGGCGCGTACGACGGATCCTGTGCTCGTATCCGCGCCAGCCCGACTCCTACGTCTTCGACGGCCTCTACCGCGCGGGCAAGATCGAGCTGGAGCTCGTGCCGCAGGGCAACATGGCCTTGCGCATGCAGGCGGCCGGGGCCGGCCTGGGCGCGGTCTACACGCCCACGGGCTATGGCACGCAGCTCGCCGAGGGCAAGGAGACGCGCGAGATCGACGGGCGCCACTACGTGCTCGAGTATCCGATCCACGCCGACTTCGCGCTCATCAAGGCCGAGCGCGGCGACCGGTGGGGCAACCTCGTCTACCGCAAGGCCGCGCGCAACTTCAATCCGATCATGGCCGCGGCCGCCAAGTGCGCGATCGCGGAGGTGCGCAGCGTCGTGCCCCTGGGCGAGATAGACCCCGAAACGGTGGTGACGCCGGGCATCTTCGTGAAACGGGTGGTGGAGGTGCGATGAGGAAGTTCAGCCACGACGAGATCGCCGCGCGGGTGGCGCGGGACATTCCCGAGGGCTCTTACGTGAACATCGGCATCGGGCTGCCCACCCGGGTCCCGAACTTCCTGCCGCCCGACCGCGAGATCCTGCTGCAGAGCGAGAACGGCATCCTCGGCATGGGCCCGGCGCCCGCGCCGGGCGAAGAGGATTCCGACCTCATCAACGCGAGCAAGACCCACGTGACGCTCCTCACGGGTGGCGCCTTCTTTCACCACGGCGACTCCTTCGCGATGATGCGCGGCGGTCACCTCGACTACTGCGTAATGGGCGCCTTCCAGGTGTCGGAGTCGGGCGACCTCGCCAACTGGCACACCGGGGCGCCCGACGCGATCCCGGCCGTCGGCGGCGCGATGGACCTCGCCGTCGGGGCCCGCCATGTGTACGTGATGATGGAGCACACCACCAAGACCGGGGAGAGCAAGATCGTGAAGAAGTGCACCTATCCGCTCACGGGCCTCGCCTGCGTGGACCGCATCTACACCGACCTCGCCGTGATCGACGTGACCCGCCACGGGCTCGAGGTCGTGGAGATGGCCGAGGGCCTCACGCTCGAGGAGCTGCAGCGCCAGACCGCGGCGCCCCTCACGCTCTCCGGAGGCCGGAATGGCTGACGCATTCATCTGCGATGCCGTGCGTACGCCCTTCGGCCGCTACGGCGGCGCGCTCTCGCCGGTGCGCACCGACGATCTCGCCTCGCTGCCCATCGCCGAGCTCGCCCGTCGCAACCCGAAGGTCGACTGGGCGGCGCTCGACGACGTGCTCTACGGCTGCGCCAACCAGGCCGGCGAGGACAACCGCAACGTGGGACGCATGGCGCTGCTGCTCGCGGGCCTGCCGGTGGACGTGCCGGCCGCGACGGTGAATCGCCTCTGCGGCTCGGGCATGGAGGCCGTGGGGCAGCTCGCGCGCGCGATCCGCGCGGGCGAAGCCGCGATCGGCATCGCCGGTGGCGTGGAGAGCATGTCCCGCGCCCCGTTCGTGATGCCCAAGGCCGAGGGCGCCTTTGCGCGCGCCAACGCGGTGTACGACACCACCATCGGCTGGCGCTTCGTGAACCCGCGGATGAAGGCGCTCCACGGCATCGACCAGATGCCCGAGACCGCGGAGAACGTCGCCGCCGAGTTCAAGGTCTCGCGCGCCGCGCAGGATGCCTTCGCACTGCGCTCGCAGCAGCGCGCGCTCGCCGCGCAGGCGAGCGGCGCCCTTGCGCAGGAAATCGTCGCGGTGCGCCTGCCCGGCCGCAAGGGCGAGGAGACCGTGGTGGCCAAAGACGAGCATCCCCGCGAGACCTCGCTCGAGCAGCTCGCGAAGCTGAAGCCCATCGTGCGCGAGGACGGCACCGTGACCGCCGGCAACGCCTCGGGCGTGAACGACGGCGCCTGCGCGTTGATCGTCGCGAGCGAGGAGGCCGCGCGCAAGCATGGCCTCACGCCCCGCGCGCGCATCCTCGGCATGGCCTCGGCGGGCGTGGCGCCCCGCATCATGGGCATGGGCCCCGCGCCCGCGTCGCAGAAGCTGCTCGCGCGCCTGGGCCTTTCGATCTCGCAGATGGACGTGATCGAGCTGAACGAGGCGTTCGCCGCGCAGGCGATCCCCGTGTTGCGGGCGCTGGGTGTCGCGGAGGACGCCCCGCACGTGAACCCCAACGGCGGGGCGATCGCCTTGGGCCATCCGCTCGGCGCCTCGGGCGCGCGGCTGGTCGCCACGGCGAGCTACCAGCTCGCCCGCGGCGGCGGACGCTACGCGCTTTGCACCATGTGCATCGGCGTCGGCCAGGGCATCGCGCTCGCGATCGAGCGCGTCTAGATCCCGTCTCCGTCGCCGGTCACTGGTAGGTGCAGCCGGTCGTGACGTTGTTCGCGATCGAACACTCGCGCGGCGCGTTCGCATGCGACGCGTCGGCCGCGACCTGGGGCAGCGCTACGGCGTTCCCGCGCGGGGTCGACGGACGCTCATTCACGGCCAGGCCGGCCAGCAACAGGATCGAGATGGCCCCCATCAGGGCCGTGATGACTAACTTGGACATCGGAAACCTCCATGCAGTGGGTGGGTGCTGCACGGCAGGTTATGGGGGAGCGCGTTCCCCGGGCGTTCCTCGGCGCTGTCGCCTTCAGCCTCCGGCGGCGGGGGCGATCAGCCGGGCGGCCTCGTCGATCGTCCGGACGAGGCGATCGCACGCGAGGGTCTCGGGCGCGCGCCCCTCGTTGTAGCCGTAGGGGACGCACCAGACCGGGCAGCCGGCCGCGCGCGCCGCGATCACGTCGTTGTCCGAATCGCCCAGCATCAACGACTCCGCGGGCGCGGTGCCCATGCGCTCGCAGGCTGCCAGCAGCATGTCGCCGGCCGGCTTGCGAAGGATGCCGTCGTCGCCGGCGATGATCCCCTTCATCATCGGCGCCACTTCCAGGCGCTCGAGCAGCATCTCGGTGAAGAAGCGCGGCTTGTTGGTCACGACGCTCATCGCGATGCCGGCTTCGGCCAGGCGCCTCAAGCCCGGCATCACGCCCGCGAAGAGGCGCGCGTCGATGCCCACGGTCTGCGCGTAGTGCGCCTCGAAGCGCTCGACCGCGGCGTGGACGTCGATGAGCGCACCGCCCTCCGTCATCGCGAGCGCGCGCTCGACGAGGGAATGCACGCCGCGGCCGATGAGCGCTTCCACCGCAACCTGCTCGAGGCTCGCCAGGCCGAGTTCCTCCAGCGTGCGGTTGAGCGCCGCGGCGATCTCGCCGGCGGTGTCCACGAGCGTCCCGTCGAGGTCGAAGATGACCGCGCGGATGGCGCCCGCGGCGTCGGCGCCGTTCACGGGCCCGCGGGAGCCTCGATGCGAACCTCGCCGCCTTCCACCATCACCGGGTAGGTCCTGAGCGGCACCATGCAGGGCGGCGCTTCGACTCGTCCCGTCGGGATGTGGAACGCCCCGTTGTGGAAGTTGCACTCCACGATCTCGCCGTCGATCTCACCCTCGGAGAGCGACCCCGGGCCGTGGGTGCAGCCGTCGTCCGTCACGAAGTAGCGACCGCCCAGGTTGAAGACAGCGAGCACCAGGCCCTCGACCTCCACCTTGATGGCGCCGCCTTCGGGAACCTCGTCGGTGAGGCATACGCGGAGCATCCGGGCGGCTTCGGTCATGGCGGTTCGAAGGAAAATCGGGCAGCTTGCAAAGGGGGATCCGCAAGGCGGCCCCTCGCAGCGTTGAAAACATTCCCCCGCGATGCTAACGTGGAAACGTCAAATGAGGAACGCCGTTCCTCATATAAGAACAGCATGCGAAACTGGCGGGCACCGAGGATGGTTCCATGAAAGCCGAACACAATGAACTGCTCACCCGCACCGGGCCCGGTACGTCCATGGGCGAGCTCTTCCGCCGCTACTGGCTGCCTGTCCTGCTCTCCTGGGAGCTCCCGGACCCGGACTGCCCGCCCGTGCGCGTGCGTTGCCTCTCGGAGCGCATGATCGCCTTCCGCGACAGCGCCGGGCGCCTGGGGCTGGTCGACGAGTTCTGCGCCCACCGCGGCGTGTCGCTCTACTTCGGGCGCAACGAGGAATCCGGGATCCGCTGCGCGTACCACGGCTGGAAGTACGACGTGAACGGTCAGTGCATGGACGTGCCCTCGGAACCGGCGGAGAGCGGTTTCTGCAAGAAGATCAAGCTCAAGTCCTATCCGATCGCCGAGCGCGGCGGCGTGATCTGGGTCTACATGGGGCCGGCCGACGCGCAGCCGCCCCTGCCCGAATGGGAGTTCGCGACTGTCCCGCCGGAGCAGAGCTACATGTCGAAGCGCTGGCAGGAATGCAACTGGCTGCAGGCCATGGAGGGCGGGATCGACTCGAGCCACGTGTCCTTCCTGCATAGCGGCGCACTCAACACCGATCCGCTATTCAAGGGCGCGCGCGGCAACCAGTACAACTTCGGCGACAAGCGCCCGGTATTCGAGGTCGTGGAAAGCGAGGGCGGCCTCTTCATCGGCGCGCGCCGCAACGCCGAGGACGGACAGTACTACTGGCGCATCACTCCCTGGGTCATGCCCTGCTTCACCATGGTCCCGCCGCGCGGCGACCATCCCATGCACGGCCATTTCTGGGTGCCGATGGACGACGAGAATTGCATGGCCTGGAGCTTCGACTACCACCCGGTGCGCCCGCTCACCGAGCTGGAGCGCCAGGCGATGGAGGCGGGCAAGGGCGTCCACGTGACCGTGGACCGGAACTTCCGTCCGCTGCAGAACAAGGACAACGACTACCTCATCGACCGCGCGGCGCAGAAGGCGGGAAAGAGCTTCAGCGGCGTCGACGGCTTCGGCATGCAGGACGCCTCGGTGCAGGAGAGCATGGGGCCGATCCAGGACCGCACGAAGGAGAACCTGGTATCCACCGACAACGGAATCATCATGGCGCGCCACCGGCTCATGAAGGCGGCGAAGGAACTCGCGGCGAAGGGCGCGCTTCCGGCCGGCCGCGAGCCGGCGCACCAGCGGGTGCGCTCGGTCGCCGTCGTACTGCCATCCGGCACGCCGTTCAAGGAGGGCGCGGGCGAAGCGCTCAAGGCGAAGCAGGGCGTCGCGCAGACTTCCGTCTAGGAAACCGGGCCGCGCGCGAGCGCGGGTGAAAAAATGGAAAAGGTGTTGGCCGCGGTTCGCACGGGACCCAGCAGGACCGAGATCCGTGAATTCCCGATGCCCGACATCGCCGACGACGCCGCCTTGCTGAAGGTGGAGGTGGGCGGCATCTGCGGCACCGACGTGAAGCTCTACCAGAAGCCGCCCACGGACGCCCCGGTGATCATGGGGCACGAGAACATCGGCTACATCGCGAAGGCGGGGCGCGAGTTCACGCGCCGCAAGGGCTTCAGGGAAGGCGACCTCGCCTTCGTCGAGCACTACGTGATGTGCGGCAAGTGCGAGTGGTGCACGATCGGCCAGTACCGCCATTGCGAGAACACCGACTGGCGCAACAACCCCGAGGCGATGCGCTACGGCTACACCTCCGCCGAACGCGCGCCGCACCTGTGGGGCGGCTTCGCCCAGTACATGTACCTGCCGTGGAACGCGGTGCTGCACCACGTGCCCGCGGGCGTCACGCCCGAGCTCGCCGGCCTGGTGACCCCCATGGCCAACGGTGTCGAATGGTCGCTCGTCGACGGCGGCGTGGGCTACGACTCCACGGTGCTGATCCAGGGCCCGGGCCAGCAGGGCCTTTCGCAGACGGTCGTCTGCAAGCAGGCCGGCGCCGCGCTCATCATCGTGACCGGCACGTCGAAGGATGCCGCGCGCCTCAAGGTCGCGAAGGAAATGGGCGCCGACTACGTGATCGACGTGGACAAGGAAGACCCGCTGGCGCGCATCATGGAGGTCACGGCGGGCCGCGGCGTCGATGTCGTGCTCGACTGCACCGCGGGCGCGGGCACCGTGCCGGTGCTCCTCGGAGTGGCCGCCCTCAAGCGCAAGGCGGGCACCATGGTGATCCAGGGCGAGTTCCCCGAATTCCCCAACTTCCCGATCGGCAAGGTCACCACCAAGGCGATCACCCTCAAGAGCGCCCGCGGCCACAGCTGGAAGTCGTGCGAGCTCGCGCTGCAGCAGATCGCCTCCAGGCGCTTCGCGCTCGAAAAGATCACCACGCACCGCTTCGGCCTGAAGGACGTGGACCTCGCGATCAAGTCGGTGGGCGGCCAGGGCGTGCCCGACGTGATCCACGCCTCCCTCATGCCCTGGACGTGAGCACGGCCGTGAGCCCCTGGAGCGACGCGGCGCGCACTGGTCCGTTCGGCGCATCGCGCGAACCGGGGCGCCTCGCGGCCGCCGAGAGGCTGAAGGACTGGACCCGCGAGCGCTTTTCACTGGAAGCGTGCGACACGGTGGTCGTGTCGGAGGCCGCGTCGACCGTTCCCGGGTTCCCGCCACGGCAGACCGCGGTTGCGTTCTGGACCGGCGGAACGCGTCATCATTACACCGTGTTCAAGCCTCTCGGGCAGGTGACGGCCGAGGACCTGCCACCCGCCTGGCTCAAGGGATCGCTCGCGCTCTCCGAAGGGATCGAATGCGGATGCTGCTGAAGACCGTCACGCGCACCCAGGGCAACAACCGCGCGCTCAAGGACGGCGAGGTCAAGCCGCGCGCCTGCGAGCTCGAATTCGTCGAGGTCGACCCGCTCATCGACGCGTTCCGGCGCATGGTGCGCGGGCTCGAGTTCGACCTGTCCGAGATGGCGCTCACCACTTTCATCACCGCGCGCGCGCACGGCAAGCGCATGGCGGGCCTGCCGATCTTCCTCATGCGCGCCTTCCACCACGGCGCCATCGTGTACAACACGAAATCCGGCATCGCTTCGCCGAAGGACCTCGAGGGCCGGCGCGTGGGCGTGAACCGCGGCTATACCGTGACCACGGGGCTCTGGGCGCGCTCGATCCTCGCGCGCCGCTACGGCGTGGACCTCTCCAGGATCACGTGGGTGCTCTCGGGCGACGAGCACGTCGCCGAGTACCGCCCGCCGGCCAACGTGGTACCGATCGAGAAGGGCCGCAGGATGGCCGACATGGTCGTCTCGGGCGAGCTGCCCGCCGCGATCGGCGTCGAGGTCGACCACCCGGACGTGAAGCCGCTCATCGCGAAACCGAAGGAGGCGGCCTACGCGGACTTGCGCGCGACCGGCCACTACCCGATCAACCACCTGATGGTGATCAAGGAAGACCTCCTCGACGCACGGCCCGAGCTGGCCGCCGACATCTTCGAAGCCTTCGCCGCCGCCAAGCGCCTCTATGTGGAGCGCCTGAAGGCGGGCGGCATCGCGGCGCCCACGGCGGTCGACGACACCTATCGCCGCGTCATGGAGATCACCGGGCGCGATCCCCTGCCCTACGGGATCGAGCCCAACCGCGCGACGCTCGAGGAAGTGCTGGCGAGCGCGCTCGAGCAGGGAATCATTACCACCCCGACCACGGTCGGGCAGCTCTTCCCCAGAATCACCCACGCATTGGTGGGCTAAACAGGAGGCGAACCATGAGCACCCAGGAAATCACGCGCAAGCCGCCCGCGGCGAAGAAGCCCCAGGTCGCGATCATGAACGCGATCCACGACCTGCCCGTGCTGGTCGCGCGCGACCACGGTTTCTACCGCGACGAGGGGCTGGACATCGACTTCGTCACCACACCCGGCATGGCGCAGGTCTCGACCAAGCATTTCGTGAAGTTCGACTCGATCTTCGACCGGCCGCTCGACTCGACCTACAACGACGGCGGCATCGACACCTACCGCATGTGCGAGTGGGGGATCATGAAGCGCGCGGTCGAGGCGAACACGGAGCACCTGCGGCCGCGCAAGATCGTGGCGCTCGGCGCCTCGATGTCGTCGTTCGCCATCGTGGTCGCGCGCGACTCGAAGGCCTACGAGCCCGAGATGCTCAAGAACGTGCCGATCGCCGTCACGCCCAACAACGGCTCCCACTTCACCACGCTCAAGATCATGGAGGGATTCCTGCCGAAGGAGCACGTGAAGACCACCACCGCGGGCTCGATGCCCAAGCGCATCGAGGCCTTGCGCGAGGGCAAGGTCGCGGCGGTGAGCCTGATGGAGCCGTGGATCAGCTACGCACAGAAGCTGGGCCTCAGGATCCTGGTGGAGTCGCACTCGACGCGTGCCGAGGCCGCCGGGGACGACCTCGACGGCGCGACGCTCAGGAAGATGTTCAACGCGCAGGCGCGCGCGGTCGAGCTGATCGAGAAGGATCCGCGCCCGTACGTGAAGTACCTGGTCGCCGAGACCGGCGGCCTGCTGGAGCCGCACGAATTCCAGCACTGGCGCCTGCTGCACGCCCCGCCGCAGCCCTACACGCGCGAGCGCTGGGAGGACACGTACAACTGGACGGTGGGCTGGAACATGACCGTCCCGGGCGCGACCTTCGAGAACACCGTCGACAACCGCGCATGGGAGTGATGGAGGAACGCGTCACGGTCGCGGGCCTGCAGGCGATGAAGCCCGCGGGCCGCAAGATCGTGGGCGTGGTCGCGTGGGATTTCCAGATCGCGCGCATCGCCGACCGGGCCGGCGTGGACCTGGTCTCGGTCGGCGATTCCGTCGGCATGAACCTCTGGGGCCGTACGGATCCCGACGACATGACGCTCGACGAGATGATCCTCGTGTGCAAGGCGGTGCGGCGCGGCGTATCCCGCGCGCTCGTGAGCTGCGACTTTCCCGCGGGCGTGCTGCCGCAGGGCACGAGGGCGGCCCTCGCCGCGGCGCGCCGGGTGATGGAGGAAGGCGGCGCCGACATGGTGAAGCTGGACGGCGCCGCGGACTCTCCCGAAGCAGTGCGCGCCATCGCCGATGCCGGCATCCCGGTGTTCGCGCAGATGGGCATCACCCAGGGTAACGCCGCGAAATACGGCATCGAGCACGCGAAGCTGCTCGGCGGAGCGATCCAGGTTCCCGAGGCGATGGCCGCGCGGCTCGTCGACGAGGCGAAGCGCCTCGAGGCGGCGGGCGCGGCGCTCATCGATTTCACCAGTTCGGGACCGGTCGCGGGACCGCAGGTCGCGCGCGCGGTGGAAATTCCCGTCGTCGGGGGCCTGGGTGGCGGGCCCTGGCTCGACGGGCGAATGCGCATGGCCCACGCCGCGATCGGCTACGCCGCGAGCGCGCTCGAATCGAAGGTCGAGACCTACGCCAACGTGGCGCGCATCACGCTGGACGCCCTCGGCGCATACGCCGAGGACGTGCGCGCGGCCCGCCAGATCAAGGGCGGCATCCCGGTGAAGCCGGCCTGATGGCGACCGCGGTCGTCGATGGCATTTCCACGCGCTACGAGGTGATCGGCGACGGCCCGCCGCTGCTGTTGTTCGCGCCCGGCGGCTTCGACGCGACGGTGGAGAAGTGGTCCACGCTCGGCGTCTACGCGCGTACCAAGCCGCTCGTGCACCTCTCGAAGCACTTCCGCTGCATCGCCTTCGACCGGCGCGAATGCGGCCAGTCGGGTGGACGCGTGGAAGCGATCACGTGGTCGCACTTCGTCGCGCAGGCCAAGGGGCTGCTCGATCACCTCGGGATCGACCGGGCCCACCTCATGGGGGGCTGCATGGGCTGCCCCCCGGTCGCGGCATTCGCGGTTGCCCATCCCCGGGCGGTCGCGAGCATGATCCTGTGGTGGCCGGTGGGTGGGGCGAAGTACCGCATCAAGGGCGAGGAGCGCTTCGTGGCCCACCTCGCATTCGCGGAGGCGAACGGACTGCAGGCCGTGGTCGACCTGGTGCGCCGGGAGCGAAAGGCCTTCAACGCCGAGCCGCGCGGCGGCCCCTGGGCCTCGGTCATCGCGCGCGACGCCGCCTTCGCGGAGAGCTACGCGCGCACGCCGATGGAATCCTACCTCTCGACGGTGACGCGCATGCGCGCCGCCCTCCTCGACCGCGACACCGCGCCGGGCGCGGAGCCCGAGGAGTTGATGCGCCTCGGCATTCCGGCGCTGGTCGTGCCCGGCCGCGACGAGTCCCACGCCACCTCGGCGGCCCGCTACCTCGAGGAATGCATCCCGGGCGCGGAGTACTGGGACCTCCCGCCCGAGGCGCAGACCGAGGAGAATTCCGCGCCACGCCTGCTTCAATTCCTCGAGCGCTGCCGATGATCATCGACATCCACGGCCACTACACGACCGAACCCAGGGCGCTGCACGATTTCCGCGCCGCCCAGCTCGCCGGGATCGACGACCCGGCAAGGCGGCCGAAGTCGACCGACATCGGCGTAAGCGATGCCGAGCTCGTCGCGAGCGTGCAGCCCCAGCTCAAGTTCCAGAGGGAGCGTGGCTCGGACCTCACCGTCTTCTCGCCGCGCGCATCGGGCATGGCGCACCACGTCGGCACCGAGGCCGTCGGGCGCGAATGGGCGGTGGTCAGCAACGACCTCATCCATCGCATCTGCACCCTGCTGCCCGACAACTTCGCCCCCGTGGGCCAGCTGCCGCAATTCCCCGGGGCGCCGGTGGAGAACTGCATTCCCGAGCTCGAGCGCCTCGTGGGGCTGGGCTTCGTCGGCGTGAACCTGAACCCCGATCCCTCGGGCGGGTACTGGCGCGCGCCCCCGCTCACCGATCGCTACTGGTACCCGATCTACGAGAAGCTGTGCGAGCACGAACTGCCCGCGATGATCCACGTCACCTCGTCCTGCAATCCGGCGGTCCACCACACCGGCGCGCACTACCTCAACGGGGACACGACGGCGTTCATGCAGCTGCTGCAGGGCGACCTCTTCGCCGATTTCCCCGGGTTGAAGCTCGTGATCCCGCACGGCGGCGGCGCGGTCCCGTTCCACTGGGGGCGCTATCGTGGCCTCGCGCAGGACATGAAGAAGCCGCTGCTCGGCGAGCACCTGATGGGCAACGTCTTCTTCGACAGCTGCGTCTACCACCTGCCCGGCATCGAGCTGCTCGCCAAGGTGATCTCGCCCGACAACATCCTCTTCGCCTCCGAGATGCTGGGGGCGGTCAAGGGCATCGATCCCGAGACCGGGCATCATTACGACGACACCAAGCGCTACTTCGACCAGCTGGGGCTTTCCGCGGCCGACCGGCACAAGATCTTCGAGGGCAATGCGCGCCGTGTCTATCCGCGCCTCGACCGCCGCCTCGCCCGAAAGGGATCGAAATGAACGACAAGGCCGCCGCACCCCTCGCCGACATCCGCCGCGACTTCGAGCGCGTCGCGCCCGGGACGGTGCGCGCGGCCTCGGCCTTCGCCGCGTCGATCCTCGCCGACGTGGCCGGCCGCCGCGGCACCATGGACGGGCGCATCGCGCCCCTCGCGAGCGCGATGCGCGTCGCCGGTCCCGCCTTCACGATCGAGGTCCGCGCGGGCGACAACCTGATGATCCATGCCGCGATGGCGATGGCGCGCCCGGGCGACGTGCTGGTGATCGACGGCAAGGCCGATCGCAGCTGCGCGCTGATGGGCTCGATCATGATGAACGCCTGCCGCAAGCTCGGGCTCGCCGGCGTGGTGGTCGACGCCGCGGTGCGCGACACCGAGGAGCTGCGGGAGCTGGGCTTCCCGGTCTACGCGGCGGGCGCGAACCCGAACGGCCCGACCAAGTTCGTGCCGGGGCGGATCAACTGGCCGATCTCGTGCGGCGGCGTCGCCGTGAATCCGGGCGACCTCGTCGTCGGCGACGCGGATGGGGTGGTCGTGGTGGAGCGCGAGAAGGCCGCCTCGCTCCTCGAGGCCGCGGCGAGAAAGGTCGCGGAGGAGCGCGCGCGCATCGCCGACATCGACGCCGGGAAGAACCTGAGGCCCAAGTGGCTCGAGGCGTCGCTGCGCGCCGCGGGCGTCCTGCGCGAGGGCGAAACGCTGTGAGCTCGACAACCGCCGCGCGGCCCGCATTCGGCCTGCCCGGCCGCATCCAGGCGCCCAACTCGCGCCCGCGCTCGATCGCGCTCGTGGGGCTGGGCGAAGGCGGCGCCGCGGTGGCGAAAGGCCTCGCTCCCGCGGACCTCGGCGTCGCGAACGTGAAGGTCTTCGCGAGCCCCCGGCCGGTCGCCGAGGATGCGCTCGCCACGATCAAGTCCAACGGCGAGGACCTGCAGCGCGCGCTGGGTGGCGCGGACATGATCTTCGTCGTGGCCCGCCGCGGCGACGACGCCGGCCTCGCGGCCGTGGTTGCACGCATCGCGCGCGAGCGCAACGTCCAGGTGACGGCCGTCTATATCGTCCCCGAAGGCGCGGCCGGGCCCGACCGCGCGCTCGAGGCGCTGCGCGCCGTCGCCCACATGCTCGTGGTCGCGAGCGACGAAAGTTATGTCGCCGCGATGGTCGCGGCGCTGGGTGCCTGAAATGCAAGCCGATCCCCCGTATTTCTTCGCCGACTACGGCAGCACGCACCTGCGCGCACCGCGCGAGGCGCCGCTCGCGGTTCCCGCCGCGCTGCTCGACGTTCCCGGTCCCCTCGTCCCGCCGGGACTCGTCGGCACGGGCGACAACGACCTCACCACGCACGGCAAGTCGGCGCCCCTGGGCGAGCGGATGATCCTCGCCGGGCGCCTCCTCGACGCCGATGGCCGTCCGGTGCGCCGCTCCCTGGTGGAGATCTGGCAGACCAATGCGGCCGGGCGGTACGACCATCCGGGCGACACCCACGACGCGCCCCTCGATCCGAACTTCCGTGGCATCGGCCGGACGCTCACCGACGACGAGGGCCGTTACCGATTCGTCACGATCAAGCCGGGGGCGTATCCGTGGCGCAACCACGCGTACGCGTGGCGCCCGCAGCACATCCACTTCTCCCTCCTCGGCAACGCTCCGGTGCAGCGCCTGGTGACGCAGATGTATTTCCCCGGTGACCCGTTGCTCGACCTGGACCCGGTCTTCCTGAGCATCCCGGATCCGGCGGCGCGGGCGCGCCTCGTCGCCACGTTCGAGCCGCGCGCCGGCATCGAAGGCCTCGCCCTCGGCTATCGCTTCGACATCGTGCTCGCCGGGGCGCGCTCCACGCCGCTGGAGCGCTAGATGGCCGAGCGCACGCCCTCCCAGACGGTGGGACCCTTCTTCCACGAGGCGCTTCGCTGGGCCGAGGGTGGCAGGCTCGCGCCCGACGCCCCCGGGCCGCGTGCCGCGCTCGCCGGGCGCATCCGGGACGGGTCGGGCGCTCCGGTAGCCGACGCGATGGTCGAGGCGTGGCATGCCGGGGCGCGCGCCCTCGGGCGCGTCGAGACGGGAGCCGACGGCGGCTTCCGATTCGAGTTTCCCCTGCCGCCCGGGCCGCTCGCGGCCCTCGACATCGCGATCTTCGCGCGCGGGCTCCTGAAGGCCGTGCGCACGCGCGTCTATCTCGCGCAGGAGAGCGTGGTGCGCACCGACCCGCTCCTCGCCCCGTTGCAATCGTCGCCGCGGCTGAAGACGCTCGTGGCGACGCCGCGGAGCTCGAACGAGTTCGAATGGGACGTGCGCCTCCAGGGCGAGGGCGAGACGGTGTTCTTCGCCCCCTAGTGTCCAACTTCCCCGCGCGCACGTTCTCCCGGCCCGCCTTCGACGCGGCCTTCGACGCACCCGCGTTCGTCGAGGCGATGCTCGCCTTCGAGCGCGAGCTCGCCGCGGCCGAGGAGGCCGAGGGGCTGGTGCCGGCGGGCACGGGCGAGGCCATCGCCCGCGCCTGCGCGCGCTTGCGCGTCGACCCGGCGGCGCTGGCCGCCGAGGGCAAGCTCTCGGCCACGCTCGCGGTCGCGCTGGTGCGGCTGCTGAAGGAAGCTGTCGCGGCGTCCGATCCCGGCGTGGAGCGCCATGTCCACTTCGGCGCCACCAGCCAGGACGTGCTCGACACCGCGATCGCCCTTTGCCTGAAGCCCTGCCTCGAGGAGGCCGACCGCTCGCTCGGGACGGCGGTGCGCTCGCTCGCCCGCCACGCCCGCGAGCATCGCGCCACGCCCATGCTCGGCCGCACGCTGCTGCAACCGGCGGTCGCGATCACGGCCGGGCTGCGGATCGCCCGCTGGGCGTGCGCACTCGCGCAGGATCGCGAGCGCCTTGCCGATGCGCAGGCGTCGGGCCTCGCGCTGCAGCTCGGCGGGCCGGTCGGCGACCTCGCCGCCCTCGGCTCCCGCGGCGCGGCCGTGCGCCACCGGATGGCGCTCGGCCTGGGCCTTGCCGATTCGCCGGCCTGGCACGTGCACCGCAACGCGTGGCTCGACCTGCTGGGCCGCATGACGCACGTGGTGCTGACCGCAGGAAAGATCGCGCGCGACGTGGCCCTCGCGGCGCAACCGGAGGTGGGCGAGATGCGCGAGGCACCGCCCGGCGAGGGCGGGCGCTCCAGCGCGATGCCGCACAAGCGCAATCCCGTGGCGTGCGCCCATGCGCTCGCCGCGGCCACCCGCGCGCCGGGCCTGCTCGCGATCGTCCACGCGGGGGCGGCTTCCGAGCAGGAGCGCGGGCTGGGCGGCTGGCAGGCCGAGATCGCGACGGTACCGGAAATTGCCGGCGCCCTCGGGTCGAGCCTCGATTTCCTCGACACCCTGGGCCCCGGCCTCGTCGTCGACGCCGCGCGCATGCGCGCCAACCTCGAGGCGCATGGCCCCGAAGGGCGCGCGCCGGACCCTGCAGCCGCGGTCGACGAGCTTCTCGCCGGCCTCACCCGGTACCTCTGACCCCGAAAGGAAGCCATGAGCCGCGAAGACTACGACAAGGGCATGAAGACGCGCCGCAAGGTCCTGGGAGACGAGTGGGTGGACCGTGCCGCCGCCACCATGACGCCGTTCAACGAGGAGTTCCAGGAGCTCATCACGCGCTTCGCATGGAACGAGATCTGGAACCGCCCGGGGCTCGACCACCGCGCGCGGCGCATGATCGTGATCGCGCAGACCGCGGCCATGGGCCGCTGGGAGGAATTCGCGCTGCACACGCGCGCCGCCCTCGGATCGGGAGACCTCTCGCAGGACGACATGAAGGAGATCCTGCTGCAGACCGCGATCTACTGCGGCGTGCCCACCGCCAACACGGCGTTCAAGGAGGCCCGCCAGGCCATTGCCGGGCTCGCGGAGAAGAAACCCCCCGGCCGGTGAGCGCGGAGCTCCACTACACCGATACCGGCGGCAGCGGCGAGGCCGTGGTCCTCGTCCACGCGATCGGCTGCGACAGCCATATGTGGGATGCGCTCGAAGCGGCACTGGCACCGGCCCACCGCATAGTGCGCGTGGACCTGCGCGGTCACGGCGCGAGTCCGGTCGTTGCCGGCCCCTGCTCGCTCGAGGACCTCGCCGGCGACGTGGCCGATGTGCTGCACAGGCTGCGGCTGCCTCGCGCCCACTGGGTGGGACTCTCGCTTGGCGGGATGCTCGGCCTTGCGTTCGCCCTCGCGCATCCGCAACGCCTCGGGCGGCTCGTCCTTGCCAACACCACCGCGGGCTACGGCCCGGAAGGTCGTGCCCTGTGGCAGGCGCGGGCGCGGGCGGTCGAGGACGGCGGCATGAAGGCGATCGTGGACCTCGCGATGGAGCGCTATTTCTCCGCGGAATTCCGCGCGCGGCAAGTCGAGCGCGTGGCGAGCGTCGCAGCCCGATTCCTCATGACGCCGCCGCAAGGGTACATCGCCGCGTGCGCGGCGATCGCCGACCTCGACTACGCCGATCGCCTGGGAGCGATCCGCGCGCCCACGCTCGTGATCGCAGGCGGGGCCGACGTCGCCACGCCGGCGGCGATGTCGGAGTCCCTCGCGCGCGGCATCGGGGATGCGCGCCTCGCGGTCATTCCGGGCGCGGCCCACCTGTCCGCGGTGGAGGATCCCGCGGCGTTCAACGCGCTGGTGTCCGGCTTCCTTTCGGCTCAGTAGAGGATCACCATGGCGGTGCCTGCCACGCCCAGCATCGCTGCCGCGAGCACCGGGACCGTGAGCGACTCGCTCGCGCGCAGCAGCAGCACGCTGAGGAACATCGTGATGAAGACCTCGATTGAGGCGATCAGCGCCACGCGCGAGATCGGCGCGTGCGTGAGCGCGAAGAAATACGCGATCTGCCCGAACGAGCTCAGCACGCCGGCAGCCAGCAGCCAGGGGCGCGGGCGCGAGAACGTCGCGCGCACGGCCGCCGCATAACGCGGCCTGAAGAGTCCCGCGAGCACGAACGTCGAGGCGCCTACGAGCGCGCCCACGAGCGTGCCGAGGAAAGCATCCGGGGTCTCACCCAACCCCATCTTGCGCAGCAGGTAGCCGGTCGCATAACCCAGCGCGGACACGGGACCGTAGACGAAGCCGGGGTTGAGGAACGCCGCCGCGGGGCGGGCATCGCGTCTCCCGCCGCCGCGCAGGACGAGCACCGCGAAGCTCGTGAGGATCAGCAGCATCCCTACGATCGCGCCCGCTCCCAGGCGCTCGCCCAGCACGCCCACGCCCAGCGCGACGGCGAAGAACGGATTCAACCGCTTCATCGCCGAGGCGCGCATCGCCCCGAGGTGCTGGACCGTCGCGTAGCCGAACACCCGCCCGATGAACGCCGTGAGCACGCCGGCACCCGCGAACCATGCCAGCGCCCGCGGGGTTACGTCGGGGAACCCGCGCGCCAGGCCGAAGGCGAGCCACCCCGCGCCCGCGATGGCGCTCGTCAGCAGCAGCGACGCGAACGCGCCGTTGTCGGCGTCTCCGGGGGCCGCTCCGCGCACGATGGTGACGTTCGCGGCCGCGAAGCACGCCGCGGAGGCGAGCGCGAAGAGCTCGCCCGTCACAGCACTCCCGGAATCCAGCGCTTCACGCGACGGCAGTATTCGCGATAGGGCTCGCCGAAGCGCTCCGCGAGGCGCCGCTCGTCCTCGCGCACGCGCCGGTCGAACCATGCGGCGTGGAACGCGAGCACCGCCGCCGCAAGCCATGACCGCAAGAGCAGCGCGAGCCCCGCGAGGAAGATGAGGTGCCCGAGGTACATCGGGTTGCGGACCCAGCGATAGGGGCCCGCCGAGACGACCCGGTCGGGCGGAACCGAGATGCCGGGCCCGCCTCCGCCGAAGCGCGTGCGATAGTTGCCCACGATGCGGTATTGAAGGTAGCCCCAGGCGAGCAGCGGAGCCGCCCACGGCTCCAGCCGCGGCATCCCTGCCTGCATCGCCGCCTCGGCGGCGATGAGGAGCAGGGGCCAGGCGATGAAGGTGCGGTTGGAGGTGCTCCCCAGCCAGCGCGCCGCGCTATGCCTTCCCATCCTTCGGCATCGCGAGGATGAAGAGGTTGGCGACCACGATCGTGCCGGCGAGGAACCAGAAGGTGGCGACGAGGCCGTGGCTGTCGGCGATGAGCCCCGCGATCAGCGGCGCGACCGAAGCACCGAGTGCCTGCGCGCCGAACAGGATGCCGATGCTGGTGCCGCCCATGTCCTTCGGCGTGGTCTCCAGGATCCACGCCTGCATCACCGGCCGGATCGCGTAGAGGAAGAACCCCAGGATCGCGACGAAGGCGACGAACGCGTGCGAGCGTCCCGCGAAGCCCATGAAGACGAGCACCACCGCCGTCATCAGCATGCTCGACACCATGATCGAACGCCGGCCCATGCGGTCGGAGAGGTGGCCCGCGATCGGCGAGGCGGCGAAACCCGCCGCCTGCAGCGCGAACATGCCGGCGCCGACCCAGAAGGGCGAGTAGCCCATCTCGTAGGCGAGATAGACCGGCAGGAAGGTGAGCAGCGCGTTCTGCGTCATCGAGCGGAACGCCGAGCTCGTCGTGAGGAGCACGAGAGAGCGGTTGCGAAAGAGCGCCGGGACGCCGCGGAAATAGTCGCGGAGCGATTGCACGCGCCCTTCGCCGGCCGCGGCGGCGCGGCGCGAGCCCAGCCGGAGCGTCCCCAGGAAGACGAGGAGCAGCAGCGCCATCACCAGCCCGGGCATCACGTTGAGGATCACCACCTCACGCCACGTGAGCCACGTAAGCAGCGTCCCGACCGCGAGCGGGGCCAGCGCGTCCCCGAGGTTGCCGCCCATGCCGTGGATCGAGAGCACCAGGCCCTTGCGCTCCGGATACCGGCGCGCGAGCGTGGGGATCGCGGTCGGGTGCCAGAGGCTGTTGCCGAAGCCCACCAGCGCCACGCACGCGAGCAGCATCAGGTAGCCATGGGAAAAACCCATCAGCAGGTAGGGAAACCCGACCCAGAAGAGCGACAGCGCCATCAGCAGGCCCTTGCGCCCGACGGTGTCCACCAGCATTCCACCGGGCACGTTGGCGACCGCACCCGCGAGGTACTGGCAGGTCATGATGAGGCCGATCTGGCCGTAGGTGAGGCCCAGCTCGCGGGCGATGATCGGCAGCAGCAGGTAGAACGTCGCAGGGTACCAATGCGTGAGCGCGTGCCCGAGCGTGATGATCCACAGGTCGCGCGAGGGTCCCGGTTCGGCCGCCGGGGTGCCCGGCGCGGGCGCCTGCAGGCCGGCGGCGCTCTCGGCGGTCATTTGCCCGCCTTCTTGAGCACCGTGTCCTCGAACAGCTTCCTCCACTTCTCCTGCTCGTCGAGCGAGCGCACCGGATCGGTCTGCACGACCTTCACGCCCTTCAGCGGCGACTCCACCTGCGTGTTGGTGGGCACGTAGTCCAGTGTGGCAAAGGCCTTCTGGCCCTCCGGGCCGAGAAGGTAGTCGTAGAACAGCAGCGCGGCGTTGGGGTGCGGCGCGCTGCGCGTCACCCCGACCGCGTTGGCGCGCGCGACCGCGGGCTCGAGGGCGAACCAGTCGATCGGGGCGCCCTTCTTCTTGGCCTGCTCGGGCATGTAGTTGTAGACGGTGAGCGCGAGCGGGACCTCGCCGGAGACCACCATGTTGTTGAGCAATGTGTGCCCCTGGCGCGGCGAGATGCCGTTGGCGGCCACCACGTCCTGGAAAAACTTCAGGCCCTGCTGCTCGCCTCCCATCAGGTGGACGACGGTGGCGAACCAGTCGTCGTTCTTGGCCTCGATGCCGAGCTTGCCCTTGTACCTGGGGTTGGCGAGGTCCTTGTAGGTCTTCGGCAGGTCCTCCTTGCGCAGCGCCGCCGTGTTGTAGGCCTGCACCCAGACCGACAGGATGGTCGCGGCCCACGACTTGTGCGCCGGCACCGACCCCTCCTGCAGGTCCTTGTGGACCGGGGAGGACACGGGCGCCAGGATCTTCTCGCGGGTGAGCGCCTCCATTTCGGGGGCGCCGAAGTGCACGACATCCACGTCGTATTTCTTCGCCTGCTGCTCGGTGACCGTGCGCTGCAGCACCTTGTCGGTCCCCGCGCGCCATACGTTCACCTTGATGCCGTGCTTCCTCTCGAAGGGTCCGACGATCGCGGGCAGGTCCTTCTCGGCGATCGTCGTATAGAGAGTGAGCGTGCCCTCCTTCTTCGCGGCCTCGGCGATCTTCGCCCCGCGGTCCGCCCCTTCGTAGGTCGCCAGGCCCTGGCCGCCCACCGGAGCCGCGGCAAGCGCCGCGGCGAACGCGAGCATCAGCCGCATGTGCGCCTCACTTCGGATGGTTGAAGTCTTCCTCGAAGTGCCGCGGCACGAACCCGCGCCCCTCCGGCGTCGGCTCGGTCGGACGCGGGATCACCGACTTCTGGAACAGCATGTTCATGAACATCAGCATCGGCTTGGGCTTGAGCACCAGCGCGCGCGCCGGCTTCACCGGGTCGGCGTTGAAGTGCTGGTGCACGCAGTTCATGTGCACGATCGCGACGTCGCCCGCCGCCCAGTCGTAGCGGATGCCGTCGTGGATCTCGTAGCCCTTGCCGTCGAGGATGTAGAACGCCGCCTCGTTCACGTGGCCGTGCTTCTGCGTGCGCCCGCCCGGCGCGTACTCCTCGAGGTGCACGTGCAGCGTCTGGGTCAGGCCATCGACGGGCTCGATGAAGTGCTTGCTGAAGGACTGTGGCCCATCGTTGAAGAGCAGGTCGCGGCCCTTGATCACCCGCGGCATCGAACGCAGGCGCGAGAGCTCGTCCTTGAGGCTGTACTGCCCCTGGATGCCGCGGACGAAGACGCGGTCCTTCTTGCTGCTGTAGTGCGATTCCTTGCCCATGCCTATCTCGCCTTCTTGAGGAAGAGGTCCTCGTAGAGCTTTTCCCACTTCTGGTACTCGTCGAGCGCCACGCGCGCGTCGACGAACTTCATCGGGATCTTCTGCAGCGGCGTGTCGACCTTGCGGCTGGTGGGAACGAAGTCGCGTCCGGCGAGGATCTTCTGGCCCTCGGGCCCGATCTCGAAGTCGTAGAAGAGGAGCGCCGCGTGCGGGTTGGGTGCGTTCTTCGCGACTCCGACGCCATTGGGCCGCGCGATCGCCGGGCCGATGTGCATCCATTCGATCGGCGCGCCCTTCTGCTTGAACTGCTCGGCCTTGTAGTTGTAGACGGTGAGGGCGAAGGGGATCTCACCCGACACCACGAGCTGGGTGAGCAGCGTATGGCCCTTGCGCACCGACATGCCGTTGGCGTTCACGATGTCGGAGAACAACTTCTTCGCCCGCGCCTCGCCCAGCTCGGCGAACTGCCCCGCGAGCCAGTCGGCATCTTCCTGCTCGATGCCGAGCTTGCCCTTCCACTTCGGGTTGGCGAGGTCCTCCCACGACTTGGGCACGTCCTCCTTCTTCACCAGGTTGGTGTTGTAGGCCTGCACGAAGACGTTCAGGCGCGTGCCGACCCACTCGCCGTGCGGCCGGATGGCCTGCTCGATCAAGTCCCTGTGGTGCGGGCTCGCGACCTTCTGCAGCACCTTCTCGCGGCTCATCGCCTCGAGCTCGGGGCCGTTGGTCTCGGCGACGTCCATGCTCGCGCGCCCCGCCAGGGCCTCCTGGATGGCGCGCTGCAGCACCTTCTCGCTCGAGGCGCGCCACACGTCGACCTTGATGCCGTACTTGGCCTCGAAGGCCTTCACCAGCGCGCCCATGTCGTCGTTCTGGGCCGAGGTGTAGATGCTGAGCCTGCCTTCCGCCTTCGCGCCCGCGACGAGCTTCTGCTCGCGATCGGCGCCCGCATAGCCGGCCATCTCGGCCATGACGGGATTGGTCTTGGGCTGGGATGCGGCGGGCAACGCCAGGGCCGCGGCGAGCGCCGCGAACAGCAGGGATCTGCGTCTCATCAGTCGGCTTCCTTCTCCAGTTTCTTCCCCTTGAGGAAGAGGTCGGTCCAGATCTTCTCCCACTTGTCGTTCTCGTCGAGGGTGATGACGGGATCGATCATCTGGAAGGCGAACTTGTTCAGGTGCGTGTCCACGGACAGGCTCGCCGGCACGCGGTTCCTCTCCTTGAGGATCGTCTGCCCCTCCACCGAGAGCATGAAGTCCGCGAAGACCATCGCCGCGTGCGGATGGGGCGCGCGCCGCGCCGTCCCGATCGCGTTCGGGCGGCCGAAGGTCGGCGGCACCGCCTTCCACTTGACCGGCGCGCCCTTCACCATGAGGCGCTCCACGTTGTGGTTGTAGAGCGTGGCCGCGAGCGGGATCTCGCCCGAGGCCACGAGCTCGGCCATCAGCGTGTGGCCGGTGCGGATCTGCGGCTTCGACTCGGCGAGCTTGCGGAAGAACGCGAGCCCCTTCTGCTCACCCATGGACTTCACCACCGCCCCGAACCAGTCGACGTCGCTGCCTTCCAGTCCAACGCGCCCGACCCAGCGCGGGTGCACCAGGTCCTCGTAGGCCGACGGGACCTCCCCGGGCTTCACCAGGTTGGTGTTGTAGCCGATGGTGAAGAAGTTGAAGCGGTCGGCGACGTAGTGGCGGTGCTTCGGGAAGGCTGCGGCAGGCAGGTCCTTGAAGTGCGGCGAGTAGAACTCCTCCAGCAGCTTCTCGCGGTAGGCCGCCTCCATCTCGGGGCCGTTGGTCTCGATGATGTCGCAGGCGAAACGCCCGGCGCGAGCCTCGGTGATCGCGCGCTGCAGCACCTTCTCGCTCGCCGCTCGCCAGAGCTGCACCTTGACTCCGGTCTTCTTCTCGAAGGCCTCGGTGAGCGGCACCGAGTCCTTCAGGTTGAGCGAGGTGTAGATCACCACCTCGCCTTCCTTCTTCGCGTTCGCGAGCAATGTCGCCTCGCGGTCCGCGCCTTTGTGCATGTAGAGCGCCTTGTGGGGCGAATCCGGCCCCTTCTGGGCGCGCGCGATCGCCGGCAGGGTCAGGGCCGCGAGCAACGCCGCGCCGAAGGACCGGCGGCCGGGTCGATGCCCGCCTGGAGGTGCGTGTTTCATGTTGCGTCCTCGGTGTTGCTGCACCCCTCTTCGGGATGCCGGAAAAAAAACGGGCCCTCGGGCCCGTCTGATTTGCCCGGCTTCGCCGCCTGCGCGGCGCCGTGCGGCCGATCAGAACGCCGTGTGGATGCCGATGGCGACCTGGCGCAGGTCCTCGCCCGGGTTGACGTCCTGCTGGTTGCTGTTGTTGAAGCTGGCGGCGAAATCGTTCTTGACCAGGGTACCCATCAGGAAGAGGTACGTCCTGCGGGAGAAGTGGTACGCGACGCCAACTCCGAACTGCTCGCCCTTCAGCCCGTTGGTGTTGCAGGCGGCATTCACCAGCTGGCACTCCCCGGCCTGGGCGCGGACGTACTGGACGGCGGTGCGCCACTGCTCGCTCCAGCGCGCGTCCCACGCGAACAGGTACGCCTCGTTCTCGTAGGACCGGACCTTGCCCGTGGCCGTCGCGCCCGGCTCGTCGTACTTCTTCTTGTTGCCCTCGATCGCGAACTGGTGGTTCCTGCCCAGCTTGTACTTGACGCCGATCTCCACGGCCTCGTCCTTGGAGCGCACGTTGGGGTCGTTGGTGTTGCGTTGCGCGGACAGCGCGTTCAGCGACAGGCCGAAGAGGTCCCAGTGGATCTCGTATCCGCCGTAGACCTCGAAGTTCCCGAGTTCGATCCTGGCGCCCGAGGAGAACACCCTTGGGTCGCGCAGCGGCGGCGTGTCGGTCTTGGCCTCGTTGGTCGACCATTGGACCTTGAAATCGACCGGCCCCAGGTCCGGGGACTCGTACTGGACGACGTTGATGCGGCGCTCGTGGAAGCGAGCGGCGTTGTTCTGCCCGCCCATGCCGATGTGGCGAAACACGCTGCTCGTGGAGGTGAAGTTGCCGCTGGAGACGCCGAGGAAGGAGATATCGTCGCCGTATTCCTTGAACGGGGTGTCCATGCGGCCCAGCTTGACCGTGCCCCATCTCTTGGAAGAAAGGCCCACGAACGAGTCGCGGCCCGCGAAGCGCGAATCCACGTCGTCCACGTGAAACTCGGTCTCCAGCTGGAAGATCGCCCTCAGGTCGCCGCCCAGCCTCTCGAAGCCGCGAAACCCCAAGCGGGAATTCGACGACTCGAACTCGCTCTTCTTCGTGACTCCGTTCTCGCCCGCGGGGCGAATGCAGATGGTGCAGTAACCGGCCGCGTTGGCGCCTGCCGCGGCCGAGGTGCTGGTCGCTCCGCTGGAGCTCGGGAACACGATCTCGGGGTAGACCTTCCCGTATATCACGACCGACGAATCCGGTTCGGGTCCTTCCTTCGAGCCGCCGCCGCCGCCCTTCTGGGCGTAGGCCGTCGGCACCGCGAAGGCCGCCGCCACCACCCCCACCAGCATCTTGATCTGCATCTCCCGTTTCTCCTCTCGTTTTGGCTCTACGATTCTTCTATGTAGAACGTCTATCTATGGAACGGAACAAGCAGGCCTTAGAGTAGTGACCGACCCCGGAACCGTCAAGGTTTTGGGCCCATTTACTGCAACGTGGTGTTGTATTTTCAGACTGGACGAGCCGCCTTCGGCGGCAAGTCGGAAAGTTCTGCCTCGTAGGCCGGCTGCATGCGGGATTCGAGCCCGTTTTTCGACAGCGCCTCGGCGAACATCCGGCGGACCTCCTGGCTCTCGTCGGCGTAGTCGATCTGGTCCCCGCCCAGCCGCTTGCTGATCCAGGCCTTGGGCACCCCCTGGGCGTTGCGGATGGCCACGCCTTCCTGCTTGAAGGCGAGGTACCGCGCCGGTGTCTTGCCCGTGTTGAAGTGCTGGTGGAACCACATGTTCGGGGGGGTGATGAGGGTGCCCTCCCGCCAGTCGTAGCGGCGGGGCTGCTCCCCCTCCGGCCACATGAGGCTCAAGCCCTCCCCGCTCATCACGATCACGTAGGCCCCGGGGCCGTGGGCGTGCGCCTTCTTGTAGGTCCCCACGGGGAACTGGGAGATATGGCTGTTCATCGAGCCCTTGGCCATGTTGAAGCGGATATGGCCGCCCCCGGCCCCCCGCTCCTTGGCGGCGATGAGGGGCAGGTTGACCGCGTCGGCGACGAAGTTGGTGTCCAGCAGCAAGCCCTTCTGCTCGCCCTTGTTGGCAAAGTAGTCGGGCTCGCCGCTGAATCGGTCGCGGAAGTCGTACCGGGTCCCGAAGACGAAATCCAGGTCCCCGAAGGCGTTGATGATGGCGGGCGCGTTGGTGACCGAGACGAAGCGCGCGGCGTCCCTGCCCGATGCGTTGAAGTGCTGGTGCATCGTGTTGAGCGGGATGGCGAAGATCGCACCGGCCTTCCACTCGAAAGTGATGCGGGCGCCGGCGTCATTGCACACCGTGGTCGAGCCGCGGCCGTCGAGGACGTACACCATCTCCTCGAAGAGCTGGCGGCGGGGTGCCAGCTCCTTGCCCGGCGGGATCTCGCAAACATAGGCGTCGTTGGACGTGCGGGAGGCATCGTGGTTGAGGAAGACGCCCTTGCCGCCCCGGCTCGCCCAGGGCTTGAGCTCGATCGCGTGCAGGTCCTGCTGGTAGATCGCGCTCTCGATGTCGAGCCCCTCGCCCTTCACCCAGCTCGTGTACGGCGTGTCCTTCTCGGTGGCGAACTTCTTCGCCAGCTCCTGCGTGACCAGCGCCGCCTTCAGCTCGTTGCCTCCCATGCTCAGGCCTCGACCTTTACCTTCCCGGAGAGGAACTGCTCCACCAGCTCCGGAGTGACCGTCACGCCGGGGCGGTACTCCGGCGCGTCCTCGAGTTGCTCGAGGTCGTTCAGGCCCGCGGCCTTGAAGATCCGGTTCACGGCCGAGATGAGGCGCACCGGCCGGTCGGGATCGGCGTTGAAGTGCTGGGTTGCGGTGTTGGGCGGGACGTAGATCACGTCGCCGGCCTCCCACTCGAAGCGCTTCTCCTCCTTCTGCGGCGTCCAGTGGTAGGTGTCGGTGATCTCGACGTCGTAGTCGACGTGGACGTCGTAGCCGCGACCCTCGACCACGTACAGGCACTCCTCGGCGAGCTGGCGGTGCTTCCCGGAGCGGCTCCCCGGCGGGATGATCAGCATGTACGCGTCGACCGTCTCCATGCGCGTGTTCATGCCCTCGTTCATCAGGTGCTTGAGCAGGCCCTGGCGCGACAGCTCCCACGGCATGTCCTCGGGATGCACCACCTTCTTGCGCTTGGCGTTGCGCGCCGGCGCGGCGGCCGCGTGGTCCAGCAGCGCCTGGTAGAGCGCCTGGTTCGCGGTGCCCTTCCTCCAGCTCTTCGATTCACCCCATGCCATGGTTTTCTCCTGTCGCCCCCGGCAAATGCGGGGATCCGATCCTTCAATGATTGAGATCCTGCTCGCCCTCGCGTGCCGAGAACGCGGCGGCCTCGGGGCCGGCGGCGGGCTCGCTCGGGCGCGGCTCGACCTGCTGCTGGAACAGCATGTTCATGAACATGTACATCGGCTTCGTCTTGATCACCAGGGCCCGCGCGGGCTTGTCGGGGCTCGCGTTGAAGTGCTGGTGCACGCAGTTGTTGTGCACGATCGCGACGTCGCCCGCCTTCCAGTCGTAGCGGACGCCGTCGTGGACCTCGTAGCCCTCGCCGTCGAGGATGTAGAACGCCGCCTCGTTCACGTGACCGTGCTTCTGGCTCCGGCCGCCGGGCCCGTATTCCTCGAGGTGCAGGTGGAAGGTCTGGGTGATGCCGTCCTTGGGCTCGACGTAGTGGCGGCTGTAGGTCTGGGGCCCGTCGCGGAACTTGATGTCCTTCGCGCGCCGCACGCGCGGCATGTCGCGCAGGCGCTTCAGCTCGTCCTTGAGGCTGTACTGCCCCTGGATGCCGCGCACGAAGACCCGGTCCTTCTTGGAGTGGTAGTGCGACTCGTTGCCGGCCGCCTGGTCGGGGGTGGCGATGTCGGGTTGCTTGCTGGCGGGCGTATCCATGGCGACTCTCACTCACGGCTAGGTGCCGTAGTCCTCCAGTTTGAACCGTTTGGGTTTGAGCGCCCGGCAGAGCTCGCGGTTCAGTCCGGCCTGCGGCAGGGCGATGCCGCGCTCGGCCGCCATCGCCTGGACGATCTCCAGGTCGTCCTCGGCCCAGGCCATCGTGTTCTGCTGCCAGTTGCGCAGCACGTAGTTGTCGGCCGACGACATGAGCAGCGCCAGGCGCAGCTTCTCCGGCTCCATGCCGTAGCGCAGCGCGAGCGCGAGCGCCTCGTGGTTGGCGATGAGGCACGACCACATGATCATGTTGTTGGCCGCCTTGGCCACCTGCGCGGTTCCCGCGGGGCCGGTATGCACGATGTCCGACGAGAAGGCGGCCACCACGCCCTTCAGGCGCGCGAACTGCTCCGCCGTGCCGCCGATGAAGCAGAGCAGCGTGCCCTCGTCGGCGCCCTTGCCGCCGCGGCAGACCGTGGCGTCCACGACGTCGATGCCGCGCTCGGCCGCGGCCTCCGAGAGCGCGACGAGGGTCCGCGGGTGCACGGTGGAGAGCACCGCCACCAGCGAGCCGCGCGCAAGGTCGCGAAGGCCGCCGCCGCCCGAGAGCAGCTCGCGCAGCTCCCGGTCGTAGCCCACGCAGACCAGCACCACCTCGCTCCATTTCGCGAGGGTGGCGAGATCGGCTTCCCACGTCCCGCCCTTCGCCTCGACCGCCGCCTTCTTTCCCGGGTCGACGTCATGGGCGCGGATGTCGAAGCCCTTGCGCGCGAGGTGGCCGATCAACGGCTGGCCCATGCGGCCGGCGCCGATCATCCCGATGCGCCTGGCGGGCGTGGTCATCGCTTCTGGGTGAGCGTGTCGATGAGCGCGGGCTGGCCCGCCTTCACCCTGGCGATCGCCCGCTTCAACGCCGCGGCGACCTTCTTCGGATCGTCGATCGGGCCCTCGCCGTACCAGCCCATCGACTGCGCGAGCTTGCAGAAATCGGGATCGGGATCGGTCATGTCCATGCCGATGTGGGCGCGCTCGACCGGCGTGCCGCGCAGCTTCGCCATCCGGATCTGGTGCTCCCAGTCGTTGTAGTAGGCGCGGTTGTTGTACATCACGACCAGCATCGGGATGCGGTGCTTGGCCGCGGTCCACAGGGCGCCGGCGTCGAACATGAGGTCGCCGTCGGGCTGCATGTCGACCACGAGGCGCTTGTCCTCGCGGTTGGCGAGCGCGACCCCGATGGAGATGCCGATCTGCGTCGAGGTGCCGAGCGAGCGGCCCGGATGCCGGTGGGGCTTGTCGAAGTCCCAGAGCTTGCGCGTCCACTCCTCGAGCGTCCCGGCGGTGAGGACCCAGTCCTCGCCCTTGATCGCGTTCCAGACCTCGGAGGCGAGGCGCGGCAGCGCGATCGGGCTCGCGTCCCAGTCCTGCTTCGCCTGCTCCGCCCATTTCCGGCGACGCGCGCCGGTCTTCTTCGCCGTGTCCGCCGTGCGCGCCTTCACCCGCGCCGCTAGATTCCTGTCCTTCGCGATGCGCGCGCGCAGCAGCCCCGTGAGCATCGGGATCGCGAGCGTCGTGTCGGCCATGACCCGGAGGTCGGCGTGGTTCAGCCGCTGGTAGTCGAGCGCCCAGCTGGAGAGCTCGAGGTCGCCGAAGCCGATCTCGATCCATTTCGCGTCCGCCGGCACCACCGAGGTGAGTCTGCGCGTCGTGCTGACGAGCTCGGTGGTGGGCTTCTCCCAGTCGCGGGCGTCGAGGCACACGATGCAGTCGGATTCCCGGAACGCGTCCTTGGACAGGCTCACGTTAAGCGGGTGCCGGCTGGGGAAGTTGAGCCGGCTGCCGACGTCGTAGACCGGGATGCCCGCCGTTTCCGCGAGCTCGACCAGCAGGCCGAAGGCCTCGTGGTCGCGCCCGGTGTATTCGGCGATGATCACCGGCCGCTCGGCGGCAGCGATCATGTCGGCGGCCTTCGCCAGCGCGGCGGGATCGGGCCCGAGGCGCGAGGGCACCTTCACGGCGTCCGGCGGCGGCAGCTTCACCTCGTGCTCGAGCTTCTGCTCCTGCAGCCACGCGTCGTAGACCATGTACACCGGCCCCTGGGGCTGGGTCATCATCACGCCGTAGGCGCGGGCGAAGGACTCGGGCACGCCGTCGATGGTGTGCGGCTGGTAGTCCCACTTGGTGTACTGGCGCACCGCCTCGCCCTGCCCCTGCGCGGTGTGGATCCAGTCGATGCGCGGCCGGCGCTTGGTCTCGTCCATCGGCCCGGTCGCGCCCACGATGAAGATCGGCGCGCGGTCGATGTAGGCGTAGTAGATCGCCATGTTGGCGTGCAGCAGGCCGACGAGGTTGTGAAGGATCGCGATCATCGGCTTGCCGGTGGCCTTGGCGTAGCCGTGCGCGACCTGCACCGCCGTCTCCTCGTGCTGGCAGAGCATCATCGTCGGCCGGTTCTGGCCATAGTTGACGATGGAGTCGTGCAGCCCGCGGTAGCTCGCGCCCGGGTTCAACGCGGCATGCGGCAGGTCGTAGGCGTGCATCAGGTCCACGATGACGTCGGAGGCCCATCTTTCCTTCGTCGGGCTCACCGCGTACCTCGAGGCGCGCGTGGCGGCCCTGATGGGAGTCCTGGCGTGCTTCTTCTGCATGTGCGGGAATTTCCTCAGACGGCCCGGAGTGCGACGCACTTCTCGGGATCGAGCTGCATGAAGACGGGATTGCCGATGGGCGTGCGCAGCGACGGGTGCTGGCGCGACAGCAGCACCCGCCCGCCCAGCTTCACCTGGAAGTCGACCACCTCGCCGAGGAAGACCTTCTGGTCGACGATGCCCTCGCGCACGTTGACGGCGGCCTCGGGCCGCGCCTCGGACAGCTCCACGTCCTCGGGCCGCACCGAGATCAGCACCTTCTCGTCCGCGCGAAAGCTCTCGGTGGCGAGCACCGAGAGGTCGCCGATCTCGGTGCGCACGCGGTAGCGATTGTCGCCCTCTTCGGGACCCAGTATCGAGCCGTCGATGAAGTTGGTGCTGCCGACGAAGTCGGCCACGAAGGAGTTGATGGGGCGCTCGTAGATCTGCCGCGGCGTGCCGGTCTGCTGGATGCGTCCCTCGCTCATCACGGCGATCTCGTGCGAGAGCGCCAGCGCCTCGCTCTGGTCGTGCGTCACGTACACCGTCGTGATCCCGAGCTCGCGCTGCAGGCGCTTCAGCTCGAAGCGCATGCGCTCGCGCAGCTTCGCGTCCAGGTTGGACAGCGGCTCGTCCAGCAGCAGGAGCTGCGGCTCCATCGCGAGCGCGCGCGCGAGCGCGAGGCGCTGCTGCTGGCCGCCCGAGAGCTTGGTCGCCTCGCGCTCTGCCAGGTGCTCGAGCTGCACCGCGGCCAGCACGCGCATGACCTTCTCGCGCACCTGCTGGCGCGAGTGGCTCCGGTCGCCCACCTCCAGGGGGAAGGCCGCGTTCTGGAACACGTTCATGTGCGGCCAGATCGCGTAGGACTGGAACACCATGCCGAAACCGCGGCGATTGGGCGTGACGAACACCTTCTTCGCCGAGGAGTAGACCACGCGGTCGTTGACCGCGATCTCGCCCAGGCGTGGTCTCTCCAGCCCCGCGATCGAGCGCAGCGTCGTGGTCTTGCCGCAGCCGCTCGGGCCCAGGAGCGTGAAGAGCTTGCCCTCGGGGACGTTGAACGTCACGTCCTGGGCGGCCTTCACGATCTCGCCCTTCTCGTTCGGATATTCGGTATAGAGGCCTTCGACTCTCAGCACGCGATCACTCCTTCACGCCGAACTTCCTGCCCATCCACTGCGCGACCATCACCATCACGAAGAGCGCGAGGATGAACAGCACGCCAAGCGCGGAAAGCTCCACGTACTGGCCGTTCTCCCACAGCTCCCAGATCACGATCGAGACCACCTCGGTGCCGGGGCTGTAGAGCAGGATCGAGCTGGAGAGCTCGCGGATCGACACGATCATCACGTAGATCCAGCCGGCGACGAGGCCGGGCTTCAACAGCGGCAGGATGATGCGGCGGAAGGTGGTCCACCACGACGCGCCGCTCATCTGCGCGCTTTCCTCGAGCTCCTTGTGGATCTGCAGCATCGAGGTGGTGTTGTAGCGCAGCCCGTAAGGCATGAAGCGCGTGATGTACGCGATGAACATGATCCAGATCGTCCCGTACACCCCGATGTCGAAGTTGAGGTAGAAGATCATGATCGACAGGCCCAGCACCAGGCCCGGGAACACCATCGGCAGCGAGGCCACGTTGTCGAGCAGCCACCGGCCCGGGAGCCTCGTCTTCACCACGATCCAGCAGATGACCGACGTCACCAGCATGATCGCGGTGGCGCTGCCGAGCGCCAGCAGGAGGCTGTTCCAGATCGAGCGCGTGATGTTGGGGTAGGTGAGGATGAACCGGTACGGCTCGATCGTGAGGTTCTGCAGCGCCTGCCACGACGGCACCGCGTAGAACTTCTGCAGCGACGACCAGAGCAGGACAAGGAACGGCAGGACCACGATCAGGAGGAAGTACACGATGAAGATCGCCGCGGTCACCCATCGCCACGGCCCCAGGTCGATCTGGCGCGGGCGGAAGCCCTTGCCGGTCATCGTCGCGTAGCGGTTGCCGCGGCTCGACAGGCGCGACTGGAAGTAGACCCCCGCCGTGGTGATCAGCAGCAGGATCACGGCATAGGCGGATGCGAGGCCCACCTGGCTCGGGTACTTGTGCACCGCCTGGTAGATCGAGGAGGTGAACACCTGGATGCCGACGGGCAACCCCAGCAGCGCCGGCACCTCGAAGGACTCGATCGCGCGCACGAAGAGGATCAGCAGCGTGGCGAAGATCGCCGGCCACGTGAGGCGCAGCGTCACGCGCCACGCCACCTGGAAGACGTTGGCGCCGCTCATCATCGCGCTCTCCTCCAGCGCCGGGTCCATGGAGCGGAAGGCCGCCGACATCAGCAGGAACGCCATGGGCGAGTAATGCAGGCCGTCGACCCAGATCATTCCGCCCAGGGAGTAGATGTCGAAGAGCGGCTGCTCGACGCCGAACCAGGTCTTCAGCGCCAGGTTGATGATGCCGATCTTGGGGCTCGCGAGCAGGATCCACGCGACCGTGAAGAGGATCCCGGGGATGATCAGGGGGATGATCGAGAGCGCGAAGAACAGGTTCTTGAACGGCGTGTTGGTGCGCTCGTTCATCCAGGCGAGGCCCGTGCCGATCACGAACGCGAGGATCGAGGTTCCGATCGCGAACTGGATCGAATTCCAGAAGAGACGCGCGGTCTCCGGGCTGCCGTAGGCTTCCGCGTAGTTGCCGAGCGTGAACACGGCAGCCTTGGTCGCCGTCTGCGGCGTGAAGAAGCTCTGCCACAGCAGGAAGCCCAGCGGGACGATGGCGATGTAGACCGTGAGCGCGACGCACGCCCCGATCACCACCCAGCTCCAGTCGAAATGGCGCCGCCCGGCCGGAGGGGCCGTCACCCTCGTTCCTTCATGTAGAACGCCGGTCTGCATAGGAATACGATCAGTTTACCCAATTGCACACGCGCGCAGGGCTGCCTTCGGAGCGTTCCTGCTACCGGGACTCGCGCCGCAACCGGGCGAGGTGGTAGTCCCAGACCTTCTGGAGCAGGTTCGGCCGGCGCAGGTTCGCGCCGATGGTCTCGACCTCGGCCGCCGTAAGGGCGTACGGGGTGCCGAGCGCGCGCGCCAGGTATTGCCGCCGCGCGGTCTCCTCGAGGTAGATCGCGAGGACGAACGCCTCGAGGATGTTCGCCCCCACGGTCACCGCACCGTGGGACCGCAGCATGATCACGCGATGAGTGCCGAGGGCCGCGGCCAGTTCCTCGGCGAGCGGACGCTGGTTGATCGAGGCGGTCTTGCCGAAGGTCTGGATCGGCCCCATCACCGCCGCCTGCATCGTCACGGGCTCGACCGCGACGCCCGCGGAGCTGAAGAGCGTCGACCACACGGGGTGCGTGTGCGCGACCGCGTTCACGTCGGGCCGGGCGCGGTAGATCGCCGAGTGGAGGTGGAACTCCATCGGGGGCACGACGTCGTGGCCCACGGGCTTGCCGTCGAGGTCGATCTCGATCACGTCCGCGGGCGCGAGGGCGCTGCGCACCGACTTGCCGGAGTTGATGAGGATGTTGGCGCTGCCCGCAAGCCGGCAGCTCATGTGGCCGTTGAAGTCGATCACCTCGGCGCGCTCCATCATCGAGAGGGCGTCGCAGAGGTCCTGGCGCAGGTCGCCGCTCATGGGTGCCGATGTCCGTGGTGATGGTGATGGTGGTGGTGGCCGTGCTCGTGGTCGTGGGCGTGGCCATGACCCCGCATGCGCGGGCTGCGCAAGTCCTCGCTGAAGACGAGGGACTTGATCGTGACAGGGACGGTGTACGAGGGCATGCGCACGCGCCCCAGGTCCACGTAGTCGAAATCGCGCAGCGAGATGCCGTCGATCACCAACACCTCGGAGGCGATGCCCCATTCCTCCTTGAGCAGCGCGCCCAGCGACTGGGCCACGTCGCCGTCGAGCACGAGGAAGACGGCCTTTGCCCCGATCGTCGTCATGGGAAGGGCCTCGACGATCCCGCGCGCGAGCGCGGCGATGCGCGCGTAGGACGGCGGACCCTGCCAATGGAACGCGAGCGCCACCTCGGCCTGCCCCTCGACGAGGTCGAAGGCGTCGAAGTGGCGGCGGATGGCCTGCGTGACCCGCACCGGATCGATCGACTCGTCGAGCGAGACATCGGGCTGGAGCACTTGCAGGTTCTTGCGCGGCAGCAGCTCCGCCGGATTCGAGATGTACACCGTGTTGCCCGAGAGCTGCACGCTGTACTCGGAGGCGCCGATGGCGGTTGCGCGGATGCATTCCCCTGCCGGCAGGAGCGGCCACGGGAAGCGGCCCCGGGCGAGACGGTCGCGGATCGCCCGTCCCAGGCGCCGTCCGAGGTCGGCGAAATCCCGCTCCTCGCGCTCGTAGACGTACTCCGCCACGCCGCCCGAGAACATGGCTCCGGCGATTCCCTCGACGGGCTCGAGCGGATCGGTGAGCCACAGGGCCTCGACCGCCGGGCTGGGCGCCTCGAGCGTCAGCGCCTGCACCAGCGCGTCGGCCATCCAGGCCGTCACCTGGTCGATCTGCGCCGCGGTGGCCTCCCGCCCGATCGACCACTCCACGCCCGCATTGCGCGCGAGCTGCTTTCCGGCAGGGTCGAGGCGCGTGATCGCGAGCCCGCCCGACGCGGTCGGCGTCCCCGCGGCCAGGCGGCCCCCGATGTGGATCGCCGCCGTGTGCACCGCGCGGCCGTTCTCCACCAGGGCGAGCTTGGTGGTGCCGCCCCCGATGTCGACGTTGAGCACCGGCCGCCGCAGGTCATGCGAGGCGCGCGCGGCGCCCGAGCCATAGGCCGCGAGCAGCGCCTCCATGTGATGGCCCGCGGTGGCGCAGACGAACTCCCCGCCCCTCTCGGCCAGCACGTCGGCGATGGCCTTGGCGTTGTCCCGGCGCAGCGCCTCGCCGGTGAGGATCACCGCGCCCGTGTCGATGTTGTCGGGATGGATGCCCGCGGCCGTGTACGCCGCATCGACGATGTCGCCCACTGCGCGCTCGTCGATGCGCTCCTCGCTCACGTAGGGCGTGAGCGCCACCGGCGACTGGTAGAGCGTCTCGCGCCTGACGACGAAGTAGCGGCTGGTGAGCTCCTCCGAGAGCCGGCGCATGTAGACGCGCGAGAAGATCACCTGCGTGCCCGAGGAGCCGACGTCGATGCCGACGGATACCAGCGTGATGTGGTCCTGCTGGAAGAGCGCGTCGTTCTCGACGTCGTAGTCGCCGAAGTCGTCGTGATCGTGGTCGTGGTCGAAGTCGCCCTCGGCGTGGACGTGGGAGCCGTCGGCCCCCATGAGGTGGTCGAGGAGCGAGTGCTTCTTCGGGCCGATCGGCTCTGCCATCAGATCACGTAGCTTTCCAGCGTCTCCCGGGCGAACAGCTCCTCGGGCTCGAGGCGCCGCTTCGACAGGCCCTGCTCGTGGTGGTAGCGCAGGAACGTGGCGAGCGTCGCGCGGTTCCTGGCGAAGCCGTAGGACCAGAAGTCGTCGCCCATCAGCGCGCGGGTGTCCTCCACGTGCTTGGTGAGCCAGGGCAGCGAGGTCTTGAGCGCCGCCGTCACGTAGAGGTCCTCGTAGCACTCGCGCTGCGCGAGCACGAAGGCCTTGTACAGGTTCATCGCGACCCACGGGTTGGCCTCGTACACCTCGCGGCGGATCGCGACCGTGTGCATGATGGGGAAGATGCCCGTCTTGCGGTAGTACGCCTGCTCGACCTCCATGTAGTCCTCGAACAGGCGCCGCACCGGCTCGAGCCGGCCCGCCTGGTAGGTGGAGGGCATGCGCGCGGTGTAGAGCGCGTCGATGCCGCCGTCGCGCAGCAATGCCGCGAGCGTGTCGGCCGGCCCGATCGGCTGCACCTTGATGTTGGGCGGCAGGTCGAGCCTCAACTTTTCCTCGCGGTTGGGCGACTCCTCGCCCCCGGTGCAGTAGGTCTGGGTGTCCACCGGCACCCCGTACTCGTCCTGCAGGATCCCGCGGATCCACACCGGCGCGGTCATCTGGTATTCGGGATTGCCGACCTTGCGGCCGACCAGGTCCTTCGGCTCCCGGATGCCGCTCTTCGAGTTCACGTAGATGCACGAGTGGCGGAAGAACCGCGACGGGAAGACCGGGATCGCGATGAAGTTCTTCTTCTCCCTGGACAACGAGACCGCGTACGAGGAGAGCGACATCTCGGCGGCGTCGAACTCCTGGTGCCGCAGCATGCGGAAGAACGTCTCCTCCACCGGCATGCTGAGGTAGTTCAGCTCGATGCCCTCGGGCTGGACGCGACCTTCCAGCAGCGCGCGCGTGCGGTCGTAGTTCCAGCAGCCCAGCGTGAGGCGCAGCCTGGCCACGGCAATCCCCTAGTGGAAACGGCGGTGCATCACTCGGCCATGTGGGCGCCCGCCATGGACGGCAGGAAGCCCAGGCGACGCGATACCGCGTCGGCGGCGGCGACGACGGACGGGACCGTCGTCTGCACCGCCTTCTTGCTCATGCGCTGGACCGGGGCGGCCACGCTGATGGCCGCCATGACGCGGCCGGTGTGATTGCGGATGGGGGCCGCGACGCAGCGCAGGCCCGCCTCGATTTCCTCGTCGTCGATGGCGTAGCCCTTCTGGCGGATCGAGTCCAGCTCCTCCAATAGCGCCTGCGGCTCGACGATGGTGTTCTCGGTAAAACGCTTGAGGCCTCCGTCGATCACGGCCTTCACGACCTCGGGCGGCTGCCACGCAAGGAGCGCCTTGCCGACGCCGGTGCAGTGCGCGGGCGCGCGCGAACCCAGGCCGCTGGACATGCGCACGGCCTGGCGGCTTTCGCGGATGCGGATGTAGAGCACCGAGAAATGGTCGAGGATGGCGAGCTGGACGGTCTCGCCGCTCAAGTCGGCGAGCGCGTGGATCTGCCCCTGCGCCTCGCTCATCACGTCCATCTTGCGGCGCACGAGCGTTCCCAGCTCGAAGAGCGCCAGCCCCAGCCGGTAGCGGCCGCTCTCGCGGTTCTGCTCGAGCATGCCGTACTCGACGAGGGTCGTGGCGAGGCGGTGCACGGTGCTCTTGGCGAGGCCCAGGCGCGCCGCGAGCGCGCTGATGCCCATCTCGTACTCCGACTCGGAAAACGCCTTCGTGAGCCGGATCGCATTGGCGACCGACGAGAGGCGAATGCGCCGGGGCGTCTTGGCGCCAGGTTTCCTGGCAGTGCGTTCCATTTCGAGGACCTGCATTCTGGTATGCGGAATGGCCGAATCTATCAAACGGCGGGCCGCAGCGCCATGCGCATGGCCACGAAATAGGCGCCGGCAACCAGGCCGGCGACGGCAAGGCCGGTGGCGGCGCCCAACCCGTCAAGGTGCGCATCGAGGCCGGGAGAGACGAGACGCGCCACGGCGAGCGCGGCGATGCAGAGCGCGGCGACGCCGACGGCGATGCTCATGATCCGCGAGGCGACGGCAGCGCGGGCATCGGCGCGGGCCACGAGGTGGCTCACCCACAGGCCGTTGAGCGCGTCTGTGGCCATCATGCCCGCCGTGAAGACGATGCCGAGCAGGCCCGCGAAGGTCCAGCCCGCGAGCTTCGAGCCGGTGAGCGAGAAGAGCACTGCCTGGGAGAGCGTGTCGAAGGACAGCGCGAAAGCAGCGCCCACCGCGGCGACCAGCACCGGGTGGCTCGCACGGGTCAGGCTCGCAAGGAGGCGGCTGCGCAGGCCCACCGGGCGCACCACCTGCCCGCGGGGCGTGCGCAGGACGGCGGCGATGTTGGCCCCGCCCAGCAGGGCGAGGAAACCCGCCGAAATGCAGGTTCCGGTTTCCTCGAGCCACGCCGGCGCGCGCCACTCGGCAAAGGCGGTGGCCACCGCGACCGCCACGAGCGTCACGACCGCGCCATGGCCGGCGGAAAACAGCAGGCCCGACCAGCGGGACAGGCGCGGGCGCTCGCCGGCGTTGAAGCGGGCGAGCCCGTCGATGGCGGCGAGGTGGTCGGCGTCCAGGCCGTGCTTCAGCCCCAGCAGGAAGACGACGGCGACGAGGGAGAGCGCGTGGCTCGGCAGCGTTTCCATGGAGGTCGGGCGTGGGGTCCTACTTGCGCAGGAAGAGCTCGTCCCAGAGCTTTTCCCACTTGTCGGCCTCGCGGAGCACGGTGCCGGCGTCGGTCATCACGAACGGGAAGTCGTTGAGCTCGCTCTTCACCCGGGTGCTGGCGGGCACGCGCCCGAGCGACTCGTAGAGCTTCTGCCC
>Ga0111539_10000832_pt1 | contig 40096 bp, 37 predicted proteins | sample RhiMethybrSRZTD1_FD_79667 | JGI IMG/M metagenome (GOLD analysis project Ga0111539, IMG submission 79667) | Populus rhizosphere microbial communities from Tennessee, USA - Rhizosphere MetaG P. TD hybrid SRZTD1 (version 2) (version 2) | ecosystem: Host-associated > Plants > Roots > Rhizosphere >...
GGCACCGCCGAGGAGACGCTGCGAGCCGCCGGTGAGGCCATCGCGCGAGTCGATCCGGCGCTCGTGCCCTTCAACGGCAAGACGCTCGAAACCCAGACGCGCGAGTCGTTCGCGCGCGAGCGGCTGCTGGCCTCGCTGACGATTTACTTTGGCGCGTTTGCGTGGCTGTTGGTCGGCATCGGGCTGTACGGTCTCACCGCCTGCACCGTCGCTCAGCGCGGGCGCGAGTTCGGTCTGCGGATGGCTCTGGGCGCGGCGCCATCGCATGTCCGGTGGGCGGTGTTACGTGAGAGTGCGGGAACCGTGCTCACCGGCCTGGCGATCGGCTCGGCCGTTGCGTTGATGGCTCTACAAGTCGTGCGCACACAGCTCTATCAAGTGGACCCTGCAGATCCTGCGGCGATGACTGGCGCGATTGTCGCGCTGCTCGCCCTCTCGTGCTGCGCCGCATTCATCCCGGCACGTCGCGCATCGCGGATCGATCCGATGGCGGCGCTGAGACAAGATTGACTTCGATCATTTCTGGAACTCGATGCTGGCGATGATCGCGTCAAAGACCGCGAGCGTCTCCTGTAAGCCGATGAACGTGCAGACGAACAGGTGCGAGTTGTGGACGACGTACGCCTCGCGAGCGGCGTAGGTGCGCGCGCGTTCGGGCACCGTGACGGTGTAGTCGACGATGACCGCGGGTTCGCCGGCGATGACCGTCTCGCGCCGTTCGGTCAGTTTGTACCACTCCGGCTCCTGGCGTCGCTCCGGTTTGAACTCGACGCGATCGATGACTTCGGCAAGAGAAAAGTGCAGCCGCTCTGCCTCGGCGAGAGCCGCCTGGAGGTGCGCCTTCGCCGCGTCCCGGTCGCGGGTTCTGAAGGCGGCGTCCGCCTGGCTGACCGAGCGATTGATGGACTCGGCGATCTCGGATTCGAGCGGCGTGAACGGCGTGTCGGTGTACGCGTACGTCTTGCGAAGCGCTTTGCCCCAGCCAAAGCCTCCGTCGTACGTGTCGAAGTTCGCGAGGATGTCCCGCAGGTAGGGGCTGCGATTCCGGTCCGCGAGGATGTAATAGTCGCCGACGCCGATGCCTTCGCCGACCGAACGCGCTTTCACGAAGCGGACGCCCTTGATGCCGCCGCTCGTCTCGCCTTCCCGGCGCCACCCGGTCGGCGGCAGCGAGAACGAGATCGCCTCGCCGCTCCAGTCGAATGTTTCACGCGGCAGGAGCCGGGGTGGGGTCGGCGACGACTGGACCGGGGGCCCTTCCGGAGTCGGGCTGCACGCGGGGACAGTGAGCATGACAAGGGCGAGACAGGCGGCGAGCCGGCTGGTGGCCATCTCCCGTAGTAATCGGCCGGCGGAGCCGGCTCTGTACCATCCAGCTCCTCGACCAACTCGAGGCCCAAGCCGAGCGGCTGCAGATGACGCTGTAGTGAGAACGGAGAGAGCTAGGCGTACGAAGGCTATGCGGTCTCGCCCGGCGATCTCTTGTACGCGCGGCGGGTTGTGCCTTGCGGAGCTTTGGTCTCGACCCAGAGGACGCCGTCCTTGTCGATGGCGTAGATCGCGATCGTCGTCACCGGAGGACCGTCCTGTCCCGTGCGGACGGTCTCGATGACGATCTTGTCGCTGTCCCACCTGGCTTTAGCCTTCGCGGTGCTTGGGCCGATCCTGACTTCCCGCTCGACGCCGTCCAGCTTGTAAGTGGTCGTAATCGTCGCGCCGCCGTCGCCGCCCGGGCGCTCGATGATGATCGAGTCCGCCGTTTGCTTGATGGTCATCGGGAAACCAGTGGGCATGCTGACGAGTCGGCCGCCAGCGGATCTGGTCGGCGTGTTCGCCGCGTCCGTGGCCGCCTGGTCGATGTTCCATGTGCCCGAGAAGCTTGGCCGCCGAAGCTCTGGCGCAGGCGGCTCCGTCTTCTGCGCGCGGCCAGTGACGACGAGCGAGACGGCGAGGATCGCGGTCAGTGCGAGCTTGCGATGCATCTTCTTACTCCTGCTTGAGGATTACCGCCGGCTGCACGCTGAGCGCCCGCCGTACGGGAATGAACGTCGCAAGGACGCCGGCGCCGGACAGGATGACGGCCACCATCCCGAACGCCACGGGATCGAATGGACTCAGGCCCATGAGGACCTGATCGAGCAGCGGTCCCACACCCAGGGACATCAGCAGCCCCAGTGTCAGCCCCGCAAGCAGCGCGCTGCCAGCCGTGCGCAACAGCGCCCTGAGGACCTGTCCTTTCTGAGCGCCGAGCGCCAGTCGAATGCCGATCTCGGACCGCCGCTCTTCGACGACGTAGGCGAAGATCCCGAAGACCCCGAACGTCGCGAGCGCCAGTGCGAGCAATCCGCCGGTCCAGGCCGCCTTCGCCGCCGCCTTCTCGTCGCGATGGCGATACGCGAGCCACTCGGAGACCGATCGCACCGAGACCGTCGCTCCCGGATGCAGCCCGGTCAGGATCGCTTTGAGCTGTGCCGTGAGGGCCGGGCTTTCCGCGCGGACGACGACGCTCGAGTTCCCGTCCGCGGCGACAGGGAGATGCAACACTGGGCCGATCGTCTCGTATGACGTGTAGTACACATCGCGCGTGACCCCCACGATCGTGTAACTCGCCGCCGCAACCAGCACGGTTTTTCCGAGGGCCGACTCGCCGCGCCAGAGCAATCGCGCCGCCGTCTCGTTGACGACGGCCTCTGTGGCGTTCTCCCGATCCGTGTACGGACGCCCTGCTGTCAGCGGAATCCCGATCACCGGGAAGGCCGACGCCGACATCCGCACGACCTCGAGGTCTCGAGCGTCGCTCGGGCTCTCACCGGGCCGACGCACCTGGACCGTGTCGAACCGCGAGAAGGGCAGCTGCTCCACGAGGGCCGTTGGCGGGAGAGCCGACCCGGCGGACGCTTGCTCCAACAAGCGCCTGAGCGCCGGAGCATTTCCGGCGACGTCTGCTGGGGAGCCCGTCGGCAGCAACGTCGCGGTCGTGAGGCCCGACAGGGCATACCCGACGTCACCCGCTGTCGCGCGGGTGAAGGCGCGGCTGAGGAGACTGGCGCCCACCAGGAGCGCCGTCGAAAGCGCGATCTGCATCGCCAGCAGCGCCAGGTTGAAACGCGGCCGCCCGGCCGGCGTGGCCGCGTGGCCCGTATGCGCGAGGCTGACCCTCGTCGACCGCAACGCCGGCAGCAAGCTGAAGACGATCGACATCGACAGGGAAACGCCGATGCAGTACGCAAAAACCGTGACGTCGGGCGTCCAGACTTCGCGCATCGGCATCTCGGCCACCGCCATCAGCGTGTCGAGCAGGACGTACACCATCGTCATGCCGAGCACGCCGGCAATCGCCGAAAGCAGCAGGGCTTCGGTCAAAAGTTGGCGCGCCACGCGCGCACGGCCTGCGCCGAGCGCCATCCGCGTCCGTATTTCGCGCGAACGGGCCATCGTCCGGGCCAGTTGCAGATGCGCGACGTTGGCGCCCGTCAGCAGCAGCACGATCAGCGTGGCGGCCAGCACCAGGACCGGAATGGCCAGGCGGATTGGACCGGTCGTCTGGTCCAACAGGCCCGTCCCCGAGAGTGTCACGCGCCGTTGACGATCCTCCGGACGGGTGGCGCGCTGCCGCGCCAGATTGGTGAGTTCTTCAGACGCGCGAGCCCGCGACACGCCGGGTGCCAGTCGTCCAACGAGCTGCGCGCAGCATCGACTGTCTTGAATCGCAAAGAGCGGGTCGCCTGGCCGGAAGATCCGGGCGACCTGCAGCGGCAGCCAGATGTCGTCTCGATACGGCTGTCCGCCGCGCCAGCCTTCCCGCGTGACGCCGACGACGACGAACGGCGGATTGCCGGGATCCGGGGCTTCGCCGGAGACGAAGAGGTTCGGTGGCTTGCCAAGATAGACCGACTTGCCGATCACGTCGGCGGCTCCGGCAAACAGGCGCTGCCACAGGCTGTGGCTGATGATGATGACGTGCGCGGGCGCGCCGTCGCGGTCCTCATCGGCCCTGAAGCTGCGCCCCATCGTCATTTGCACGCCCGTGACGTCGAAATACCCCGGCGTGACGTATTGCCCGTGGATGGCTTGCCCGGTTCCGTCCGGTTCGATCGAGATGTAATGAAACGCGAGCCGGCTGGCCGCGACGACCCCGAGGCTCTGGCTCCGCTGCTGGAAGTCCCGGAGATCGTCGAGTCCGAAGCCGAATCGTCCGGCCGGGCGGCCGCTCTCGGGCGTGAGCACGACCAGGCTGTCGGCGTTCTCCACCGGCCAACCGCGAAGGCCGACGGCGTTGAAGGCGGTGAACATCGCGGTATTGAGCCCGATGCCGATCGTCATGGTCAGGATCGCCGTGACCGTGAACGCCGGGCTGCGGCCGAGGCTGCGCACCGCGTACCGCAGGTCCTGCACGAGCCGCTCGACAGACTGCCAGCCCCAGATGTCACGGGTGATCTCTTTGACGAGGCCGACATTGCCGAACTCGCGCCGGGCCGCTGCGCGCGCAGCGGCCGGGGATTCGCCGCGGGCGATCCGATCGCGTTCGGCCATGGCGAGATGCGAGCGGAGCTCCTCGTCCAACTCCTGTTCCCGGCGCCGCGAAAACGGCCAGAGCCTCATCTCAATCCGGGGGGCTTCGCCCCCGCGGCCCCCCCCACGCGCTCACTGGCGGGGCCCCGCGATCCCCGCTCCGTTCCCGCGACTCGCTCGCACGCTCGCTCGTGGCTCACGCTTCCCCCTTGTGAAGGATGCCGGCGATGGCCGCCTGGATCTGCTCCCATCGGGAACGTTCCGACAAGAGCTGCCGTTTGCCCTTCGGCGTCAGCCGGTACTCGCGCACCCGCTGGTTGCTGTCCGACGTCTTCCAGCTGGCTTTCACCCAGCCCTGGCCCTCGAGGCGATGGAGCGCGGGATAGAGCGAGCCGGTGTCCACGGCCAGCAGGTCGCCGGAGTTGATGCGCATGGCCTGACTGATCCCGTAGCCGTGCTGCGGCCCCCACTGGAGCGTCTGCAGAATCAACATGTCCAGGGTGCCTTGCAGCAGTTCGATGCGGTTCTGCGCGCGGAGTCTGGCCATAGGGTGTAGATACGCTACACCCCTAGGGTGTTGTTTGTCTACACCCTCGGGTCGAGCGCCGCTCGGCGCGCGTGCGCCTGAAGGCCGGCGCAACCAGTTGACAACCACCTGACCCCGGCGCAAAGCTCCCAGAATCTGAGAGGACTGACCTTGATGCGATCGTTGAACGCGCGGCTCGTATTGGTCGCGGCTGTGGCGGTGACACCAGTCTTTGCGCAGCGCGCGGTGGATCCGGCCCGGGTCGCGCCGGGGCTGACGTGTACCGCGATCACGCAGGCCAACGCCGACGCGAGCGCGGGCACGGTCAACATCAACCACGACGGCACACCGATCGCTGGCACCCCGGTCCCCGACATCTCGCGCGGTTTCGACGGCATTCCGAGATCGGCTCAGCCCCGGCTCACGGCGTCGCAGCAGCGCATTCTTGAATGCACGCACCGCCTGGCGGAGGCGAACGCCGACATTCCCTACACGCTGTTCGTGCCGTCGACGTACGATCCGCAAAAGCCAGCGCCCCTCGTCGTCGATCTGCACGGCCTGAACATCACGCCACTGCAACAGATCCTGTTCGACGGCACGACGGACTTCGCCGAGCGCTACGGATTCATCGTCCTCGCACCGATGGGATTCAACGTGTCCAGTTGGTGGGGGAGCCGGGCCGGAAAGCCGGTGGCTACGGCGGCCGTGAAGCCCGGCGGGGACGTCCGTTACTCCAACACGGAGTTGGCGGAAATCGACACGCTGACCGTTCTGAAATTGATCCGGGAGCGATACGCCATCGACAACGATCGCATCTATCTCATGGGGCACTCCATGGGCGGTGCGGGCACGTACTACCTCGGCGGTAAGTACAACGACATCTGGGCGGGACTGGCGGCGATCTCAGGCGCCGGGGGCATCGCCGACGCCGCCGCGGAACGGTACAAGTCTTTGCCGACGCTGATCATGCACGGCGCGAAGGACTCGATTGTGTCTCCGGCGACCTCGCGCCGGACCGTGGCCGCCCTGCAGGCCGCCGCTGCGCCCCACCTCTATCTCGAGTTCCCTGAGAAGGATCACGAATTCTGGATTCGACGCGGCGCCGCGCAGATGGAGAAAGTGTTCCTCTTCTTCAGCCTGGTGTCCAAGCGGACCACCGTGCTCCCGCAGAAGTAGCGAGACAACCGGCCGCGGCGCGGAAGTAAGATCGCCCCGGGAATGAGAACCAAGCGCCCTCTGAGAGAACCCGTGCGCGACGCGCCGGGGCCGAAGCTGAAGAACTACATCACGCCCGCCGGGTTGCAGCGCCTGAAAGACGAACACCGGTTCCTGATGAACCGGGAACGGCCAGCGGTGACCCAGGTGGTGGCGTGGGCCGCCGGCAACGGCGACCGCAGCGAGAACGCGGACTACCTCTACGGCAAACGCCGCCTGCGTCAGATCGATTCGCGGATTCGCTTTCTGACGAAACGAATCGATGGCGCCGAAGTCGTCGATCCCGCCGCGCCGCGGCCGAGATCGGCAGCCACACGTGTGTTCTTCGGGGCGACCGTCACCTATCAGGTCCTGCCGGCCAGCCTCCGGCCTGCCTCGCCGAAGCTCGCTGGCGATTCACCCGAGCGAAGGCGGGTCAGCATCGTCGGCATCGACGAGGTTGACCTGAACCGCCGTTACATCAGTTGGAGGTCGCCGCTGGCGCGCGCGCTGATGAAGGCGAGCCCGGGCGATCGCGTCGTCCTCCACGCGCCGACGAGGACGGAACGCCTCGAAATCCTCGACGTCGAGTACGCGGCGATTCCGATGGACCCGTTCCGCGAACCGCCAGGCGCCGAAGCGGCCGGCCAACCTGGTGGCGGCGTGGGCCGTGTCCCCGATTGACTTATGAGGGCGTTGGGCGAACACTGACAAGACCGAGCCTCCCCGGGCCGTTCCTTCCAGGAGGGCAGCCGTGCGCGAAGAATTTGATCACGCCTTGGCGGCATTCGACGCCTCGATGGCGGTCGACGCATCGAAGCTGACGATCCAGGAACATGAGGTTGGCGCGGTGACGGTCCTGAAGCTGATCGGCGAGATTCTTCTCGACGACGGCGATCAGCTCTTCAAGGCGCATGTGCAGAACTTGATGGCCAACGACCGGACGCAACTGGTCGTTGATTTCGGGGACGTCAGCTACGTCGACAGCTCCGGGGTCGGGATGCTCGTCGCCAAACAGCAGACGCTACAGAAGATCGGCGGCGACATCCGGCTGGTGCATCTCGGTCCTCGCTACAAGCGGCTCCTGGCGACGATGCGCGTGCTGCCGCTCTTTTGCGTGTTCGACGACGAAGCGACAGCGGTGGCGAGCTTTTAGGACAAGCTCACGCGTACCAGATGCGCGGCAACGTTTCGACGGCAAGGAGCCCCAGGGCCCAGATCACGGTGCCGACCGCGACCGTGTGGGCGGCCGGGAGACGTGCGTCCCAGGTGAGCTTCGCTCCCCAGATGCCGGTGACGACGAGGAGCACGATGGCAGACGCGTACAGCAGCAGCCCCCACGACCACGCGTGCGAGTACGGCCAGTAGGGCATCGCCGCGCTGAGCAGGACGCCGAGTCCGACGAACGTCCGCACCGAGAGGATGCCCCACTGCGCCTCGCTCAGCTCCGGTAGCGCGATCCTCGGCAGCGCCGGGAGGCTGATGGCGGACGCAAACGCGAACGGCTTCCGGCGTTCCGTCCTGCTCGCCGGCATCAGCAGGCGAGCGGTCGACCAGGGCCGGCCGGGCGCCAGGGCACTGTGATCCGTCGCCGGCGGCGCCTCGGCGGCGAGTGCCGCGAACGCCGGTTTTCGCGCCGGCGGCTTGGGCGGAGTCGCCAGCTCCTTGACGAGGCGGTCAACCTCCGCAGGATCAAAATCGTCGCTGGCCATGTGGAGACTATAGGCAAGCCCGTTGCCAAAAGCGGGGCCGCCTGCTGCCGCAGTCCCGGCCCACCGCTCGCGCCGCGAACCTCATTGCTGTAACGCAAACGCCGGGCTGGCTACGTCAACCGTCGGTAGGCCCCAGCCTCCCACGAGAGTTCCTGGCCGCCGCTGAGGCGCCGGGGCGCCGCGTTGTTTCACCGGGCGGCGATGGCGGTTGGCCGATTGGGGTGAACGCCCGGTCGCGGCGCTCGTCTATCGTGCCCGAGGAGGACGCATGGTCACCGCAGCGGTTCAGGCCCCGCCACTCAGGCTGGAAGGCGCGCGCAAGCATTACGGCAAGATCGTCGCGCTGGATGGGGTGTCCTTCGAAGTCCGGCCGGGCGAACTGGTGGGCCTGCTGGGCCCCAACGGCGCGGGTAAGACCACGGCGATCAAGGCGATTGCGGGCCGCGTTGCCCTCGACAGCGGCAGTGTGCACGTGTTCGGGCGCACGCTTACACCCCGCGATCCGCGGCCGGAAGTTGGTGTTGTCCCGCAGGAACTGGCGGTGTATCCGAAGCTGACGGCGCGCGAGAACCTCGAAGTGTTCGGCGAACTGTACGGAGTCGCGCCGCAGGCCCTGAAGGCCCGCGCGGACTGGGCCCTCGAGTGGTCTGATCTGAAGGACCGCACGAAGGAGCCGGTCCTGCGGTTCTCGGGCGGCATGAAGCGGCGGCTCAACATCGCCTGCAGCCTGCTGCATTCGCCGTCGATCGTCCTGCTCGATGAGCCGACGGTCGGCGTGGACCCGCAGAGCCGCGAGCGGATCTACGAGATGCTGCGGGCGCTGCAGAAGTCGGGCGTCTCCGTCGTCCTGACCACGCATCACCTGGAGGAAGCGGAGCAGCGCTGCGAGCGGATCCTCATCATCGACCACGGCCTTATTGTCGCGAGCGGCACACTCGACGAGCTCGTGCGATCGACGTTGGGCAGCCGCCGGGCGGTCCACGTGATGCTCGACGCCGCGTGGCCCGCAACCGAGGCCATGCCCGGCGGCGCACGCGTGGGTGAGGACGGCCGATCGATCCAGGCGGATCTGCCGGATCTGGGCGGCAGCCTGGCCCGGCTGATCGACGGCATCGGCCGGGCCGGCCGGACTGTGACCGACGTGCGCCTCACGGGTTCGACGCTGCACGACGTGTTTATTGCCCTGACGGGCCGGGAGCTCCGCGAATGAGCACGATTCGACCGCTGCTGCGCATCGGCTATCTGAACGTCCGGCGCGATCGGGTCGTGCTGGCGATGGTGTTCCTGCTGCCGGTGATGTTCTTCTCGATCTTCGCGACGGTGTTCGGCAACCAGCGCGACTCGACCGCCAGGATCCGGGTGGCGGTCGCCGATCTGGACCAGTCCGATTATTCGAAGAAGATCGTGGCTGCGCTCGGAGCCGAGGGCGGACTCCAGGTGCGGACCACCGAGAACGCAGACGGCACCGGCGCGGTGCTCGACCGCGAGAAGGCCGAAGATCTCGTCAAGAAGGGCGCGCTGGCAGTGGCGGTGGTCCTGCCGAAGGGATTCGGGACGAGCGGGCGATTCTTCAATCGTGACGCGTCGGCCCCGAAGGTCGAGTTGCTGGCGGACGTTTCCGATCCCATCGCGCCGCAGATGGTCCAGGGGCTGTTGCAGAAAGTCAGCTTTACGGCCGCGCCCGACGTGCTCGCCAGTGAGGGCATGGGGATGCTCGAGAAGTACGGCGGTCCGCTGACGCCGGCGCAGCGGGCGTCGATGGCCGAGTGGCAGAAGTTGCTCGCGGCCGGGGGTTCAGAGGCGGCTCAGGTGGCCGCGAACGTCGGTCCGGCGATCGACATCGTCAATGTGATGCAGCCGGGGTACGGCAACGTGGGGATTGTGTCGTTCTACGCCGCAGGGATTGGCGTGATGTTCCTGCTGTTCTCGGCGTCTGGCGCCGGCAGCGCCCTGCTCGACGAGGAGGAAAGTGGCACGCTCGGGCGGCTGGTGGGCTCGCGCGCCGGCATGACGGGGGTCCTCGCAGGCAAGTGGCTCTTCATCACGATGCTCGGCGTGCTGCAGCTCATCGTCATGTTCACGTGGGGCATGCTGGTGTTTCATCTGCCGCTGCTGCCGCATCTGCCGGGTTTCTTCGTCATGACGATCGCGACGTCGGCCGCCGCCGCGGCGTTCGGGCTCGTGCTCGCCACGATTTCCCGCTCGCGCGCGCAGCTGTCGGGCATCTCGACGATCGTCATCCTCGCGATGTCCGCGGTCGGCGGCAGCATGTTCCCGCGGTTTCTGATGTCCGAAGGCATGCAGAAGATGGGGCTCGTGACGTTCAACGCCTGGGCGCTCGACGGGTATATCAAGGTGTTCTGGCGCAATCAGCCGGTCACCGAGCTCTGGCCGCAGGTCGGTGTGCTCCTGTCGTTGTGCGCCCTGTTCCTGTACGCCGCGCGGATGTTCGCGCGCCGCTGGGAGACGCTGTAAGGACGCTTACTCCATCCTGAGCGCGACCGCCGGATCGATCGCCATTGCGCGCCGCGCGGGGACGCACGCGGCGACGATCGCGGTGAGCGTCAGCACGCCCGCCGCGGCGAGCATCACGCCCGGCGAGACGCGCGCCGCGCCCACGACCAGGCCCACGAGGTAGCGCGATGCCGCAAGCGACGCGCCGCCGCCGGCGACGAGGCCCACCGACACCGGCAGCAGCCCGCGCCACAGCACCTGCCGGAGGACCCGCGCCCGCGTGGCGCCGAGCGCCATGCGCAGCCCGATCTCGCGGGTCGCATGCCGCACGACCCACGAGACGACGCCGTAGATCCCGATCGCCGTGAGCGCGAGCGCCACCGCCGCGAACAGGCCGGTGAGCCCCGACGCCAGCCGGTCTTTCGCGAGCCGCGACGCGAGCCGCGACTCGAAGGTTGAGACCACCGGGTCGGGCAGCGCCGCGTCCGCCTGGCGCACTGCGGCGCGCAGTGCGTCGGTCGACACGCCCAGCGCCCGCACGAGAAACACCGGCACACCCTCCGTCCCCGTCTGCGGGATGAAGGCGGTCCGCCGGACGGCCTTCGTCGGTCCAAGATCGCGCACGTCATCGACGACGCCGATGATTTCCAGGGACGTCGGATTCGTGCCTTGTCGCCGCTCGCCGCGGAAGACGCCGGGGAGGATGCGCAGTCCGATGGGATTGGCCTCCGGCCAGTAGCGCGCCGCAAAACTGGCGTTGATCACCGTGACCGGCCTGCGCGCGGCGACGTCGTCGTCGGCGAGCCAGCGTCCGGCCAGGAGCCGAAGGCCCATCAGGTCCGCGTACTCGCGGCTGACTGCGCGCCACTCGATGGCGCCCTCCGTGAGGTCCGGCCGGCCTTCCACCGTCATCGGCATGTTGTAGCCGCGCTCGCCGAGGGGCGCCACTGTCGTCGTCGCGGCGCCGGCGACGCCTGGCAGCGCGGCCAACTGCGCGACGAGCGCGCGCTCCGTCGCGTGCCCGCGGTCGACGGTGCGGAACACCGCGGGCGGGCGCCGGAAGCTGATCGCGACGAGCCCGCGCGGGTCGAAGCCGAGATCTGTCCGCGTCAACTGATAGAACGCCGACGAGAGCAGCGCGGCCGCGACGAGCAGGAGCATCGCCAGCCCCGCCTCGACACCAATCAGCCACTGGCGTAGACGGCGGCCGGCCGGTGTGTTCACCGTCCCGCGCGCGGCGACTGGGACCGAGGCGGAGACACCGCGGCGTCCGCCGAGCTCGGTCGACGCCAGCCCGAACAGCACGCCGGTGACCAGGACGACGAACGTCGTGTACGCGAGCACGAGGCCGTCGAGCCGAACCTGATCCATCCGGGGGATGCCGGCGGGCGCGAGATGGATGAACGCGCGTACGCCCGCACCGCCGAGCGCGACGCCCGCGGCGCCGCCGAGCGCCGAGAGGACGATCCCCTCGGTGATGCCCTGGCGGACGATGCGCGTGCGCGACGCGCCGAGCGCACGCCGGATGGCCAGCTCGTGCAGCCGCGTCGTGCCGCGGGCAAGCAACAGGTTCGCGACGTTCGTGCAGGCGATGAGCAGCACGACGCCGACTCCGGCGAGCAGCAACCACAGCGGCCGCGCGACGTCTGTGAGATTGATCTCCTGAAACGTCATCAGGACCGCCCGTTCCCCCACGCCGGAGAACTGCTCGGGCCGCTCGCGCCGCAGCCGATCGACGATGCCGTCGAGATCCGCCTGCACGGCCGCCCGATCGAGTCCGGCGCGCACGCGCCCGATGACCTGGTAGTTCGCGCCGAGATCGCCGGGATTGGCGCGAAGGGCGAGCGGGAGGATCGCCTCGACCGGCGACGCGATCTCCGGGAACTCGAACGCGGGCGGCATGACGCCGACGATCGTGTAGGCGCGGTCGTCGAGTATGAGCGTCGATCCGACGACGCCCGAGTCACGGCCGAACCGCGCGGTCCAGCACGCGTCGGTGATCACGGCGACGTCGGGACCGCCAGGTGTCTGCTCGTCGCCACTGAACGCGCGACCGGGCGACGGCCGCGAGCCGACGACGTCGAAGAAGTCGTGCGACACGCGCAGCACGGTGGCGGAGCCGCCGGCGCCGCGGGCGCCGACGTCGCGCGTGGCAACCACCCACGTCGCGACGCTCTCGAATGCCGCCGTCTGTGTGCGCAGGTACTCGAACTTGAACGGCGCCATCGCGCCGGTCGCCGGACCGCGGTCGTTCCAGATCCAGCCGACGCGCTCGACGCGGTCGGGCGACGGGTAGGGCAGCGGCCGCAGCAGCACGGCCTCGACGACGCTGAAGACGGCAGTGTTCGCCCCGATGCCGAGCGCGAGCGTGAGGATCGCGACGGCGGCGAACGCCGGCTGACGGCGGAGCATGCGCAGCGCATACGCGCTGTCCTGCGCGGCGCCGGTGAGCCAGGCGAACCCGCGCCCGCTGCGATGCGACTCGCGCAACTGCTGCACGCCGCCGAACGCGCGTCGCGCCTCCCGCCGGGCTTCGCTGGCGCTGAGCCCCTGCGCGCGCAGTCGCTCTTCCATCAGCGTCAGGTGCAGCGCGATCTCGTCGTCCAGCGCGGCGTCGTCGCGGCGCCGGTGGACGCAGGCGCCGAGTTTCGAGAGCAGCGTGCGCAGCCAGGCCGGCGCGGCCATCGGCTCACTCCTTCTCCGGCGCAAGCCGCATCACGCGGTCGACGATGCCGGCAATCTGCTTCCAGCCCTGCTCTTCGCGCGCGAGTCGGCGCCGGCCGGCGCCCGTGATGGCGTAGAAGCGCGCCTTACGGTTGCGCTCCGAGACGCCCCACGACGAGCGGATCCAGCCGCGCTGGCCCAGGCGCAGCAGCGCCGTGTACACGGTGCCTTCGTTGAGGCGCAGGACGCCGTCGCTCACCTGCTCGAGGCGGCGGGCGACGCCAAACCCGTGGAGCGGTCCCAGGGCGTCGAGGGCCTTCAGGATCATGAGGTCGAGCGTGCCCTGCAGAACTTCCGGACGGCCGTGGTCCACGCGTGTCTCCTTTGGTCGTTGCATAGGACGATAGCACTCTTCTATGCACCGTGCAAAGGAGAGACGCCCACCGCCCCCGGACGCCGCCACACCCGATTGGTGGGAGCGCGGCGGGCCACGCGATCGAGAAAGGCGGCATGATGGGGCGGTGCGGCCTCTGCATCCCCCGGTGAACGCTCACGAGAACGCCCGCGCGCTGGCCGACGGCCTGTTCCCGCATCAGGTCGAGGGCGTCGCCTTTCTGCTCGGGCGCCGGCGCGCGATCCTGGCCGACGAGATGGGCCTCGGCAAGACGCGCCAGGCGATCGTGTCGCTACGGCATGCCGCGCCGGATGGGCCGTATCTCGTCGTCTGCCCGGCCTCGGTCAAGCGGAACTGGGCGCGCGAGATCGAGCTGGTCGCTCCGGACGCGCCGATCCTCGTGATCGAGGGCAGCGCGCCGGTGGCCCCGGTGGCCTCGTGGGTGATCGTCAATTACGACCTTCTCGGCCGGCATCGCGACGCGCTCGCGCAGGTGTCCTGGGCCGCGTTGGTGTTCGACGAGGCCCATTACCTGAAGAATCACATCAGCGCGCGCAGCAAGCTCGCCCGCGACATCACGGCCCGCGCGAGCGCTGTTGCGGCGCACCCGCTGATCGTCCAACTGCTGACGGGCACACCGCTCACGAGCCGGCCCCGCGATCTGTTCGTCCTGCTGCAGCTCGTGGCACACCCGCTCGGGCGCAGCTTCCTCGCGTTTGCGAAGCGCTACTGCGCGGCCGAGAAAGGCGAGTTTGGCTGGAAGACCGGCGGCGCGTCGAACATCGACGAGCTCACGGTGCAGTTGCACGGCGTGATGCTGCGCCGATCGAAAGACGACGTCCTGGCGCTGCCGCCAAAGCTGCGAACGTGGCTGCCGGTAGCGGTGCCCGCCGGCACCGGCGCGCGGGCGATCCAGAAGGTGCTCATGCTCCTGACAGGTAAGCCGGTCAGAGAGGGGGACAGGGGCCGCTCTGTCACTCCGGCGGGCCCTGTCCCCGCTGCCGCCGATTGGGCCCCGATGCCGGGCCGAGAGCGCAACGCCAGAAAACGCGGCAAACTGCTCGCGTTCATCACCGAAGCCCGACAAGCGCTCGCGATCGCGAAGACCTCCGCGGTGCTCGACTTCGTGCGAGGCGCGGTCGAGCAGGGCGAGAAAGTCATCGTGTTTTCGTGCTTCGACGGTCCGATTCAGAAGCTGGCGAAGGAGCTTGGCCCGGCGGCCGTCGTGCTCACCGGGAAAACGCCCGGCGCCACCCGGCAGGACGTCGTCGATCGCTTTCAGCAGGAAGCATCCGTCCGCGTCTTCCTGGCGAACATCGTCGCCGGCGGCATCGGGGTGAACCTGACGGCGGCGACCCAGGTGGTGTTCAACGATCTGGACTGGGTGCCGACGAATCACTGGCAGGCCGAGGACCGCGCGTACCGGATCGGACAGACGCAAACCGTCAACGTGACCTACTTCGTTGCCGAGAACACGATCGACGATTTCGTCCACGCGGTTCTCGAGACCAAGGCGGCGATCGTCAGCGCGATCCTGGAAGGCGAGGCCATCGCGGGAGATCTCGGCGGCGACGTGCTCGACGAACTGCAGCGCGCGCTGCATTCACTCTCCACGGGCCTGGCCGACACCGCGGGCGGTCCTGCGGATGAGACCCTGGTCTCCCGCCTGGTGAAGGAGGCGTCGGACGTGTTTCGTGCGCGCCACGAGGTTGACCCGGCAGGAACGGCCGCCCGGCGCAGCGCCGTCGACGTCGAGGCGTTCGAACGCGCCCTGGAGCGGCTGGCGAAGGTGCTGTCCGGGGCGCCGTCGAGACGCTTCCGGATCGCGAGCACGTCGCACGAAGGTCAAGAGTACGAAATCGTCGTGGCGGACGCTGACGTGACATGCACCTGCGCGGGGTTCGAGTATCGCGGCCAATGCCGGCACGCGCGGGACATCAAGGCGGCGCTTGCGTCGGGATTGGACATTCCGGCGCCGTACTCCGAAGTCCATTGAGTGCCTCGTGCGGATTCGCGGGCGGCATCGGGTCAACACCAGGCCCGGGCCAGGTCGGCCGATTGCGTGTCAACGGCACGCGTCCTACACTGTCGCGATCGCGAGAGGAGTTAGCCGATGCCTTCGATCTCCCGACGACGGTTCATCGAGCGCGCGGCCGTGGGCGCCGCGGCCGCAGGCGTGGCCGCCTGGCGCGGAACGACGGTCCGCGCCGACCCGCTCGGGCTGCCGATTGGATGTCAGACCTACCCGGAGCGTCAGCGCATCGCCGACGGAAAGTTTGCCGAGCTGCTGAAAGACCTGAATGCCGCCGGCGTCCGGCAGATCGAACTGTGCTCGCCGGGCTACCAGCAGTTCGCCAGCCTCGCCGACGGGAAACAGACGAAGAAGATCATCGCGGACAACGGCCTGACGTGTGCGAGCTCGCACTTCACGTTCAACGAATTCCGCGACGCCCTGCCGAAGGCGATCGCCTGGGCGCACGACGTCGGGCTGACGCAGATCGGCACGGCCAGCCTGCCGGCGAACATGGGCACGCAGGCGCAGCCGATCATCACGATGGTCAACGGCGTCCCGTCGGAGGACAGCATCAAGCGCGCCGCCGACGCGTACAACAAGATCGCCGCCGCCACGAAGAAAGAGGGGCTGCAGCAGTTCCTCCACAACGAAGCGTTCGAAAACTCGAGGACGATCGACGGCCGGCTGACGTACCCGCTCCTGCTGCAGGCGCTCGATCCGGATCTCGTGAAGATGCAGTTCCAGATGTCGTCGATGCAGACGATCGGCAACCCGATCACGTACTTCCGGCTCTATCCCGGCCGGTTCATCTCGGCGCACCTCCACGGCGTGGATCTCGCGACGCCGCCGGTGGCACGGAGCGCCGCCATGCCCGTCAAGCCGGATCCGAACGCGCCGCCGCGCGGCCGCGGGGCGGGCACGCCGGCGCGCACGGCGATCGCCCTCGGCGACGACAGCGTCAACTGGCCGGCCGTATTCGCCGCCGCGAAGGAAGGCGGGATGAAGAACTACTTCATCGAGCAGGAACAGGGCGGCGGCTGGGACGCCATGGTGAAGGGCATCGCGTATCTGAAGACGCTCAGCGTCTGAGCCTGCGCCCGTTTCTCTCTGCGGCGCGGTATCAGATTGCCGCCGTCGCGTGCGTCGTGCCGGGTGCCGATCCGCCGCCTCAGGCGAAGCGGCCTCGGAAACCATCCATCACAGCGCAATCCCGGACAAATCCCGGTCCACTCTCGGGACTCTACATCGACCGGGCTCCTACTCTTGTCCTGCAACGACCGGACACCGCAAGGCCGGTCGGCCAACGCCCGATGGACGGACGTGGCATCGAAGAGAGGGGCATATGAGGAAGAAACTACTGTCTGGTGTATTGGCCGTCGTCATGGCGGCGCTGGTTGGCATCCACGCCACGGGCGTCTCAGCTCAACAGGCGTCGCCGTTGTTTTCGATCGTGGTTCATTTCGAGTACGCGAATGGCTTCAGCTTCGACTACGTGTTAGCCGAAGGTGTCCCGCCCTCGGAAGTGCACTCGCTTCTCCAGTACTGCGGGCAGTCCCACTGGACAGGGTCCGTGGTCCGGTACCACTGTCATGCCGTCCCCGAATGATTGAGGCTCGGAATCGCAGGCCGACGGGGCCGGCTTCAGCTGGCCCAGTGAGGGCGGGCTGAAAGCCCGCCCCTCCTTTTTTGGCATTCTTCGGACCCCAGCGCAATCCCGGACAAATCCCGGCCCACTCTCGGGACTCCACATCGGCCTGCCTCCTACTCTTGTCCTTCAGCGACCGGACACCGCAAGCCGGTCGGCCGACGCCCGATGAACGGGCGTGGCAATGGAGGACGACATGACAACCGCAACGACGAAGACCCGCCGCGAGCCGGTTCCGCTCAACGGCGTCGACACACCCACCCTGTTCGGCACGCTGGACGTGGTGAAAGGCCAGCCGGAGCTGGCCAAGTTCCAGTTCCGTGCGCGCAACCGCTGGCAGAACGGCACGCTCAGCGAGACGACGATCGGCACGTTCTCCGGCGCGGGCGGGGAACACGCCCACAAGACGACCTTCAAGCTGACGGCTGACCATCCCGTCGTGCTCGTGGGCGAGGACCGCGCGCCGCTCCCGATCGAGTTCCTGCTGCACGGGCTGCTGTCGTGCATCACGGGCGGCATCGCCAACATCGCCGCCGCGCGCGGAGTGACGCTGCGCGAGGTGGAGTCGACCATCGAGGGCGACATCAACCTGCTCGGCATCTTCGGCATGTCGAAGGAAGTCCGCAACGGCTATCAGGGCATCCGCGCCAGCTTTTCGATCAAAGGCGACGCGCCGCCCGAGAAGCTGCAGGAGATCGTCGAGCAATCGCGCGCGCGCTCCGCGGTGTTCGACGTGCTGACCAACGGCGTGCCCGTGTCGATGTCCGTCAACGCCGGCTGAACCGCCATGGGCCTGAAAAGAGCGTTGCGAGCGAGCCAGGCGAGCGAGCCGCGCGAACCGGAGCGGGGATCGTGGGGCCCCGCGAGTGAGCGCGTCGGGGGGTGCGCGGGGGCGAAGCCCCCCGCGTTGATTTATGACGTGGTCGTCGTCGGCGCACGGTGCGCCGGGGCGGCCACGGCCATGCTGCTCGCGCGTGCCGGCCACCGTGTACTCATGGTCGATCGCGGGCGCTACGGCACCGACGCACTTTCGACGCACGCGCTCATGCGTGGAGCCGTCGTCCAGTTGCATCGATGGAACGTCCTGCCGGCCGTCATCGCGGCCGGCACGACGCCGGTGCGGCAGGCGACGTTCTTCTACGGCGACGAGTCGGTCTCGGTGCCGATCGCGCCGCGCGACGGGATCGAGGCGTTGTACGCACCGCGGCGGTACGTGCTCGATCGGCTCCTGGTCGATGCCGCCGGCGCCGCCGGCGCCGATATCGTCTACGGCGTCCGCCTCAAGGGACTGCAACGCTCCAGGACCGGCCGCGTGACCGGCGCGGTGCTCGAAGACGAGTCCGGCCAGGTTCATGAGGTGGCGTCGCGATTCGTGGTCGGCGCCGACGGTCTGCGGTCGACTGTCGCCCGCCTGGTCGCCGCGCCCATATATCGAGAGGGACGCCATGCGACCGGCACGATCTACGGACATTGGACCGGTCTCGACGTCGACGGATACGGGTGGTACTTCGTCCCGGGTCTGAGCGCGGGCGCGATTCCCACGAACGGCGGTCAGGTTTGCGTTTCCTTATCGGTGCCTGGCCCGGCCTTCTCACGACTCTTCGCTCACCGACCGGAGAGCGCCTTCGGCGATCTGTTGTCGCAGGTGGCGCCCAGCCTTGCCGAGCAGGTGAAGCGCGCCGGCCCATCGCGCCTTCGTGGATTCTCCGGCCAGGCCGGGTTCTTTCGACAAGCCCACGGACCCGGCTGGGCGCTGGTCGGCGACGCCGGGTACTTCAAGGACCCGCTGACTGCCCATGGCATCACGGACGCGCTGCGCGACGCGGAGCTCCTCGCCGGTGCCATCGACGCTGGATCGGACGAAGCGCTCGCCGAATATCAGGCACAACGCGACGCGGCCAGTTTGGATCTGTTTGAAACCACGGATGCGATCGCGTCATTCAGTTGGAACCTGAGCGACGTGCGCGTCCTGCATGAGGCGCTCGCCAGGGCGATGTCGCGGGAGGTCAAGCAACTGGTATCCGCCTCCGTCGGCTAAGCCTGGCTACGGCGAGACAAAGAGATCGCAGCAACGGGCGCCAGTCGCGATACGCTGTGTCCCTTCCGCGAACCGATTCGCAACGAGGTGGTCCATGACGCAGCACGATGGCGGCGGCGGCAACATCGACATCAGCAGAATCCCCGTGAGCGGCTGGGGCGGTCTTGGGCTCGTCGCCATGGCCGTGGTGGTCTCGTTCGCACAGCCGCAACTGCGGTGGGTGACGGTCTTGTCCTTGATCGGTGGTGCGGCGATCGGGTTGACCCTGATTGCGGCGCGTCACCGGCGCGCGCGTCATGGCGCCGCGATCGGCGGCATCATCTTGACGCTGGCCGCGGCGGTCGCACTGTACGTCTACTTGACCTGACGCGTACCGACGTGTGAGGTCGATCGCCTGCGAAGTTGGAGTCGGCTACTTCGACCCGGCGGGTCCGACGCGCACCGTTGGATGCTCACGGCTCCACGCCTCGACAATCGCGCTGCAGGAGGACGCTTCCATGTTGCGCTCCAGGCGATCGATCAGATCCTGGAGGGTCCGATCACCGCTGATCGCCGCAAAGCGGCGCTTGAAGACGCTGACGCGCGCATCCTTGATGTCGGCTGCCACCAGGCAGAAGAACGTATTCGCATCGCTGTCAATGGGCTCCTGGACCAATGTCCGCATCAGCGCCGCGCTGTTCTTGCAGCGAGGATCCGCATCGCGCTCCGCGGCGCATGATTTCAAGGAGGCGTGGCCCGGGTCGAGCCCGATCCCGTGAATCAGTCGCACGGCCCGTTGCCGATACCCGCACGCGCTTGCCGGCACACTGTCTTCGCAGGACTTCCAATACGTCGTCTTGAGCGCCGTCAGCACCACATATGTGGTCTGAGAAACAATCGGCAGGCTATCGACCCGCCACGCCAGATCGACGATGGCCTGGTCGACCGCGTGGAGGGCGGCATCGGACTGGAGGCCGCAGGCCGCGGTCGACGACGTTACGCCGGCCCCGGCGGGTGTCGTCGCGCAGTTGCGGCCGAGCGGCGCCGTCGCTTTCCACAGCCCGCTGCGCAGCGCGACGAATCCCTCCATACGTTCCGTGAGCCCCTCCAGCAGCTGCGTCTGGGCGCGTTCGAGCTCTTCATGATCGATGCGATTCCGCTCGACACGTTCCCACAGGATCGACGCCAGCCACAACACCGCCGGAATCAGCACGAGCGTGAGCAGGCGATACGTCCAATAGGCGCGCCGCGACGACAGCCTCCATCCACAAGTCGTGCAACGGGTGGCAGTATCCGGCGATTCGAGCTCGCAGACCGCGCACTTCTTCATAGAGCCCCTCGCGCACTGTACGCCACTGCGCGGCGGAGCGGCGCAACGCTCGGAGTCCTGAGTGAAGGCTGCGAGCGTCCGGCGAGTGCTTCTATCTCACATAGAACGCCAGCCCAATCGCGAAGTAATGTCGCGAATCCCGATTCAGGCCGATGCCGAACTCGCTCACCAGATCGAGATCGGGGGACAGCTTGATTTCGACCCCTGGCGTCAAGTGGACGGTCTCGTAGTTACTGGCGTTCTCGACTTTCTCGAACCCCAGGTCGACACCTCCGTACAGCTCGAACTTCGGTGTGAGGTGTTTGCTCGCGAGGAACGTGAGGTCGATGCCCCAGAGGTCGGCCATCTTGTCGCCGCGGCGCGCGTGGAACCCCGCGGCGGTCGAGAAATCCACCGCGAGCCCCTTCGCCAACCAGTACTCGCCGTTCCCGCCGAAGAGGGTGACGCCGTCGTAGAACGCAAGATTGCCTTCCGCGTCGAAGCGCGGCGTGAACCCGTAGCCGCCGGCCAGGCCGACGCCGGTCGTCGCATCGGCGTCCTTGCCGAACAGGAACATGGGATTGCCGCGCAGCTTGAAATTGCCCTTGTTAATCGTCTCGGCGGACTCCATCACGCCGAAGTCTTGAGCCTGTGTCAGTGCCGGCGTGCATGCCAGCAGGGCGCAAACGAGCACGGGGAATCGCAGACGCATCACTGTGTCCCTCCAGCGAGTCCAATTGTTCCTGCAATTGACCAGGGCTCGCTCAGACGCGAGTGACTGCGAGGATTGTGCCAGGGCTGGAAATATACTGTGAGCCGTCCTTTCCATGCCCCAGAGCGTCGGCTTCGGCGACTACCGCTTCCAGCTCGACACGGGCCAACTCTGGCTCCGCGGGCAGGAGGTGCGCCTCACGCCCAAAGCCGCCGACGTGCTCAAGATCCTCGTCTCCCATGCCGGTGCCCCCGTGTCGAAAGGCGACATGTTCGCGTCCGTGTGGCCAGACGTCGCGGTGACCGACGATGCGCTCACGACGTGCATTCAGGAGCTGCGTCGCGTCCTCAGTGACGATGCCAAACATCCGCAGTTCATCGAGACTCGCCACCGGAGGGGATATCAATTCATTGCCGCGGTATCTCGAGAGAACCCGCCTTCGCCTTCGCCTACGGCGAGGCCGACGGGCGGAGCCATCTCATCGATTGCCGTCCTGCCGTTCGCGGATATGAGTCCGAGCCACGACCACGAGTACCTCTGCGAAGGCCTGGCCGAGGAGCTGATCAACGCGCTCACCCAGGTCGATGGCCTGCGCGTGGCCGCGCGCACGGCGTCCTTTCAGTTCCGCGGCAAGGGCGAGGATATCCGGACCGTTGGCGAACAGCTCAAGGTGGAGGCGTTGCTCGAGGGCAGTGTCCGCAAGTCCGACGATCGCCTGCGTGTGACGGTGCAGCTGATTGAAGTGGCGAGCGGCTACCACCGCTGGTCGCATCGTTTCGATGGACAGTTCAAAGACGTGTTTGCGATGCAGGATGAGATCGCCGAAAGCGTGGCGACGTCACTGCGCGGCGACGCCGTCAGTCCGCGAGAGAAGCGGGCGCTGCATCGCGCACACACCGGGACGGCGGCCTATGAGCTGTACCTGCGCGGACGCCAGCACCTCCCGCGAATCAGGCGCCCCGATCTGGACTCGTCCGCCGATTTGTTCCGCCGGGCCATCGAGCTCGACCCTGGATATGGTCCGGCCTACGCCGGCCTCGCGACGTCGCATGCGACGCTGTACGAGTGGTTCGGCGCCAACGACGCGGACCTCGCCGGAGCGGAGCGCGCCAGTCAACGCGCGCTCGAACTGGCGCCGGATCTCGCCGAGACCCACGTCGCGCGCGGGTGCGCCCTGTCCCTCATGCGGCGCTACGAAGACGCCTCTCGGGAATTCGAGGAGTCGATCCGCCTCAATCCCAACCTGTTCGACGCCTACTACTACTATGCGAGGACGCGCTTCACCCGCGGAGATATCGCCGGTTCGGCGACGCTCTTCAGGAAAGCGGCGGACGTTCGGCAGGAGGATTTTCAGAGCCCGTTCCTGCTCGCGCAGTCACTCAAAATGCTCGGCCAGGACGACGAGGCCTCTGCCTGGAGGCGTGAGGGAATTCGTCGCGCCGAGCATGTGCTGGCGCTCAATCCGCTCGACGGCCGGGCCATGTCACTCGGGGCCTTGTACCTGCTCGAGGAGGGTCAGGTCGAGCGCGCGGTGGAGTGGTCCGATCGGGCGCTCGAGCTGTATCCGGATGACATGAGCGCGTTGGGCAACGGCGCGTGCCTGCAGGCGAAGCTTGGACACGCCGACCGGGCGATTGCACTGCTGGAGCGCGTGTCTGCGCGCGGCTGGGGCCAGCGCGACTGGCTGGAGCGCGACCCCGACTACGACAACCTGCGCGGCGACCCGAGGTTCCAGAGGCTGGTGACGACGTTCAAATAGCGAGCCGGCGAACCATCATCGTTCGGCCTTCGGGATCCGTCCGCTGTACAGGGCGGGCAGTAGCCACGGCTTCCTCCTCAGCAATTCGACGATGGGCGCCGGCGGAAGATCCTTGGAGGCGTTACGAGCCTGGGCCGGCGACTCCGGCCAGGTAAAAGGAAGCTCGACGTAAGTGTCGGGTCCGGACGCGCTCGCAAGCACCTCGAGCATCGCCCGGAGCACGGCGCGCTGGCCGTCTAAGTCGTGCGGCTTGCCCAGAGGCTGGCCAAACGGATAGCTGATGCCGGCGAGCCGCGGCACACCGACGGCGCGTGTCAGATCGGGGATCAGCGAGAGCGCCACGGTCGGGATGCCGCTCGCTTCAAGGACCCGCTGAACCAGTCCCACGGACTGGCAGCAATACGGTCACGCGGGCACGAGGGCCGCGGCGTCGACGCGCTCGGCGTGCATATGCTCGGCGAGCGCTGGCGCTGTCGTTTCGACCAACTCGGTCGGCTCGAGGATGTAGCCCATGATCGAGTAGTGCGTGGGCGCGGGGGCGCCGACGACGCCCGCGCGCGCGAGCTCGGTCAACCGTCGCATCGGCAGCACCACGTCAAGGTCCGACTCGCCGAAGCGCGGATCGATGTGCATGTGGTACAGCCTGACATCCTCTTCTGTCGTGCCCAGGGCAATCATCCGGAAGCTCGGGTCGCCCCACCATGGATTGCGCCGCTCGCCTTCCTGATCGAAGGGCCGGTCGTCGTTGCGTGCCACGCCGGCGGTCGAAAGGAGTGCCACCGTGCACTCGTCGAGCGGCTTGGCGAGCGGCGTAAAGGGGATGACTCCGGGTTCCCGCCGAGCGGCCCAGGCCTTCATGATCTGCCGCGAGGCGAAGTCGAGAAAGCGGTAGGAGTCGAGAGCCATGGCTATTCACGCGCGTTATTTCGCACACACGAGTGGACTATTCCGCACCCACGAGTTTGTCACCGCGGCGATGGACGTCCCGAGCGGTCGGGATGACCGTGGATGAGCAAGATTCCTGCCGCGTTCCGTCTGATCAGGAGGGAGGAGTGGCGCGCTCGACGGTCGTCGCGAATGCGGACTCGAGGCACGGCATTTGCTGTTTCACCAAGGAGCGAGGTCCTCCATGGCGACCCTCATCAAGAAGCATCCGCTGCTTGCGTACTACCTCCTGACGTTCGCGCTCTCATGGGGCGGCTTCGTACTCGTCCTCGGGCCGAAATCGCTGGTCAACACTGACTGGCAGGCCGAGGGGGCCTTCCTCTCCGCCGTCATGGTCATGCTCGCGGGCCCGAGCATCGCGGGGTTGCTGCTGACCGGTCTCGTCGATGGCCGCGCGGGATATCGCGACTTGCTCTTACGGCTCTGCAAATGGCGCGTGGGCATTCGCTGGTATGCCATCGCGATCCTGCCCGCGCCGATCGTCGCGGCGGGCATCTTGTTCGCGCTGTCGTTGACGTCGCCGCTCCTCACGACCGACAACAAGACGGCCGTCGTGCTCGCCGGTCTCGGGGCAGCCGTGACGACCATCCTCGAGGAGATTGGCTGGACGGGATTTGCGGTGCCCAGGCTGAGGCGTCGTCACAGCGTCCCGATGACCGGCCTGATCGTCGGCACACTGTGGGGACTGTGGCACTTCCTGCAGCAGGTCTCTGTCAGTGGCACGTACGCCGGCGGGATTCCTCTCTTTGCCTTTCTGATGCTGTCGGTCCTCGCCGCCGTCGCGAGCCTGACTGCCTACCGCGTGCTCATGGTCTGGGTGTACGACCGGACCGACAGCCTGCTTGTGACGACGCTGATGCACGGGATGCTGACGGCGAGCACGATCTTCTGGTTCACGCCGATCGCAACGGGCGCCGCGTTCCTTGCCGACGTCTGGCTCGTGGCCGCCGCGATGTGGCTCGTCGTCGGCGCGGTCGCCGTCGCCGAAGGCTGGTTGATGCGGCGTCCGGCGATTCGCACCCGGGCAGCGCAACAGGGATGACATGAAGCACCTTGGCAAGACGAGGCCGCCCGCGCGCGATTCGCCCCGGAGCGCGTTCTCTCACTTCACGCTCTGAATCGTCCACACGCCGCCCGCCTTCCGGAACGTGAATACGGCGACGCGGGTCTGCGAATCAGCCGACCCGATCTTCGGGACGAAGCGACGCGTCTCCGTCGCCGTCACCGTCGCGGACTGTCCGTCAGCCGACACGACGAAGCCGTCCACGTGGAGCTTCACGTCGTAACTGAGTTTCGAGAGCTGGCTCAAGGCGGCCTGCAGCGGGGCGATGTCCCCCGCGCCCGGATACACCGCGGCAACCGCCTTCGCGTCGAGCGCCTCGTAGGCGGCCTTGTAGCGCCGCAGTAACTGGAAGATCTGCGGCGCATCGTCTGCAGGAGCCGCCGCCTGTCCCGCGGGTGACGACGGCGGCGCGCTCGGCGCGACCTGGGGACCCGACGACATATTAAGGAGGACCACCGCGCCCGGCATGACGGACGTGTTGGACCTCGGCGCCTGCTCGACGATTGTCCCGCGAGGCGAACCGGACTCCACCGATCGCGTGTCGACCCGAAGGCCGAGCGCGCGGATCTGGGCTTCCGCGTCAGCCAGACGCAGGCCGACCAGGTTCGGCATGGCGACCGACGGCTCCGGTCCCGATTTCGACGCCGCGGCCGGCGGCAGATTCGACGACGCCGCCGCCGACGTCTGCACCCGTTGCAGCTCCTGCCTCAGCGCCGCGTTCTCCTTGCTCACTTTCTGTGACGACTGCACCGCCTCATCGCGCTCCCGGCGCAGTCGCTCGCGCTCTTCTGTGAGCGAAGCCACCGCCTGAGCCGCCGACTTTTCTGCCGGGCCCAGCTCCGCCGACAGCCGTTGCGCCTCCCTGGGAGCGAACTGCTCCAGGGCTTTGATCGCCTCCCGGGCCGTTTCCAGATTCCGTTCGGTGGTGAGCAGTTGCGTCTCGGCTTCACCGCGCCTGCGGTCGGCCAGGTCTCGATCGTGTTCGGCCTGAAGCCGCGCCGCGTCAGCAATCGCCTTCTGGCGGAGTCCGTAAACGGCCAGCGGGATCGTGGCGAGCACCGTGACGACGAGCAACGCCGCGGCCACGCGCGTAAGACGACGCCGCCAATTGACGTGCAGCCGCCGGTGCACACGCGTCCACCGCTGATCGAACACGTGCTCATAGATCGGGTTGCGAACGCGCAGCAGGCCGTCCTGCCGGCGGACGATCCCCGAGAGCTTCAACCACGAAGCGACCTGGTCCAGCTCCTGGTCAGCGACACGCCCGCCGCCGCGGATCCGGTCGTAGGTCGCGAGCACCGCCTCGCGGTCGAACGCCTTCCGCGTGAGCATGTCGCGGACGAACTGCAGATTGGTATCGCTCTCGCCGCTGGATCCAAAAAACAGATCCCGCGTCCGGGCGTCGACCGCCGATGTCGTCCACTCCGACGGAGGCGACTCCGCCAGCGAGCGGAGCACGCGCATCGTCAGATACGGTTGCCCGCCGGTCCACCGCAGAATCCAGTCGATCACATTTGCGCCGGGGTCAGGAGGAACGGGCAGGTGATGAGTCAACGCCAGCGCCTCGGCGCGACTGAAATCGGTCAGCTCGATCCGGTGGCCGATGTTGAATGGGGTCCGAGCCGCATCCTTGATCAAATCGTTCGGCATCGCCACGCCGATGAGGACGAACGAGATCCGATTGAGCTCCGGATCCATCGCGCGATTCTGATAGAGAAAGCGGATGGCCGCGAAGAAGTCGTCGGTGAAATCGAGCCGCAGCGTCGTGTCGATCTCGTCGACGAAGAGCACCAGCCGTTCGGGCCGTTCGACCAGTGCGACTTCACGCAGGTAGCGGATCAAGCGGTGCGCGTAGGCGTAGCTGGCGTGAGCGTCCCACCAGTCCGAGGCGCCGGCGCGCAAGTCGAGCTGTTCCTGGACCCTGACGAGGAAGCCCTTGTACCACTGGTCCGCCGTGGTCTCGGCGCCGAGCTCGGTGAGGTCGATGATGACCGGCCGGGCACCGCCGTCCGCGAGGCGTTCTGCCGCACGGTACATGAGGCTCGACTTGCCCATCTGGCGAGACGTCAGGACGTAGGCGAATTCCCCCGCGCGGCAGTGCCGCAGCAAATCGCGGTCCGCGTCGCGCTCGAGATACACGCCGCCGCCGGCCTGCACGGCCCCGCCGGCGACGAACGGAAAGGCCTCAGGCATTGCTTTTGAGCCGCTCGCGGAAGTACGCCCCGTACAGCTCGCACCGGGGCGTGACCTTCTGGCCGTCCCGCCGGACGAGGCCCAGCGCCTCCAGTCGGTAGACCGCGAGCTCGTCGTTCAGTGGACGGCCATCGACGACCTGTTTGAGCGCAGGAATCAGCTCCGGCTTTCGCTGCAGCCGCAGCAGGTAGTCGCGGAGGTGGTCACCGAACGGCCCGCGATCGTCCCGCGCGCGACCGAACAGCTCATCGGCGGTGCCGGCGGGCGTCTCGCTGGCCACCTGGAACAGCGCCTTGCGCGTCAAATATGGATGGCCGCGCACCAGGCTGTACAGACGGTCGACGTCGCCCGATCCCAGGGGCCTGGGATGGATCGCGTTCAGACGCCGCACCTGCTCGAGCTCGAAGTCCTCCAGCTGCAGGGTGACGCCGACGTTGAACGGCGACTCGTGGGGACGATCGATGAAAAACTGCGGCTCGGTGGAGGTCGAGAGGATGATGTCGATCTTCTTCCAGGTCTTGCGCGTTGGATCAGCCCGGCGGTTGTGCCAGCTCCGAAGCATCGAGAAGAAGTCCTGCGAAAACGTGGTCTGGAAGATGGCGTCGGTCTCATCGATGGCGACGATGCACGGGCCGCCGAGCGGCTCGAGCACGTGCTGCTCGAGGTAGCGCGTGCAGTTCTGCGGGTTCGAGTAGCCGGCATTCCAGAACGTCCCCACGCTGTCTGTCAGGTTGAGCTGTTCGGCCACCCACGACGCGAAGCGGCGGAAGAAGACCGCCGAGTCTGCCTTGCTTTCCTCATCGACGAGTTGAAAATCGAGGAGCGCGACGCGCTTGCCGGCGGCGTGGCCCGCGTTGACGGTCCGCATCAGCAGCGAGCTCTTGCCCATCTGCCGGGGCCCTTTGATCGTCAGCGTTTGACCGGGCTTCTGGATCAGCGCGAGCGCTGTGGAATCGGTCGGCCGCGCGAGATACCACGGATCGTCGACGTCGAGCGTTCCGCCAGGCACCGGCAGCGGCGCCGCGTAGCTCGGCGGAAACGAGTTGCCGCGCTCCGACGGCCGCGGCGCCGGAGCCGACTCGGCCGGGCTGCGGCCGGCGATGACATCCAGCAATTGGTCGATGAGCCGGGACGTGTCGGCCGCTCCGGACCACAGGGCGTACTGAATCTTGTCCAGGTACGCATTGAGCGGATACGGGAGCGGGCCTTCGAACGCGAGACGCACCGGCAGGATCTGCGGGCGCCCCGCGGTCGCCGCATGATGGCGCGCGATGTCGATCTCGCCGCGGACCATCTCGCTTCGGCTGGATTCCGCCGTCAGGAACACGATCAGAAAGTCCGACTTGCGGACCTGAATCTCGATTTCTTCGGCCCACCCTTGCCCGACGGCGAGCTGCTGGTCGATGAAGACGCGGTGACCGGCTGCCGAGAGGCCGGCCACGACCTCGCTCGCGAGCGTGTGATCCGGCTCGACGTTCCGCTTGTAGCTGAGGAAGATCTGCGCGCTCTGCGGTGCCGACTCCGCCAGCCCTGTTGCCATCCGTTCACCGTACTGTCAAAAGGCTTTCTCGAAGCCAAACACAGGTGTCACCGCAGGTTTGAGTCCATTGTCGCGCAACGGGAACAGCACGGTGCCCGTCAGCAGCCACGTCCGGCCGACGCTCACCTTGGCGCCGACCGCACCCAACATCAGGTTCGTCGTCCCCGGTGTGAACTCGAGAAACACGACCCGCGCGGAACCGCCGGTGCCGCTGTCAAACTGGCGGATGCCAGCCGTGTCCTGAACAAGGCGTCCGATGACGTCGCCGGAAACCGTGAGCGCGGGTCTCACGACGATATCGGCGCCCACCGTGTAGTTGAACTCCTCGGATGGGGAGCGCTGAAGGAGCTCGGGGACGCCGGACGACCCCTCCCACCGGTTGTCGGGCCCGAATTTCATCCCGTCGCCGCCGAACGTGTAGCCGACGTTGACATGCGGCGCGACGGTGCCCCAGGTCGAACTGGCCACGAACATGACGCGGGTCTGCGCGTGCCCGGTCCCCAACAGCTTCTCGGGATCACCCGTCGGCAGCCGAAGGTCGAGCGTCGCCGCCGCGTCGAACCGTTTCAAGGCTGGTAGCGCGGCCTTGGCGCGGATCACGACGTCACCGACGCCGGCGGACGAGCCGCTCGCGTCAGTGCGCGAGTTGTTTTCCTGGCCCTCGAGCAGCTCGGAGTACGACGCGAATCCCGACACCCGCGCCTGGCCCAGCGGGACGATGACGCCGAGGTCGAGCCGGTCGTGAACACCGATGGTTGCGCTGACGATCGTCCGATCGAGCGCAAGCTCCAGTGACGAGTTGTAGCGATAGAACTGGTCGGAACCATAGGTGACCGAGTCTTCGAGCGCGGACAAGGGCTGACCGCCGACCGAGGCGAACGTCGTGTGCTGAAACGACACGCCGAGGTTCATCTTGCCGTTACCTGTGGTGTAGGGCCGTTCAGCGAACATCGGGCCGAAGCTCTGCGTCCGCCGGACGGGCACGCGGAGGTTGGCGTCGAAGAGCCACGTGAACCCGCCGGCCGACGAGCCGATGGGGAACGTGGTCGTCTCGCCGAGCAGGAGACCATAGAGCGTCCCACCCGAATTCGGCGTCAGGACGCCATTGAAGACCACCGTTCTCAGGGCTTCGCCGGCGCTCTGCGCACGGGCCTCGGTCCCCGCCAGCAGCGCGGCGACCACCAATGTCCCGAGACGGGGGAGGGGGAGCCGGCCCGTCCGCGCGCAGGCGAACAGAGAAGGCATGGCGAGCACATTAGCCCCGTTTCCGGTGGTCGATCAACTCCCGCCTAAGCGCCGGCGCTCCCGGGCGGGACGTCTCCCTGGGCGCGGAAGCGCGAGAGGCCGGAACGTCGCCCCGCTACTTGATCGCGAGCTCCGCCGCGAGCGCCTTCGCCGGATAGATCTGCGACAGCGCCGTTCGGATGAACTCCGGGTGCACGGCCACCGTACGGTTCATCACCGGATCGAACCAGTACGAGCCGGAGATCGAGTGGATGTTGCCGTCGAACACGAGGCCGATGATCTCGCCGGCGGCGTTCACCATCGGGCTGCCGGAGTTGCCGCCGACGATGTCGGTCGTCGCGGTGAAGTTGCCGCGGGCGTTGAGATCGATCCGCGATTTGGCGTCGAGCCAGCGCTTGGGCAGCGCGAACGGCGCCTGCCCGGTCGTGCGTTCGTACATTCGCGCGAGGCGGGTGAACGGATCGACCGGAGTCCCGCGCTCGCTCCAGCCCTCGACCGCGCCATACGTGACGCGGAGTGTGAACGTCGCGTCGGGATAGAGATTGGTCCCGAACGCCTTGAACCGGGCTTCGGAAATCAACTGCTGCGCGCGCTGGACCGGGCCGTCGACCTCCGTCTCGAAGATCTTCCGCAGCCGCCGCGCTTCGGCGTCGATCGCGCGGGCCGCCTGGATCATCGGATCGGTGCTGGCCGCCACGGCCTTCTGTCCCCCGTCGAAGAGGGCCGCCCGCACCTTGGCGTCGCCGAGCTTGGAGCCGCCCACGAGAGATTTCGCGCGCTCGTCCGGCGAGCTTGATCCGAGCGCCGCCTTCACCATCGCATGATCCGGTCCCAGCCACTCGCGCATCCGCTCGAGCGAGAACGACAGCCGCACCTGCTCGAACTCGGGGTAGGTCGGCGTGTCGGCGGCGAGCCCCTGCTTGAGCGCCGCCAGCCGCGCATCCGTGTACTCGCGCAGCCGCTCGCCATTTGGTTTGGCGCGCTCGTCGGCCGCGCGCACGATCTGCCGCGCGAAGGCGAACAGATCGCTGTTGAACGCGGCGCCGCCTTCGAGCCACACGTACTCGATGTAGATATCGCGCCATCTGGCCTGCGCCCTGGCGATGTCGTCCCAGGCGGTGCCGAGGCGGCTCGCGAGCGCCGCGTCCCCTTTGACGAACGCGCGCAGCTTCTGCTCGTCGGCAGATTTCTGGTCCATCAACCGATCGTCCAGCAGCGCGAACAGCTGTTGACGACGGACCTTGATGCTGTTTTCGATGGTGTCGAGAAAGTCCTTGGCGGTGCGGGCGGCCTCGGGCGACGACTTCGAGTACTGGATCAACCGGCCGCGCATCTCGCTGAACCGCAGCAGCCAGAAGGGCAGCACGAGGTCGCGCTCGGTCTTGAGCTGCGCCACCGTCAGCAGCCGTTGCGTGGTGCCGGGATGACCGGCCACGAACACGGGCTCCTTGTCACGCGCGCCCGCCCAGTTGAACTTGAGATGCGCCGGCGTCGCGGCCGGCTTGCCGTTCTCGTACGCGCGCAGGAGCGACATGTCGAGGCACCAGCGCGGGAACTGGAAGTTGTCCGGGTCGCCGCCGAACGCCGCCACGGTGTCTTCCGGCGCAAACGCCAGGCGGACATCGTCATAGCGTTTGTACTTGTAGAGCCAGTACTGGCCGCCCTGATAGAGCGACACGCTCTCGCAGTTGAGGGGCGTGCCGGTCTTCTTCGACGCTTCCTCGCATCGGCTCTCGAGCGACGTCAGCGTCTCGTTCCGGATGCGGGCGGCGTCGGCCGCCGGGACCGACGCCATCGCTTTCGTGACCGCAGGCGTCACCTCTTCCGTGTTCATCAGCACGGAGATCGCTTCGCCCTGGCATTTGATTTCCTCGGCCCGATCCGGCGAGACGAAGCCGTTGGCCACGAGATCGCGCGCGGCCGTCGAATTCTCAGCGAGACAGCTTTGGGCGCAGTGATGATTGGTGAGGATCAGCCCGTCCGGCGACACGAACGACCCGGTGCAGCCGGTTTCGAGGCGGACGATCGACTGCTGCAGCTTCTGCAGCCACGCGTCGTCGACGTTGACGTTGTACTTCTGCCGGACCGCGTCGCGCGGGAAGTTGTGGGTGGTCCACATGCCTTCGTCGGCCAGGACCGCGGCGGTGGCGGCGAGAATCGCGAGGACCAGGGTCAGGCGTTTCATGCGTTCACTGTAATGCAGGAGCGCCCTCTCCGGCCTCACCTTTGCATCCTCAGTGACATCCCCTTAACTTTTTTCCAACTGTCGATCCTGCGCCTCCCCGTTCGACGATTGAGTAGGAGTTGGGAAGGAGCAAACTGTGAAGAATCTTCGTAATGTTCTGAAAGGCCGGGTCGTCGGTCCTGACGACCAGGAGTACGACCGCCTCCGGACAGTATTTCTGGGAGACGTCGATCGTCGGCCCGCGCTTATTGCCCGGCCGGCCAATGCGGCTGATGTCGCTCGCGTGATTGCATTTGCGCGCGAAGGCGGTCTGCCCCTGGCTGTGAGAAGCGGTGGCCACAGCAGCGCCGGGCACAGCACGACCGACGGCGGTGTCGTGCTCGACGTGCGCGATCTCAAGGCGCTCGAGATCGACGCGACCGCGCGAACGGCGTGGGCGGGCAGTGGCTCCAGCGCCGGCGAATACTCGGCGGGCGTCGGCGCCCACGGCCTGGCGACCGGGTTTGGCGACACGGGATCGGTGGGACTGGGTGGCCTCACGCTCGGCGGCGGCGTCGGGTATCTGACGCGCAAGTACGGCCTGACCATCGACAGCGTGCTTGCCGCCGAAGTCGTGACCGCGGCCGGTGAGATCCTGCACACAGACGCAACCTCTCATCCCGATCTGTTCTGGGCGATTCGTGGCGGCGGCGGCAACTTCGGCGTCGTCACGCAGTTCCAGTACCGTCTTCATCCGGTGGATCGGGTCGTCGGCGGCATGCTCCTGTTGCCGGCTTCGGCGGACATCATCCCGAAAATCATCGACCTCGCCGAAGGCGCGCCGGAGGAGTTGACGATCATCGCGAACGTGATGCCGGCGCCGCCGCTGCCGTTCGTTCCAGCGGCGGCACACGGCCGGCTCGTGGTGATGATGCTGATGTGCCATGCCGGTGACGAGACTGCCGGCGTCGCGGCCATCGCGCCGTTTCGATCGCTCGCAACGCCCCTCGCTGACATGGTTCGTCCGATCGCGTACCCGGAGCTGTTTCCTCCCGAGGATCCGTCGTATCGCCCGAAAGCCATCGGCCGCAGCTTGTTCATGGAGCGGGTCGATCGCGACGCGGCCGAGGCCATCATGGAGTTCCTCGCGAAGTCAGACGCTTCCCTCAGGGTGGCGCAATTACGCGTCCTGGGCGGCGCAGTCTCGCGCGTGCCGGCCGACGCCACCGCCTACGCGCACCGCAGTCGGCGAATCATGGTGAACGTGGCCTCGTTTTACGAGGGGCCGGCCGATCGGCCGGGACGCGAGGATTGGGTCCTCCGTTTCGCGGCGGCGCTCAACCAGGGCGATCGGAGCGCGTACGTGAACTTCGTCGGCGACGAGGGTGCCGCCCGAGTCCGCGATGCCTATCCCGGCGGCACCTGGAACAGGCTTCGCGCGGTCAAGGCCCGATACGACCCGGCAAACGTGTTTCGGCTGAACCAGAACATTGCGCCGGCAGAGCGTCCTATGGCACGCGACGCTTCGTCCGTGCTGCATCGATGACACGGCGCACCGCGTCGGCGACCACCGCCGGATCGTCGTAGGAAGCTTGACGACCGGGACGTCCGGGCGCGCGTTGACGAAGGCGGGCTGAAGCCCGCCCCGTCAGCGTCTGCCCCGGGCGAAGTCGAGGGGCAGCCGAACGCGCGCGTACTCGCGGTAGACCTTCGCCGCGATATCCCAGAGCACGAATACCAGAATCAATGCGATGGCGCCTCGCGTCATCTGATCGCTGGCCTCACCTTGAAAGATCCGGCCCGCCGCCAGCGACCAGACGAGCAGGCCGCCAACCGCGGTGCTGAAGACGATGTCGAGCCGGCGCGTGAGTCGTTGCCAACGCCCCTGCGCGACGAGCACCACGTACAGCAGCAAGTGCGCGATCAGGAGCGTCAGCAAGAGCGGCAGGCGCCACTGACGGAAGGTCTCGTCGTACACCAGCGAGGCATAGAACGCACGCGCCAGCCGTCCACCCGTGAGCTGCTCGACGAACTCGGCCGGCGCGGTCAGCCAGATCGTGCCCAATGTGAACACCGCGATCGCGAGCACCCAGGCCGGCCGGTTGATGCGGTCGCGATCGATCGCGCGCGGCTTCCAGTCGTCGGCGACGGGGAACCGCCGCCGCACCCACGCCGCCACGCCGGCGCAGACGACGAGGAAGCCGGGCCACCAGAAGGCGCCAAGGCCGAACGTCATCCACGATCCACACCAGCGCCATGCCGATCGCCGTCAGCCGGACGAACGCAGGACCATCCGCCGGCTCGACGATCGGGAATCCCGGCGCGCGGTACCGCACGGCAACGTCCGCCGGCCGGCCGAACCGTCGCAGGAGCTCCATCGCCATGTCCATGTCGGCCGGGCGCCCGGCGCTTTCGGCCTGCCCCGCCAGCTCGTCGCCGAGCAGCGCGCGCAGCTCCACGCCCACGTCGTTGCGCCGCTTGCGGTCCACGCGCCTGACGACATCGTCGACGTACGACTCGATGAGTTGGGTTGCGGTCATCTGTGCCTACTCCAGGAGGCGATTGGCCGTGTCGACCAGCTCGTGCCATGTTCCCGTCAGCGTCTTGAGGAGCCCGCGCCCGTCCGGACTCAGGACGTAGTAGCGGCGGGGCGGGCCGTCCTCGATGCGCCATTCGCTCGTGAGCACGCCCTGTTCTTCCAGCCGCCGCAGCAGCGGATAGAGCGTGCCTTCCTCGATGGTCATGCCGCGCTCCGCCAGCGCCTGCCGCAGCGAATACCCATACTCGGGACGGTTCAGCCGCGACAACACGGCAAGCACGACGATGCCGCGGCGCAGCTCCTGTTCGAGTTTGGCCGCTGCGTCGTTCCGTCCGGCTACCATGGCTCACACCGTAACATGTGACATACACTACATCGAGTCACACAGTATGTCAAGCGAGCCCAGACCCCTGCTCAAATAAATGGGTAACCCATTTCCTGACTATGGTTTATGCGTGTGGCGTGCTCCGTCCTGGCGCCCGTCTCGAATCCGGACGCCGCCGCCGTTCCGCGGCGTTATCATGGTCGTCAATCCCCAGTTTGCCCAACACGTCACGCGTGGAGGGACCATGCTGTCGATTCGTACCGTGTTGTGTCCGGTGGACTTTTCGGCGTCCACGGTTCACCAGGTCGATCTCGCCGTCGATCTCTGTCGCGCGTTCGGTGCGCGGCTGATCGTGCAGCACAACAAGGTCGAGCTGGCGATCGGCGTCGGCGTCGGATGGATGTGGGAGCCGAGTCACGGCGGGCCAGCCCTGACGCCGGAACAGAAGCTCCAGGAGCTGCTGGCGCGCGTGCCCGCGGGCACAGATGCCGAAGTGCGGCTGACTCGCGGCCCGATTGTGGACAACGTCGTGACGGTCAGCCGTGCGGTCGGCGCCGATCTCGTCGTCCTCAGCACACGCGGCGGCGAGAGCGATGGCGACGATTCGGTCACGGACCGGCTGCTCGAATCGGCCCTGCTGCCAATCTTCGCGGTCCACGACGCGCTCCACGAGCATCGCACGCCGAGGTTTGCCGCCTCGTCCGCGTCGCTTCAGGCGCTGCTCGTGCCCACGGACTTCACACCGGCATCACAGCCCGCAGTGGACGTGGCGTTCGATCTGTCGCGCCGGTTTGGATTCGACGTGCACCTGCTGCACGTGCTGCCGCAGGGCACTCACGACGGCGCCGCTGCCGACGACGCCCGGCGCAGAATGACCGCACTCGTCCCGGCCGACCTGCCGCGCCCGCCGCACCAGCACGTCGAGACGGGCATTCCGGCTCGCGCGATCGCCCGCGCCGCCGACGACGTCGCCGCGGTCTGCATCGTCATGGGCGAGCACGTACGCACCGCAGCGCGTCACTGGTTCCGATCGGATACGCCGAGGGCGGTGCTGCATCCGTCTCCCTGTCCCATCTGGTACGTGCCTGGCGGCGCGCCCGCGGCCACAGCGCCCACACCGGCTGCGGCGCCGTCGCGGCGCCTCGTCGAGGAGTTGCAGGACAACGGCTTCCACTACTGGCCGTCGTCCTACCTGCACGGCGTCGTGGATTCGGTCGAAGAGGCCGAGTCGGCGTTGGGCGACATGATCGCGGCGGGGATTCCGCAAGATCAGCTGCACACGTGGTACGGGCCGGCCGGATCGGCCGCCATCGATCCCACTGGCCGGAACCATGGACGGCTGGCGAGACTCTGGCGAACGCTGGAGAAGGCCATGCCGGAGCGGGAATTGCTCGAGCGCTACGCCAGTGAAGTCGAGGGCGGTCACGTTTGCATTGGCGTACAGATCGGATCGCAGGAGGGCGTGCGCGTGCTGACCGACATCCTCAAGCAGCACGGCGGCCATCTGATTTCCTATTTCTCGGCGGGATCGGTCCAGCACCTGAGCTAGTCACCGGCGGCGCGAGTCGGCGGAGTGGTATCCTCGCTGACCAATTCGGAGGCGTCCATGGCAAACGATCGACCCGAAGTCCCGCGCGAAGCCGTCGAGCTGTACACCCGCCACATTCACGGCGAAATCGGACGCCGCGACTTCTTGAATGGTCTCAGCCGGTACGCCGTGGCCGGCCTCACGGTCAACGCGATGGTCGCCGCCCTCATGCCCGACTACGTGTCGGCGCAGCAGGTGTCGAAGACCGACGAGCGGATCAAGGCCAGCTACGTCACCGTGCCGTCGCCGCAGGGCAACGGCAGCATCAAGGGCTATCTCGTGCGTCCGTTCAGCGCGGATACGCGGACGGCGACGCCTGGCAAGCTGCCGGGCATTCTCGTCGTGCACGAGAATCGCGGGCTCAACCCGCACATCGAGGACATCGCCCGCCGGTTCGCGCTCGCCAACTTCATGGCGTTCGCGCCCGACGCGCTCACGTCGGTCGGCGGCTATCCGGGAGACGACCTCCGCGGCGGCGAGCTGTTCGGTAAGGTGGACGGCGCCAAGAAGCTCGAGGATTTCGTCGCCAGCGCCCTCTGGCTGAAAGCGCGGCCCGACTGCAGCGGCAAGATTGGCGTGACGGGCTTCTGCTACGGCGGCGGCATCGCGAACACGCTTGCCGTCAGGCTTGGCGCCGATCTGGCCGCCGCCGCGCCGTTCTATGGCGGCGCACCGCCGGCTGCCGACGTCCCGAAGATCAAGGCCGCCATCCTGGTCCATCACGGCGAGGCCGACACGCGGCTCGTCGAAGCCTGGCCCGCGTACGACGCCGCGCTCAAAGCGGCCAACGTCCCGCACGAGGGCCACATCTACAAGGGCGCCGTGCACGGGTTCAACAACGACGCGACCCCCGAGCGCTACAACAAAGCGGCCGCCGACGAGGCGTGGCAGCGCACGATCGACTGGTTCGACAAATACGTGCGCGTTTGAGGCCGCCCATGCGACCGGGAACCGAAGAGTTCTCGTATATTCATGGTGAACCCTGAGGCCCGCATGGAAACCACGTCTGTGCCTATCGCTCCGGAAGAGCGCGGCCTGGCCGCGATCACGCACCTCTCCGGCCTGGCCGGCTACATCATCCCGTTGGGCGGCGTGCTGGTGCCGATCATCATCTGGATCGTGAAGAAGGACTCGCCGGTGATCTCGACCATCGCGAAGCAGGCGGTCCTGCTGAACTTCATCGTCTTCCTGCTGATCTGTGGGTCGTTCCTGCTCTGGATTACGGTGATCCTCATTCCCGTCGCGGTGCTGGCGTGGCTCGTCCTGGCGCTGGGCGCGATCATTCTGCCGATCGTCGGCGCCCTGAAAGCCGCCGACGGGACGTACTATCGCTATCCCGTCATCGGCCTGCTGCCGCAGCAGGGACTCGCCAGCGCATAGGTTCTTAAGCGCTGCTGCACCGCGAGGTATCGCGAGTGAGAAAAACCAACCCGGATGAACGGCATGGCGACCTCTACCGCCGCCTCATGAGCGGCATGGGCGGGCCGATGAGCAGCGACCGGGGCGCGCCAGCTCTCGGCGTGAACTTCTGCGTCCGGCCGCCCCACGTCTCGGCCACGTACAAGCTGCCGTCCGGATCGACCGAGAACTGGTGAATCCCCCAGAACGCCCCGGGAAACGTGCCCCAGGTGCCCCACGACGACAGCAGCTTCCCGTTCAGGTCGTACTGCAGGATCTTGTTCGTGTCGAGATCCGCGACCCACAAGCGTTGATCGGCCGTGATCAACAGATCGATCGGCCGCCGGATGTTCGGCCACCCATCAAGGTAGTTGCCGTTCTCGTCGAACACCTGAATCCGGGAGTTCTGCCGATCGGCCACGTACACGCGGCGCCGGCCGTCGATGGCAATCGCGTGCGGCAGGTTGAACTCTCCAGGTCCGCTCCCGGGCCGGCCCCACGTCTTCAGCACGCGCCCGTCCTTGTCGAACTTCAGGACGCGGGTATTGACGTAGCCGTCCGTGACGAAGAACGTCCCGTCCGGAAGAAAGGCGATGTCGGTCGGCCTCGCAAAGTGGTCGTGGTCGTTGCCGGGCACGCCGGCTTCGCCCAACGTCATCACCAGCGATTTGCCGTCGTTGGTGAACTTGAACACCTGATGGCGGTTGTCGTCCACGACCCAGACGTGGCGATCGGGGTCGTAGGGGCTGATGCGCACGTGATGCGGTCCGCGCCCGCCCTGAAACAACCGGTCCCACTGCGTCCAGGCCTCGACGATGCCGCCGTGGCGATCGAGCACGAGCAGGCAATTCCGCAGCTCGGCGGTCGCCTCGGTGGCTTTCTGGCCCGTCGAGCCCCAGGCGCCGTTGAACCCGGTTGGCAGCGTCGCCGGCAACTTCAGCTCACCGCGATTGAGCACGAAGACGCGATCCGCGGACTCCGCGAAGACCCCGCCTTGCGAGCCCTGGCTGTAGCCGGGGCGCGCGAACGGTTTCATCCAGTTCTCGACGACGACGTACGGACCGGTCTCGTCCTCGCCGCCTTTCTGGCCAGGCGGACCCGGCGCGCCCGCGACGGGCGCGATCGCCAGGATCAGCGCCAACGTCAACGCGCGCACGCTACTTCTTCGTCACCCGGAACAACCCGCCGGCTTTGGCGTCCTCGAGCAACCACACGGCGCCGTCCGGACCGATGGCCACATCGCGTACGCGATGACCGACGGCCCAGCGCTCGGCGGCCGTGGCGCCGCCTTTGCCGTCGAACGTGATGCGGCTCAGCGTCTCGGTCGCCATGCCGCCAATCAGGGCGGAGCCCTGCCACTCCGGGAACATCGAGCCCTTGTAGAACGTGAGATTGCCCGGCGCGATGACGGGCGTCCAGTAGATGACCGGCTTGGCGAGATCAGGCCGCGTATCCGGGCTGGGGATCGGCACACCGTTGTAGTTGGTCGCGTAGGAGACCAGCGGCCAGCCGTAGTTCTTGCCGGGCTCGATCAAGTTCAACTCGTCGCCGCCCCGTGGGCCATGCTCGAGCTCCCACAAGCGGCCGTCGGGTGCGAAGGCCAGGCCATAGGGCGTCCGATGGCCGGTCGTCCACGTTTCGGCCGGCGCCAGATTCGGTCCGGGAAACGTGTAGGTGCTGACCACGGGCGCGGTCTTCGCGACTTCGGTGTCGCGCGGCGGCGCGATGAGGGGAACACTCGCCGCGCCCGTCTTGCCGGCCATCGGGTTGCCGGGCGCGGGCTTTGCGTCAAGCGTCAGGCGGAGGATCTTGCCGAGGGCCTGGTCGGGATCCTGGGCGGGCGTCATGCGCTGCCGCTCGCCGACCGTGAGGAAGAGATACTGGCCATCGGGCGAAAAGGCAATCGCCGCACCGAACTGGCCGCCATTGCCCTTGGGCATCTGACGCCAGATCACTTCCAATCCATCCAGGCTCGCGGAGTCCTGGCCAATCGACAACCGGGCGCGGGCGAGCGCGAGGCTCGACCCACCCTCGCCCGGCTCGGAATAGGTGAGGTAGACGCTGCGGTCGGTGCCGTACCGCGGAGAAACATAGACGCCCAGCATGCCGCCCTGGCCCTGCGCCAGCACGGCCGGGACGTTCGCAACCGGCGTCTTTGCCCCTTCCTGGGTGACCAGCCACACC